>ENA-UPSM01001199-UPSM01001199.1-activated-sludge-metagenome-genome-assembly--contig:-NODE-1199-length-35113-cov-14.365337_pt1 | contig 35113 bp, 29 predicted proteins | sample MGYA00238181_ERZ773283 | MGnify/ENA primary metagenome ERZ773283 (study PRJEB29023, sample SAMN05720199) | activated sludge metagenome | isolation source: Anaerobic digester | place: Japan...
TTTATTCATCATTTTCTTCTTCATTCAGATTCCTAAATAGTATTATTTCTTCTATAGAAACAACTGAACTTTTCTTGAAATCCGTTTCGAAATTAACTAGAGATGATAACAGTTCAATAGTTCTTCCAAAACTTCAGGAGATAGATTTTATCGATTATCTTAATCTAATAAAAAAGATACTTCCGGAGAAAAAGGTATTTATTTCTATTAATGAAACAGAAATAAGCGAAGGTAATTTTGATATTCCTAAAGATTTCTTTGTTTCTAATAATTCCGTTTCTCTTGCTATATCGGATTGCTATATCAGTGCAGAAATTTTGAATCTTATATCACATTTTGATTTCCGTCTCGTTATTCTCTCCGAACATCTTACAATGTGTCTGCACTGTTTCAAAGACAGAATAAAAATTCTTAATGGTTTCAAAATATTTGCTGATCAGCTGGAAATTGATATTTGTTCAAGCAACGTGGCTAATCCTGAGGATATTCAGCTGTTAAAGGATATAGATATTACCTATTCAGACAGAAATGAATCTTGATCTGAAGTAATATTCAGAAATCTCTTTCCCAATGTCAGAATAAAACATTTTCATTTCATTCTTATCTTCGAAAGAAATATAATCATAATACTCTGCATATTTCTCAGAAACAAGTTTTCTATTTCTTGAATATACTCCTTTTGTAGAAAGAACTAACACTGGATTTTCAGAATTTGCTATATACGAAATATTCTTCTGTGAAAGTTTCAAAAGGGGCTCAATTAAAAAGTAATTCGCACTAATTTCTTCATAAAAATCAATATTTTCCGTTATATGATAATACTGCTTTTTTCTTCCTGTTGAAGTACTGTCATAATAATGCATTCTCTTGAAAAAATGTTCTTTTTCAGCAAATAAAACCGGATTTTCCTTTATCAGAAAATCTCCTGTAAAAATTATATTGAGAAGCTCCCATTCTGTCTCATATTCTGAGAAAAGACTTAGGATTTTTTGTGAATCCGATTTTTTAATAATATTGATCTGAAAGGAAAAAACATTTGTATCAATGAAATCTTTCTTTTTTAAGACATGACCGATTTTTGCAGAATCAGTTTTTATTCCTTTTACAAAGATTGCATTTTCATCTGATGTAAAATCCGGTATTTTCTTCGACGAAACCTCAAATCCGGTTATATTTTCTATTTCCTGTTTTGCCGCGAAAATATCTTCTTCTCTAAAATCTCCGCCTTTTAAAAAATAATAAGGAGGCTTCTTCATATACTTATATCCTTTGGCATCACAGAAATCACGGACAGCTGTTCCCGGCAGAACCATTAGCGGATAGAATTCTATTTCTTCTGCAAAGCCTTCTTTTACTAATTCTGCAACACCCTGCATAAATGATAATATCGAATCACCGGGAAGACCGGGAATCATACCAATCTTTAAAGATATGCCGGCAGATCGTAAATTTTTTAATCCTTCAAGAGCTTTTTTCTTCTCTGAGTGTCTGCCGGCCTGCTTTAAAGCATTTTCAGTAAAAGTCTGTATTCCAACTTCGAGAGAATTTACTCCTGCTTTCTTTAATAGTAATGCATCTTCTTTGGTTATATTTTCTGTACGAAGTTCGGTATGAATAGAAACCTTGGGTTTTAATTTCGACAATTCTTCAAGAATATTACGGTAATCCTTTCTATTACCAAAAGAAGGAGAAAGAATATAAACTTCTTTCAAGGGTCTTTTTTTATTTCTAAGTGATTCTAAAAGAATTGAAGAAGGAAGCTCTCTTACTTTTTTTCCGAATCTGGAATAATTACAGTAACTGCATTTATAATAACATCCTCTGGTAATCTCAATAAAGACAGACTGATCGTTTGATCTGTTTAAGTATCCTGAAGAATAAGGTTCAACAATTTCTGAAGGAGAAAGTAGTTCTTTTTCTCTCTGAATAAACAATAGATTGTCATTTATATTTTGCAGATTTTTCTTATATTCTCCGGTAAAATACTTATTAAAAAAGAATTCCCCCTCACCTTTCACAAAGAGATCAACTGATTTATGATTTTTAGAAAGAATATATGAATTTTCGGATATTTCAGGTCCGCCGAAAATAATCTTTGTTTTGATTTTTTTCTTAATTAATCCGGCAAGAGAAATATGACGTTCAGCATTCCAGAGATAATTAGAAAAAAGTATTAAATCCGGTTCATATTTTACAGCAATTTGCGCAATAATCTTATTAGAAGCAAAATTCTGAATATCAGAAGGTATTACATATAAATCTTCAATATAATTCTTAAAATTTTTCGAGATATATGCAGCAATGGAGGAAGGAGCGGTAAAAATATTACCGTCTATATAATTATATCCGTGATCAATCAACGGCAGTTGTATAAAAAGAAGTTTAATTTTTTTCTTGCTATTAATCATTTTAGTTTTTGAAATAAACTACGTAGCAAGAAGAGGGAATAAATTCAAGCTTTTATGCGAAATATAAGTCTTTCAAATGCAAAAATTCTGGTAATAGACGACAGCAAGCTTAACCGCACTGTTATAAGAAAAACTTTATCCGAATTGAATTTTTCTGTTGATGAAGCTGAAGACGGAGAATCTGGTCTTGAAAGATCTCTTTCTGAAAAATTTGATATTATTTTCGTAGATACAGTCATGCCTAAAATGGATGGAATTGACTTCATAAAGGAAATAAAAAGCAAAAAACGTAATGATTTTATTCCTCTTGTTCTAATGACCGGAAACGATGATCTTAATGCAAAAATAAAGGGATTAAATATTGGGGCTGATGATTTTCTTCAGAAACCCATTAACCAGAAAGAGCTTGTTGCTCGAACAATGTCTCTGCTTCGTTTGAAAAGGACTCATGATCTTTTATTTGAAAGAAACATGCTGATAAAAAAAGAACTTGAAGCAGCTAAAAAAATTCAGCAGTTCATTATACCCCATGATTTTTCGCACATCCCTTACCCTAAAATATCCGGTAGATATCTCCCTATGGAAGATATCGGCGGAGATTTTTTCGATGTCTATAAGATAAATGAAGATAAAACTGCTTTTGTTATAGCTGATGTTACCGGTCATGGAATTCCGGCTGCCCTTATAGTTACTATGGCTAAAATGATTTTCAGTGTATATTCTTCAGTAACAGAATCACCTAAGGAATTATTATCTTCTGTTAATAAAGATGTTTATAAGTTCATGTTTGACGGACAGTACTTTTCGGCTTTTTATGCATTGTATGATAATAAAAAGAAGATTTTAAAATTTTCAAACGCGGGTCACACTCTTCCCCTTCTCTATCGCAGTTCATCAGGAAAAATCTTATCACTTGATACAAACTCGGGTTTTTTTGTCGGAATAATGGAAGAATCTTTTTATGAAGAAAAAGCAATTAAAATTGAAAAAGGAGATTGTCTTATTCTTTATACTGACGGTTTGACCGAAATGAAAAATGGAAACAGAGAGGATTTCGGAGAAAAAGCCCTTGCAAAATTTATAACCAAAAATAGAGATATTTCAGGAAATGACTTTTGCAGTAAACTTCTTAATGAAGTTATGGCTTTTTCCGATTATAGCGATAAATCCGATGATTTAACTTTTATGTTTATTGAATTTTGATTTAACCGTTCTCTTTTTTGTCTTTAATGTACTCCCCTACTTTCTCGACTGCCTTCAATAATTCTTCATACTGATCAACACTAAGAGCTATACCTTTTTGAGTCGGTTTTGTCTGACCGTCCACATCGTGAAACCATATTCTTATATTGATATATTCTTTTTCTTTAAATTCAGAAACATCTATTCTAACTATTTCTCTGGCATTTTTGCTTATATCCGCTATTATTGCTCCCATGAAGCCTCCATTTTTTCTTGATTTCCTAACAAATAAGACCCGTCTTTTTAATCAACAACATTTAAACAATTAATTCCTAACTAATAACATTAATAACTGGTTAAATAACACATATCAACAGGTTATTAACAATTGTTATTAATTTCTTATCAGTGTGAATTAATTTCTTGCCAAGAAAGAGAATTAGAAAGAGATATTAGAGCATATCATTCGTAACAACTTTTAATGTTCACGGAAATTTATTTCCAGGAAGAATTCTCAATTCTTTCCGATATTCTATTGTTATTTTTTTAGGGGTATTATGTTAAATTCAGCTGAGAATCTCTGGGGAATGGTTTTAAATGACCTTCAATCCAACATTAACAAACAGACCTTTGATGCATGGTTTAAAGATACCTCTGTTATTAAGTATTCTGATAATATTTTGACAATTAAAGTACAGGATGATGTTGCTCAGAGATATATAACAAATTCATATTCAAAAACAATTAATGAACTTCTGAAAAAGAATACGGGAACTGATTATCTCTGTAATTTCATTTATGATCTTAATAAAAATGTAATTGAAAATAAACAAGATATAGTGAAGCCTGAGACGGAAGTCAGAAAAATGGACAAAGAAAACAGTTCAAGCATTGAACTTAACTCATATTACACTTTCGAAACTTTTGTAATCGGTGCAAATAATCAATTTGCACACGCAGCTGCACTTAATGTATCTAAAAATCCTGCAGGAGTTTATAATCCTCTTTTCCTTTATGGTAATTCAGGTGTAGGAAAAACTCATCTTCTTCAGGCAATTGGTCATCAAATACTTAAAGATAAACCATATTTAAAGGTTTTATACATTAAAACAGAACAATTCCTTAATGAATTTATCAATGCTATGAAGAATCAGTCAATGCATCAGTTTAAACTGAAGTTCAGATATGTAGATATTCTCCTTATTGACGATATTCAGTTTCTTTCTGATAAAATACAGCTGCAGGAAGAATTTTTTCATACTTTTGATGAACTTCATAATAAAAGAAAACAAATTGTTCTGACGAGTGATAGACCTCCAAAAGAAATATCTCATTTGACTGAAAGACTAAAAACTAGATTTTTAGGAGGTCTTCTAGCAGATATTCAAATTCCTAATCTTGAAACCCGGGAAGCCATTCTAAGAAGAAAAGCTGAAATTCTAGGAATAGACATTTCCGAAGAAGTTATAAACTATATTGCATCAAGAATTAAATCTAATATAAGGTCTCTTGAAGCATCTCTTATTAATATTAATCATGTTGCTAACATTCTTCAGAATAAAAGAATAACCATTGAAATGGCTAAAACACATTTAAAGCCATTATTTGAAGAAAATCAGAATAAACAAATAACCATAAGCGATATTCTAGAAAAAGTTGCGGCCAAATATGAAACAACTCCTGATCTTATAATTTCTAAGAACAGACATAACAGTATAATTATGCCTAGATTTATAGCTATATACTTATCAACACAATTAACAAATTTAACAACAATTGAAATAGGTAAGGAGTTCGGAAAAAGGGATCATTCAACAGTTATTAACGCTCGAAAGAATATTGAATCACTTCTAAAAGAAGATGATAACATAAGAGAAATTATTGAAGAAATAAGATCCGAGCTTAAAAGTTAATTAATTGTTTATAAATGCTTAATAACACCTTTTATAGTGTTATTAAATCTTTGTTTTTGTTTTTTTAATTATATATATTGTTCATAATTTTTTCGGCTAAGATTTATCATTTTTATTTTTGAGTTAAGTGAACTTTATAAACAAACTATAAAATTCATAAAGCCTGGTAAAATGAAATGTAGTTTTTATTATTAACTAATTAACAGCACCTACTACTATTGCTATTAATTATTAATAAAAAATATTAATATAGAGGTATTAGTAATGAAGATTGAAATAGATAAGGATCAGCTTCTTAAAGCAGTTAATATAGCTGATTCAGTAATTAATATTAAGAACGTTAATTCTATTTTATCAAATTGTCTTTTTAATGTATCAAAGGATTCTGTAGAAATTGTTTCTACAGATAATGAAATAGGATTAAAAACAACTATTGATTCAGTATCCGATGGAAATATTTCTTTTACCACAAACGGTAAAATACTTAGTCAGGTTCTAAAAGAATTACCTAAAGGTTCTGTAATTCTTGATATAGATGACTCATATTCAATTTCAATAAGATCTAAATCGAAAGAGATAAAAGGTAATTTAAAACTTGTTGGAACATCAAAAGGAGATTTTCCAGATATCAATTTCGAAATGAATGATAATTTAATTGAAATTGATCAGGTTTTATTAAAAGACATGATTCGAAAAGTAATATTTGCTGCATCTACAGATACTGTAAAACCTGTTTTTAATGGTTTGTTTTTTGTTTTTGAAGAAAACAATAAAATGGCAGCTGTAGCTTCAGATTCACGCCGTCTTTCTTATATTAATACTAAAGTTTCTTCAACTCTTGATTTTAAAGGCGGATTAATAATTCCTCTTAAAACTATAAATGAGGTTTATAAACTACTTTCCAGCGGATCTTGCAAATTGGGTTTAATGGAAAATCAGTGTTTTTTTAAAATTGGAAATACAGATATTATATCAAGAGTAATAGACGGACAGTTTCCAAATTATAAACAGGTTATGCCAAAGGATTTTATTTCATTTTCTGTTTTGGATACAAAGAAGTTTACTGAATCCTTAAAAAGGGTAATGATTCTTACAAAAGAACCGACATATAAAATTATTCTTAATTTTACAAAAGATCAGCTTGTTATGGAATCTAAACTTCAAGATATAGGTGAGACTCAGGAAATTATTGATATTGAATATTCAGGTAATGATATTTCTTTGGGCATTAATTCTCAATATTTAATGGATTCGATTAAAGAGATTGATTCAATTTCATTTAAAATATCTATTACCGGAAATATGAGCCCGGTGACAATAACTCCTGAAAATTCGGCTGACTATGTTTCAGTTATAATGCCAATTCAGATTAAACAAGCAGACTGATGATATTAAGGGAAATTTTACTTAAAAATTTCCGTAATTATGAGAATCAAAAAATTATATTTTCCGATTCTGTTAATATTATTACCGGAAATAATGGAAGCGGTAAAACAAATATAATTGAAGCTATTTCTATTTTATCGGGATCAAAGTCTTTTAGAAATTCGAAAGATAAAGATATTATAAAATGGGGAAATGATTCTTATTTTTGTAAAGCCGTTATTGAAGAAGGATCAAATTCAGTTTTTGAAAGCGGATGTATAAGCAACGGTCAAAGTTGTGAAAAGAAAAGAAAAATAGACGGAATGTTGTTATCTGCCTCAGATTTTTTCGGAAAGATTCTGACAGTTATTTTTTCTCCCGAGGATATTCTTATAATAGATTCTTCACCAGAGAATAGACGTAAATATTTTGACGGAGTAATATCTAAGTTCGATGATTTGTATCTTAAAAGTCTTATGCAGTATAAAAAGATATTGAAATATAGAAATTATATACTTAAATCCGGAAAAGATGAAAATAAAATAAAAAAAGAATTATCAGTTTGGAATGATACTTTTTCAGAAAAAGCTGTTTATATTACTAATAAAAGAAGTGAATTTATAAAATCTTTTAACAATGAATTTTCTGAAATTTACGATTTATTTTCTTTTAATCATAATAATTCTTATTTTATTTATAAATCAGATAATTTAACATTAACTAAAAATGAATTTCTGCTTAAAATTGAAAAATCCATAAGAAGAGATTTAAACAGTTTTTCAACTTCAATTGGTCCGCATAAAGATGATTTTATTCTGAATTCATTTGGAGACAGAATTTTCTCTGAATTTGCTTCTCAGGGACAGAAAAGAATTGCTTCTGTTTCAATGAAATTTGCCGAGAAAGAAATTACAGAGAAATTAAGGGGGCAAAAAGCTGTTATTCTTGTTGATGATGTTTTTTCTGAACTTGATAAGGTTAGAAAAGAAAAATTTGTAGAAATGACAGCATTTACAAATCAAAGTATTTTTACAATAGCTGATACAAGAAATATTGAATTTTTTGATTTAGAAAAAAAAATAATTAATATTGATAAAGGTTTAGTTTTATAATGAAATATGAAAGAAGAAAATCAGCTGCTGATTTCAAAACAATTCTTCCTGATTTGCTTGAAAAGCTTAATATAAAAAAAGAATTTTCATTAGAAAAAATTACTGAAGAATGGAGTCAAATAGTTGGGGAATTGCTTGCTGTTCATTCCTATCCTTCAAGAATAAATGATGACTGTTTATATATATATTCTGATCACAGTGTATATTCGAATGAATTGATTATGCAGAAGGGTTATATTCTTAAAAAAATAAATACTCTTTATCTTAATAAAACAGTTAAACAGATAAGAATTGAAACTTCAAGGAGAAGATGATGTTTTTACATATAGGAAACCGTGAAATTGTTTCTCTAAAAAACATAGTTGGAATTTTTAATGCTGATACTTTAATAAAAAGCGAAATAAACGGATATTATCTTGATGAAATAAAAAATGACACAAAATCTATTATTATTGACAAACATGATGAAGTTACAGTAAGCAAATTGAGTTCCTACACATTGATCGGAAGAATAGAAAAAAGAAATTTATATGATATTAAGGGTGGAGACATAATATGAGTAATGAGTATGGTGCAAGTAATATACAGGTTTTAGAAGGTCTTGAAGCTGTTAGAAAAAGACCAGCGATGTATATTGGATCAACGGATATTAATGGTCTTCATCATCTTGTTTATGAGATTGTTGATAACTCAATAGATGAAGCTCTTGCCGGGCATTGCGACACAATTAATGTTTTTATAACTGAAGATAATTCAATAATAGTAGAGGATAACGGCCGAGGTATTCCTGTTGATCCGCATCCAGTTTATAAAAAAAGTGCAATGGAAATAGTTCTTACTAAACTTCATGCAGGGGGAAAGTTTGATAATGAGAGTTATAAAGTTTCAGGCGGACTTCACGGAGTAGGAGTTTCTGTTGTAAATGCTCTTTCTGAAAGAACACATGTCCTTGTAAGTAAAAACGGCAAAAAGTATGAACAGGAATATGAAAGAGGTATTCCTAAGTATGATGTCAGAGAATGCGGGAAAAGTTCAAAAAACGGAACAGTAGTTACTTTTAAACCTGACGCAAAGATATTTGAGGAAACTGTTTATCAATTTGATATACTTGCTAAAAGATTTAGAGAACTGGCTTTTCTAAATGCCGGAATAACCATAAATTTCAAGGATTTGAGAGGAAAAGGAAAAGAGGCGGTTTTTTATTTTAAAGGAGGCCTTTCTTCCTTTATAGAATTTTTAACTGAATCAAAAAGCCCAATAAATAAAAAACCAATATATTTCCATACTCAGAAAGATAATATTGATATAGAAATAGCTATTTCATATATAGACTCTTACAATGAATTAGTGTATACCTATGCTAACAATATTAATACAAGAGAAGGCGGAACTCATCTTGTAGGTTTTAAATCCGCTCTCACAAGAGTTTTGAATGAATCTCTTAAAAAAGAAAAATATGATAAAAAAATTCAACAGCTTTCCGGAGATGATGTAAGGGAAGGTCTTGTAGGAATCATAAGCGTTAAAATTCCGAATCCTCAGTTTGAAGGGCAGACAAAAATGAAGCTCGGAAATAATGAGGTCAAAGGAATTGTTGAATCTGCAACAAATGAACATCTTTCTCTTTATTTTGATGAGAATCCGCAGGTTGTCAGAAAAATTCTTGATAAATGTATTGTAAGTGCTCAGGCAAGAATAGCCGCTAAAAAAGCTAAAGATTTAACTCGGAGAAAAAACGCTCTTGAACATGATGCGCTTCCGGGTAAACTTTCAGATTGTTCGGAAAAGGATCCTTCAAAATGTGAAATATATCTTGTTGAGGGAGATTCAGCGGGTGGTTCAGCTAAAAGCGGAAGAGATAGACGTTTTCAGGCAATTCTTCCTTTGAAAGGAAAAATTCTTAATGTTGAAAAAGCACGCTTGGATAAAATACTTTCAAATGATGAAATTCGTACTCTTATCACAGCTATGGGTACGGGAATAGGTGAAGAGCAGTTTGATATTTCAAAGGCAAGATATCATAAACTGATAATAATGACGGATGCCGATGTAGACGGATCTCATATCAGAACTCTTTTGCTTACTTTCTTTTTCAGATATATGCCGGAACTTATACGTCAGGGATATCTTTATATAGCACAGCCGCCGCTTTATAGTGTTAAGTATCAGCAAAAAATTACTTATGCTTATTCGGATGAAGAAAAAGATGGTCTGGTGAAAGGACTTCCTGAAGGAAAATATGTTATTCAAAGATATAAAGGTCTTGGAGAGATGAATCCTGATCAGCTTTGGGAGACCACAATGAATCCGGAAAACAGAACTTTATTAAAAGTTAATATGGATGATGAAATTAGTGCGGAAGGAATTTTCTCTGTGTTGATGGGTGATGATGTTGAACCAAGAAGAAAGTTCATTGAAGATAATGCAAAAAATGTAATAAATCTTGATCTTTGATAAATACGTAACAGGAGCATAAAATTGGCTAAGAAGGATGATGAAAAGCAGGAACTGCTTATAAAAGAAAATCATGGTAAGATAAGCATTGTTGAAATAGAAGATCAGATGAAAGATTCTTATCTTGCTTATTCTATGAGTGTTATTGTTGGAAGAGCTCTTCCGGATGTACGTGACGGTTTAAAGCCTGTTCACAGAAGAATTTTACATGCTATGAACGAAAGGGCATGGAGACACGATAGACCATATGTAAAATGTGCTAAGATTGTCGGTGAAGTAATAGGTAATTTTCATCCTCATGGAGATGTTGCTGTTTATGAAACTATGGTTCGTATGGCGCAGGATTTTTCCATGAATGTTCCTTTGATTGACGGTCAGGGAAATTTCGGGTCAGTTGACGGAGATCCTGCTGCAGCATACAGATATACAGAAGCGCGTCTTGAAAAAGTTGCAGAAGAATTATTAAAAGATATAGACAAGGAAACTGTTGATCTTGTGGATAACTTTGACGGAACAAGAAGAGAACCTACTGTTCTTCCTGCGTCATTTCCGAACCTTCTTGTTAACGGTTCTTCAGGAATTGCTGTCGGTATGGCAACAAACATTCCTCCTCATAATCTTCATGAAGTTATAGATGCCTGTACAGCTTTGATAGATGAACCGGAACTTTCTTCAAAGGCTCTTATTAAATATGTTAAAGGTCCTGATTTTCCGACAGGCGGCATAATAATCGGAACAGAAGGAATTCATAAGGCTTTTCTTACCGGTAGAGGAAGTATTACCGTAAGAGCAAAACTGGAAATAGAAGAAGATAAAAAAGGAAAAGAGTATATAATTGTTTCTGAAATTCCGTATCAGGTAAATAAAGCACAGTTAATTGCTAAAATAGCAGATCTTGTAAATTCTAAAGTTATTGAAGGAATAGGTGAGCTTCGCGACGAATCTGACAGAACCGGAATGCGAATTGTAATTGGAATAAAAAGAGATGCTTCTTCAAATATTATTTTGAATCTTCTCTATAAGCATACAGCTCTTCAGTCTTCGTTTGGGATTATTCAGCTTGCTCTTGTAAATAATGAACCAAAAGTTCTGGATCTGAAAGGAATTCTTTCAAACTATATACTGCATAGAAAAGAAGTAGTGTATAAAAGAACACAGTATGAACTACGTAAAGCAGAAGAAAGAGCTCACATATTAGAAGGCCTGAAGATTGCTCTTGATAATATCGATGAAGTTATCGCAATTATTAGAGGGTCAAAGACAGTTGAGGAAGCTGATAATAAACTTCAAAAAAGATTTAAGCTTTCCGAACGTCAATCAAAAGCTATTCTTGATATGCGTCTTCAGAGATTAACAAGCCTTGAGATTAAGAAAATTGAAGAAGAATTAAGAGAGCTTCATAAATTGATCGCAGAATTGAAATCGATACTTGCAAGTGATAAAAAGGTTCTTGGAATAGTTAAGAAAGAATTGATTGATATTAAAGATAAATATCCTTCAAAAAGAAGAACAGAGATTACTATTACAGGAGAAGTTTCAACAGATTTCGATTTAACAGATTTAATAGCAGATGAAGATGTAATGGTTTCAATTACAAATGACGGATTCATACGACGTCTGCCGCTGGATTCTTTTAAGAAACAGCGACGCGGTGGAAAAGGTGTTTCCGGAATGAGCTCATCAAAAAAAGAAGATTTTGTTAAGTTGATGAAAATAACAGCGATGCATGATACTATGCTTCTTTTTTCAAATAAAGGAAAAGTTTTTGCCATGAAGACTCATGAAGTTCCGCAGGCTTCAAAAACCACTAGAGGAAAATCTCTTAAAGGTTTGATCAATCTGGCAACCGGCGAAAATATAACTGCTATTTGTCCTGTTGAAGATTTTGATGCCGAAAAATATATGTGTATGGCGACAAAGCAGGGTATTTTGAAAAAAATAACTGTATCAGAGTTCAAAAACGTTAAGAAAAACGGTATAATAGCTATCGGTTTGAAAAAAGAGGATGAACTTGTTAATGTAGTTGAATGTACTACAAATGATGATATTGTAATAGGTTCAAAATTCGGAAGTCTTCTTAGAACTAATCTTTCTAAAATGCGACCAATGGGTAGAGGTGCTGCAGGAATTATAGGAATGCGTCTTGAGGAAGATGATCAGATAATAGGGGTTGATACTGTAAAACCTGAGTCTTCTCTTTTTGTAATAAGTGAAAAAGGATTTGGGAAAAGAATTGAGTATAAGAACTTTCAGACAAAAGGACGCGGCGGAAAGGGAATGACTTTTCTAAAACCGAGCGATAAAAACGGAAATGCAGCGGCAATCAGTTCTGTTTTTGATGATGATGAACTTATCATTATGTCAAAAGAAGGAATGACCATCCGTCTAATTGCAAAAGATATTCCTTTGCAGGGTCGACCAGCTGTAGGTGTTAGAATTTTACATACAAAGGACAATGATACTGTCTCTGATTTTGCGATAGTAAATGAAGAAATGCCTGAAGAATAATAAAATTACAGAATAAAACAGAAAAATTCATTCTGTTTTATTCTGTAATAAAATGAAGATATAACCGATAAATTAGTATTATGAAAAAAAGTTTTTTATTTTTATCAATATTACTTATTTCCGGAATTCTTTATCCAAGTCTGACGGGTATAGAGAAAATAAATAAAGAAAATCTTAACTTAATTCAGTCAGATATTCTTTCAGAAGTAATGTTAAAATATGGTTATGAAGAAAGTCCGAAATTTAAGGCATATCTAATCTGTGCTGAATCTGGTGAGAATTCTCACATTGAAAAAGAATACCGCTTTGATTATAAAGGGACAGCCAGTGATACTTCGTACTGGCCGGCTTCTACGGTAAAATTGTTTGCTTCAGTTGCCGCTTTAAAAAAAGCACAAACTTTAAAAATTTCTCCCAAAGAAAGAATATACTTTAGAATTAAAAAAAGAACATATTCTGATACTTTAGAAAATCTGATAAATGAATCCATTATTAAAAGCGATAATATTTCTTATAATTTTTTGGTTCAATTTTCAGGATTTGATTATTTGAACAGAAATTTCTTATGGAATGAAAACGGTTTCAGGGAGACAATGCTGTTTAAAGCATATGGTCTTAATAAATGGAAAAGAAGAATGAGGGCTCCTGTTTCTTTCACAGAAATGATTCCTGTTTATGTGCAAAGAGATAAGAAATACTATGTCAGAAAAAAGGTAACTTATTCCAGTCTTAAAGTTAATAAAAAAAGATATTCTCAAACGAGTCTTTACGATGTTGGAGAATGCATGCATAGATTTATTTTTCAGAATGATTTATCTCAATATGAGTGCTACAACATAAAAGAGGATTATAGAAATATCCTTACGAATGCTTTGTCTGAAGATAAGCTTTCATTCAATGAAACGGTAAAAATATTTAAGGAAGAATTCGGCAAGGATTTTGTGTTTTATAATAAACCTGGATTCGGAAACGGATGGTATTCTGAAGTAATCTATTTCAAGGATCCATTTCACGGAAGGCACTGGATTCTGTCATTAGCAGATTATTCAGGAGCAGATTCTTTAAAAGATGAATTAGCTATTATAGCAAAAATAATAAAAAATAATGATTTGTTTGAGAATAAAACTTTATTTGCTAAAAACATCAAAGATAAATAACTCCTTGTATATTAAATAGTATTTTGAAATTGACAATTAATGATTTGAAATGATTTTTGAACCACGAGGATGAAATATATGTTAATGAGATTTTTTACTGCATTACTTCTTCTGTTCTTTATTTCCTGCGGAAACAACAGTTCTGATTCAAAAGAGGAAATAAAAGATAATACAAGTTCCGTATCTGATTCATCAAAGAATGACGGAAAATCACAGTTTACTTGGGAACAGATTAGCAAACTTATAGAAAGTGATAAAGCGAATAATATAAGAAATTTCGAATGTACCAAGGAAGATTGGGAAACTGCGATTAAAAATTATAATGAAACTGTAATTTCAACATTAAAAACCAGAAAATATGCAACTCCAGAACTAATTGAGGCGATGTCAATTGTTCCTCGACCTTTCTTTGCATATAATTATGAGAAAAATGAAAGCAGAATGATGCAGACAAACGATTTCAATGTAATTCTTGATTTAGGTTGGGGTTCTACGATGTCAGCACCTAGTATTCAGGGGTTTATGACTGCGAATCTTAATCCGAAAAAAGACGAAGTAGCACTTGAAATCGGTACAGGTTCAGGAATTCAGGCGGCAATATTATCACGTCTTGTAAAAAAAGTTTATTCCATAGAAATTAGAGAAAAGCTTGCTGAAAGAGTGAATCATACTTTAAAAGCAGTCGGTTACGACAATATTGAAACAAAAATCGGTGACGGATATTATGGTTGGGAAGAAAAAGGTCCATTCGACATAATAATTGTAACCTGTCAGGCAAATCATATTCCGCCTGAATTGATTAAACAGCTTAAACCAACCGGAAGAATGGTTATTCCAGTAGGCCCAGCATGGTCAAGAAATCAGCAGATGCTTAAAGTGTGGAAAGATCCTGAAACTGGAAAAGTTGTTTCGCAGAGACTTCTGGCAAGTACTTTGTTCATCCCTATGCTTGGTGCTAATGAGGGGAAAAAGGATAACAAATGATTAAGAAAAATTATTTCTGGTCTCTTTTTTTTATATGTGCTTCAACCATCTCTCTTGAAGTAGCTATGCTTCGGTTTTTTTCCGCAGCTTCATGGCAGTCTTTCGGAGCAATGGTTATAAGTATAGCTTTGATGGGATTCGGTGTTAGCGGTACAGTTCTTACTATTTTTAAGGACTTTTTCCATCATGAGACCAGAAAGAAGATTTCTTATATAGCAATCTTATATCTTATCTCTCTTTCTCTTTCGTTTTTAGCTGCGTCATATATTCAGTTTAATCCGAATAAAATGCTGAATCCCTCAACTATTCCGGGAGAGGTCGTAAATCTTGCAAAATATTTTGCGGTGTTTTTTGTTCCATTCTTTTTTGGCGGTCTTTATACAGGACTTTCTTTCATTGTTCACCATGAGAAGATCGGTAAAATATATTTCTTTGATTTATTCGGTGCGGGTTTGGGCGCATTATCCGTAATATTTGTAATGTATATTCTGAATCCTTTCTACCTTGTTGTTTATGTTTTTGTTCTTGCATTGATAGCAACATTTCTAACATTAAAGAATTCAGAAATTGGAAAGAAACAAACAGCCGTTTGCTTGATCTTGGTTTTGTGTTCAATATCAGCATTCGTTCTATTTGATAAATCAGATTATCATATTTATAAACCGGCTAGCCAGATAAAACTTGTTGCTGGAAATAAACCGTTATTAGATAATCCAATTTATTCTCCGGTTGGAATGATTGAAGTAAATTCAAATCTGACTGAAAAATGTAATCTTCCGCTTTCTCAGGAATTTGCAACATATGTTCCGGATGGAATATTACCTGATATTTATCCAGGTATATATATAGACGGAAACAGAGCTGACGGGCTTTTTGTAAAATCTGATGACACCAGATTTGCTCATTATAGTTTATACAACGCACAGTATCTATTAAAGAAAAATCCAGAAACTCTTTTGATCGGCTGCGGTGGAGGATTTAATGTATTTAAGGCTTATGAATTAGGTGCAAAAAATCTAACAATAGTTGAGCCGAATCCTTTTATGATTTCACTTCTGAAAGATAAATTTTCAGAAATGAACGGAAATCTTCTTAATAGAAAAGATCAGACTATTATAATAAATGACGGAAGAACTTTTGCTTTAAGAGAAAAGAAAAAATATGATCTTGTAGAAATTTCTGATTATGCTGTTTCTTCACGTCAGGAAGAAAATTATCTTCTGACAGTTGAAGCTTTAAAAGATTATGATAATCTTTTAAAAGATAAAGGAATTCTATCTGTCGGAATAGATGTTTCAGAAAATTTCTTTTATGCTCTGAGACTTGTTAAAACAGTTCGAGATTATATTTCTGAGAATGGAGAAAATCCAAATAACAGAATTATTGTAATAAAAAGTCTTTTTAAAATGCTTATATTGGTTAAAAAAGGAGAATTTGAAAAATCAGAAATTGCTTCTTTAAACAAATTTTCATCGGATTTGGCATTTGATTTATTATATTATCCTGGAATTACCGGCGATGGCGCAATTTATAATATATCGCAGTATATTAAAATTAAGGAGAATGATGATACAGACCCAATGGACATTGCTCCTGTATTAAAGATGAAAGATGATCAGCTATTTTCTTTAGTCGGCGGTATAATTAACGGAACAGAGAAGCTTGATAATTGTATTTTTGATTTTCAGCCGGCAAGAGATAATTGTCCTTATTTCTACGCTCTATTAAAACCTTCAAAACTTAAAAAAGCAATTTCTACTTATGAATTAGGCGGGCTTCCTCAACAGGAAATTGGATCTTTGATATTGTTTTCTAACTTTTTTAATGTTTTAGTTTCAGCTTTGATTGTTGTGCTTATACCTTTTGCGGCAAAATTTATTATCAAAAGAAAAAAGCATTTTCATTTATCACCGAAATTTTACTTAAAAAGCGGAACATATTTCATGTGTCTCGGTCTGGGATTTTTGTTTATCGAAATGATTCTAATTCAGAAATTAGCATTGTTCCTTGGTGATATAATTTATTCTTTCTCGATTGTACTTTCAAGTATATTAATTTATGCAGGAGTAGGTTCTTACTTTTCAGAAAAATTTGTTAATAATCCGAAGCGATGTGTTAGATTTGCATCATTTTTTACTGTTCTCGGAGTTTTGTTTATAATATTTATTCTTCCTTCGCTAATTCATTTTTTTAGTTTTGCCTCATTTCCTTTACGTATAGTGATTTCTTTGATAATTTCAGCACCTGTAGCTATTTTTCTCGGTTTCTTTTTTCCTTTAGGCCTTGGTCAGCTAAAGGGAAAAAAATCTGCTTTTGTTCCATGGGCATGGAGTATAAATGGAGCATTTTCAGTAATATCATCCGTTAGTGCTAAAATTTTATCTCAGATTGCAGGATTTAATTTCGTTCTGGCTATTGCGGCAATTTTTTATATTGTTGCGGCTTTGGTTTTCCCTGAGCATTCAGAAGCTGATAATAAAGAATAGAAAATAGATTCTAAATCATAAGGCTCTTTCGACAAAGAGCCTTATAATATGGTGCGTAAATGGAATACTTTTTGCTATTTTTAAGTATTTTTCTTTCTTTAACCTCTCTTCTTGTTTCAGCTTTTCTTTTTATTAGAATAGAAAGGCTTTTAGAAAAAAAAATTACGTTAGATCAATCTTCTAAAACTAAAAAAGAAGTATTAAAAAATATTTCTGATAAATCAAAAAAAGCAGAACAAAAAAAAAACTATAAAGATGTAATTATAAAGGCTGAAAAAAGTTATTTTAGAAATATAACAAATTTTATAGGATTTTTCTTTCTTTTGCTCGGATTACTTTTTTTTGCCGGTTATGCTTTTTCTCAGATTACTCCTATCATTAGATTTGTTTTATTGAATTTATTGTCTTTATTGCTGGTGATTGCAGGCTATTTTCTTCAGAAAAAAAGAAATACAAATATAGCAATAATACTAAAAACTTTATCCGGAGCAATGTTATTGTTTTCTGCAGTTGGGTCATCAAGATTTCAACTGCTTCATTGGACAGATAATGAATTAAATTTAATTATTGTTTCATTGTTTTCTGTTATTGCTAATATAGTAATATCTTATATAAAAAATGATAAAAACTGTGATAAAGTTCATTTAGCATTAACATTATTCGCATTATCATTTTTAAATCAGACAAGCAGTCTTTTTGTTCTATCTGCAATTTTCTCATTAATGGCGGTAATAATTTCTTTAAAAAGAAATGATATTTATTCGATATATTTTATATCATTTATATATTTTGCCTATCAATTGTTTATTTCATTTAATTCAGCTTATCTGCTTCCATTAAATAATATTGTAGGTATCGTCTCAAGTGCGATTATTGTTTTATTCCCGTTAATCTTAAACATATCAAATAAAAGTTTAATTACAATAAGGTTTCCATTATCTTTTATATTATACCTAACAAATGTTTCATTGTTTTTCATAACACTATATCAATATTCAATAAACAAAGAATTTAAAGAAGTATTATTATTCAGTTTAGCATTTATTTTATATTTTATAACCAAGAAGGTTCTGAAATCGGTTTATCAATATGTAAAAACTGTTAATAAAATTGCGATTATTATTATGATTCTTTATGCTTTATATTCTTTAAAAGATTTTAATATCAGCAACGGATTAATAATATGTTTATCTATTGTTTTTATATATTTAATGTTATCAATAGAAACTAATGATAGAATTATCCTTAATATAATTTCAATTATTCATATTGCTTTGATTTTTGGTCTAATTCACTTAATAAGAATGAATCTTTCTATTAATAATTCCGAATTAGTAAAATATGGAATTATAGCAATAGTGTCTGGAATATTGTTTATTGTTTATAAAACAACCTTTACGAAAGTTAAAGAAATAAATAATAAAATATGGTTTATTTCAGGAATTTTACCATCAATAATATTTTCAGCATTGATTGTTTTTTCAAACTTTTCATTCCGAAATTATCTTCTTTGGGGATTATTTTTAATATTATCAACAATTGTTAGTTTTGGATTAAAAAAAGCTTCATTGAAGTACGGACAAATAATATCTGTTTTTGTATATTGCATAAATGGATTTAGTCACTTTGAAGCTTCTCAAACCGTCATAAGTTCTTTATACCATTTTATTCCGTTTTTTATAATTCCTTTAATTAATCTTTTTTATTATTCTGAGAATAATGATCCTTTTTGCCGTTTTATTTCTATGTTTACGATGTTTAGTTCGGTTATTTGGTTCAGCTATAAATTACTTTTTCCAGTCTCTGCGCCTCTCCCCGGAGTTATATATTTATTATTATCAATATTTTCTTATGAAATCGGAGATTTTCTATCTTCGACGAAAGTAAAAATGTTGTTTAGATTAAAAAATAATTTTTACTTATGGGGATTCTTTTTAAGTTGTTTGTTTATTGTTTTTCATGTAGCAGTAGTTTTAAATTCCGAAAAATATTTTGATATTAGAGGATTTCATTTACAGGTAAGATTATTTATTGAGATTGCAGCTATAGTTGTTTTTTTATATTATTGTCTATTACGAAGAAAAATATCAAGCATTCTAATAGCAAAATTATACAATTTAAATATAGAAATTCTTGTTCTAATGATTATTTTAGCAGTAAAATCTCAAATTCAAAGAATATATCATTCTCCAATTTGGGTATTGATTTCATTTTTAATATTTTTTTGCGGTAAATTTATAAACGGAAATCCCTGGAGAATAAAATTATATGCAGTATTCTTTTGTTTGGCATCAATGATTCAGACTGCTTTTTATTTGGGAACAAAAGTTTCTGTTGATGGAAATATTTTTAAGCAGGGATGGTTTTTAGGTATTATTGCAGTATTTCTTCAATGTCTATTTATAATTACTATAAGACAAAGTAAGTACTTGGTAAATTCTGATATATCGAATAAAAAAGGAATTATAAGTATTATTAAAAGGCAAATTCAATTAAAATATGACAGATATCTGTACTACTTATTATTTTTGTGTATTGCTTTATATATAAATACGTCTTTTGATCGATCCTTTCATTCATTGTTATGGTTAATAGAATCTTTTATAATATATATAGTAGGAGTTATTCATAAAGATAAAATATTAAGAATGATATCCGTTTCATTTATATTATTTTGTGCTTTAAGAATGATTATTGTTGATTTAAGAGAACAGAATCTAATAATTAAATCTGCGGTTTTCTTTATGTCTGGTATTCTATTGATATTAATCAATATAATTTATAAGAAGATAGTATATAGTAATGAGAATTAAAATTATTTTTCTACCAATTTCTATAGTTTTACTGAGCTTTTTGATGATAAATCTTTATCATCAGCGGATTGATTCTAAAAAAGATTTTTCGTCTTCTGCTTTTTTCAGGTTAATGGGAGCATCGGCGGAGTCTTTAACGGGTATACTTGTTAAATCTATACCTGTAGATAATTTAGACGAAAAAGAGTATGGAGAAGCTTTAAAAGTAAGATTTAGTTCAGGAAAAAAAAATATTTCTTATAATAGAATAAATAATATAATGAAAATATTGGCAGTTAAGAAAAAGAAAAAATTTGATTATGAAGTATTTGTTTTGGAAGATCTTACTCCAAATGCTTATGCAATGCCGGGAGGAGTAATTGTTGTAACTAGAGGTCTCTGTAATATAATGACTGATGGCGAATTAGCAGCTATTTTAGGACATGAAATGGGACATATAGAATTATCTCATGCTTTTGATAAAGTTAGAATAGAAATTGCTGCGAAAAAAATGAAAATCGAGACATTAGGAGAAATGACAAATATAGGAACAAATATAATTATTAATAATATTTATTCTATGGCACAGGAAAATGATGCAGATGAATACGCATGGAGTATTCTTCATGAAACGAACTTAGAGACTAAGGGATTACCTGATGCATTGATTAAGCTTAAAAAAGAAAATGTTAATTATGTTAATGATCCAGAAAATGTAGATTATTTCTCTTCTCATCCTCCAATTGATAAAAGAATAGAAAAGTTTACAGAAAGAGAAAGAATAATGAAGAAAAATCCTTGATCTAAATAGGTGCTAAATAAGAACTTGAATTAATAGGAGAAATAGATGGCTATAGAAAGAACTTTTTCAATAATTAAACCAAATGCAATAAAAAAGAATGTAATTGGTGAAATATTGACGCGATTTGAAAAAAACGGTCTTAAAGTAATCGCTTCAAGAATGATTCATATGTCAAGAAAGGAAGCTGAAGGTTTTTATTCTGTTCATAAAGGAAAACCTTTTTTTGACGACCTTGTTTCTTTTATGATTTCTGGTCCGGTAGTTGTTCAGGTTCTTGAAGGTGAAAATGCAATATTAAAGAACAGAGAGATAATGGGAGCAACTAATCCGGCAAATGCTGCGCCAGGAACAATAAGAGCGGATTTTGCGGATGGTTTTACAGAAAATGCTGTTCATGGGTCTGATGCTCTGGAAACGGCTAATCAGGAAATATCTTACTTTTTCTCAGAAACAGAAATATGTCCAAGATAAAAAAATAAGCCGTGCAAAAGCGCGGCTTATTTTTAAATGCTAATTTTCAAATCTTATATTAACAGCTCCACCGTGTTTATCGTCAAATCCTTCAACTTCTGAAATTGAAAGAACAAAGTCTTTAGATTTTCTAAGACCCTCTTCAGAGATATTTTGAAATGTCATTCTTCTCATAAAAGAATCAACTGATAGTCCGGAAGAAAATCTTGCTGCTCCTCCAACAGGAAGAATATGGTTTGTTCCTGAAAAATAATCACCAATAGGAACAGGAGAATATGAACCAAGGAAAACAGAGCCTGCATTTTTTATTTTTTCTAAATAAGAATTTGGATTATTTACCATAATCTGAAGGTGTTCAGGCGCATATCTATTTGAAAAATTGATAGCTTCTTCAATACTGTCAGATAAAAGAATTAATGCATGATTTTTTATAGATTCAAGTTTAATTCTGTTTCTGCCTCTGCCGCTATCAATATCTTCTTTGATAAAAGAAATGACTTCATTTGCAAATTTTTCAGAAGTAGTTATTAGAATAGATTTAGCATTTTCTTCGTGCTCTGCTTGCGCCAGCAAATCCCATGCAGTCCATTTAGGATTTGCGCTATCATCTGCTATTACTAGAACTTCACTTACTCCGGCAAGGGAATCTATTTGAATTACACCCAAACTGAATAGATAGCTTTTGGCTGCTGTAACAAAGACATTACCTGGACCTACTATAATCTCTGACTTTGGAACAGTTTCTGTTCCAAAAGCGGCTGCTGCAATTCCCTGAGCGCCTCCTGCTTTTATTATATTAGTTATTCCCAGAATCTTGCATGCTGCGTAAACAGGATCAGCTATTTTTCCTTCGTTTCTTGGAGGTGAAATTAAAGTAATATCTGAAACACCTGCTATCTGTGCTGGAATTATACCCATAAGAACAGAAGATGGATATGCCGCTTTTCCCCCTGGAACGTAAACGGCAGCGCTATCGATAGCGTGGTATTTAACGCCAAGAAGAGATCCGTCAGGCCGGCTGTAAGAAAAATCATTTTTAATCTGTTTTGAATGAAATTCGCGTATATTATCTGCTGCTTTTTCAAGAGCAATAATGACTTCCTTAGAAGTATTTGAGTAACCTTTCTCTATTTCTGTTTTATCGGCAAGAACAGAATCAATTTTAAATTTATCAAATTTTTCAGTATAGTTAATAACTGCAGAATTTCCATGATTTTTGACATCATTAACAATAGGGATTACTATATCAGTCATAATCTTACTGAAATCATCGCCGAAACGAAAAAATAATCCGGATTTTTCAGCTTTAGAAAGATCGGAAAGTTTTTTAACAGGTATCATAAAACCCCGCGGAAATAAAAAAACCTCTTCATTAAGAAGAGGTTTTTTTGAATATATAATTCCGAGCCTGGCAACGTCCTACTCTCCCGCACAGTGTTCCATGCAGTACCATTGGCGATGAGAAGCTTAACTTCTGTGTTCGGAATGGGAACAGGTGTGACCCTCTCTCTTTAACCACCAAGCAATTACCATAGAAACCTATGGTGTTTTTTTGTCAATAAAATTCGTTAATTTAAAGAAAAAATAAAATTAATTAAAAAAATAATAATTGCAAGTTTAATATTCTAGTGCATAATGATCAAAAATATTAATATGGAAGCGAAGTTATGACGAAAAAGGGTTTCTTTTTCACAAAAGTTAATGATACTCGGGTAATTCCTGTTAGATATAAGATTACAGTTGTTTTTACCCTGTTTTTGATAGTTTCTAACTTTGCGACTAATTATATTAATCTGATGTTCGGTATGGAACAGCAGATGAAACTTGCTAAAGAACTTTTAGCAAAAGACCTTAAAGAATTTTACGGATTTGCCTCAACTCAGTATGAAATATCTCAATTAAATAATGACGTTGAAGCTTCTAAGCAGAATATAAAGGACAAGATTCTTAATGATCTTAAAGATAGAAAGGAATCTATTTTTTTAGGAATTTCTTCGGAAGGGGAAATTCAAATGAAGTTTTCCCATTCACAGTTCAATTTAGATAAACTATCTTCTTCAGATATAGAAAAGCTTCTTTCCGAATCAAAAAGCTTAAATGGGCAGGGATTTTATACTCTTAAACATCAAGGTAAAGAATATTTCGGTGTATTTAAATTCAGTGATAAATGGAACATGTATTTTTTTCTAGCAGAAGAATACAGTGAATTTTCAAAAGAAGCAAGATGGAATTTTATTTTAATAAGTGCACTTATAATTCTTATATCATTAGTTTGTACGATAGCCGGAATTTATGCAGTAAGATATATTCTTCGTTATGTAAAAGTTATAACTGATTCGATAATGGAAATGGTTAAAACTCAGAAGCTTGATTTAATCCCAATGGGAAAAGCACCTAATGATGATATTACATATTTAGGGATGTCTTTTAACTCTCTTTCAAGTTCGATAGATACACTTCTTAGAATTTTTAAAAAATTTGCAAATCAGGATGTAGCTATTCAAGCTTACAGAGATAAGGAAATTCGATTAGAAGGTTCTAAGAAAGAACTGGCAATTTTGTTTTCTGATATAAAGAGTTTTACTTTTATCACAGAAACTCTCGGTACTGATATTATTAAACTTATCAATATGCATTATGACAGGGCAATAAGAGAAATTGTAAGATATAATGGAGCAATAGGTTCAATTATCGGTGATGCTATTCTTGCAATGTTTGGGACAATGGAAGATACCTCGGTGGAAAATAAATCTTTTTCTGCTGTAATGACTGCTTATGAACTTCAGGCTGTTGCTGAATCTCTTCGTCAGCAAATGAGTAAAAAGAAAAAAGAACTAATGAAGAAAAAGGGAAAACTAACTCCAGATGAGGAGAGAGTATATAAGGCGGTTCTTCTTGAAATTGGCGTAGGAATTGACGGCGGAGAAGTTTTCTATGGAAATATCGGCTCATATGTTCGAATGACAAATACAGTAATAGGAGATAATGTTAATTCCGCATCAAGGCTTGAAGGATTAACCAGAGTATATAAAGTTCCGGTGATATGTTCCGAGTATATTCGTGATGATATAGAGAAGAGTGTTTTAAATAACGAATTTACTTTTGTTGAGATAGACACTGTTCAGGTGAAAGGAAAAACGGAAGGAAAGAAAGTATTTTGGCCTATTCCTCCTGCTTATATGAATAAGGTTCTAGAAAAGCAGATTAAGATTTTTGATGCAGGTCTTGTTTTGTATTATGATGGTGATTGGTCTAAAGCTTTACCTTTGTTTAAAAAATGCGGTCTATCAGTTGCCGAAACATTTATAGAGCGTATAAAAAATAATAAACCTCCAAGGAACTGGAACGGAATATGGGAAATGAAAACGAAGTAAAATATCTTCTTGAAAAAACGAAATCTGTTTTCCTTCCGGGAGATTTTTCTGATCCTGATGGGAAGCCGGAATTATATTCTTTGGAAGAAGAATTCAAGAAAACTAAAAGAAATAAGAATCTAAAATTTCTTGGTTTAGTTATACTTTTTTTATTTGTTATCATTTTAGTTGCATTAACGATTACTTTTTTTGTTCAGGAAAGAGGAAAAAATCAAAAAGTTGATATTTCTTCCTTTCAGGATTTAAAATTAAAAGAAATGATTGATTCTTCACAGAAACAGGAAGGAGAGCTCCAGATTGCTAGAAAAGAGCTTGCTAATCTGGAAATTGAATATTCCAGAGAACTTGAACGGCTCAAGAGAGATTTTGAAGAATTAAAAAATATAATTCAGTCTAGAGATATTTCTGATGATGAGAAAAAAGCCCAAATTGAACAATTGAATTCTGAGTATAATTTAAAAATCAGAAAAACAAAAACTAAATACGCTCCGCGTATGACTGCAAAAAACAGAGAAATTTATAAAATTCAAAATGAATTAAGAGATAAAGAAGCTGAACTTGAAAAGAGTTCAGGTAAAAACATAAGTTTATTGGAAGGAGAATCAAAACTTACTTCTTTAGAAAGGAAAAGATTATCCCGAACGTATGAAGCCAGAATAGATCAAATGAGTGACGAAACAAAGGAAGAAATAGAGTATTTAATAAAAAAATATAATCCGATTTTTGCTGAGACTGAGCTAAAAAAAATATTGGAGAAACCGGTAAAAGGGGCTTCAAAAGTTTCTCCATTAAATGGAATCGAAAATGATATTATAAAAGAAAAAGCTTCAACAGAAGAAAGAATTAACAGATTGCAGGTAAATGTTAATGATTCTTACAAGTTAAATGATAGAATGGAAAAAATTCCTTATATCAACTCTCCTGGAAAAACCGTGATTCAAGTTTCCTCTAAGTTTAAGGATATAGTCAACACATATGACGGGATTACTGTAGGTCTTGTAAATTCATTAAGAAAGAAAAATCAGCAGTTGCGTTTTTATGATTATGCTTTTTCTTTCATGATAAAAGATGAAAAAGAAAGCGGCTATATTCTAGATCCAAGAGATTCTTCTTTGATTGGAGTTTATATGAATAAGGTTCATATAGTCAACACAGGAGATCTAGGATATGTTTTCAGGCAGGATGATGAATTTATTGCAACCATTAGATTTAAAAGAAGTTACGGTATCACTGTTGCTGAATTAGTTAAATCGGAAACTGGTCTGAAAATGCAGCCATTTGATAAAATTATGCTGAAGAAAATAACGGCCGATAAAGAGGAATCAAAATGAAAAAACTATTATTTATATTATCTCTGGTTATGTCTATCGAAGCCTATTCTTTTGATTGGAGTACCATATCCTTGACTTCTGCAGAAAAGAATGAAGAATCTGATGAGGATTCAGTTTATTTGACAGATTCTGATTCTAAAATATATATAATTGAAAATGAACAAAAAGTTGATGCTCAGATTGCATCAGAAATCGCACAGTTTATAAGAATAGCTAAAAGTTGGAAATTTATTCTCTGGAATGAAATGAAATTTTATATTACACCAGAAGGATTGCAATTTGCAGTTTATCCATCAAAAATTGAATACAAGAAGGAAGATCTTCTTCCTTTTATTCCTGGCGGAATGGTTTTTAGTTATGAAGAAGGAGCTCAAAGATATGACTTCAGGCTCATAAAGAAAAATACCATAATCAAAATGCGTGGAGCATATATTGAAGAAGAACCCCTTCTAGCAAAAATATCTGAAGCTCTAAATGATCCTAAATCGTTTATGAAAAAAAGAGATCCTGATTTTCTTTTAGCTAAAATTGAAGAATTGGAAAATAAACTTGATAAAGCAGAAACAAATGCGTTGTCTGCTAAAATTCAAAATGAAAAAATAGCTTCAGATTTAATTGCTTTTCAAAATGCTAGGATGTTCAACTCAAAAAAAATAGTTACTGCTGATATTATTGCAAGAATTGTTGAATTAAAAAAGGAAGATTCAAGAATAACGGCTGAAGAAATGAAGAAGAAGATGGAAGTAGAGAAAAAAAATGTTTCAATTGAAGAAATAAATCTGATTTATGGTGTTTATTTCAACGAATATAAGAAATAGAATTGAAAAAGATATTATGGATTATTCAGCTTTCAGCTATTATACTATTAGCAGCATGTCTTTCATCTCCTGAAAAAAAATATTCTGAAGGAATATCGTATAATATTATAACTGTTTTCTCAAAAATAGATCTTTATATGATTCCAGATGATGAAGAAGAGAATACTTTTGAAAAAACACTTGTTGAACAAATTAATAAAAGAGCAATTTTTCTTTTGGCGGCCCATGGAGAAAAGCAGCTTAAAAACACAAAAGATATAACAGAATATGCATTACTTCTAAATAATACTAAATTTAAACCAAAGATTCTTTATAAAAATGAAGTAGACGGTTACCTTTATATATGGGCCGAATATGAAATTCTTCCTTTTATGGAAATACTGAATAATGCAAGTAAACGATAGCTATAACATTGTTGAAACAGAGGATGGATCATTTTCTCTTTATTCAAAAGAATTTGATCAATTGATGCATGCAAGAGAAGGAGCTTATACAGAAGCTCTGTCTAAACATGTTTTTCCATCGAAAATTCTTTGTTCAAAGGATAAAGTAATTAATATATTGGATATAGGTTTTGGAGCGGGGTATAATCCTTTGGCTCTAATAATGCAAACAAGAGATAAGAAATTTGAAGAAATTAATATATTTTCACTTGAGTTCAGTAAAGATTCATATTCTTCATTAGCTAAAATATATTTTAATGACGAGAAGGATAAATATTTTGATAAAATTAAACAAGGTTTTTTAAACAATAATATTTCATTTGAAAATGTTAATATTACTTTTATGTTTGGGGATGCGCGTGAGAGTATAAGAAATCTTTCTGAAAGAAAAATATATTTTGATGCTGTATTTCATGATCCGTTTTCTCCAGCAAAAAATTCAGAACTTTGGACTGTTGATCTATTTAAAGTAATTGGAAACATTATAAAAGACAATACCTATTTAACAACATATTCCTCTGCGTTGCAGATAAGAAGAGGTATGATTGAAGCAGGTTTTTATATAGGAGATTTGGTTTGCGATGATCTTCCGAAAACCGGAACTATTGCTTCAAAAACACCCTTTGAAGGATCTTTTGATAATATAAAAAATGATGAAATTTTTAAGGAAATTCTTTCTGTTCCATATAGAGATAAAGATCTTTCTTTAAGTAGAGAAGAAATATCTGAAAATAGAATACTTGAAAGACGAAAATTAAAAAATCAGAATAAATCTTCCAGCTGATCCATTATTGTCTGGGAATCATCAGTTTTGTTTTCTGTCTGTTGATTGGCAGGTGTATTATTATCAATATTCTTTTGCTCCTGAAAAAGATCGCCCTTCAAAGAAATTCTAAAAAGCAAAGCCTGGGCGTAATTATTTACGGAAGAAATTGCTTCTTCTACTGTTTTTCCAGAGAACTTCATGTTTGGATCTATTTCTGGATCTGCTTCAAGAATATCTTTTGAATTCGATATTATTCTATTTATATCATTGATATCATTGAGAATAAATTGCATTTTATCAGCAAGACGTTCCATAAATGATCTAATGGAAATTTTTAAAGCATTTCCCATCACTTTTTTTTCTTTCTCGAGTTCTGCAACTTTTTTTGAGTATTGTAAATGTAATTCTTTGCTGTAATTTGTATCTGAAGCGACTTTTCTATAGTTTTCCCAAGAATAAAAATATTGCTTAGCAGCTTCTTCACATGCTCTCATAGAATTAAAAAGATCAAGTAAATCTGAACGCATATCATACTTTGTGTTTTTGTCATAGTAAATACTATACTTGATTTTGTTAGTTGTTAATATATATGAGTATTGACGGTCAAATTCTAAAAAAAGAAGATACATTTTTAAATATGGATCATTATCATCAATTTGTTGTGCAATATCATTATTTGAAAGATAAGTTTTCTTTAATAATTGAAAATCCAGCATATTCATCAAAGAAATTCCGTTTTTAATTTCATCTGATAAAGATTGACGATGCTTTTTCTTTAGCTCATCAATTGCTTCTTTTTTTTCTTCTTCTTCTTTCGCTTTGGCTTGAGCAGATATTTTCTGATAATTTTCACTGAATCTGCTTGGAGAACTTGTTGTTCTCATTCCAGGTTTAAGATCCGGTCCTATCATCAAAAGTTCTTCGATAGTTAAACTATCAGTTAATGGAATGTTTTTTCCATGATAATAACAGAATAAACGGTAAAGACGCGGAAGCATTTTATTAAAGATAATATATATTCCATTATTAGCTTTTTTACGTTTTAACGAATAAGATGAAGAAGAATTATTTATGCTTTTCTGCTGTAGGGCAATAGCTTTTTCATAAGCAGTATAGATGGAATTCACATATGGAAGTAAGGGATAAATTTTTTTAAAATATGCAAGTAAAGGCGTTTTATAATCATTTGTAAGTTTTATATCCATTGGAAAAGCAGTATGCGTATCAAGTATTTCATTTAAGATAGTTTTGTCATATAGATCAGCGGTCATTTCAATAACTTCAAAATATAATGGTTTCTGCTGATCAAGTTGATTGGTAATTCTATCTCCGATAGATGGATTTTGTCTGAAGATATCAAGATAGATCATTTGAAGCTCCATCATTGATATTTTATATTCATCTGCAAATGAATCGAAAAATGATTTCTTAATTTTTCTTCCGGAAAAAGAAGTTACACCGGTAATGAAAAGTACTAATCTATTGATAAACGAATCAACAAAGCTTGGAGAAGGTTCAATACTAACAGAAGATTCCTGTAAAGTTGACCTGATTCTATTCATTCGTTTTTTATTGCCATGGAATGAATCCATTTTTTCTGCTAGAGCTTTTTGTTTTTCACGGTCAAAAACCATGGGTTTTGGGCGCGTTTCTTTGACAACTTTTCCTCCAGCATCCACAAATTTCTGGAAAAGTTCCTTTCTTGTATTGTCTTCCATGTCTGATACACGGATGTTATCTCGAGTTTTGTCTAATTGACTCATTTAGCTTTTCTCTTTAATAGTTTACTTGTTTAATAAACTGTGTCAATTATTAAACCATATCATTTAATAATCGGCATATTTATTAGAATACTTTGAAAGTATTTAATGATAAGTCTTACGGTTGTTAACAGAAATTTAATAAATGTAGGATTTTTCATTGTTTACAGAATATCTCAAATTTAAAAAAATAGATAAAATAACAGATTTGATTTATTTGATAAGATTGATAAAAAGAGTCTGTTTTTTTATTGATGATATTGTTTGTATGAAACTTGAATTCTATCAAGAGAGATTAAAGAAATGAACAAAAAAGGTTTAATATTAGTATTAATTTGGATTATATGTTCCGGCTGTTCAAAAAATGATCAAAATCCGGAAATATTACCTTCTGCTCCAAAACCGCTTAGAAATGCTGATTATTATATTACGGTAGCAGATTCTATTAATGTTCGTTCGCAGCCTTCAATTAAATCTGAGTCTATTGCAAAACTTGAAGCTGGTATTTTCGTAATTTTTATTGAAGATTCCAAGAAAGAAGAATTAATTTCCGGAAAAAAAAGTTCATGGTTAAAAGTAGAATTAAATGATGGAAAGATAGGATACGTTTTCGGGGGATTTCTTCTTTCTAAAAAAGAAGCTTTTCAAAAAATAGTATCAAATGATAAATCACTGGAGAATAGAAAATTTATTTATAATTCTAAAGATAGCGGAAAATATTTAAATTTTAATCAAAATAACAGCATTAGTCTTGAAGGAAATTGTAATATTCAAGATCCTGATGATGAAAAGAAAAGTTCAGAAAAGAATGATTGCTTAAAAAAGGGGATATATCAGAAAATAGGAAATTATATTTTTATTACCATTGATGATGAAGAATTTCTGATGGAAATAGCTCCTCTTCCTGATAATAAGGGAGAATATGCTTTAAGACAGATTGAACCTGCTTCCGGATCGAAGGAAGAAATCTTTCATAAAGAATTAAGATAGAACTATTAGTCTAAAGCTGAATTTTTATAAGATAGTAAATGTAAGAAGCATAAAGAATAAGAAATATTCCTCCTTCGATTCTTCCGATAGTTCTATGCTTTAATGTAAAGGTTGAAATAAAAAGAATTAGACCAGCAAGCAAAGCTATAAACATGTCAATATTTGAACCAATGGAGATAGGAGCTGGACGAACAATTATTGCTGTTCCTAAAATAAAAAATACATTGAAAATATTGCTTCCAACAACATTACCGATTGCAATGTCTGATTTCTTTTTAAATGCTGCAACAAGTGATGTTGCAAGTTCAGGAAGAGACGTTCCGACAGCAACTATAGTGACTCCAATAATTCGTTCTGAAACCCCTGCCAGTGTTGCTATACCAACGGCACTGTCTACTAGAATCTTTCCCCCTCCGACTAGACCACAAAGACCGAGAAGAATAAATAAAAGAGATTTTGGTACAGAGAAGACTTTTGATGGTATTTCTTCAGTCGGTTGATTTTTAGATATTCTAAAAGTATAACCTAAAAAAATAACAAAGAAAATAAGAAAAACAATTCCTTCAGTACGTGAAAGTATGTTTTCAATTGAATTACCTATTAGTATGTCATTAGCAAAAATAACAACTAAAAGAGCACTAAAGAATAAATATGGAATTTCTTTCCATTGAGTGTTTTTTTGGATTGTTAAAGGAAAGATCAGGGCAGAAGCTCCAAGAATAAGAAAGATGTTTGCTATATTGCTGCCTATTACATTTCCTACTGCAAGATCTGTACTCCCTTTTACCGCAGAAAAAAGACTTACAGTGAGTTCGGGAGCTGATGTTCCAAAAGCAACAATCGTAAGACCGATTACAATATCAGAAACATTAAGTTTTTTAGCAATTGATGCAGAACCGTCTACGAGATGATTTGCTGCATATATTATAACTGCGATGCCGGCTATAAGAAATATAATATTTAAAAGCATATTTATTCCTCAACTTAGTCTTTTTTTAAGACGAATAATCCGTACATTGCAAAAAGATTTGGAAGTAGTATTTTTTTAGAGGAAGTGCTATTGTTGATATTAGTATTGAAATTTATTTCCTTTTCAATTGAAAAACCTTTTTGTCTGCAAAAAGTACGAAAATCCTTAATTGATAGCATGTGAATATTCGGAGTATCATACCATTCATATGGAAGGGACTTAGTTTTCGGCATTTTTCCGCGGAAAAAAAGATTCATGCGTATGAGAATATGAGAAAAATTGGGAAAACTGATTATTACACGAGTTCCGATTCGCATAATTTCTCTTAATACATATTCGGGTCTTTTAGTATTCTGAATTGTTTGATTTAAAATCACATAATCGAAAGAATTATCTTTATAATCTGAAAGGCCTTCATCTATATCTGCCTGACAGGCAAAAACTCCTTTAGAAAGAGCAATTCCGACTGATTCGGGTGAAATTTCAATTCCAAAACCTTCAATGCGCTTCTTTCTTTTTAATTCTGCAAGAAGTTCTCCATCACCGCAGCCAAGATCAAGAACTCTGGAGCCGCGCGGAATTTCCTTTGTGATCAGATCATATCCTATATTAAAAATGGTTTCTTTCATACATTATTCTCGGTAGTGTCAATTTCCTGGGAAAGAAAATTTTTAACAGCTGCAAACATAACCTGATTATCAATAAGAAAAGAATCATGCCCGTTATCAGTATCAATATCAAGATAAACAACTCTTCTTCCGCAACCTCTAAGAGTATTTGCCATTTGTTTCATATTTTCCGGCGGATAAAGCCAGTCTGTGGAATAACTTAACATAAGGTAATCGCACTTTGATTTTTCAAATGCTGAAAAAAGAGATCCTTCACCGTGATCAATTCTGATATCGAAATAGTCAATAGCCCTTGTTAGATAAAGATAAGAGTTCGCGTCAAATCTATCCACAAATTTATGACCTTGATAGCGAAGGTATGATTCAACCTGAAATTCATAATCGAAACCAAAACTAAGTTCAGCTTTATCCTGAAGTTTTCTTCCAAATTTCTCATGCATCTTTTTTTCGCTGAGATATGTAATATGACCGATCATTCTTGCAAGTGAAAGTCCTAATCTAGGTATTTCTTCACTTCCGTAATAATTTCCTTTTTTCCAGCTGGGATCCTGAAGAATTGCCTGACGTCCAACTTGATGAAAGGCAATAGCTTGCGCCGGTTGGCTGTGAGATGCTGCTAAAACAATAGCTGATTTTGTAGAATTTGGATATGCTATACTCCAGTCAAGTGCAAGCATCCCTCCCATTGATCCTCCGGCAACAGCTAAAAATCTTGAAATCTGAAGATGATCAGTGAGGTTTTTGATGGCAGAATTCATATCTCTTATAGTTATAAAAGGAAAATTCAAAGCATATGGTTTTCCTGTCTTTGGATTTAAAGACGAAGGGCCTGTTGATCCGTAACAGCTGCCAAGAACATTAGCGCATATTATAAAATATTTATCTGTATCAAAGGCTTTTCCGCTTCCGACATAGGTTTCCCACCAACCTTCATTGTCTTTTTCGTAATGACGTGCCGCATGAGAAGATCCGGTAAAAGCATGAAAAATTAGAATAGCGTTTGTTTTGTCAGTATTTAAAGTTCCCCAGGTTTCGTATGCTACGTTGACGTTCGACAGCGTTTTTCCGCAGCTTAAAAGGAAAGGGGTGGTTTCAGCGAATGAATATGTATGAAGATATTTCATCAGAAGTAATTCTTCTTTGTCTGCGGTTGTGTCAAGAAAAATTACAGAAATAAAAAATACACTAAAATTGGCTTCTATCTGTAAAAAAATTGAAAATGTTTTTTCTTGCTCTAAAAAGAAGACCTTTTACAGCAGGGATTGAAATGTTTAAAATATCAGAAATTTCATCCAGGGATATTTCAAACATTTCCGCCAGGGAAAAGACAATGCGTTGTTCAAGAGTCAGTTTTCTTGCCATCGCGAGAAAGCAACCGTTTCGGATTGATTTAACGGTTTCATTAGCTATAATATCATCTTCCATTGAAGGAGCTGGGCTTATAAATTCAAATTTATATCCGTCTTGTTCGGTTTCGGACAGTTCTTCGGCGGATAGAACTTTTATTCTTTCTTTTCTTTTTTGATTTAGAAAGATGTTTAAAGCTATTTTTCTGAGCTAAGGTTTAAGTTTATCAATATCTTTCAGTTGGGATTGCTTTTCCCATGCGTTTAACAAAGTTTTCTGTGCTATATCTTGTGAGATATCCATGTCGGTTATAATTTTATAACAAAGAGAATAAATATAGGTAATAAGTTCCTGTAGTTTTGCTGAAAAAAGTTCTTACATATTCTATCCTGTAATAAAGTTTTTATTTGACGATTTATAAATATTAATGCTTAGTTATTTTGCTAAGATAATAATAAAATATTTATTTTTTACTCTGAATTAAAACACAAGATTTTATGACAGGGAATAAGTAGAGAAAGGAGGAATTATGAATAGTAACGATATCGCACCTTGCGGAATTGACTGTATTAACTGTGAAGTTTATGAACCGAACAACCGCAGAGATGTTTGGCAGATGTTTGCAGAACGTTTCGGAGTAACTGCCGAAGAGATAGCATGTAAGGGATGCAGAATTCAGGGCGGATGCTCAATTCATAAAGACTGCGAAACTTTGGAATGTGTAAAAGCAAAAAAAATAGATTTTTGCGGGGATTGTTCGGAATTTCCATGCAGGAAGCTGATGCCGCTTGCAGCCAATGCAGAAAGAGTGCCGGATAATTTGAAAGTTTATAATATTTGCAGAATTAAACAGATAGGTGCTGATGAATTTCTAAAAGAAAGTGCAAAGAACAGGGAATATTACTTCAAAGGTAAATTTAAAATAGGTGCAGGGCCGCAATTGTAATATTAAAGAAAGTTCCGTAGTTCAATACGGAAGTTTTTAATTTTGCTGATTATATAAATATCAATTTCATATCTTTTCTTTAAGTTAACTTATTAACTGTATAAT
>ENA-UPSM01001213-UPSM01001213.1-activated-sludge-metagenome-genome-assembly--contig:-NODE-1213-length-34899-cov-7.418982_pt1 | contig 34899 bp, 32 predicted proteins | sample MGYA00238181_ERZ773283 | MGnify/ENA primary metagenome ERZ773283 (study PRJEB29023, sample SAMN05720199) | activated sludge metagenome | isolation source: Anaerobic digester | place: Japan...
GCTTGAGCTCGATCGCCGTGTCGACGAAGTAGCCGACCTCCTCGGGGGTGAAGTCAGCGAGCTTCAAGAAGTCCTTGCCCTGGAAATGGTGGAGCATCTGTCTGCGCCTCCTCGTCCTGGGTCGGCGAGGGCCCGCAACGGGTCGGGGCCGGCGTCGCCCGGGTCACATGCCTTCATCAAGCACGCTACGCGCGCGGCGCGACCGGTGGAAGTGGAAGTATGCACACAGTAAGTGGCCGTCCGGAGTACTTCTGCACAGCCGCCGCTGGTCGACGAACGCGGCGTGAGGTGACCGCCGACGGAGACATGGCGACGGCCCTCAGCCGGCGAGCGGCAGGCGCACGGTGAACACGGCGCCGCCCTGAGGCCGGTTCCCGGCCTCCACGGCGCCGCCGTGCGCCTCGACGAGCCCCTTGACGATCGCCAGACCCAGTCCGGCGCCCTGCGTCCCGCGCGCGCTCCGCGAGCGGTAGAAACGATCGCACACGAAGGGCAGGTCGACCGGGTCGATCCCGGGACCGGTGTCCGCCACACTCAACACTGCCGAGGACTCCTCCCTCGACAAACTCACGGTGATCGTCCCGTGCGTCGGGGCGGACTTCAGCGCGTTGTCCAGCAGGTTCGAGACCACCTGCAGGAGGCGGTCGCGGTCGCCACGCACGGTCACCGGGACGATCTCAGGCACGAGCGTCACGTCACGACGTGCCGCCTCGGTCTCGATATCCGTCACTGCAGACGAGACGACCTCCGCCAGGTCGAGCGGGTCGAACTGCACGTCGAGGTCTTCCGACTCGAGCTCGTTCAGATTCCGCAGCGCAGCCAGCAGGCGGTCCAGGCGCTCGACCTCGTCGCCGATAAGGCGCAGGTTCTCGGGCGTCGCCGGCATGACGCCGTCCTCCAGAGCTTTGACGCGCGACTGGATCGTCGCCAGCGGCGTGCGCAGCTCGTACGCCAGGTCGACCGTCATGTCGCGGCGCCACTGCTCGTCACGGGCCAGTGCATCGGCCATCGAGTTGAAGGCCGCCGACAGTGTGGCGACCTCGTCCTGTCCCCGTGGCGCGACGCGCACGTCGAGGTTGCCTCCGGCCACGTCGCCGGCGGCCTCGGTAAGCTCCTCGAGCGGTCCCGTGACGCGGCGACTGACGAGGACGCTGATGACCAAGGCGAGACCGGCAGCCACGGCGGCGGCGATGACGAGGTTCCGCGTGAGTGACCCCTCATACGCCTCCTCGGCGGCCACCCGCGCGCCGTGTGGAGCGTACACGTCCACTCGGGCGACGGTCGTCCCGCCCACGACGACCGGGTACGACTTGACGTCGTATGCGGCGGCGCCGTGCGGGCTGGCCGACACGCCGGGCGCCGGACTGGCGCGACCGCCGCCGCTCCCCATCCCGCCGCCCATCATCTGCCCGCTCATCACACTCGGTCCGTGGATGCCCTGGACGGTGAACTCGAGTTCGCCCTGCGGCGAGTACACCGCGAGGTTGACGTTGCTCGCGCGTGCCGCCTGACTCACGGCGAAGACGGCCGACGCGCCCCACCCGATACCCTCACGATACGTGTCCTCGAGCGCCTGCACGACGGCGGTGTTGCGCCGTTCCTGGACGTCGGCCAGATAGCGTTCGAACCGCCGCTCATCGGCGACATGGACGATCACCGCCACCACGATGATGGCCAGAGCGGCCACGGCGGTGTGGGTCAGCGTGAGTCGCAGGCGCAGACTGCGACTCATCCCTCATCCTCGACGAACGCGTAGCGGCGCCCGCGGACGACCCGGATCAGACGCGGCGAACGAGCGTCTTCGCCGAGCTTGCGCCGCAGGTTCTTGACATGGGCGTCGGTCGCGCACTCATAGCCCTCGAAGTCGGGGTACCGCTGCGCCAGTTCCGCGATGCGGGCTTCGTCCTCAACGAGGAAGCTGTGGGTCTCTTTGCTCATGACGCGACAATCTTACCCGGCGCAGCAGGCGCCGGACGGCCGGAGACCGACTCGTCGGCGATCCGGCGACGAGCCGGCGAGCGTCAATCTGGTAGCATGCTCCGGATCCGCAAGGAGGTCCCTTGACCAATCTCAGGGTGTACCGCTACGCCTGGGTCGTCACCCTCGTCCTCGCCGTCGTCAGCCTCTTCACGCTGGGCACACCAGAGACTCCCGTCGTCGGCGACGAGCCGGCGAGCTTCGACGGCGGACGGGCGATGCTCGACCTCACGATGCTGACGGAAGATCTCAGCGGACGCGTCGCAGGGTCCGACGCCGACGCGCGGACGGCCGTGTGGCTGGTCAAGGCGCTCGAGCGGCTGGACCTCGCCACGCACATCGACTCGTTCACGGCGACGATCAACGGACGGGACGTCCCGTTGCAGAACGTGTGGGCGGTGTCACCCGGCACGGCTCGCGGGACGATCGTCGTCGTCGCGAACCGCGACTCACCCCCGCGCTCGACCCAGGGCGCGGATGCGAACGCGTCGGGAACGGCCACGTTACTCGAGCTGGCGCGGGTGTTCACGCTCGTCGGCCACGAGCACCCGCTCCTCTTCCTCTCGACCGACGGCGACGCCTACGGCGCTCTCGGAGCGCAGGACTTCGTCGCGCGCCACAAGACCGACGACGTCTTGGCTGTGATCGCGCTGCGCAGGACTGCTGGTCGCGATCCCCGCGGCCTCGCCGTCGACGGCTGGGCCCAGGCCGGCCGTAGCGCTCCGCCCTGGCTATGGCTGCTTTCGGCGCCGGCCGCGCGACAGGCGGCGAACATGGACGCCGTGCTGCCGGGAGTCGGGACGCAGGTGCTGCGCCTCGCCGTCCCGACGAGCTCCGGCAGCCAGGCGCCCTTCGTCGCCGCCGGTCTGCCGGCGATCTCGCTGGGCGCAGGCACGGATCCCGTCGACCCCGTCGACGACACGCTGGAGGGTATCTCCGGCGAGGTGCTCGCCGACGTGGGACGCACGGTCGAGAAGATGATCGTCGCCATCGACACAGCGGGCGACGAGCGCCCCGGGAGCGGCGGCACCGTCTTCCTGCGCCGACAGCGGACGCTGCCGGGGGGGTCTCTCACCCTGTTGCTCGTCGCCCTGTTCGTCCCCTTGGCCGCGGTCACCGTCGACGCCTTCGCTGGTTGCCGACGGCGCCACGTACGCCTCGGCCCCGCCTGGGTGCGGGCCTCGCTTCACGTGGCGCCCTGGTTCGTCGTCATCGGGATCATCTACTTCTCGAACCTGCTGGGGCTCCTGCCGAAACGGCCCGGGGCCACCATCCCGCCCGAAGCGGGCCTCGTCAAGGACCCGTGGTACCTGCGCGTCACGATCCTCATCGTGGTGTTGCTGCTCGCATACGCTTACGCGACGGCGATCGAGCGGAGACTCGCGCGCCGTGTGCACGTCGACCCGCAGACGACGGTCGTGGTGGCTCACGCGAGCTTGCTGCTCATCGCCGCCCTCGTCGCAATCGTAAACCCATACTCCCTGCTGTTGGTCGCCCCCGCCGCCGCGCTGTGGCCGCTCGCCCGCCCGGGCAAGTGGACCCGCTCCACCCTGCCTGTGTACCTCGGTCTGTCCATGATCGTCGTCGCGCTCGTCTTCTTCGGCCTCCGTCTTCATCTCGGCTTCGACGTATGGTGGTACTTCTTCCTCCTTCTCGAGAACCGCAGCATCCCGGCGTCCGCTGCACTGCTCGGGGCGGCGTTCCTCGCGGTCGCGGGCATGCTCGCCCACACCTTGCACGGCTGGGCGCCGCCCGCTCCCAAGACCGCCCTGGCGGCGCCCGTCACTGCCGCCGCGACGCCGGCCGCTGCCCCGACAGACGACAGGACAGGCGCGCAGATCGATGCGGTGGCGCGAACAGTGGGGGCTCTGCGCACGACGCCGCTGCCGCACGATCCCGACGCGAACGTGGCGCCGGGGAACGTTCGGCGCGGCTCCTAGTGAATGGGGCCGGGGGGCGGGCCGCCGCAGGCGGCCCGCCCCCCGGCCCCATGCGTTCGCTCTGACGCTCAGTCGTCGTTCGGCGACAGCGACTCGTCGACCGCGCTCGCAGCCTCGTCGTCGATGTCGACGTCGCTCGCCCGCGGTACGGGCTTCTCGCCGCTGTCGCGAGACAGGAGCGCCGACTCGCCGCTCATCATGGCATCGAACGCCTTCGCCTTGAGCCGTGCACGCGTCTCCTCGATGCGACGCCGCATCTCTGCCTGATCGACGCTGGCGCCGTCACGAGTCTCGGACTTGGCCTCTTCGACGGACGCCTCGCTGACGGCCTCCTTCTCAGGCGCAGCCTCCTGGACGTGCGCCTGGGCGACGGCCTCTTCAACGGGCGCCTGGGCGACGGCCTCCGATCCCGCAGCAGGCACCTCGACCTGCTCCTGTGCGACGGCCTCCGCCTGAGCTTCGCCGCTGCCGAAGGGCTGTTCGAGCTCGCTCTCGACTGCGGCGCGGGTCTCCTCGATACGTACGCGCAGGTCCTCGCCCTCGACGACGCCCTGCTCCTCACGTGACGGCGCTTCCGCGGGAGCTTCCGCTGCGACCCCGGCCTTCTCGCTCTCGTCCATCGGCGCGACGGCCGGCGCCTCGGCGAGGGCCTCTTCGACGAGTACCTCGGCCACTGCCTCTTCGACGGACTCCTCGGTGACGACGCCCTCGTCAGGTGCAGCCTCCTCGACGGACGGCTCCGCGACGGATTCCTCGACCGGCGCCTCTTCCACCGGCGCCTCTTCCACCGGCGCCTCCGGGGCTGCCTCCGCCGGCGCCTCTTCCGCCGGGGCTTCTTCGACCGGGGCCGCCTCCGCGACCGGCGGCTCCGCGACCGCGGTAGCAGACGTGCCCCAGTCGCGCTCGCCACTCGGCTCGGGGTACTCGGGGGCGGCCGGCAGCATCCTGCTTCCGACGCCGCTGAGCAACTGCTCCCGCATCTGGCGGCCGGTCTTGGGGGTGACCAGCGACACCGCCGTCGCACCCACCAGGACGCCCAGCAGGAACTTGATGAATCTCATGGGTCGCCTCCTTGACCGCCGCCCAGCGAGCCTCACCCCGGCCGGCCGCTGTCGAGGCCGGTGAAGTGTTCTTCGGACGAATCGAGCCGGGACTTTACCAGTCTACAGCGCTGTATACGGTCACCCGCCACACAGTCCTGCACACGAGTCGCCGCAAGATAACCCCGTCCCCCGCGAACGTACCCAGCACGCACGGCTCGCGGCTCGCCTCGTCATGCGAGGCGCTCGACCTTGCCGGACCCGTCCTCCTTGACCGTGATAAGCGCCGTCCAGCGGGAGCCGAACGACTGGCTCACGTGAAGGGCCGCCTCCCTCAGGGCCGAGGTCACGTCCTGTCCCACGAACGCGGCCAGGGGCATCATGGGCCGGTCGTCGATCTGCACCCGCACGCCTTCCTCAGACTGCTTCAACAGGATCGGCTCAGACGTCAAGGCGAGCAGAAGGTCCGCGTGCTCTTTCGTGACCCCGATGGTGCAGCGCTGTCCGAAGACGCTCGGGCCCTCCTCGTCGAGGTCCCGCTTCACACTGCGTGCGTAGTAGTAGATCACGACCAGCGCGACCAGCGCAGCGATCAGGAACAGGAGGACCCCCCACATCGCGCTGCTCACGCTGTGCCTCCTGGGTCGCCCTTCTTCTTCCGGCTCTCGGCCTGTCGCTGCTCCATGGCGATCTCGACACCCCGTTGCGGCACGTAGTACCTCCGTCCGACGAGCTTGTCGGGCAGATACTGCTGGTCGACCCAGCCGCCGTATGAATGCGGGTACTTGTACCCGTCCCCGTGCCCAAGGTCCTTCGCCCCGCGGTAGTTCGCGTCGCGCAGGCGCGGCGGTGGCGGCTGGTTGCCCTCGCGATGGACGTCGGCAAGGGCGCCGTCGATGGCGAGGTACGAGGCGTTGCTCTTCGGCGCCAAGGCGAGATAGATCGCCGCCTGGCTGAGGTTGATGCGGCACTCCGGCAAGCCGACGAACTCGACCGCCCGCGACGTCGCCACAGCCACCTGGAGCGCAGTCGGGTCGGCGTTGCCGACATCCTCGCTGGCGAAAATGATCATCCGTCGGGCGATGAACTTGGGATCCTCACCGCCGGCAAGCATCGACGCCAGGTAGTAGACGGCAGCGTCCGGGTCACTGCCGCGCATCGACTTGATGAACGCCGAGACGGTGTCGTAATGGGCGTCTTCACGGTCGTACGAGACCGGGCTCTTCTGGGCGGCGTCGCGCAGGTCGTCGACCGACAGCGCGACGCCGCCTCCCTCTTTCGGCGCCCGAGACCGCCACGCAGTCTCAAGGGCGTTCAGCGCGACGCGCGCGTCGCCACGGGAGACCTCGGCGAGAAAGGCGAGGCCGCCCTCTTCGAGCGTGACGCCGCGTCCGCCGAGACCGCGTTCCTGGTCCTCGAGGGCTCGCCTGACGAGCTGCTCGATCTGCTCGGGCGCCAATGGCTCCAGCCGGTAGAGCTGGCAGCGTGACAGCAGCGCCGAGTTGACCTCGAAGTAGGGGTTCTCGGTGGTCGCCCCGATGAGGGTGAGGACGCCGTCCTCGACGGCGTGGAGGACGGCGTCCTGCTGTGCCTTGTTGAAGCGGTGGATCTCATCGATGAAGAGGATGGTGCGCGCCGCGCTGAGGGCGCGCGCTTCGCGCGCGCCCTTGATCGCGGCGCGCACGTCCGCCGTTCCCGCAGCCACGGCGGAGAGCTGCGTCAACCGTGCCCCGGTCTCAGCAGCGATGACGCGCGCAAGCGTGGTCTTCCCGCAGCCCGGCGGCCCCCAGAGCAACATCGAGAACAGCTCGCTGCGCTCGATGGCGCCGCGCAGCACGGTATCCGGCCCGACGATCTTCTCCTGGCCGATGAACTCCGCCAGAGTGCGCGGCCGCATGCGCGCCGCCAGCGGCGCCGCGGCCGCCTGCTCCTGCTCGGACACCGAGAAGAGGTCCATCTTCCGTCCGTCTGCGTCGACCGTCGTTGCACTCCGATTCTGCTACTATCGCCGGCGATGCGAAAGGTGCTCGTCCTCAACAGTACCTACGAGCCGCTGAACGTCTGCTCGGCGCGTCGCGCGCTCGTACTCGTCCTCAAGGACAAGGCGGACATCCTCGAGAGATCGGAGATGGAGTTCCACTCCGAACGCGCTTCTTTCCCGATCCCTCTCGTGATCCGCCTCACGAACTACGTGCACGTGCCGCAGCGGACCACGGTGCGCATCACCCGGCGAGCCGTCTTCGCCCGCGACCGGCACCGCTGTCAGTACTGCGGGAGCGAGCGCCATCTTACGGTAGACCACGTCATCCCACGCTCGAAGGGCGGCCGCGACACCTGGGACAACGTCGTGACCTCGTGCGCCCCCTGCAACCGCAAGAAGGCGGACCGGTCGCCACACCTTGCCGGCCTGCGCCTCCTTGCGACGCCGCGCGCCCCCGAGCCGTCAGCGTTCGTCCTCCTGCACGTCGACACGGTACACGAGGCCTGGCGGCCGTACCTCGGCTTGGTCTCGTGAGCGCCGGCGCCTGCGGCGCCGGCGCTCACGAGCACTCTTTCAGCCTTCGACCTCCGTCTGCCCGCGACCCCGCCGCATGAGGAGGACGATGATCACGACGACGAGGATGACGACGACCACGATGCCCACGATGAGCCCCGTGTTTCCGCCTTCGGCCTGGGTCTCGGCCTCCCCGGGATGTACCGCGAGGTACGAATCCATCTGGGTGTTGTACCACCAGAGGCCCTTGCCGTGGCCGGCGCGGACCCAGCCGGTCCAGGTCCCGGTGTCGGCCGCCTCGAGGTCGAGCGGGTAGACCAGCGGGATGTACGGCGACTCCTCGTAGACGATCTGCTGCATACGCTGGACCGTCTTGATGCGCTCCTGGACGTCGATCTGGGTCTGCTGCTTGAGGAAGAGCCTGTCGTACTCCTCGTTCGACCACATGCAGTCACTCCACGCCTCGATGGAGCTCGTCGTGAGGATCGAGAGGATGAAGTTCGGGTCGATGTCACCGCCCCAGCCCCAGATGAACATGTCGAAGTCGGGAGCGTACTCGTCGCCCTCGTAGGCATACTGCAGGTCACCCAACCGGCCGTCGTCGATCACCTCATACTTGATGTCGAGGCCGACATCTTCAAACCAGCCGGTGATGAGCTTGCCGCAGTTCTGACTTTCGGGCGACTCGGTGCGCGCATACAGCCGCAGAGTGATGTCCTTGCCCTTGTACTCGCGGATGCCATTGCCGTCGCTGTCCGTGTAGCCGGCGGCGTCGAGCTCCTGCCTGGCCCGGTCGAGGTCGAAGGTGTAGGGCTCGTCCGGCGTCCAATGGTAGTCGGCATCGGGCGCATAGAAGTCCCTGGTGATGATCGTGTCGGCCGGGTTAGCGTTGCCCTGGTAGCCGATCTCGACGATCTTGTCCTTGTCGACGGCCCACTGCAGGGCGCTACGGAAGGCCGGGTCTTGGAGGACCGGATGCCCGGTCGACTTCGGGTAGACCTTCTTGTCGGCGCAGTTGAACCCGAGCTCGTCGAAGCCGATGACCACGCCCCGGATCGCGTCGACGTTCTTCGCGCTGTCGATCGCGTCGAACTGCGCCGCGGGGATGTTCCAGGCGCTCTGGATGGCCCCCGTCTGCACGTCCTGCGCCATCGTGTCCTGGTTCTGGTAGGTCTGGAAGATGACCTGGTCGATCTTGGGCGCGCCCTTCCAGTAATCCTTATACGCGACCATGCGGACGAACTCGCCCTTCTTCCACTCCACGCACTGGAAGGGACCTGAACCGACGATCGGCGGCTTGTTCTTGTAGCCGCTCTCAGCGTCCTTCGGGTCGACCTTGCTCCAGACGTGCTCGGGCAGGATGGGGATCCAGAGCCCGAGCATGTTGGCCTTGGGCTTCGAGCAGGTGAAGACGACGTGCGTGTCATCGGGAGCCTCGACCTTCTCGATGAAGGTGAGGTAGTCGATGAACATGCCCATCTCGTTCTCAAGGCAGTAGTTGTAGGTGAAGGCGACGTCCCTCGCCGTCAGCGGCTCACCGTCCTGCCACGTCGCGCCGTCGACGATGGTGAACGTCCAGACCTTCCCGTCGTCCGACGTCTCCCAATCGGTGGCCAGCCCGATGCCCGGCTGGTTCGTGTAGTCCTCGGCGCGGAAGCCCACGAGCAGGTCGTAGTTGATCGCCCACACCTCGTACGACGAGGACTCGTAGCCGATGAACGGATTCAGGTTGTCCGGGTCGTTGGTCCACCCCAGACGCAGGGTCACCTTGCCCTGCGTCGCCGGCGTGGCGGTCTCGTCGGCGGCCAGGGCTCCAGCGATGCCCCAGATCAGTCCTGTCGCCAGGAGCCCCACGATCGCGACGAGCACGGCGCGTCGCCGAACCCCTCCCCTCACTCGTCTCACGCTGCCTCCTTCCCTCCGTTTGCCACCCAGGCTCGCGGGACGATACCTCCAGACGACGCCGCCCCGTACGCTTCATCATAGCCCACGCACGTCGCGGACCAAGCCCACTCTTGGCCCACGCACGTCGCGGACCAAGCACGGTCTTCGGTCGACAAGGGAGATCGGCGGCGAGTGTGAGCAAGGCGGATGCTATACTCCGGCGCGTGATCATCGACGCCGGCAGAGAACCGCGCCTGCAGCTCGACGACGGCGAGCCGTTCGCGATCGACAGCGCCGAGGTGGTGCGCGACGTCGAACGCTCGACGCTGACCAACATCGTGCGCGACGGCGCCGCACTCGCCCTGCCCGTCGGCGCTCGCGTCACACTCTGGGCGGGGCCGAACGTGGTCTTCGTCGGCAGGGCCACCGATGAGCACGGCGTCCTCGACCTGCTCTCGACCGAGAGCGACGACGAGCTTCCCGGTCGCGAGACGATCTGAGCTGGGCCGGCGACAGTGAAGGGCCTGGTCCTCAGCGGTGGAGCGGGTACCCGTCTGCGGCCCATCACCCACACCTCGGCCAAACAGCTCGTCCCGGTGGCCAACAAGCCCGTCCTCTTCTACGGTCTTGAAGCCCTGCGCGAGGCCGGCATCGAGGACGTCGGCATCGTCGTCGGCGACACGCGCGCCGAGATCGAGGCCGCGGTCGGCGACGGCGCGCGCTTCGGGCTGCGCGTCACGTACATCCCTCAGGAGGCGCCGCTGGGCCTGGCGCACGCCGTCCTGATCGCCGAGGACTTCCTCGGCGACAGTCCGTTCGTCATGTACCTCGGCGACAACCTCCTCAAGGAAGGCGTGACGCGCTTCGTGCGGCGCTTCGACGAGAGCCGTCCCGACGCCCTCATCCTCCTGCAGAGCGTCGCCGACCCGAGCGCGTACGGGATCGCCGAACTGGACGGCGCCGGTCGCGTGGCGCGGCTCGTGGAGAAGCCGAGCGAGCCGCGCAGCGACCTTGCCCTCGTCGGCGTCTACCTGTTCACGCCCGCCGTCTTCGCGAGCGTCAAGACGATAACGCCGTCAGCGCGCCACGAGCTCGAGATCACCGACGCCATCCAGGACATGGTCGACCGCGGCCTGCACGTCGAGGCGCACCGAGTGACCGGCTGGTGGAAAGACACGGGCAAGCTCGAAGACATGCTCGAGGCCAACCGCCTCGTCCTGAGCACGCTGACGGCCGACCTGCGCGGCACCCTCGTCGACACGACGGTCGAGGGGCCGGTCCAGGTCGGCGCCGGCAGCGTGCTCACGCGCTGCACCGTGCGCGGGCCGGCGGTCGTCGGCGCCGACTGCCGCATCAGCGACGCCTATCTCGGGCCGTACACGTCGCTCAGCGACGGCGTGGTCGTCGAGCACGCCGAGATCGAGCACTCGATCGTGCTCGACCGCAGCCGCATCTGCCATCTTGGCGCGCGCATGACCGACAGCCTTGTCGGCAAGGACGTCGTCATCGCCCACAGCGAGGCCAAGCCCGTCGCCTACCGGTTCATGGTCGGCGATGCGAGCCAGATCGGCATCCTCTAAGCCGGGTGACGGCGAGGACATCGGGGACGGAGGAGGCGCGACGTGATCGAAGGAGTGGCGACGAAGAGGCTCGCGGTCATCCCGGACGAGCGCGGCCGCCTCATGGAATGCCTGCGCAGCGACGACGACCTGTTCCTCAAGTTCGGCCAGCTCTACATGACGACCACCCTGCCGGGGGTCGTCAAGGGCTGGCACCTCCATCGCGTGCAGTGGGACAACATCGTCTGCGTCAAGGGCATGCTCAAGCTCGTGCTCTGCGACGACCGCGACGACTCGCCCACCAAAGGAGAGATCGACGAGTTCTTCCTCGGCGAGCACGCCCCACTGCTCGTGCGCGTGCCGCCCGGCGTCTGGCATGGATGGAAGTGCGTGAGTGTGGACGAGGCCTACGTCATCAACGCCCCGACCGAGGTGTACGTGTACGACGCGCCGGACCAGGAGGAGTTGCCTCACGACACGGCGCGCATCGCGTACGACTGGGGCGTAAGGCTGCGCTGAGGTCCGTCCTGTGCCGCGCTGGTTCGTGACGGGAGCCGGTGGCCAGCTCGCCACCGCGTTCGAGCAGGTCCTCGAGGGCGAAGTCTTCATGGCGCGCGAGGCCGCGCTCGACATCCGCGACGCGGATGCCCTGAGCGCGGCGGTGCGCGCCTTCTCGCCCGACGTCGTCCTGCATACCGCCGCCTACACCGACGTCGACGGCGCGGAGGCTGATGCGACGACCGCCTTCGCCGTCAACGTCGGGGGCACGCGCAACGTCGTCCAGGCCGTGCGCGGCACGCACACCCTGGTCGTCCTCTTCTCGACGGACTACGTCTTCGACGGCACGAAGGGCAGCCCGTACGTCGAGAGCGACGCGCCCGCGCCCCTCAACGTCTACGGGCGCAGCAAGCTCGCCGCCGAGAACATCGTCCTCGGCTGGGCGCGAGGCATGGTCGTTCGCACCTCGTGGCTCTTCTCGGAGACCGGGCGCAACTTCGTGAAGTCGATCCTCACCGCGGGCCGGGAGAAGGCGGGCACGGGCGAGCCGCTGCGGGTCGTGGACGACCAGGTCGGTTCACCGACGTACGCCGGGCACCTGGCCGCGGCCGTCGACGAGACACTGCGCCAGGGCGTGGAGCCCGGCCTCTACCACATGGCCGGCAGTGGGTACTGCTCGTGGCACGAGCTGGCCTGCGAGGTCGTCGCCGCCGCCGGCCTGCCGGTCGAGGTCCGGGCGATCACGACGGCCGAGCTGGGCCGACCGGCGCAGCGCCCGGCCTTCTCGGCCCTCGCCAGCGAGCGCCCGGTCCCGCGCCTGCCGCACTGGGCCGACGGCGTCCGCGCGGCGGTCGACCGGCTGACAGCGCTGGGGCAGGCTCCGGCCGGGTGACGGAGCGAGGAGGGAGCAGCATGCGCATCGTCGTCACCGGCGGCGCCGGGTTCATCGGCTCGAACTTCGTCCGTCACCTGCTGCGCGCCCATGAGGACGTCGAGGTCGTCAACCTCGACAAACTCACCTACGCCGGCAACCTCGAGAACCTGCGCGACGTCGAGAGCGACCCGCGCTACACGTTCGTGCGCGGGGACATCTGCGACGCCGGTGTCGTGCGCTCGGCCCTCGCCGGCGCCGACGCCGTCGTCAACTTCGCGGCCGAGACTCACGTCGACCGTTCCATCAGCGACCCGCAGGACTTCATCCGCACCGACGTGCTCGGCACGCACACGCTCCTCGAGGCCGTACGCGAGCTGGGCGTCGGCCGCTACCTGCAGGTCTCCACGGACGAGGTCTACGGCTCGATCGAGCGGGGCTCGTTCCGCGAGGACTCCGTCCTCGCGCCCTCGAGCCCCTACTCGGCCAGCAAGGCGGGCGCCGATCTGCTCGTCCTCGCCTATCACGGCACGTTCGCGACGCCCGTCCTGATCACGCGCAGCTCGAACAACTACGGCCCGTACCAGTACCCCGAGAAGATCGTGCCGCTGTTCGTCACCAACGCTCTCGACGACGAGCCGCTGCCCGTCTACGGCGATGGGCGCAACGTCCGCGACTGGCTGTACGTCGAAGACAACTGCGCGGCGATCGACCTCGTCCTGCACAAGGGTGAGCCCGGCCACGTCTACAACGTCGGCGGCGGGAACGAGGTCGAGAACCTCGACCTCACCCGCCGCATCCTCGACCTGCTCGGCAAGGACCACAGCCTCGTCCGCTACGTCCCCGACCGGCCGGGCCACGACCGCCGCTACTCTGTCGACTGCGCCAAGCTGCAAGCCCTCGGCTGGGCGCCGCGGACGCCGTTCGCCGACGGGCTCGCGACGACGGTCGCCTGGTACCGCGACCACCGCACCTGGTGGGAGCCGATCAAGTCAGGCGAGTTCCGCCGCTACTACGAGCAGCAGTACCGGGGCCTCGCGTAGAGCGGCAGGCGAAGGCCGCGACCGGCGCTCGCCGTGCGGGACGCGCGCCGGAACGGCCATCACGGCCTGCCGCAGCCGTCCCGACCGTCACCGCTCACTGCAGCGCCAGTTCCGCCTTCGTCAGCACGCGACGGCCCCAGGCGAAGTGCGTGCGCCAGTAGTCCGACGCGTTCAGCGAGGCGACCGTCACGCCGTCACTCGAGCCGGTCGAGTGGATGAACCAGCCACGGCCCATGTAGATGGCGGCGTGGTAGATCGAGCCCGCCGTCGAACGGGGGCCGTTGGGACCGAAGAACATGATGTCGCCCGGCTTGAGGCCGCTGCGGGAGACCCGCGGCTTGGCCTTGCGCGCCATGTCGCTCGCGCCGCGCTCGTTGACGCTGATCGGGTACTTGAAGTGGATCTTGAGTACCCACCAGACGAAGCCGGAGCAGTCGAACCCGCCGCACTCCTGGTAGCCATACGGCGAGTCCCTCGTCGGATACTCGCCGCAGTAGACGTATGGATACCCCACATACTTGAGGGCGAAGCCGAGCACTTGGCGCTGGCGCTTGCTCAGCGCAGGCAGGCTGATGCTCTTGTACGCTACGAGACCGTCGACCTCCCACTCGCTCAGGGTGAGCGCCTCGCGCAGCATGTAGGCGACCTCGGCGCGGTCGATCGCCTCACCGGGAAGCACCTCCTGCTCCTCGTTCCCGTACGGGTGGTTGAAGCGCAGGAGAAGGTGGCGCGAGGCGACGACGTACGGAAGCCGTGAGGGGACCGTCGGCCTCCAGCCCGCGGTGGGCTCCCATGTACCGGGGCGCAACGCCGTGAGAAGACCCCAGTCGTCGTCGGACTGCATCAGCTTGATCATGCGCACGATGGCTGACTCGGCCTTCGACGCTGTTACCGTCGCGTCAGGGTGAAAGCCGTCGCCCGAGGCCGCCATGAGGCCGAGCGAGACGGCGATCTGGATGTCCCAGTAGTAGGGGTCGATGTCGGGGACGACGTCCGGGATGGCGACCGGCGTGACGGTGTCGTCCTGGTGGCCGCTGGCGATGACCAATGCCCTGGCAAGCTGGCGCCGGGTGATGGCGCGCTCAGGCCGGAACTTGGCGCCGTAGTCGTCGAGCACTTTGCGCCCAAGAGGCCCGACGTCGGTGACCCAGTCGACAGCGGCGTGCGCCCAGTGAACCTTTGGGACGTCGGTGTAGGTCTGGGCGCTCGCCGGGCTCGCCGCGAAGGCGAGCCCGGCGAGCGCCGTCGCGACGAGCGCGAGCACGAGACCCCCGAGACGGCGAACGTCGGCCGGCCGCCGGACGTCCACCGGCCGCCCGATGCCGGCCGACCGCCGGATCCCGACCTGCCGACACGCATCCTCGCCTTGCATGACGCGTGCCTGCTTCATGACCCACTCCGCGTGATGGCTGTCTTCAGCATGGCCGCTTCCTCTGTATCGGCCGGGAGTCGCCGCCCTTGAGCCCGCTCCCCGACGCTCAAGCGCAGGACTCACCCGCCGATAGACGAAGTAAGCGCCGACACGGCAAGCAGGCTGACGACACGACGTTTGCCGCTCCGCAAGTCGCCGCGTAGTATCGGCGACAAGCCGGAGCGGCTACGTGATCCCACGATGACGGATCTCTCCCGACACGCCCCCCGCACAAGCCTCCCCCACAACGGGCGTCGCCGCCTGCGGTCCGCCGCCCTGATCGTGGCGGCGACAGCGGTCTTCTGCCTCGGCGTCGCCGGTCCTGCCCCGGCCGCGACCACGAACGTCACCATGGTCGGCCGCGGATGGGGCCACGGCATCGGCATGTGCCAATGGGGTGCGTACGGCTACGCCAAGCACGGCTGGACCTACGACCGGATCCTCAAGCACTACTACACCGGCATCAGCCTCGGAAAGGTCGAGAACAAGGTCATCCGCGTGCGCCTGCGTGGAGGTCTGTCCTCGGTCAAGCTCACCTGCGATGGAACGTTCCGCGCGTACACCTCCGCGGCGAAGCTCGACATCCCGGGCGGCGCCACCGCGGTCGTCACCTGGACCGACGGCAAGTACAGAGTGACGGCGGGCACCCGCACGCGGACCTTCACCGCGCCCGTCACCTTCAAGCCCGTCTCCGGCCTCCTCCGGACGGTGACCACCGACGACTGGGGCAAGACGGGGAAGTACCGCGGCCTCATCCGCGTCCTGCACACCTCGTCCGGCTTCACGATGATCAACAAGCTGCCCATGGAAAGCTACCTGCGCGGGGTCGTGCCTCACGAGATGTCGGCCTCGTGGCCGCTCGAGGCGCTCAAGGCGCAGGCGTGCGCAGCGCGCGCCTACGCCGAACGCTCGCGCGACCCCGGGGAAGCGTTCGACGTGTACTGCACGACCCGCGACCAGGCGTACAGCGGCGTACGCGTCGAGGCGGCGGCGACGGACGCCGCCGTCAAGGGCACCGCCGGTGTGGTGCCCAGGTACGGCGGCGCCGTCATCGCCGCCTTCTACTTCTCGACCTCCGGGGGCCATACGGAGAACATCGAGAACGTGTGGCAGACGTCGTCGGTCGCTTACCTGCAAGGGGTCGAGGACCCCTACGACACCTACTCGCCGCTCCACCTCTGGCCCGAGAACCCGATCGTCCACGCTGACGCCTGGTACAAGGACAAGCTCGGCGCGTACGGCAGCAGCGCCAACCCCACCGGCGTGAAGGGCACGTTGCGCGCGGTCTACGTCCTGAAGCACGGTGTCTCGCCGCGCGTCGTCAAGGCGGCGCTGATCGGCGCGGACGGCGTCACCTTCGTCTCCGGCGCCACGCTGCGTTCCAAGCTCGCCCTGCGCGACACATGGGTGAAGTTCACGAGCCTCTCCATGACGGCCGACGCGACGACGGTCACCTACGGGATCGGGACGAGCCTTCGCGGACGCGTCTACCCTGCGCTCAAGGACGGCGCGACGGTCACGCTGCGGTACACCCGCGACGGCGCCTCAGGATCGATCGCCGTGAAGACCGCGCGCCACACGCAGGAGCTCGGCAATGGCGCGACCGCGACGTACTCGAGCTACTCCTTCAACGCCAAGCCGAAGAAGGAGACCTCCTACTATTGGTCCTCCGGCGACGGGCGCTCGCCCAAGGCGACGCTCAGAGTACGGCCGGTCGTTGCCGTCAAGGCGAGCGCCACGAGCGTCGCCGCCGGCGACACGGTCACGTTCACAGGCTCGACCACGCCACTGCTGCCCGCTGCAACGGTCTGGCTGCAGACGAAGAGCGGCGACGACGCCGCCTGGACGGACGTGGTCAGCGGCGTGTTCGACGCCGACGGAGCATGCTCGTTCGACTGGACGGCCGAGGCCGGCGTGACGGCGGCACGCCTGCGCGTGCCGCCCACCGCCGGCCTCGTGACCGCCTACAGCCCGGCCGTTCAGCTCACGGTGTCCGACGCGCCGGCTCCTGCGCAGACGCCACTCCCGAAGTGGAAGGTCACCCTCAGTCTCTCCGCCAGCAAGGTCAAGCCGGGCACGAAGGTCAGCTACCGCGGGGCGGTCAGCACCGCCTCCGACTCGGCGGTGAGCGGGACCGTGATCCTGCAGAAGCGGCGCCAGGGCGACACTCAGTGGCTGAGCTGGCGGACACTCGCCCTGAGGGACGGCGCCTACTCGACGACGGTCGCGATGACGACTGCGGACCGCGTCTGGCAGTTTCGCGCCAAGATGCCGGCGGACGCGTCCAACGCGACCGGCTACAGCCCGACCAGGACGCTCACCGTCACCAGATAGCAGCGCTCGCTGCCATGACGCGCAGCGTCTCGCGCCGTCGGGCACTCGCCTTGCCGAGAGGGGGAGACGACCCGGGCCGGCGATACCCGCAGAGGGCGACCTGGGCTTGGCGACATCCTGAGAGCATCCTGAAAGAGGGGCGACCCGGGCCTGGTAGGGGAAGGCCCGGGTCGCCGGGCAGGCTCTCCGCGCACGGCAGGGTAGGGGCCGCCGTCGCGCTGGAGGCCGGGACAGGGACGCTCGACCTGAGGGTCCGGCGTCCCGCACTTGTCGATCGCAGGCACTCTTCCTGTCAGACGTCCTCCGGGTCGCTCACGCCGAGCAGGTCTCCCGGAGTGTCGGGCAGCTGATGCCGGCTGATCTCGCCCTCGACCATGTAAAGGACCTCCTCGGCGATGTTCGTCGCGTGGTCCGCGAGGCGCTCCATGTAGCGCGCCACGTTGAACATGAGGACGATGGCATCGAGGTGCTGGAGATCGGCGCGCAGCTCCTCCTTGAGCTCCTCCAGCAACCGCCGGTACAGCTCGTCGACCTCGTCGTCGGCGGCGAGCACCTTGCGCGCCACGACCGCGTCCTGCTGCACGAGGGCGTCGAGCGCCTTGCCGATCATGGTACGCATGCGATCGGCCATCACCGTCAGACTGGGCGGGACCGGCACCGGGTACTCGGCGGCCAACTGCTCGGCGCGCTCAGCGATGTTCACCGCCAGGTCGCCGATTCGCTCGAGCTCGTTGTCGATCTTGATGACGGCGATGATGAAGCGCAGGTCGCTCGCCACGGGCTGATAGAGCGCCAGGAGCTTGAGGCACTCCTCCTCGACCTCGACCTCGTTCACGTCGATCCGGACGTCGCCGGCGATGACCTTGCGCGCCTTGGCCACGTCGTGGGTCTCGATCGCCCGGACGGCAAGACGCAGGTTCTCTTCGACGAGCGCGCCGAGCGCCAGGACCTTGCGCTTGAGTCGCTCGATCTCGCGCTGCAGATGAGTCATGGACGGTGGCCCTCCCAGGCTCAGCTGAACCGGCCGGTGATGTAGTCCTCGGTCTGCTTCTCTCGGGGGTTGGAGAAGATCTGCGTCGTCGGGCCGAACTCGACGATGCGCCCCTCGTAGAAGAAGGCGGTGTAGTCACTGACACGCGCCGCCTGCTGCATGTTGTGGGTCACGATGACGATGGTGTAGTTCTCCTTCAGGCTCTCCATGAGCTCCTCGATCTTCGCCGTCGCCACCGGGTCGATGGCCGAGGCGGGTTCGTCCATGAGGACGACGTCCGGCTCGGTGGCGATGCAGCGCGCGATGCACAGGCGCTGCTGCTGACCGCCGGACAGGGCGATGCCGGGCTCGCCGAGCTTGTGCTTGACTTCGTCCCAGAGCGCGGAGCGCCGCAGCGCGTCCTCGACACGGTCGGCGAGCTCGGAGCGACTCAGCTTGTAGTGCTGACGCAGGCCATAGGCCACGTTGTCGAAGACACTCATGGGGAACGGGCTCGGCTTCTGGAAGATCATCCCCATGCGTCGCCGCAGGTCGAGGACGTCAGTGCCCGGCACGAGGATGTTCTTGCCGTCGAAGACGATCTCGCCCGTCGCCCTGTGGTCGCGGTAGAGCTCGTAGATCCGGTTGTAGGTGCGGATGTGCGTCGACTTCCCGCAACCCGAAGGACCGATGATCGCTGTCACCCGGTTCCTCTTGATGTCGACGTCGTTGTCGAAGAGCGCCTGCTCCTTCCCATAGAAGAAGTCGAGGCCGCGCACCGAGATCACGCTCTCGAGAGCGTCGAAGTCGTCGTCGGTCGCGTGCGCCGCCGCCACTTCGACGGGCGGCGCGACCAGCACGTCCCGTCTCGCCCCGTCAGTGCTGTCCTTCACTTTGCTCCCTACCATTCCTTACCTCGCTGGAAGATCAGACGCATGAGGACGTTGAGGCCGAGCACGGCGACGATGATCAGCAGCGCGCCGCCCCACGCGAGTTCCTGCATACGCGGATACGGCGTGCCCGAGAAGTCGTAGACCGTCTTCGTCAGGTTGGCGACCGGACCGCCGAAGAACCCCTCCGGGCCGAAGAGCCCCTCCAACCAGTACGGGCTGCTCAGCGCCGTGAACAGGAGCGGAGCCGTCTCACCGGCGACGCGCACCGTGGCGAGGACGGCTCCGGTGATCAGGCCGCTGCGTGCCGCCCGCACGACGACGCCGAGCGTGACCCGCCAGCGCGGGACGCCCATGGCCAGCGCCGACTCGCGCAGTTCGTTGGGCACGAGGTTGAGCATGTCCTCGGTGGTCCGCGCCATGACGGGCAGCATGATGAACGCGAGGGCGACGGAGCCGGCGAAGCCGGAGTAGTGAGCGAACGGCTTCACGAGGACCGCGAACACGAACAGGCCGACCACGATCGACGGGATTCCCATGTTGACGTTGGCGACCATCCGCACCGTCGTCGCGATCCGGCCGTTACGCCCGAACTCGGCGAGCCACACGCCGCCAAGGAAGCCCGTCGGCAGCGCGATCAGCGAAGCCGCCGCGGTGATCACCAGGGTCCCGAGGATGGCGTTGCCGAGGCCGCCGCCCTCTTCGCCCACGGCCGGCGGCAGCTCGGTGAAGAAGCCCCAGTCGATCGCTCCCACGCCGCGTCTCACGACCTCCCAGACGATGAGCGCCATGACGGCGATCCCGAGCGACGCGGCCACCCACGAGACGATCTTGATCGCGAGGTCAGCCGCCTTCCGGCGGGCGTGTGACCGTGCGGGCACCGCCGACAAGGGCGGAAGGCCGTGCACGCCGTGGTCGTCCCCGCCGGGCCTGGGAGTGCGGAGGGCAGATCCCGTAGGGGAGGCGCTCATGCCCGGCCTCCAGCGGTCCGCTGCGCTCGTTTGAGCCACATCTGCGCCAACACCTGGAAGACCATGGTGATGGCGAACAACACGAGACCCATGGCGATGAGGGCGCTGATGTCCAGCTCGGTCATCGCCTCCCCGAACTGGAGGGCGATGAGCGACGCCACGGTCGTGCCCGGGTCGAAGAGGGAGCTCGGGACGTTGAGGAACTCACCGCCCACGAGGTAGGCGACGGCCATGGTCTCGCCGAGCGCCCGCCCGAGGCCGATGAAGGCCGCGCCCACGACACCGCTGAGGGCGTAGCGCAAGCTGATGCGGCGCAGGACCTCCCACGTCGTCGAGCCCATGCCGTAACCGGCCTCCTTGGTGACGCGCGGCACCATGAGCAGGACGTCGCGCGTGAAGGCGGTGATGAACGGCAGCACCATCACGGCGAGGACGAGCCCGGCGGTCAGGATCGAGAACCCGCCACCCTGGAACGTAGCCCCCGGCCTGATGAGGGGGAGGTCGCCCAGCCAGCTCCCCGTGACCGCCGGGACGACTGTGCCCTGCATGAAGGGCACCAGCACGTACAGGCCCCACATCCCGAAGATGATGCTTGGGATCGCGGCGAGCATCTCCACGGCAGTCCCGATGACGCGAGCGACGGACGGCGGCACCAGCTCGGTCAACAGCAGGGCGATGACGAACGCGAGGGGCACCGCGATGACCATCGCGACGATGGTCGTCAGCGCCGTCCCCGCGAGAGCCGACAACGCCCCGTAGCTCCCGCTGCTCGGCGACCACGAGACCGTGGTGAGAAAGCTGAAGCCAAGCTCCCTGATCGCCGGCCACGAGTCATAGATGAGCACCCCGGCGAGGGTGAACATGGCGATGGTGACCAGGAGCCCGCAGACCAGCGTGAGGACGCGGAAGACCGGGTCACCGAAGCGATGGCCGCGCCGCGGCGCCGCCTCAGCGGCGCCGCGGCGCGGCCCTGTCTGTCGCTGCATGTCGAGTTCGACCGTGCTCACGTCCCTACCTCCGTGCGCGACGTATGCCGGTGTTACTGCGGACCGGCGCTCAGAGCGGCCAGACCGGTCCACCGGCGGCGGTGATGCTCTTCTCCCATTCGCTCTCGATCAGCGTGTAGACACTCTCGGGTAGCGGCACGTAGTTGAGCTCTTCCGCCGCGGCGCCGCCCTGGGTGAACGCCCAGTCGAAGAACTTCAGCATGGTCTGGGCGCGACCAGCGTCGGCTTGCTCCTTCTGCGTGAGGATGAACGACGCCCCGGTGATGGGCCACGTGGTCGCACCCGGCTGGTTCACGAGCACCACGTAGAAGTCCTCGGCCCCGGCCCAATCGGCCTGAGCGGCAGCCTGGGTGAAGGTCTCAAGGCTCGGCTTCACCCATTCGCCGTCGGCATTCTGGACCTGGGTGGTGGCAAGCCCGGCTTCCTCGGCGTATGCGTACTCGACGTAGCCGATCGAGCCCTTGAGCTGCTGCACGCTGGCGGCGACGCCTTCGTTGCCCTTGCCGCCTACCCCCGTAGGCCACGCGATCTCCTTCTCGCCGCCGAGGGTCCAGACATCGCCTGCAGCGGCAGCGAGGTAGCTCGTGAAGATCCACGTCGTGCCCGAGCTGTCGGAACGGTGCACGACACTGATCTTGCCGGACGGGATCTTGACGCCCTTGTTCACCGCCGCGATCGCCGGATCGCCCCAGTCAGTGATGTCGCCGTTGTAGATCTTGGCGATCAGCTCGCCCGTCAGCCTGAGCTCGTTGCTCTCGATGCCTTCAAGGTTGACGATCATGACGACGCCGCCGACGCACTGCGGCCACTGCACGAGCCCTGCGTCTTCGAGCTCGGTGGGCTCGAGAGGGCTGTCCGAAGCGCCGAAGTCCACAGTCTTCGCCGTGATCGCCGAGATGCCGCCTCCGGAGCCGATGGACTGGTAGTTGAGCTTGACGTCGGTGAGTCCCGCGTACTCGCTACCCCACTTCGAATAGAGCGGATAGGGGAAGCTCGCCCCGGCGCCGACGATCGTGTCCGTGGTGTCCGACGCGGGCGGACCGCTTTCGGCGCTCGTCTCGTCGCCGCCGCAGGCGGCAAGCCCCAGCGCCGCGAGGGCGACGACAGCCATCAGGGCGACGGCGGCCGCCGTGCGCCGCAAGCGAATGGACTTCCTCATCCTGGCCTTCCTTGAGTCGATGGACGTTCCGGGCGCGGCACCCCTGACGCGCCGCACCGTCACGCTACCCGGGGACTGTTAGGGGAGAGTTAGCGGCAGGTCAGCTCGCGACAAGACTTCGGCAGGCGCGAGGGTGCTGCCCAAAGGGGAGACGTGACCGGGCGCTCGACCGCGGCTCGACGCACGACGTCGGTCGCCAGATGAGCCTCAGCGGCGCGGCAGGTGAAGACGAAAGGTACTGCCGCGCCCGACGACGCTCTCGACCGAGACGGTCCCGCCGTGCACCTGCGCGATGTGCTTGACGATCGAGAGTCCCAGGCCCGTACCGCCGAGGTCGCGGCTGCGGGCCTTGTCGACGCGGTAGAAACGTTCGAAGAGGCGCGGCAGATGCTCGCGCGCGATGCCGACCCCCTGGTCGCTCACGGCGATCACCGTCTCGTCGGTGGTCTGGGTCACGGAGACGGTGACGGTCGTCCCCTCGGAGCTGTACTTGATCGCGTTGTCGAGCAGGTTGACCATGGCCTGTTCCACGAGCGGCGGGTCGATCTCGGCGACAAGGTCGTCCGGACACTCGACCTCGATCGTGATCCGCTTCGCCTCGGCCTTGATCCCGCACACCTCGGCAGCCACCGTCAGCACGTCGGCGAGGCGCGTCTCCTGCACGACGACCTCGCGGCCGTCGCCGGCGCGCTCGAGGCTGGACAGCGAGAGGAGATCCTCGACGATCGCGTTCAGGCGATCGGCCTGCCCCGCGATGATGCGCAAGAAGCGCCGCGCCGTCACGGGGTCGTCGATCGCCCCGTCGGCGAGCGTCTCAGCAAAGCCCTTGATCGACGTGACCGGCGTCTTCAGCTCGTGCGACACGTTGGCGACGAAGTCACGACGGACGGCCTCGAGCCGTCGCAGCCGAGTCACGTCGTTCACCACGATCACGGCGCCGGCGACGGCCCCGTCCTCAGCCTGGAGCAGAGAGCCGTGGGCCTGCAGGTACCGTTCCTCCCCGCCGACCTCCACGGTCAGGTCGGCCTCGACTGGTTGCTCCCCTTCGAGGACGGCGCGCACGACACCCTGCAGCTCAGGGTTGCGCACCACCTCCTCGATCGACGCCCCGACGACGTCGTCCGCCGCCACGCCCAGCAGACGCGCGACGGCGGTGTTGACGGCGATCACGCGCCCCTGAGGATCGACGGCGAGGACGCCCTCGACCATGCTCTCGAGCACGGCCTCGCGCCGGTTGCGCTCACGGGTCAGCGTCCTCAGCTTGTCGTCGAGCTCCGCCGCCATCCGGTTCATGGACTCGGCCACGGCGGCGAACTCGACCGTGGAAGACGGGAGAACCTTATGGCTGAGGTCCCCGGCGGCGAAGCGTTCGGCGCCTTCGCGCATCTGGCGGACCGGTCGCGCGATGTGCCGCGACACGCACCAGCCAAGCAAGGCGGCGACGAGGGCGACGACCGCCGCGCCCGCGAAGATGCTGCGATAGAGGTGAGAAAGCGCGGCGTCGACGGCGGTGAGCGGCGTCGCCGTGCGCACCACGGCGACGACCTCACCGCCGGCCTCGAGCGGCACCGCCACGTACATCATCTCGACGCCCAGCGTCTGGCTGCGTCGCACCGCGCGCCCGACGCCGCCGCCGACGGCGGCCCTGTACTCAGGACGGTCCGAGTGGTTGACCATGTCCTCGGGCAAACGGTCCGAATCGGCGATGACCTCCCCCGCCGCCCGGCCCCGGGCGCCCGCCCCGATGAGGGTGATGCGGGTATCGGACGCGGCGCCCATCCGCTGGATCAGCGGCTCGATGCCGCGAAGCTCACCGCTCGTGACGAGCGCCGTCACCTCTTCGCGCACCAGGCTCGCACGCACCCGAAGGTCGTCGGCGATCCGGTCGGTGTAGAAGTCGCGGGCGAAGCTCACCGCGAGCCAGCCGACGGCGACCGTGGCCAGGATGACGACGACGAGGTAGCTCGCGTAGATGCGCCAGAAGAGGTGACGCATGGACTCAAGCGTCCCGCGGGATCGACTCAGACGTCGCCCAGTGTGGCGCGCGCTGCAGCATCAGATCAGACGTCCCGCAGGCGGTAGCCGACGCCGCGCACGGTCTCGATGGAGGAGCCGGCCTTGCCGAGCTTGCGGCGCAGCGACACGATGTGCACGTCGACCGACCGCTCGGTCACGTAACGGTCGGCGACGTATACATCGTCGCCCTGCGCCGCATCGACGATCTGCTGCCGCGTGAACACCCACCCCGGCCGGCGGGCGAGGTACAGCAGGATGCGGAACTCGGTCACCGTCAGGTCGACGGGCGCGTCGCCGACTAACACCTCATGACGCCCCGGATGGATGACGATGTCGTTGACATGCAGGGCCGCATCTTCCTCGGTCGCCTCGCTCTCGCGGCGAAGCACCGCCTTGACACGCGCCGTCAACACACGCGGGCTGAACGGCTTCGTGACGTAGTCGGCGGCGCCCAGCTCGAGCCCGGCGACGATGTCGGCCTCGCTACCCTTCGCCGTCAGCATGATGACGGGGATGTGGCGCGTGGTCAGGTCGCCCTTGAGGCGCCGGCAGACCTCGAGCCCGTCGACGCCGGGCAGCATGAGGTCGAGGACGACTACATCGGGCATCTTCATGCGCGTCGCCGCCAGCGCGTCCTCGCCGGTCGTCACGCAGACGACGGTGTAGCCCTCCTTCTCAAGGTTGTACTTGACGAGTTCGAGGATGTCCTCTTCGTCGTCGACCACGAGCACGGTCTCGTGCGCCATAAGCGGTCCTCCTTGCCCGACGACGGCCCCAGGGCGGAGGCGTCGACGCGGCCGTGAAGGTACCCCGGCTACATTAGCGATTCGTTAGCATGGTGGCGAGACCCTTGGGCGTCGCGAGCACGGAGAGCGAGAGACGAGCGCAAGAGGCCAAACGTGGCCCCGACGCCGGGCGCCGGTCGAGGCGCAGGACCGCAGCCCTGGCGCCGGACTGTGACCCTGGCGCTCAGCAGTGAGGAGGGGGACATCGTGAGCGGACGTGAGGACGTGCTGGTCGTGGGCGGCGGTGTGGTCGGTGCCTGCGTCGCGGCGGCGCTGGCGGAGCGGGGCGCCGCCGTGACGCTCCTGGAACGGGAGCCCGAGGTCTGTCCACCTGAGAGCGCTGTCTTCGCGAACTGCGGCTTGCTCGTGCCCAGCGAGGTCGAACCGCTCGCTCATCCCGGGGCGCTCGGCCAAGGTCTTCGCTGGATGCTGGACACGACGAGCCCCTTTTACGTCAGACCGCGGGTGAGCCTTGCCCTGATGCGCTGGCTGTGGCTGTTCCGGAGCGCCTGCGCGCCGGAGGCGGCGCAGGCGCACGCGCGGGTGCTGTTCGAGCTGAGCGCAGCCAGCGCCGCCCTGCATGACGCGCTCGCCGCCGACGGCGGCGAGGCCTGGCACTACCGGCGTAACGGCTGGCTGGCCGTCTACGAGACCGCCCAGGGCATGGACGCCGCCGCAGCGCAGGCGGCGCGACTGCAGACCCTCGGCGTCCCCAGCGAGGTCCTTTCAGCCGCCGACGTCCGCCAGCGCGTGCCGCAGGTCCGCCCGGGCAGCGTCGTCGGCGGCGTGCTGACGCCCGAGGACGGGCACATGGACCCGGCCGCCTTCACACGCGCGATGGCGTCACGGGCCGAACGCGCCGGGGCGACCATCGCGACGGGGGCCGAGGTGTACGGCTTCGCGAGCGGCGGTCCAGGCGCCGTGCGCGGCGTGCGCACGACCCGCGGCGACTTCGTCGCCGACCAGGTCGTGCTCGCCGCCGGCGCCTGGACCGCCGCGCTCGCCGGCCAGCTCGGCCTGCGTCTTCCGATCGAGCCGGCCAAGGGCTACAGCATCGACCTGGCGAGACCGGCCGGCCTCCCTGACACCCCGATCTGCGTGGGCGAGCCGCACGTGGTGCTCACGCCGCTGGGCGACCGACTCAGACTCGGCAGTACGCTCGAGCTCTCGGGATGGGACCTGCGCATCCGGCCGCGCCGGCTCACCCATCTCCGTCGCGCCGCGGCCCGTGTGCTCGGCATCGCGGAGGACGCGCCCGCAGGTCAGGTCTGGCGCGGGCCCCGCCCGCTGACGCCGGACGGGCTGCCCGTCATCGGGCGCAGCCCGCGCCACCCGAACGTCGTCTTCGCGACAGGCCACTGTATGCTCGGCCTGTCGCTGGGGCCCGTGACCGGCAAGCTGGTCGCCGAACTCTGCGCCGGCGAGACGCCGTCGCACGACCTGGAGCCGCTGCGCGTCGACCGGTTCGCCCTCTGAGGACCGCTGCAGCGCGCCGACGGGCGCCTCACGCGATGATCGTCTCGTAAACGGCGCGCCAGTCCGAGAGGTCGGGGAAGACGTGGTCCGGCGCATGCGCGGCGAGCTCCTCCACGGAATGCGTCCCGGTCGCCACGGCGATGGTCTTGACGCCGAGCGCCGCGCCGCACCCGATGTCGGCCGGCGTGTCGCCGACCACGACGATCCCTTTGCCCGTGAAGCGCCGGCCAGTGAGCCGCTCGGCGCGGCGCACGGCGATCGCCGGAAGGTCGGGCCGCCGGCTTGAGTCCGAGCCGTAGGCGCCGACCTTGAAGAGCGACGCCATGCCCGTCGGCGCCAGCTTGACCGCCGCGCCCTCGGCGACGTTGCCGGTGAGCAGACCGAGCACGACGCGGCGATCGGCGGCCAGCGCCGTCACCAGCTCGCGCACCCCCGGGAGCACCTCGACGCGATCGCCGGCGACCTCGTCGCGCAGACGGGCGACGTAGCGCCGCAGGCACTCGCCGAGGCCAGCGGCGACACGCTCCGGCGGCACGCCCCAGCGCGTCGCCAGGTCGTGCACGATAGCGGGATCGGTGCGTCCGTGGAAGGTGTAGCCGTCGAGCCGCCCCGTCACGCCGAACGTGTCCCCGATGGCGGCGAAGATGGCGCGCCCGCCGGCGCCGTGCGCGTCGATGAGCGTACAGTCGATGTCGAAGAGGACGAGGCGCTGCATGGCCGGACCAGTCTACGACGGGCCGGCCATGCAGCGCCTCCCGGCAGTACGCCGACTGCGCGTCGCACCCCGCCGCAGACCCGGACGGCGCCTCCCTCACCCTCTGAGCAGAAGGAGGGGCACGGTCGTGCTGTGGCGCACGTGCTCGGCGGTGCTGCCGAGCACGAGACGCTTCGCCCAGCCGTGCCCATGCGTGGCCATCGCGATGAGATCGGCGCCGAGCTCCTCGGCCTGTTGCACGATGACCTCGCCCGGCTCGCCGGCGACGACCCTGGTCATGACGTCGACGCCGCGCGCGCGAAGGGCTTCGGCCGCGCGCGCGACGTCGGCCTCCGCGTCCGCCAGCTCACAGGCGCGCTCGTCGCGGGTGTGGAAGTGCGCCACGCGCAACAGGATCACCTTGGCGCCGCACAGCGACGCCAGCTTGGCGACGTGCTCGAGAGCCGGCGCGTCCGCCTCCGTCCCCTCGATCGGCACCAGGATCCGCTCGTACAGTCCCATCGTCTCAACCCCCGAAGAAGGTCGCGTACAACATGAACACGTTCAGCCCGATGATGATGCCCGCCAGTACGAGACCGGTCACCGTCTGCACAGGCCCCGTGCGCTCCCCGCCCATCACACGCCGGCTGCGCACGAGCCACAGCAGCGGCAGCATGGTGAACGGCAGTTGGACGCTGAGCACGACCTGGCTCACGATGAGCGTCTGGTACGGGTCCGTCGCCAGCGCGATCACGACCATGGCGGGGATCGAGGTCGCCACGAGCCCGATGCGGTACGCCGCGCTCCTCGGATCCTCCGGCAAGCCCAGGTACCCGGTGACGACGTTCGCCTCGGCCAGCGACGAGGTGATCGATGAAGCGAGACCGGCGACCAGCAGGGCGAGACCGAAGAGGAAGCGGGCCACGGGCCCGACCAGGGGCTGCAGGGTATCCGCGGCCTGCTCGATGCTCGTGACCTCGACGCCGTGGCGGAAGAACACGGCAGCAGCGACGATGATCATCGCCGAGTTCACGAGCCAGCCCATGCCCATGGCGAGGGTCGTGTCGATGAGCTCGAAGTTCATCAGCCGACGACGGGTCTCGGGCCTCATATCCCACTCGCGGGACTGGATGACGTTCGAATGCACGTAGATGTTGTGCGGCATGACGATCGCCCCCAGCATGCCGAGCGCGACGAGGATGCTGGCCCGGTCGAGCGACGGCACGGCCCAGTGGGGCGCCGCCGTCGCCCAGTCCGGACTGACGAGGAACAACTCGATCACGTAGCAGCCGGCGATGATCGCGAGGAAGACGACGATCATGCGCTCAAGGCGGTGGTACTGCTGCCCCAATATGGCGAGGAACACGAGGGCGACCGTGAGCGGCGCGCCGAGCCAGAGCGGCAGGCCGAAGAGGATGAAGAAGCCGAGGGCCGCGCCCAGGTACTCGGCGAGGTCCGTGGCCATGCAAGCGACGACGATCGTCACGCCGGCGACCCAGGCGACGGGCTTGGGGAGGTGGGCGCGCACGTTGGCCGCCAGCGAGCGGCCCGTCACGATGCCGAGCTTCGCCGACAGATGCTGGAGGAAGATCAGCATGAGCGTGCTCAGCGAGACGACCCACAGCAGGTCGTAGCCGAACTGCGAACCGCCGGCGATGTTCGTCGCCCAGTTTCCCGGGTCGATGAACCCGATGGTGACGATGAACCCCGGACCCAGGTAGCGCAGCAGCTCGCGCGAGAACAGGTCGTGGAAGAACCCGCCCGCCGGTCGGGCGGGAGAAGGCGGTGTGGCGACGTGTCCGGCGCGGGTCTCCAGGGCGGCTCGTTTCGTCCGCTGCAACTCTACCCCAGGCGGCGCTCAGAGCTTGAGCGGAGGCGCGACAGAGGCCAGTCCGCTCTGCCGACGCGGGCCTGCACCCCGACGCGACGACGACCGGGCGCCTGTTGACGGACGACTGAGCGTGGTATCATATGAACGCCTGTTCATACAATCAAAGGAGGACGGGTGACCTCGAACCAGCCGGCGATCTGCGACAGGAGCGAGCGCGACGACCTCGACCGCTGCGACGTGGTCGTCGTCGACGCGCAGCGCGTGCGCGAGGTGCGGGAGCGCCTCGTGACGGCCGCCACGGCGGAGCGCATGGCGGCCGTCTTCAAGGTGCTCGCCGATCCGAGCCGCTGCCGGCTCGTCGCGGCCCTCATCGAGGCGGGCGAGCTCTGCGTCTGCGACCTCGCCGCGACGGTGGGCATGAGCCAGTCGAGCGTCTCCCATCACCTGCGCGTGCTGCGCGCGTTCGACCTCGTGCGCGCGCGGCGCGAGGGCCGCTCCGTCTTCTACCGGCCCGACGACGAGCACATCCGACAGCTCCTCGAGATCACCCGCGAGCACGTGCAGCACGAGCGTGGCCGCCGGGCGGTCGATACGCCGGCGGACGCCACCCCCGCCACGACGCCGAGGCAGACGTGAGCGAACGCACGGTAGACCTCGCCCTCGTCCTGCCTCGCGCCAGCGACTGCACCGGCTGCGTGGACGAGGTGAGCAGAGAGCTTGCCCGTCTGGAGGGCATCGAGACCGTGGAGCCCGACCTCACGCGCGGCCTGCTCCGCATCAGCCACGACGCGACGCTCCTCAGCGACGAGGACGTCGTGCGCCTCGCACGTCGCATCGGGACGGCCACGCACTGCGCAGCCCACTGCCCGTTCCCTGTCCACGACCACGGGCCCCTCGACCTTACCGCGCCGGGGGCGCCCGCGCGCGAGCGTCGCCTGCTGCACGTCACCGGCATGGACTGTGCCGACTGCGCCGCCAAACTGCAGAACGCCTTGCGCAAGGAGGAGGGCGTCGCCGAGGCCGACGTCAACTTCGGTGCGGCGACGCTGTCCGTGGTCCTCGACCCGTCGGTCACCGACCTGGACCGCGTCTTTCGCGCCGTCCGCCGCCTGGGCTACGACACGGTCGAACGGCGGGCGGCGGCCGGCGGATCACGAGCGGGAGAGGAGGCGGGCGCCGCGGCGGGGGCGACTGCGCCGGTGTCCGGCGCGTCACCCGCCGCTACGCCCGCCTCCCGGAGCCTCTGGTCCACCGACCGCCGCGCCCGCTTCGTCATCGCCTCGGGCGTCCTCGTCGCTGCCGGGTTCCTGGCCGACCTACTGGCGCCGGCGGCGGCGCCGTTCCTCTTCGCCGCCGCCGCCCTCATCGGCGGCGGACCCGTCGCCAGGGCCGCCTTCTTCTCCCTGCGCGCGCGCCAGGTCGACATCAACGTGCTGATGAGCATCGCCATCGTCGGCGCGATGGCGATCGGGGCGTGGTCCGAGGCGGGGCTCGTCGCCTTTCTCTTCAGCCTCGGCACCGTGCTTCAGACGGCGACACTCGAGCGGACACGACGCGCCATCTCCGGGCTCATGGACCTGACGCCGCCCGTGGCCACAGTGATCCGGGACGGCGCCGAGGTCGTCGTGCCGGCCGCCGAGGTCGCCGTCGGCGAGATCATCGTCGCCCGCCCCGGCGAGCGACTTGCCGTGGACGGCGTGGTACTCGCCGGGGTCGCCTCGGCGAACGAGGCAGCGATCACCGGCGAGCCGCTGCCCGTGACGAAGGGTCCCGGGGACACGGTCTTCGCCGGGTCCGTCCTCGAGGGCGGCGCGCTACGCGTGCGTACGACGGCGACGGCCGCCGACACCACCGTCGCCAAGATCGTCCACCTCGTGGAGGAGGCGCAGGCGACGCGCGCCCCAGCCCAGGCGATCGTCGACCGCTTTGCGGCGCGCTACACACCGGCCGTGATCGCCCTCGCGGCCGCCGTCGTCCTCGTGCCGCCGCTCGTCTTCGGCGGGGCGTGGGGCACGTGGATCTACCGCGGCCTCGCGCTGCTGATCGTCTCCTGTCCGTGCGCGCTGGTGATCTCGACGCCGGTGAGCATCCTCGCCGCTCTCGGCAACGCGACACGGCACGGGGTCCTGGTCAAGGGCGGCACGTACCTCGAGCAGGCCGCCTACCTGCGGGTCGTCGCCTTCGACAAGACCGGTACGCTCACCGAGGGACGTCCTGAGGTCAGTGACGTCGTCGCCCTGAACGGGTGGAGCCGCGACGACGTGCTGCGCCTCGCCGCCGCCGTCGAACGCGACAGCGAGCACGCCCTGGCGCGCGCCATCGTCGTCGCGGCCGGCGGGGATGGACATCGCGAGGTGCGCCGCTTTCGCTCGCTGGCCGGGCTGGGCGTGCGGGCCGAGGTCGACGGGCGGCAGGTCGCCGTGGGCCGCCCTGAGCTGCTCGGCCCGCACGCCAGCGACCCGGCCCTCGTCGCGAGCCTCGCGCGTCTCGAGGCCGAGGGCAAGACCGCTGTCGCCGTCGGCGACGAGCGCGGCGCCCTCGGCGTCATCGCCGTCAGCGACCCTCTGCGGCCCATGGCGCCGGCTGCCCTGGCCGGCCTCCGCGAGGCCGGCGTCGACCGCCTCGTCATGCTCACCGGAGACAACGCGGCGACCGCCGCGGCGGTCGCGAAAGCGGCCGGCGTCGACGACGTCCGCGCCGGCCTCATGCCCGCCGACAAGGTCGTCGCGGTGCGCGAGCTCCGTGAGCGTCACGGTGCCGTCGCCATGGTCGGCGACGGCGTCAACGACGCCCCGGCGCTCGCCGCCGCGGACCTCGGCATCGCCATGGGGGCGGCCGGTACGGACGCGGCGCTCGACACCGCCGACATCGCCCTCATGGGCGACGACCTGACGGCCCTTCCGCTGCTTCTGCGCCTCTCGCGACGTACCGGGCGCATCATCAGGCAGAACATCGCCGTCTCGATCGTCATCAAGGCGGTGTTCCTCGTGCTCGCGCCGCTCGGACTCACAAGCCTCTGGCTGGCCGTCTTCGCCGACATGGGGACGTCGCTACTGGTGACAGGCAACGGTCTGCGTCTGCACCGCGACTGACGCGTCTCGGCTCGCCGCTGGCGTCCGGGGTCGGACGCTCTCGCCGCTGCGGCTAGAAGGCCACGCCGCTGCGCTGCGGGTCCTCGACGAGCGCCTCGTACAGCACTTCGAACGGCCCGCTGGCAAGGATCGACTGCAGCGACGCGTAGACGCGCTGGACGGGCTCGGCCCGATAGAACTCGTCGTGGGCCTCGATGGAGTCCCACACGGTCTCGAAGATGAAGTGGACGTCGCCGAGAGCGGCCTCGCGGTCTTGGTCGCGCAAGGCGCTGGCCAGCGGCGACATGCCGAACGAGCGCAGGACGCGGTGCCCGCAGTGACCCGCAGCCGACGACACGAGCACAGCGAGATCCTGCAAGGCGTGTTCGGCACGATGTTCCGTGCCCTTGCGAACGCTGAACATCGTCTGGCCGATGATCATCTCGCGTACTCCCCTTCGAGCGCTGCCGCCCTCTGACTCTTCCCTACTGTAACGCGAAAGGAACGGCCGTGCCTCTCCTTCCAGGTCAATGTGTACCCAGCTTTGGCGAAGGGATGTCCACCGGCGGGCCGCGGCCGGTACCGCGGGAGAACGCAGCGCCGAGCGTGAGTCTGACGAAGCCGGCGGCCGCGGCTCAGCGAGCGACGTCGCGCAAGCCTGCGCTGAGCGCCGCTGGTCTGAACGCCTCGTCGCCCTCGGCCATCCAGACGACCTTGCCGGCACGGTCGACGATGACGGCGCGCGGCTCAAGGCTGCCGCCCGGCCCTACGGCACCGTATCCCTTGGCTACCGCGCCCGCGTCCGGCAGCAACGGCACCGCCGCCTCCGGCGCTTCTTCCATCCACCGTGCCAGCTCGTCACGACCGCCGTCGCTGAGCACGAGGACCTGGCCGCGCAGACCCCAGAGCGCGTCGGCCGCCTTGCTCAGGGCATCGATGCGCCGGGGTGCGTCGGGGGTCGACGCGGGCATGAACACCAGCACCGGGAACCAGTCGCCGCGGTACTGCCTGAGGCTGATCTCGCTGCCGTCGAGGGCGGTGAGGACGAAGGCCGGCGCTTCACGGCCGACACCGAACGCGTAGCCCACCTGGAGGACCTCCTGGACGTGGCCGGACGGGGTCCGACTGCCTGATGACGGCAGTCTATCAAACGCCGGGGAGGGGGCGGCCGCCGCCGGCGGCCGCCCCCTCCCCGTCCCAGCGTCGATCCGCTCGAACTCGAGTCGGCTCAGAACTCCCGGAAGTAGCCCCCCGCGGTGCCGCAGCGCGGGCACTCGCGCGGGGCGTCGCCGATGACCGTATGACCGCACACCGGACACACCCACACAGCTGTCGCCTCGAGGTCTCTCTTGCCCTCGACCCCCTTCAGGGTGCGGTCGTATATCTCCTGATGGTCCTTCTCGGCCCTGAGGGCGTAGCGGATACTGGTCCGCGCCGACTCGTTGCCCTGCATCGCAGCCACGGCATCGTAGGCGGGGTACATCTCGTCGATCTCAAAAGTCTCCCCGCCCCACGCCGACTTGAGGTTCTCGGCCGTGGAGCCGATCATGCCGAGCACGCTCAGATGGTTGCGGGCATGCGTGCTCTCGGCGAAGGCGACCGCGCGGAAGAGGCGGGCGACGTTCGGGTACCCCTCGTTGTCGGCGACGTCGGCGAACGCCAAGTACTTCTGCGAGGCCTGGCTCTCGCCGGCCAGCGCCGCCTTGAGGTTCTCCGCCGTCATCGCCCCTCTGTCGTCGGGCTCCGGCGGGCTGCAAAGGAACGGGTGCTCCATGGCGCGGACGCCTCCTTTCGCGGGCGCCGACGACGCGGGTGCGTCGCGGCCGGCCCGCGTGTCTCCATGACGCATGCTCCAGACGCGCGGACTGCACCTATCGTACCAACCCTCGCCACGGGGCCCGGGTCCCCAGACGCGGCCGCCGTGCACGGATCAGGCGGCGGCCGCGTCAGGCAGCGGCCGCGTCCCTGCTCAGCGCCGGGACCAGGCGATGCAGTACCGCGTGGATCTGCTGCTTGCTCGAATAGTCGAGGAGCGCGTAGTAGACGCCGGGGTAGGCCTCGCTGCGCGTGAACTGACCGAGGTCCACGGTATGCCCGGCGGCGATCAGCTCCAGCGCCTGGTCGCGGTCGACGGCGAGCAGGGCCGCCGTCGCCGGCACCGCGGCGTCGCCGCAGAGTTCGGCGATGTCGGCCGGGTAGCTCCAGTGCGAGAGGACGACCGGTGTGCCGCCGACCTCGCTGCGTACGAGGCGCACGCCGGGCTCGACCTCGCCGCCGAACTCGAAGTGGCGACGCTCCTCGCCGCGGGCGATACGGACCGCGAGCGCCACGCGGTCGAGCTTCTCGTGGAACCTGGTCGGGACTTGACGTGCCATGACGGTTCCTCCTCACGTCCCGCGCTTGCGGAGCCACAGGCCGTGACTCGCGTTCGGCAGCGTCCTTCCCGCCCGGCTTGCGCGGTAAACCGCACAGAGGTAGTGGAAAGCTTCGAGGACGCCGGCGGGTCGGGGAGGGTCGCCCTACGCGGCGGCGGCGCCGGCTCAGCCGGCGCCGCCGCCTCCGCCGCCTCCGCCACCTCCGCCGCCTCCGGAGAAGCCGCCTCCGCCGCCCGACGACGAGCTCGGTGAACTCGCCGCCACGGCCGACGAGAAGGCGCTGCTCAGCTCGCTCAGCGGGCTCCCACCGGCATGCGTCGATACGGCCATGAACGTCATCGTCGTGAAGGCCGGGTCCTGGACGACCTCCGGGATCCTCACCTGCATGTTGCGCATGACCTTGTCGGCGATGCCGAAGACGACGGCGAGGACGAGGAAGTGCTGCCAAAGGGCGACGGCGTCCGGCGGCTTCTCGTCGAGACGACCGAAGTCCTCAAGGTACTTCTTGAGCGCCTTGTACTTGGCGTGCAGTTCGGCGGCCGCAGGCGTGCGGCGGCGCATGAGGGGCGACATCGCCAGCATGGCGACGCCGGCGGCGAGGCA
>ENA-UPSM01001217-UPSM01001217.1-activated-sludge-metagenome-genome-assembly--contig:-NODE-1217-length-34825-cov-6.517918_pt1 | contig 34825 bp, 26 predicted proteins | sample MGYA00238181_ERZ773283 | MGnify/ENA primary metagenome ERZ773283 (study PRJEB29023, sample SAMN05720199) | activated sludge metagenome | isolation source: Anaerobic digester | place: Japan...
GCCACCCGGCCGCCGTCGGCGCGACCGGCCACCTCCGCTTGGGCGAGTTTCATGACGGCGCCCAGACCCGGCATACCCGTCGCGCCTGTCTGCGCGACCGCACGGGCGACAATGGCGGCCAATTCGTCGTCTGACAGCTGGGCCGGGAGGTAGGCCTCGAGGATGGCGAGTTCGGCATCCTCGGTCGCGGCCAACTCGCCACGCCCCGCCGCGGTGTATGCCGTGGACGCCTCCTTGCGCTTCTTGGCCTCCTTGGCGAGCACCTTGAGCACCTCGTCATCGGAGAGTTCGCGAGCCTCGTCGCCGGCGACCTCGGCCGTCGTGATCGCCGTCAGGGCCATCCGCAGCGTGCCCGACCGGACCTTGTCGTGGGCACGCATCGAATCGTGCAGATCGTGCTGGAGGCGGGCCTTGAGAGAGGTCGCGGCGGTGTCGGTCATGCCGCCAGTCTCGCACTCTAGGTGCGTCGCGCGCCGCCGCATTTCGCGCGCCCGGATTTCGAGTGTGGCGCGGGCGTGGCCGACAATGGGCCGATGCACCCGATCCTGCGCACGGCTGGCGGAGCCCTGCTCGCCGGCGCGGCCGGGATTGCGTATGCGGGGCTGATCGAACGCAATTGGTATGCCGTGCGCCGGGTCACCGTCCCCGTCCTCCCCCCGGGGGCTCGGCCGGCGAAGGTCCTGCAGATCTCGGACCTGCATCTGGTGCCGCGTCAGGAGCGCAAGATCGCCTGGGTGCGCGGCTTGGCCGATCTCGACCCGGATTTCGTCGTTGACACGGGCGACAACTTCGCGGACTTCGAGGCGGCACCGGCCATTCTGCGCGCCCTCGAGCCGCTGCTCGAGCGGCCGGGCGCCTTCGTCATGGGCTCCAACGACTACTGGGAACCCGCGCTCAAGAACCCGGCCCGTTATCTCACCAAGGACTATGCGAAGGCACCCAAGGCGCGGCGCGAGTTGCCCGTCGAGGAACTCGTCACGGGCTTCGTCGGCGCAGGTTGGCACGATCTCGACAACGCGCGTCGGATGATCGAGCTCGGCCCCGAGCGCATCCCCGTCGAACTCGTCGGCGTCGACGACCCACACATCGAGCGCGACCGCTACGCCGAGGTCGAGGGGCCGGCGTCATCCGATGCGGAGCTGCTCGTCGGGCTCGCCCATGCGCCCTATCAACGGGTGCTCGACGCGATGACCGCAGACGGCGCCGGACTGGTCATCGCCGGTCACACCCACGGCGGCCAACTCGCCCTGCCCGTCTTCGGCGCCCTCGTCACCAACTGCGACTTGGATCGCCGTCGCGCCAAGGGATTGTCCCGCTGGTGGCCGGGGGCGGGCTCCCCGGGCCAACCCAGAGCCGGGTCCGGCGACGAACCCGACCACGCGGCATACCTCCACGTCTCAGCGGGCCTCGGGACCTCCCCCTACGCACCCGTCCGCTTCGCCTGCCGCCCCGAAGCAACGCTGCTGACCCTCACCGCCCGACCCTGAATCCCGCCTCTCGCCAGGAGTCGGACCGATTTCAACGTATGCCGGGAGGTCGGTTATCCTTCGGAGGTTGCCCGCACGGGTGACAGCCACGGGGTGTGGCGCAGCTTGGTAGCGCGCTTCGTTCGGGACGAAGAGGTCGCAGGTTCAAATCCTGTCACCCCGACCAGTTGGCTTTTGGGCTCTGACCTGCGGAAACGCGGTCAGGGCCCTTCTGTTTCTCCCGGCCCCTCGGCCACGGGGTAGGGTCCCGAGACGTGTCTCTTCCTTCACTTCCCCGGGTCGATGACGCCGACCGGCGAGCATGGACCGAGCCCACGGCTGAGCTCGTCGCACCCGGCATCCACCGGATCCCTCTCCCCCTGCCCCAGGACGGGCTGCGGGCTGTCAACGTCTATGCGATCGAGGACGGCGACCGGCTCACCCTGATCGATGGAGGCTGGGCCATCCCGGCCGCCACCGAGACCTTCGCGGCGTCACTCGACCTGATCGGCCACGGGATCGCCGACATCGACCGCTTCCTCGTGACCCATGTCCACCGGGACCACTACACCAATGCCTGTGCGACGCGTTGCCTCAACGGAGCCCACATCGGACTGGGCTCGCCCGAGAAGACCAACCTGGACTGGATGCACGAGGCGATGGCCAGTCCGGCGCCGATCCCCATCCCGGAGATCACTGCCCTGCGGCAGGCCGGCGCTGCTCAACTGGCGAAAGTCCTGAGCGCGATGGATCGGCCGAACTTCGTGGCCGCGGACTGGGCCGCACCGGACGCCTGGCTGGCCGATCGCTCGAGCATCGAGATCACGGGACGCACCGTGGAGGCGATCCACACCCCAGGTCACACCCGCGGCCACTTCGTCTATCGCGATGCCGTCGCTGGGGTGCTCTTCGCCGGGGACCACGTGCTCCCGCACATCACGCCCTCGATCGGCTTCGAGCCGGTCCGCGTGGCCTCACCCCTACGCGACTACCTGGCCTCGCTCAGCCTGATCCGCGAGATGCCTGACACCCTGCTCCTGCCCGCTCACGGCCCGGCGACGGCCAGCGTGCATGAGCGCGTCGACCAGTTGCTGCACCACCACGCGGAGCGACTCGACCTCACGCTCACCGCATTGGCGCACGGCGCGACGACCGCGCATGACGTGGCCCACCAACTTCTCTGGACCAGCCGGGGCACCCGCCTGGCGGACATGGACCTCTTCAACGCCATGCTGGCCGTCCTCGAGACGGCAGCGCACCTCGACGTCCTCGTCGAGCGGCAGCTCGCGACCGTCACCGAGGACGAAGGCGTGCGCCACTACGTGGCGGCCTGAGCGTGACTGATCAGACCTCGACGTGCACGAGGATCGCCTGGCCGAGCCCGACCCCGATACAGGCGGCCGCCACGCCGTAGCCGCCGCCGCGACGGCGCAGCTCACGGCACAGGTCGACGACCACGCGAGGTGCAGACGCACCCAGAGGGTGCCCGATGGCGATGGCCCCACCGTTGACGTTGAGCAGCTCCTGAGGCAGCCAGGGTGCTTGGGCCACACAGGCGAGGACCACGGCCGCGAAGGCCTCGTTGATCTCCCAGAGGGCGATCTCGCTTGCTTCTACACCGGTGCGGGCCAACAACTTCTCGATGGCGGGCACCGGGGCGATGGCAAACCTGTCGGGCGCCACACCGACGGCGGCGGACGCGACGATCCGACCCAGCGGTTGGACCCCGAGCCGCTCGACCGCCTCGGCGGTCCCGATGAAGGCCGCCAGGGCGCCGTCGTTGATCGGGGACGCGTTGCCCGCGGTCACCGACCCGTCCTTGGAGAAGGCGGACGGCAACTTCGCGAGCCCCTCGGCCGTCGTCCCGACCCGCAGGGACTCATCCCGCTCCAAACCAGCCAGCGGCGCGACGAAGCCGTCGTGACAACCCCGGTCGTATGCTGCAGCCACCCGCCCGTGGGACCGCGCGGCATACGCATCCATCGCCTCCCGATCGATCCCGAGTTCTTCGGCCACGGACTGCGCGCAGGCTCCGAGGGATCGGGTCCACGCGTCGGGGAAGGCCGGATTGACCAGCCGCCAGCCGACCGTGGTCTGATGCAACTCCATCGACCGCGGCAGGCCCTCGTCCGGTTTGGGCAGCACATAGGGGGCGCGACTCATCCCCTCGACGCCGCCGGCGATGTGGAGGTCACCGTTGCCCACGGAGACCGCCTGCGCTGCTTGCACGAAGGCCTCCCCGCCGCTGGCGCACAACCGGTTGACGGTCACTCCGGGCACGGTGTCCGGCAGACCGGCGAGCAGGGCAGCCATGCGGCCGACATTGCGGTTCTCCTCGCCGGCGCCGTTGGTGTTGCCGTAGTGCACGTCCTCGATGCTCGCGGGGTCCAACGAGGGATGACGGCTCAGCAACTCACGGATGGGCACCGCCCCGAGGTCATCGGTTCGGATGCCGGAGAGTGCGCCGCGATTCTTGCCGAAGGGCGTGCGCACCGCATCGATGAGCCAGGCCGGGGTCAGCGACGTCATATGTTGCATTGTTGACGATCGTCAGACGAACTGGCAAGGTCGAGCGCATGTCACAACCGGTTGCGCTCGTCACCGGCGGGGGTCGTGGGATCGGCCGGGCCGTCGCGGTCGCCCTCTCCGACAATGGGTATGCCGTGGCGCTCACCGCTCGCTCCCGGGCGGAGCTCGACGAGACAGCCGCCGCTTGCGCCGGGCCCACCCTCGTGCACGAGGGCGACATCACCGACGCCACCTTCGTCGACGATCTCTTCGCGGCGGTGGAGGAGCAACTCGGTGCGGTCGACGTGCTCGTGGCCAACGCGGGTGCGGGCGCTTCGGCATCGGTCGTGCGCACCACCGATGAGCAATGGCAACGCATGCTCGACCTCAACCTCACGGCACCTTTTCGCTGCGTCCGGCGCGCACTGCCCGCCATGATCGAGCGCCGCCACGGGCGGATCGTCGTCATCGCCTCCGTTGCGGCGAAGATCGGCGAGCCCTACATCGCCGCCTACACCGCGAGCAAGCACGGCGTGCTCGGGATGGTGCGCTCAGCGGCCACGGAGGTCGCGACCAAAGGCGTGACGGTCAACGCAGTGTGCCCCGGCTATGTCGACACCCCGATGACCGCCCACACCATTGACCAGATCGTGGCCAAGACCGGCCGCACCAGCGAGGAGGCTCGCGCGACACTGGCCGCCAAGCAGCCCAACGGCCGCTTGGTGACCGTCGATGAAGTCGCGGAAGCAGTGATCGCCTGCGTGCGCAACGGCGCGATCAATGGCCAGGGCATCAACATCGATGGCGGCGGGACCACCGCCTGAGAGCACGCGCCGGTGTCGCTGCACGCTCAGATCTCGGTGCGGATCCGACTCACGAAGCGGTGCGACGGATCCACCAGGCGCCGCTGGAGCCCGTGGAAGAGGTCTGACGCGGCGACACCCTGCCAGTCACTGCTCAACACCTCGGGCGGGAGACCCGGGTCGAGATAGGGCAACCGACGCCAGGACGTGAGGACACGGACGTAGTCGGCAAAGGCCGCGGCCTCGTCATCCTTCCCCCGACGGCGTCGCCAGGCGTCCTGCATGGGCGTGAACTCCCGGAGGAAGGACTCGTAGAGGGTCGCCAGAGCGTCCAGATCCCACCATCGGGCGACCTCGTCGACGAGTTGGCCGAAGCCGATGTAGGAGGAGTCGAACAGGTCGACGTATTCGAGCAGCCCATCACGGGTCAGCGCGTCCCGCGTCTCAGCGGCCGCGTGCGCCGGAGCGATCCACACGCCCGGCCCCACAGTGCCGAAGCCCAGCCAGGTGAGCCGGGAGCGGAGTGCGTGACGCTTGCGCCGCTCGGACTCGGGCACCGAGAAGACCGCGAGCACCCAGCCGTCGGTGAGGGTGGCGCGCGGCCGCGAGAAGATGCGGCGGTCACCGAGATCGAGAATCCCGCGCGCCTGGGCGGTGAGCGCGTAACCGGCGTGACCGTCATAGCGCTCGGGCTCGAGGATGCCGCCGCGCTTCAGACGGGAGATCGACGAACGGACAGCGGGCCCCTCGACCTCGAGGGCATGCATCAGTTTGATCAGGGAGGAGATGCTGATCCAACCGCCCACCTCACGCGCATACAGCCCGTAAATGGTCACGATGAGCGATCGGGGTCGCTGACCGGGCAGGTCGCTCCCGTCGTCGATCTCCTGATTCACCGTCGTCACGACACGAGAACATAGCGTGACCGGGCCGAGTCCTCATCCGCAGGGTGCCGTGGAGCAGGACCGATCTGGATCACGGTGGCGTGACGAACAGATCGGCGAGGGTCGACCGCTCCGAAGACATGCGCGCGGCACGGCCTCACCCGGCTCACCACCTGTCGCCACATTGACTGTCGCCACCTACCCGGCATACTTCACGGAAAGGACGCGCGCGCGAAGGGAACCACCTGTGAGTCTCAGCCACATCAATCCGCCCGAGCTCGGCACACCCTCGGGCTTCTCCCACGCGGTGGTGGGTGAGGGGCGAATCGTCTTCCTCGCGGGCCAGACCGCGCTCTCCCCGGAGGGCGTCATCGTCGGGGACGGCGTGGTCGAGCAGTTCGAGCGCGCGTTGACCTCCCTACTCGCCTCCCTCCGAGCCGCCGGAGGCCGCCCGGAGCACTTGGCCAGCCTGACGATCTACATCGTCGACATGGAGGACTACAAGTCCCACGGTCGCGAGATCGGAGCCGTCTGGCGGCGCCTCATCGGGAAGAACTACCCCGCCATGGCCGGGATCGGCGTGAGTCGGCTCTGGGACATCGAGGCGCTCGTCGAGGTCCAGGGCTTCGCCGTCATTCCACCGGCGGCCGACTCGGTCTGAGGGACTCTGCTGCCGGTTGGACGGCACCGGAGGCACTCCTCGGCGTCAGCTGCGGACGCCCCGTGCCCGACGCTCCGCCGCACCGGCCCGACCCGCAAGCGCGCCGGCCTGACCTGCCCGTCGCGGTCTTCGCCTCGGTGAAGTGCTCCACACAGACCGTTGATGCCGGCTCCAATGACGATGCTCGGACGGTCCGTTCCGGGGCCAGCCATGGCTCACCCTTGCAATATGCCGCTTCAATGACGTTCGCAATCCTTGCGCCATGATGTCGGACATGCAAGGCTCGCTCCATGGATCAGACCGACGCCGTCATCATCGGGAGCGGGATCAACGGTCTCGTCGCCGCCGCCCTGCTCTCTCGCGCCGGCTGGAAGGTCGTGGTCTGCGAACGCAACGACGAGCCCGGCGGGGCGATCCGGACCCGCAGCGACGTCTTCGAGGGCTACACCGTCGAGACGCTCTCCTCGTGGCACCCGCTCTTCGTCGGCGGCCCGGCATACGCCGCTCTCAAGGACGACCTGGAGGCGCACGGCCTCGTCTACGCCAACACCACCCGGCCGACCGGCGTCGCCACCCCTGACGGCACGCTCGTCATCTCCACCGAACCCGAGGTGGCGCGCGCCGAGTTCGAGCGTTTCGGTGACGGTGCCGCGTGGGAGGCCATGCTCGCCGACTTCGGCGGACGCATCGATCTGGCCTTCGGCCTGCTCGGCACTGACTTCTGGCGACCGAAGTCGGCATCCTTGGGATGGAGCGCCTTCCGCCGTCTCGGCCGACAGGGCCTCCTGACGGCCGGCGCGGAGATGCTCGAGCCGGCGACCCCCTGGCTCGAGCGAACCTTCTCGAGCGAGGTGTCCCGCGCCGCCCTCGCACCGTGGGCCCTGCACAACGGTCTCGGTCCCGACGACGCGAGCAGTGCCTTCATCACCAAGGTCATCGGGGCGGCCGTGGCCATGGGCGGGATGCCGGTGCCTGTGGGCGGCGGGATCGCCCTCGTGCGAGCCCTTGTCGCGATCATCGAAAGCCACGGCGGGTCGGTGATCACCGGCGCCGACGTGACGGGCATCGACACCACCTCCTCCGCCCAGGGGACTCGGGCCACCGGAGTCCAGTTGGCCGATGGACGACGGATCACGGCTCGTCGAGCCGTCGTGGCCAGCACGACCCCGCGCGCCCTCTATCACGATCTCCTTCCCCGCGAGGTCGTCGCCGATGACCGCCATGCGGCGGCAGCCGCCTATCGCCACGGGCGGGCCGCGATGCAGATCCACCTGGCCCTCTCGGCGCCCGCGCGATGGGCTGACTCGCGCCTCGACGACGTCGCCCTCGTCCACGTCCTCGATGGTGTCGATTCCCTGAGCGAGGCCGTCAACCAGGCTTGGCGCGGCCTGCTGCCTGCGCGGCCCACGGTGGCCGTGGGGCAGCCGCTCACCATGGACCCCAGCCGCGCTCCCGAAGGCCGCGGCCTGCTCTGGCTCCAACTCCAGGAGTTGCCGCGCGAACTCCGCGGGGATGCGGCCGGCACCATCGCGAGCGCTGCCGACGGCTGGAGCGATGAGGTCGTCCAGGCCTATGCCGATCGCGTCATCGACCGGGTCGCCCAGCAGATCCCTGGACTGCGTGACCTCATCACCGATCGCCTCGTTCTGGGCCCTCGGGAACTCGAGTCGCTCAACGCCAATCTGGTCGGTGGCGATCCCTATGGCGGCGACTGCCGCGTCGACCAATATGTCGTATGGCGCCCGCTCACCACCGCGACCGGCCACGACACCGGCGTGCACGGCCTCTACCAGATCGGCGCGTCGACCCACCCCGGGCCCGGCCTGGGCGGTGGTTCCGGCTACCTCGTGGCGGACCGCCTCCTGGCCATGCAGGACAGCCCGATGACGAAGATGGTCAAGCGCGTGACCCGCCGCTGAGTCACGGACAACAGAGTCGCCAGCGCCGCCTCATGATGTGACTACCTATTGACGATCGTCACCACAGCGAGATAGAAAGGAACACCCCTGAGAGCGGGGGTGATCCTGCGCACCCCGAGGAGAGTCATGGCCGAACGGTCCTTCGCCACCGAGGTCCTCCAGTTGCGCCACGGGGCAGGCACCGTCTTCCACGGCGAGGGGATCCTGGCGGTCACCAAGGCCCTCCTCCAGAGTGGGGTGGCCTATGTCGGCGGCTACCAGGGCGCGCCCATCTCCCACCTGATGGATGTTCTCGGCGATGCGCACGAGATCCTCGAGGAACTCGACGTCTATTTCGAGAACTCCGCGAGCGAGGCGACCGCCGCGGCCATGCTGGCGGCCTCGGTCCACTACCCACTGCGGGGAGCGATCACCTTCAAGTCCACCGTCGGCACCAATGTGGCCTCGGACGCGTTGGCCAACCTCTCGAGCGGTGGGGTCACGGGCGGGGCGCTCATCATCGTCGGTGAGGACTACGGCGAGGGCTCGAGCATCATGCAGGAGCGCAGCCACGCCTTCGCGATGAAGTCGCAGATCTGGCTGCTCGACCCCCGCCCCAACATCACGGCCATCGTCAACGCCGTCGAGGCCGGCTTCGAGTTGTCCGAGGTGAGCCGCACCCCGGTCATGCTCGAGTTGCGACTGCGCTCGTGTCACCTCACCGGGTCCTTCATCGCCAAGGACAACAAACGTCCGCCGATGACGGTCACCGAGGCGGTGGAGAATCCCGTGCGCGACCTCTCCCGGATCGTGTTGCCGCCCGCGAGCTTCCAGCACGAGCAGGAGAAGATCACCGAGCGCTGGCCGGCCGCCGTCCGCTTCATCAAGGAGCGCGGCCTCAACGAGGTCTTCGACGGCAGCGCCGACGACATCGGCATCATCACCCAAGGGGGTTGCTACAACACCCTGAACCGAGCCATGGAGCTCCTCGGCTGCGCAGATGCGTTGGGAGAGAGCGACATTCCCCGTTACGTCATGAATGTCACCTATCCCGTCGTCGATGACGAGATCGTCGACTTCTGTCAGGGGAAGCGGGCCGTCCTGCTCATCGAGGAGGGTCAGCCCGACTACATCGAGCAGAACCTCCACGCCATCCTGCGCCGTCGGGGTCTGGACACGGCGTTGCACGGCAAGGACATGCTGCCGATGGCAGGGGAATACACGACGGCGGCCGTGACCCGCGGGTTGACGACCTTCCTCGACCGCTACCGTCCCGATCTGGTCGGCGCCCGCCCCAGCCTCCTGCTGCCCGCCGGAGACCCCGCCTCACCCTTCGCCACCCGCGTCGACGGGCGCGCCATCCAGGCTCGTCCGCCAGGGCTGTGCACCGGGTGCCCGGAGCGTCCGATCTTCGCCGCCCTCAAGCTCGCCGAGCGCCAGACCGGCCAACACCATGTGAGCGCCGACATCGGCTGCCACCTCTTCTCGATCAATGCGCCCTTCGACCTCGGCGCGACGACCATGGGCTATGGCCTGGGGTCGGCGGCTGCGGCGGCCCTGAACTCCAAGAAGGCCAACCGGCGCACCATCGCCTTCATGGGCGATGGTGGCTTCTGGCACAACGGACTCACCTCCGGTGTCGGCAACGCGGTCTTCAACAACACCGACCAGTTGCTCGTCATCGTCGACAACGCCTACAGCGCGGCCACCGGAGGTCAGGACCTGCTCTCCTCCCGCGCCGACAATCCGATCCGCAGCACGCAGCACCCCATCGAGAAGGCCGTGCGGGGCGTGGGTGTCGAGTGGGCCAAGACCGTCGACAACACCTACGACATCGCTCACATGCGCGATGTCTTCCTCGAGGCCCTCACCGAACCCACCCGCGGACCCAAGGTGCTCGTTGCCCAGAGCGAGTGCCAACTCAACCGCCAGCGGCGCGTCAAGCCCGCGATGGCGGCCGCCGTCGCCAAGGGTGAGCGCGTGGTTCGCGAGCGCTTCGGGGTGGACCCGGACACCTGCACCGGAGACCACGCCTGCATCCGGGTCTCCGGCTGTCCCTCCCTCAACATCGCCCCCAACCCGGACCCCATGCGCATCGACCCGATCGCGACCGTGCTCGACTCGTGCGTCGGGTGTGGCGTGTGCGGCGCCAATGCCCACGCGGCGTCCTTGTGCCCGTCCTTCTATCGCACCGACGTCATCGTCAACCCGAACGGCTGGGATCGTTTCATCGGACGGATCCGCACCTGGTGGATCGGTGTGCTCGCCCGCGGACCCGAGCGTCGCATCGCCCGATTCGAGGCCAGCTGATGGGTTCCTGGCAGGACGGGCGACGACCCCTCACCCTGGCGATCCTCGCGATGGGTGGCGAGGGCGGTGGCGTGCTCTCCGACTGGATCGTCGAGCTCGCGCGATCCAAGGGCTGGCTCGCCCAGAACACCTCCGTGGCCGGAGTGGCCCAGCGCACGGGCGCCACCGTCTACTACGTGGAACTCTTCCCTCCCCACCTGCTGCCGACGGCGACCGCCGAATCCACGACCGACGGCACGCACCTCGTCCGACGCGACGAGCCCGTGATGAGCCTCTTCCCGACCCCCGGTGAGGTCGATGTGGTCATCGCGAGCGAGCTCATGGAGGCTGGCCGCTCCATCCAGCGCGGCTTTGTCACCCCCGATCGGACCACCCTCATCGCCTCGACCAACCGGGTCTACTCGATGACCGAGCGCATCACCCCCGGTGACGGACGGGTCGACTCGGCCCTGATCCTCGACGGGGCGCAGGCGGCCAGCAAGGTCTTCGTCGGCGCCGACTTCATGGAGATCGCCGTCGCCGAGCGCAGCGTCATCTCCTCAGCCCTCTTCGGGGCCCTGTGCGCCACGGGAGCCCTGCCATTCGATCGCTCGGACTTCGAGGAGCAGATCCGGGCCTTCGGCAAGGGCGTCGAGCCCGGCCTGCGCACCTTCGCCCGCGCCTTCGACATTGCCAAGGCGGCCATCGATGGGCCGCCTGCCACGGCATATCCCGAAGAAGGCTCGGGACGCGCCCCGGTGCCGGTGAGCATCGGACGCCGCCCGGAGACGCCCGAGGAGGCGCGCAGCCGCAAGGACGCCGAACTCGTCGCCCGGGCCATCGCCGAGCCCACCTCCCTCGTCGGCCCGGCCCTTTCCTCGTATGCCGGGCAGGTCACCGACACCGTGCCGGCACCCGCCCGAGCCATGGCCCTGCTCGGGGTGCAGCGCACCGCGATCTACCAGAGCACGTCGTATGCCGACCTCTACCTGCAGCGCGTGGCCCGGGTGGTCGCCGTGGATCCCGATCGGGACGGCGCCGCTGCCCTGTCGACCGAGGCAGCCCGCGGGATCGCCCTCTGGATGTGTTACCAGGACACCATCCACGTGGCCCTCCAGAAGACGCGGCTCGGCCGGCTGGAGCGCACCCGAGCCGAGGCCCGCGCCGAGCAGGGCCAACTCACCAGCGTGCGCGAATATCTGCACCCGCAGCTCGAGGAGGTCACCGACACCATGCCGGCCGGCCTGGGTCGCGTGCTGCGCCGCTCCCGGTTGTTCGGCGCGCTCGTCGATCGCATCGCCGGTCGCGGGATGGTCGTCAACACCACCTCCTTCTGGGGCTACACCACCCTGTCGCTGCTCGCGCGTCTGCGGCCCATGCGTCCTCGGACCCTGCGCTTCCGGCACGAACAGGCCCTCATCGACGCCTGGCTGGATCGGATCGTCGCGACGGTCCCCGTGGACGCCGATCTGGCCACCGAGATGGCCCGAGCCCAGCGCGTCATCAAGGGTTATGGGGAGACCCACGCCCATGGGATGGAGAGTTTCCGCGCGATCATCGGTGCGGCCCAACGGCTCGCCGGTCAACCGGACGCAGCACCCACCGTGGCGCGACTCATCGAGGCGGCCCTGGCCGACGAACACTGGACCGCCTTCGACGCGGCGCTGTTGTCGAAGGGTCTGCCCGACCGACTGGCGCTCCAGGCCACCGAGGTGCTCCAGCCGACGACGGTCACCTGACCAGTCCCGGGCTCTCGCCCCAATCGCAAGGTCCCCGGTCACTGCGAGCGCAGCGACCGGGGACCTCGTGGGTTGATCAGCGAGCGACCAGGGCGAGCACGCGGCAGGGGGACCCGGAGCCCTTGACGATCGGCAGCGGGGCGGCGATGACGATCGCACCGGTGACCGGCAGCTTGTCGAGGTTGCGCAACTGGGTGATGCCGTACTTGTTGGCGCCCAGGGTCATCGTGTGGCACGGGAAGGCCGGCTCGAAGCCGAAGGCCTGTCCGGCGTCGGTGCCGACGGTCTCGACACCCCAGCCGAGGATGTCCGAGGCGGCGAGGTATTCGGCGGCAGCAGCCGTCGCGCCCGGGGTGTGGGGGCCCATGTCGTCAGCATTGGCAAAGGCTGCGGCGTCGTCCCCACGCGAGGACCACCCGGTGCGGAAGAGGACCCAGGCGTTCTTGGGAAGCGGACCGTGCTCGGCCTCCCAGCCCTTGATGTCGTCCACGTCGAGGAGGTAGTCGGCATTGGCCTCGACCTCGGCGGTCTTGTCGATGACGACGGCCGGTCCGACGAGGCGCTGGGCCGGCACCTGCGAGACGTCGTCCAGGTCGCGTCCGGTGATCCAGTGGATGGGGGCGTCGAAGTGGGTGCCGGTGTGCTCGCCGGTGTGGAAGTTGTTCCAATACCAGGCGGGGCCGTTGTCGTCGTATTCACTGATCAGCTCGAGGGTGAAGGGCTGGGTCTGGCCCATCTCCGGCGGCAACGAGAGGATCGGCGTCCCGGAGTGCAGCGGCGAGGTGAGGTCGACGACCTCGACGCCACCGTCGACGATGGCCGCGGCGAGCGCAGTCAGATCGGTCATGAGGGTTTCCTTTCGAGGAGTTCCCGGCCGGGCCGGTCGGCTCGGCGGTGCAGCGTGGATGAACAGGTGGATGAAACGGGTGGATGGACTCTTGGGGGTGTCGGGTCAGGACGGGTCCGACCCAGCACTCACCGGACGCCACCGGCTCGGGCGCGAGGCGGAAACGGACTCGGCCGGCTTGAGCTCCAGACGAGGCTTGGGTTCCTCCGATCGGCCGGCGGGCGGTTTGCGTGAGCCGGCGAGATATTGATCCGGCCACCGCAACCAGGGCATGGACACACCTTGTTCTGCGGCGGCGTGAAGTGTCCAGTGCGGGTCATAGAGATGCGGCCGCCCGAGGGCGGTGAGGTCGGCTCGACCTGCGGCCACTGTGGTGTTCGCGTCGTCCCAGCTGCTGATCGACCCAACCGCCATGGTGGCGACGCCAGTGACGTTACGGATGCGGTCGGCATACGGAGTCTGATAGGAGCGCCCGAAGGCAGGCTTGGCCTCGGAGGTCGTCTGGCCCGTGGAGACGTCAATGACGTCGGCACCGTGCTCGGCGAAGGCCGCGGCGATGGCGATGGAGTCCTCCTGACTGAGCCCGTCCGGGACCCAGTCGGTTGCCGAGACACGCACGAAGAGAGGGCGGTCCTCGGGCCACACCGCCTTGACGGCGTCGAACACCTCGAGCGGGTAGCGCAACCGGTTCTCCAACGACCCGCCATATTCGTCGGTGCGCTGGTTGCTCACGGGCGTGAGGAAGCCGGACAGCAGGTAGCCGTGGGCGCAGTGCAACTCGAGGACGTCGAAATCGGCCGCGGCGGCCCGCCGCGCCGCCGCGACGAAGTCGTCGCGCACGGAGTCCATGTCCTCGCGCGTCATCTCTCGCGGCACCTGGGAGATGCCATCGAGGTAGGGGATCGGCGACGGCGCGATGAGCGGCCAGTTGCCCTCGGTGAGAGGCTGGTCGATCCCTTCCCACATGAGCCTCGTCGAGCCCTTGCGACCCGAGTGGCCGAGCTGACATCCCATGAGGGCGCCGAAGTCGTGGCCGTAGGCGACGATGCGCGACCAGGCCTCCTGCTGCTCATCGGTCCACAGCCCGCCACATCCCGGCGTGATCCGCCCTTCGGGCGAGACACACACCATCTCGGTCATGACGAGAGCGGCGCCGCCCATGGCCCGAGAGCCCAGGTGCACGAGGTGGAAATCTCCGGGCACCCCATCGACGGAGGAGTACATGTCCATGGCCGAGACGACGACCCGGTTGCGTAGGGTGCGGCCCTTGATGGTGAACGGCAGGAACATCGGCGGCACGCTCTGGCCCGCGGGGACGGCGAAATCACCTTCGGTGGGGACACGGCCCGACTCCTGCTGGTCACGCAGCAGCCACTCGTCGACCCTGGCCATGAACTTCGGGTCGCGCTCCTGCAGGTTGCCGTAGGTGATGCGGCGGCTGCGGGTCATGAGGTTGAAGACGAATTGTTCGTTGTCCTGACCGACGTACTGCGCCAACTCCTCGAACCACTCGAGGCTGGCCTGGGCGCTGCGTTGGGTGGACTTGACGATGGTCTGCCGCTCGTCGTCGAACGCCTTGAGCGCCGACTCGATCGTCGGCTGCTCACCCAGACAGGCGGCGAGAGCCAGGGCGTCCTCCATGGCCAACTTGGTCCCTGAGCCGATCGAGAAGTGGGCCGAGTGGGCCGCATCGCCGACGAGGACGAGGTTGTCCTTGACCGCGGTCTCGACGCGCACGGTCCGGAACGAGATCCACTTGCTGTTGTTGGCGAGCAGGTCACCCCCCTCGAGCACGTCGGCCCACAGGCCGCGCAGTCGCTCGATCGACTCCTCGTCGCTCACGCCGGGAGGAAGCGATGCGGAGTCGGCCTTGTCGAATCCCGCTCGCCGCCAGACGTCCTCGTCCATCTCGACGATGAAGGTGCTGCTCTGATCGTCCATCGGATAGGCGTGGACCTGCATCACCCCCCATTCGCTCTCTTTGATGAAGAACTTGAAGGCGTCGTAGACGGTGTCCGTGCCGAGCCAGATGTACTTCATCGAACGCCAGTCCTCGGTGGCGCCGAAATGGGCAAGGTCGAGTCCGCGGATGGCCGAGTTGATGCCATCGGAGGCAACGACGAGGTCGTACTCGGCCATGAGTTCCTCGACCGGTGGAGCATCGGTCGAGAAGTGGATCGTGACACCCTTGTCGACGGCCCGTCGCTGGAGGACCTTGAGCAGGTCCTTGCGGCTCATCGCCGCAAAACCGTTGCCACCAATGGAGAAGCGCTCGCCCCTGATCTCGACGTCGACGTCATCCCAGTAGGCGAAGACATCACCCATGTCCTCGAAGACGTCGCGGTCGGAGGCGACGATGCCCGACAGGGTCTGGTCGGAGAAGACGACGCCGAAGCCGAAGGTGTCCTCCGGCGCATTGCGCTCCCAGACGGTGATCTCGTGGGAGGGGTCGAGTTGCTTCATGAGGGCGCTGAAGTAGAGCCCGCCCGGTCCGCCGCCGATGACTGCGATCTTCATCGTTCGCTCTCCTTCTCGCACCGGCCCTGCGGCCGTTCCCTTGATGATGTCGTATGCCGTGAGCCCTGGGTTGTCATGGGGTGGCCCCTGCGTCTGTCGTCATCGCGAAGGTGGGCACCTGCGGCATGACCTGGGGGCCGGGCCCGATCGCGGCGCTCAAGCGGGTGTCCTTCCGTGACTGTCAACCCGCAGGGAGGGCGTCCCCTCGGTGGGTCGGTTTGAGAGAGGACACTGACAGGTCTGATATGTCGTGTCAATGACTACCGTCGAAAAAGGCGTATTTCGTCATGATTACGATCGTCTCGACGGCACGATGAGTGACGTACGCTCTGCGCATGGCCAATCGCGAGGAGATCACCGGCGCCAAGATCGTGCAACACCGCACCTTGGCGTGGGCCGAGACCGATGCCGCCGGACACAACCACTTCTCGGCGGCGTTGCGTTGGCTCGAGGAGGCCGAACACCTGCTGTGGGCCCGCCTGGGCCTCGCCGACGTCACCCCTGCGACGCCGCGGGTGCACGTGGATCTGGACTTCCGGGGACGGATCTACTTCGGCGACCCGTTCATCGTGACCCTGGGCGTGGCCCGCGTCGGGCGGACCTCGGCCACCTTCGCCTGGTCAGCCACCGGCCCCGACGACGCCCTCCTCGTCGAAGGCCACCATGTCGTGGCGCACGCACCCCTGGGCGGTCGGGCCACGCCGTGGAGCGAGCACGAGCGACTCACGCTCCTCAGCGAGGTCGAGTTCGTCGCCGGAGCGTGAGGGCACCCGAACCTCACAGCGGCATGTATCGACCACCGTTGACGTCCAGCGTGACGCCGGTGATGTAGGACGACGCCGACGAGCACAGGAAGAGGATCGGCTCGACGAGTTCGGCCAATTCGGGGAAGCGCGCCAGAGCAATGGCGCCGAGCACCTCGGCACGCTCCTCCTCAGGCATGGCGGCATAACGCGCAGCAAGTCGGTCGGTGAGGAAGAGACCAGGCGCGACGGAGTTCACCCGGATGCCCCGCGCCCCCACCTCCTTGGCGAGTTTGCGCGTGAGCCCGGAGACGGCCGCCTTGGCCGCGGCGTAGGGCACTCCCGTGACGGGGGACGGTTGGCGCCCTCCGATCGAGGAGACGGTGACGATGCTCCCCCCCGGCGTCATGTGGTTGAGCGCGGCCTTGGCGCAATGGAAGGTCCCCTTCACATTGACATCGAGGACGAGCGAGAGGTCCGCTTCCGTGATGTCCTCCAGCGTGGGCGGAGTGCCGAGGGAGCCACCCGCGAGGGTCACGAGGTGATCGATCCGACCGTGCTCGGCGGCGATCTCCTCGAAAGTCCGATCCACGGCTGCCCCGTCCGCCACGTCACACGCGTGCCCGGTGGCCCTCCCGCCGGCGAGCCCCTCGGCCGCCGAACGTGCAGCCGCCAGGTCGACGTCGACGAGGGCCACCGAGGCACCCGCAGCGGCAAATCCGGCACCCAGCGAACGGCCGATCCCGCCGGCGCCGCCGGTGATGACGACGACCTGTCCTGCAAATCGTGAGTCCATCAAATCCAACCTTCCGTTGCGCTGACGACCGTCGAGAAGGCAACATACTCCACATGCCCTCCCCCAACACCCTCTCCGCGCTGTGGGACGCCCAGTCCGTCGCCGTCGTCGGCGCCAGCGACCGGGAGGGCTCGTTGGGGCGGCTCCCCATCGACTTCCTCACCCGCTTCGGGTATGCCGGTCGCATCCTTCCCATCCGACCCGACGGTGAGCCTGTGGCCGGGTTGCCGTCACACCTCAGTCTCGCAGCCGCCGGCGAGGCCACCGGGCCGGTCGACCTGGCGATGATCATGGTGGCGGCGCAGCGCGTGCCGGCCGCGGTCGCCGACTGCATCGCGGCGCAGGTCCCCGTGGCCATCATCTGCACGAGTGGGTTCGCGGAGACCGGCGAGGAGGGGCATCGCCTGCAGGACGAGGTGGTCGCCCTGGCGCGCGAGGGAGGCCTGCGCATCGTCGGCCCCAACTGCATCGGGTCGGTGGGAGCCGCCCGAGGTCAGGTGAGCTCGTTCTCGCCCCTCTTCAGCGGCTCCCAGACCACGCTCGTGGCCGGCCCGCTCGGCTTCGTCTCCCAGAGTGGGGCCCTGGGCTACGGCGCGGTCTCACTCGCCTGGGAGCGTGGCCTGGGACTGGGCTGGGTCGTCAACACCGGCAACGAGGCCGATGTCACCTCCGCCGAGGTCATCTCCGCAATCGCGGCCGAGCCGGATTGCCGCGGGATTCTGGCGTATGCCGAGTCCCTCACCGATCTGGCCAGCCTGCGCGAGGTGGTGGCCCGCGGCATTCCGGTCGCTCTGCTCAAGGCGGGCCGGTCGGCAGCCGGGGCCGCGGCCGCGGCCAGCCACACCGGCGCCCTCGCCACCGGCGACCGCCTCATCGATGCCGCGCTGGCGCAGATCGGCGTGCACCGTGCCGATGACGTCGAGGACCTGCTCGATGCCGGAGAAGTGATGGGACTGCCCCCGATGACCGGAGGCCGAGTGGCCGTGGTCACCACCTCGGGCGGTTCCGGGATCCTGGCCGCTGACGCGTTGGAGGCGAGGGGGCTCGAACTCGCCGCACTGGCTCCGGGCACGACGGCGACCCTCGACGCGATCGTCCCCGCGTATGGATCGACGGCCAACCCGGTCGACGTGACCGCCACCGTGATGAGCGATCGCACGCTCTTCGACCGCGCCCTCACCGCCATCGCCGACGACCCCGAGGTCGATGCGATCCTGGCCTGCTTCTGCGTCCTCACGGGCGGAGATGTCGACGCCGTGGTCGACGCTCTGTCCCGCGTCCGCGAGTCCTCGGGCAAGCCCGTCGTCGCCGTGCGGACCGGGGCCGACCACCTCGCTCCTCTGGCGCGGGAGCGCATGCGGTCGGCCGGCATACCCTGCCTTCCCACGCCAGCCCGCGCGGTCGCTGCCCTCGCCGCGCTGCGCACCTTCTCTCGATCCTCGATGACCCCGCTCTCCGATGTGGTGCCCACATCGGAGCCGTCCGAGTTGCCCGCGCCTGGGGATGGCGAGGACCGCATCAAGGCCCTCCTGGCCGCTGGCGGTCTGCCCATTCCGGTCGGTCGGATGGCCTCGTCAGCCGACGACGCCGTGGCGGCCGTGGAGGAGTGCGGGGGCCGTGCCGTCCTCAAGGCGGTGGTCCCGGGGTTGCTGCACAAGTCCGATGCGGGTGGTGTCATCCTCGGCGTCACCTCCGAGGACGCAGCCTCCGCCTTCGCGCAGGTGGCCGCGCTCGGTGGCGAGGTCTGGTGCGAGGAGATGGTGCCCGGCGGAGTTGAGGCGCTCGTCGGTATCGCCCCGAGCCCGCTCGGGACCGTCCTGACGATCGGGCTCGGCGGCGTGCTCACCGAAGTGCTCGCCGATGTCTCGCTGCGCGTGCTCCCTGTGGGCCGCGCCGAGATCGAGGAGATGATCGATGAGACCCGGCTCGGCACTCTGCTCGCCGGGGTGCGTGGCGCGCCGCCCGCCGACCGGGAGGCCTTCGTGCTGGCCGTGCTGCGCCTCGTGGACCTGATCGGCCACTGGCCGGTCGGTGAACTCGACCTCAATCCCGTCACCGTCCTGCCCGCCGGGCGTGGCGCACGCGTCCTCGACGCCGCCTGGTCCGCCCACTGAGCCTGCCCCGACCGAGGAGACCCCCATGGACATCGGCACACTCGTCACGCGCGCCGGCGATCGCTTCGGCGATCGCGTCGCCGTCGAGGGACCGGACGCGACCCGCACCTTCGCCGAGTTGGCCTCGCGCGTGCGCCGGATCGCTCATGCCCTGACTGCCTTGGGCCTTCGCCCCGGCGACCGGGTGCTCGACCTGCAGTCGAATTCCACGACCTTCCTCGAAACCGACCTGGCCATTCGCGCCGGTGGCTTCGTGCGGGCCGCCCTCAACTATCGCCTGCACCCGAGTGACTGGGAGCGCATCGCCCGTGACAGCGGCGCCCGCGCCCTCATCGTGGCCGACCACCTCGCGGAGGCGGCTGCCGGGGTGTCCGACATCGTCGGGCTGACCGTGCGCACCGGTGAGCTGCCGGCCCTCATCGAAGCCGCGGTCGATGCCCCGCTTCGACCACTCGACCCCGATGCCCTCTGCGGCCTCCACTACTCCTCCGGCACAACCGGCGCCCCCAAGGGCGCCCAGCGCACCCACCGCAACTGGCTGGCCTCGGTCACCAACATGACCCAGGACGTCCTCGGCGGCCCACCGGACCCGGACACCGACTGCTATGTCCACGCCGGCCCGGTCACCCACACGAGTGGACTGTTCGTCCTCCCCTTCCTCGTCGCCGGGGCCCGGCAGATCATCCTGCCCAGCTTCGACCCGGACACCTTCATCCACGCGGTCCGGGAGCGGGGCGCCACCCACACGGCGATGGTGCCCACGATGGTGGCCCGACTGATCGCCACGCCGGGGATCAATCGGGACGTCCTCGCCGACCTCAAACTGCTCGCCTATGCCGGGGCCCCCATGCCGCCCGAGCAGATGCGGGCGGCCCACGAGCGACTGACTCCCCACTTGGTCCAGTACTACGGGTTGGTCGAGGCGATCCCCCCGGTCTCGGTGCTCGACGCAGACCTTCACGCCCGCGGGCTGGCCGGCGAAACCGCGTTGCTGTCCTCCGCGGGGCGTCCCGCACTGGGCGTGGAGATTGCGGTCGTGGACGACGACGGCGCACCCGTGGCAGCGGGTGAGCAGGGCGAGGTCATCACGCGTGGCGACCACGTCATGGCCGGCTACTTCAATGCCGCAGAGCGCACCGACCTCTCCAAGGCGGTCGTCGACGGCTGGTTGCACACCGGCGACCTCGGGCGTCTCGACGCCGAGGGCAACCTCTGGCTCGTCGACCGCAAGGGCGACATGATCATCAGCGGCGGCTACAACATCTATCCGCGCGAGGTGGAGGACGTCGTCGCCGAGGTGGACGGAGTCCACGAAGTCGCAGTCGTGGGCGTCGACGACGCCGATTGGGGTCAACGAGTCGTCGCCCTGGTCACCGTCGAGCCCGGCACCGATCCGACGACGATCCCGGACCGGGTCATCGAGCACACCCGTGCTCGTCTGGCGTCCTACAAGAAGCCCAAGGAGGTGCGCGTGGTCGACGCCTTCCCGCTCAACTCGACCGGCAAGATCGCCAAGAAGGACCTCAAGGCCACCCTCAACGCCGAGGCGGCCCGGTCATGAGGGAGGGCACCGACCCACAGGTCGAGGTCGACTACGCACCGACCGAGGCCGAGCACCCGGGAACCTTCCCCTACACCCGCGGCATCGCGCCCGAACCCAAGGTGTGGGTCATGGGCCAATACGCCGGCTTCGGCACGCCCGCCGAGTCCAACGAACGCTTCCGGACCCTCCTCGACGCGGGCGTGACCGGATTCTCGGTCGCCCTCGATCTGCCGACCCAGCTCGGCCTCGACTCCGATGACCCGCGCGCCGTCGGTGAGGTGGGCCGCGTCGGCGTGGCCATCGACTCCCTCGCCGACATCGAGATCCTCATGGACGGCATCCCCCTCGAGGCCATCAGTCAGGTGCGCACGACGGCCAATTCGATCGGCTACGTGTGGGCGGCCCTCTTCGATGCCCTCGCGGAGAAGCGTGGCGTGGACCCCAACGAGTTCGGACTGTTCATCCAGAACGACGTCCTCAAGGAGTTCATCGCTCGCGGCACGCAGATCTTCCCGCCCGAGCCCTCGCTCCGCCTCGCTGCCGACTGCATCGCCTGGTGCGCCGAGCACGTCCCCAACTGGACCCCGCTGGCGATGAGTGGCTATCACATCCGCGAGTCGGGGTCGTCGGCCGTGCAGGAGATCGCCTTCACCTTCGCCAACGCCCGGGCCTACCTCGACGAGTGCCTCCGCCGTGGCGTCTCGGTCGATGCCATCGCTCCAACCCTCTTCACCTTCCTCGCGATCCAGACCGATGTCCTCGGCGAGGTGGCCAAGTTCCGGGCGGCTCGACGGGTCTGGGCGCGCCTCATGCGCGAGCGCTATGCGGCCCAGGACCCGCGCAGCGAGCAACTGCGCATCTTCGCCTTCACGGCCGGCTCCTCACTCACCGCCCAGCAGCCGCTCCTCAATCTCACCCGCACGGCGATCGAGGCGACCATCGCAGCGCTCGCCGGCGTCCAGACGATGCACGTCTCCGCCTATGACGAGGCACTCGGCGTCCCCACCGAGACCGCCGCCATGCTCGCCCTGCGCACGCAGCAGGTGGTCGCCTTCGAGACCGGCCTCACCTCCACCCTCGACCCCTTCGGGGGTTCGTATGCCGTGGAGGCACTCACCGATGACCTCGCCACCCGCATCTGGGAGCTCATGGAGTCGATCGAGGAGGACGGGGGCGCGTTGGCCGCCATCGAGGACGGGACCTTCGCGAGCGCACTGGCCGACGCGGCATACCGGCAATCGTTGGCGGTGGAGGCCGGCGAGAAGGTCGTCGTCGGCGTCAACCGCTTCCCGGCCGAGACCGAGCCACTCGAGGTCTTCCGGGTCAGTCCGGACGTCGAGGCCTCACAGGTGGCGGCCGTGCGTGCGGTCCGGGAGCGTCGGGACGGCGCGGCGGTCTCCGCGGCTCTGGCGCGATTGCGCGACGACGCGGACAATGGGCGTTCGGTCATGCCGTCGACGATCGATGCGGTGAAGGCCTATGCGACGATCGGCGAGATCGTCGCAGTGCTCAAGGAGGTGCATGGCGCATGGCAACCGAGCGCGAATTTCTGAGCGGCTCCGCGGGGAGCCGACGCCCTCGCGTCCTTGTCGCCAAGCCCGGCCTCGACGGCCACGACCGCGGAGCGAAGGTCATCGCCCGGGCCCTGCGGGACGCCGGCTACGAAGTCATCTACACCGGCCTGCAGCAATCTCCGGAACAGGTCGTGGCGGGAGCCATCGCCGAGGATGTCGCCGCGATCGGCCTCTCGGTCCTCAGCGGCGCACATGTCCCGCTCAGCGCTCGAGTGCTCGACCTCTTGGATTCAGAAGGCGCAGGACGCACTGCCTCACCCGAAGACCGGATCCCCGTGGTCGTCGGCGGGATTATCCCCGATGAGGACCGTCGAGCCCTCCTCGACCTAGGGGTGGCGGCGGTCTTCACTCCTGGGGCGTCCCTGGGCGAGATCGTGGCCGGCTTCGACACCCTCTGTCGCGCGAGCACCCAGGAGGCGGTCGACGTCGGCGCGGCTGGCGGAACTGACCTCCCGTGACCGTGCTGGCGGCGGAGCGACCGGCGGTGGCCCTGGGCGGGGTGCCGCTCGACCTCGCTCCGCTCTATCAACGTCAGCTCCTCGTCAGCCAGGACCGACGGGCGTCCTACGACGCAGTGACCAACGAACTCTGTGGCTACGACATGCGCTGGGGCGGCGGCGAAGTCGACGCCCAGGTTTACGGCCTGCGGACCAACGGGGTGTCGATCTACAGCGTGGGCTACGGGGACGAGGTCCTCATCACGCCCGACGTCTACGCTGATTTCATCCTGCTGCGGGCGAGCCTGCGCGCCGGAATGGACGTCGAGGCCGACGGCACCACGCTCTCTGTGCCCGAGGGTGCGGTGTGCATCAACTCACCACGACGACGGATCCGGCTGCGTTGGCAGCAGGGGACCGAGCAACTCATCGTGCGGATCCCCATGGCCCTGCTGGGGCCCAACCGGCGCCTGAACGGATCAGCCGCGCTGCTCCCCCAATCTCTCACCGGCATCTTCGCCCACCAGCTGAACACCCTTCTCGCGCTGGCCAACTCGCCGCTCCCGCACCCCAAGGACAGGCTGTGGCAGGCCCACCTCAGTGCCGGCTTGGCGCACTTCGTCGCGGCCCAGTTGATGGGCGGCCGGGAGCAGGAGCCATCGCACGAGACCGACGCCCCCTGCTTCGCATGGGAGGGCGGCGAACACGCCGAGCATCTCGATGCCTACATTGCGGACCACCTCGACGAGCCGATCCGCTTGCTCGACCTCATGCGCGCCACCGGGATCAGCCGGAGTCGCCTGAGCGAGATCGCGCACGACCGCTTCGGCTGCTCGCCGATGGCGTTGGTGCGCCGACGCCGGCTCCAGGCCGCTCGTCGCGAACTCGAGGCCGATCCGACGCAGGGACTCACGTCCGTCTGCACCCGATTCGGTTTCGAGCACCAGAGCCGCTTCGCGCAGTACTACCGCGCCGAATTCGGCGAGTTGCCCCGCGAGACCCGGGCCCGCCTCCGCATCGCCGCTCGATAGCGGCGGAAGATCCGGATACTCCGGTCAGGAGCGGCCGAACCGGATAGTCCCGCACCTTCGCGTCGGACAGCCTCGTCACACGAGCCCGACACCTGCGAGGGAGCATGACGATGAACTGGTCAGACCTGCCGATCGACACGCGTTCAGACCTGCACGACAAGCTGGACGGCTCCCTGACCAAGGGGCTCGTCAATCGCCGCGAATACCTGCAGTTCTCGCTGGCCCTCGGGGTGGGCCTGGTTGGTGCCACTGCTGTCGCGGACAAGCTGGCCGCTGGCCAGCAGAACCAAGCCGGGAACGCGGCGGCCGCGAAGAACCACGCGTCCTATGACGTCATCATCTGTGGCGCGGGCACGTCCGGTTGCACCCTCGCGGGACGTCTCGTCGCCGCGGGTTTGAAGGTGCTGCAGATCGAGGCCGGCAATTGGGACGACGTCGAGTCGGTCCGCAAGCCCGGTCTGTGGTTCACCAACCTCGGCGGTCCGCTCGACTGGGGCGACATCGCCGTCCCGACGCCGAGCGTCAACAACCTGCCGATCGCCTCGCACATGGCCAAGGTGCTCGGTGGCGGCTCCTCGATCAACGCCACCATCTGGGTGCGGCCGCCGAAGGCCGACTTCGACGGCTGGGCCCAGATCGCTGGTGACACCAAGTGGAACCACGACAGCGCCACAGAGGTGTTCAAGCGGGTCGAGGACTGGCACGGACCCGCGAGCATCAACCGAGGCACCGGTGGACCGGTCTGGGTGCAGCGCGCCGAGGGGGTCCTCTCCCTGTCCACCGACATGCTGCAGGCCTGCCGCAACCAGGGTCTCCCGGTCTTCGAGGACCTCAACGGCCAGCGGGAGTTGGGCATCGGCGGCTTCGCGCTGATGAACCAGATCATCAAGGAGGGGCGCCGGGTCAACATGGCGCAGGCCTACGTCTATCCGATCCTCGACCACCCGAACTACACCCTTCTGACCGGGACCCGCGTGCTGCGCCTGATCAGCAACGGCCGCAACGTCCGAGGCGTCAGGGTCGCCGGCTCCGACGGCAGCAGCCGGGACTACTTCGCCGACGGCGAGGTCGTGCTCAGCATGGGCGCGATCCGCACCCCGCAGGTTCTCATGCTCTCCGGCATCGGAGACCGGGAGCACCTGACGACGATGGGCATCAAGACCCAGCTCAACGCCCCCGAGGTGGGACGCAACTTAGACGACCACATCCTCCACGGCGGAGTCATCTGGGAGACCCTGGAGCCCTACGACTACGTCAACTCGGCCGCCAACGCCTCCGGCTTCTGGAAGTCTCGCCCCGACCTGGATCGGCCGGACCTCAACATGGTGCAGATCGAGTTGCCCTATGCCTCGGAGACCATTGCGCAGCAGTACAACCCGCCCGGCAACTCGTGGGCCCTGTGCGCGGGCCTCGTCAACCCCAAGAGCCGCGGCACCGTGCGCCTCAGCTCGGCGGACCCGACAGCCAAGCCGGTCGTCCGGGCCAACTTCCTCGAGCACCCTGACGACGTCACAGCCCTCAAGGCCGGCATCGACCTGGCCCGTCGGATCGGCAACGACTCCGCCATGGCCGGCTGGAGCAAGCGCGAGGTCGCCCCGGGCCGCGACCTCGACGACGTGGCCAAGGCCGACTTCGTACGGAACGGCACGACGACCTTCTTCCACCAGGTCGGCACCGCTCGCATGGGCACGGACAACGCGGCCGTCGTCAGTTCCGACCTCACCGTCAACGGCATGCACAACCTGCGCATCGTCGACGGCTCGATCATGCCGCGCATCGTCACCTGCGCCACCATGGCCACCTGTGTCTTCATCGGTGAGCGTGGCGCCGACGAGATCACCTCGACCTGGCGTTCCAACGGCAAGGGCAACGGCAACAGCAACGGCCCCCGCTGAGCCGGCCACACGGCATACGCCACCACTGACCCCCATCTGAGACCACCACATCCTCATTGACGAGCGGAGCACACCATGGAGATCACCCGGCCCGAGACGCAGGAGCGTTACGGCAACTACATCGGCGGGGAATGGGTCCCGCCCGTGTCCGGCAACTACTTCCCCAACCATTCCCCCATCGATGGCGCCCTGATCGGTGACTTCCCACGATCTGACGCCAAGGATGTCGACCTGGCCTGCGACGCGGCCGAGCGAGCCGCCTCGGGCTGGGCGCTGACCTCGCCGACCGAGCGGAGCAACATCCTGCTCAAGATGGCCGACCGGATCGAGCAGAACGCCCAAGGACCCGCGACTACCACCAGATGCAGAAGTTTGCGCGTGCCCTCGAAGTGGGCAAGGTGTGGTGCAACTGCTATTACCTCTGGCCATCACACACCTCGTTCGGCGGCTGGAAGAACTCCGGCTTCGGGCGCGAGATGCACAAGGACGCTCTCAACAACTACCGGCGCACCAAGAGCATCGTGCATTCGTTCGGCAGCCAGGCGTTCGGATTCTTCTGATCGGGCCGGGATGACGTCACCCATGCGCCATCCGGTCTTCGATGCCCCCAAACCTCGGCGACCGCGCGCGACCCTTCCCTACGGCACGCGCGACAGCAGCGTCTACGACGCCCGTCCCTCTGCCCGAGCGGTCCAGTGCGGCGGCGTTCGAGACGTGACTCTCGCGCTCGTCCACGGCGAATTCTGGCGGGCCCACATCGACCGGCAACACCTCGATGCCCTCGCGCAGGCTCTGGCTGATGACGGCTACCACGTGGCGAATGTCGAGTACGCCCGAACCGGGATGCCCGGCGGTGGGTGGCCCGGCACCGGCGCCGATCTGCTCGCGGCCCTCGCAGCGATCAGGAACAATCCCGACCTGCCCGGGGAGGTCGTCCTCGTCGGGCATTCCGCCGGCGGCCAGCTCGGCCTGTGGGCCGCGTCCAAGGAGGAGGTGACGGGCCTCTCCGGCGTGGTGGCCCTGGGCCCCGTCTGCGACCTGGCTCAGGCGGACACCCTGGGGCTGGGTGAGGGGGCGACCGTCGCCTTCCTCGGAGCGAGCCGCGAGAGCGCTCCGGCACGTTGGCGGGACGCAGATCCCAGTCGTCACCGCTTGCGGACCCCTTCGGTGCTCATCGTTGGGGGGCGTGACGACCGGGTGCCCCCCTCGCTGGCCCACTCCTATCTCGCGAGCCGGGGCGAGGGTGAGGCGCGGGCACAGTTGGTCGAACTCCCCGGTTGCGACCACTTCGACCTCATCGACCCGCGCCACCCCACGGCATACGCAAGCCTGCTCACGGCGATTGCCTCGCTCACATGACAGCAGCCGTCATCTCCCCGCGGGAGGTCGCCGAAACGATGCCGTATGCCGTGCTGGCCGCCGAGCCATCCCCGGCACCCCGGGCGGGCTCAGCGGTAGGGCGAGAAGTCCGGCTTGCGCTTCTCGGCGAAGGCGCGGGCGCCCTCCATGCCCTCGTCGCTGTGGACGAACAGGTCCAGTCCCGCGAAGGCCACGTTGCCGATGCCCGTGAGGTGGTCGCTGTCGGCGTTGAACGAGTGCTTGAGGAAGCGCAGGGCCGTCGGCGAGTAGGACGCGATCTTGCGGGCGTATTCGCGGGCCTTGTCGAGCAACTGGTCCGGCTCGACGACATCGTTGACCAGGCCCCAGCGCTCGGCGGTCTGGGCGTCGTAGAGGTCGAGGAGGAACCAGATCTGGCGGGCTCGCTTCTCCCCGACCACGCGCGCGAGATAGGCCGAGCCGTAACCGGCGTCGAAGGACCCGACCCGAGGGCCGGCCTGACCGAAGCGGGCGGTCGACGAGGCGATGGAGAGGTCGCAGAGCACGTGCAGCACGTGCCCGCCGCCGACGGCCACCCCGTTGACGGCCGCGATGACCGGCTTGGGCAGGGTGCGCATGAGTTCGTGGAGATATTGGATCTCGAAGAGTCCGGACTCGGTCTCGCCGTAGGAACCGGTGGCTGCCCGCTCCTTGACGTCACCCCCCGAGCAGAAGGCCTTGTCGCCCGCGCCGGTGAGGATCACGGCTGCGACGCGCTTGTCGGCCCATGCGTGCTTGAAGGCGGCGATGAGCTCATCGACGGTCCGTCCGCGGAAAGAGTTGTAGCGCTCGGGACGATTGATCGTCACGATGGCGTAGGCGTCCTCTTCGACCACGTAGGTGACGTCGGTGAATTCCTCGGGCTGCAGCATCGGGTCGCTCGCTTCTCGTCATCGGGGACGGCTCGTGACACGGGCCCTCGGCGAGCGCCTCGTGTCTATGACGGATTATTGACGGTCGTCAGATCGATTGCAACACTGTTCCCCCCGCCACTCGCGACAGGAGGGCCCTCGTGACGGACCCCGCACCATTGGCGCCGAGCGCCCACGTCGACACCTTCACCCGCGACCACCTGCCCCCGAGGGATGCCTGGCCGCAGTTCCACTTCGACGTGCCCGGGCTGCCCTACCCCGAGCGACTCAACGTCACGACCGTCCTCCTCGACGATCATGTCAACGGTGGCGCCGGGGATCGCGCCTGCGTTCGGTCCGCTGACGACTCGATCGTCTGGACCTACGCTGACCTCCTCGCGCAGGCCAACCGCCTCGCCCATGTCCTCATCGACGACCTGGGGATCGTGCCGGGCAAGCGGATCCTCCTCCGCGGCCCGAACCATCCGTGGCTGGTCGCGCTGTGGTTTGCCGCCCTCAAGGTCGGTGCCGTCGTCGTGCCCACGATGCCCATGCTCCGCGCCCGCGAACTCGCAGCCATCTGCGAAATCGCGGCCGTCGACCTGGCCCTGTGCGACCACCGTTTCCTGACCGACCTCGAGGGCGCCGACATCCCGGGCTTGCGGATCCTTCCGTATGCCGGGGACGCACCCGAGGACGTGACGGTCCGCTCGCAGGGCAAGCCCACGGCATACGAGAATTGCGACACCAGCGCCGACGACGTGGCGATGCTCGCCTTCACGTCGGGCACGACCGGACGCCCCAAGGCGACCATGCACTTCCACCGCGACATCCTGGCCAACGCCGACACCTTCAGCCGCTATGTCGTCAAGCCGCTGCCCGACGATGTCTTCATCGGCACACCCCCGATCGCGTTCACCTTCGGCTTGGGCGGGCTGGTCGTCTTCCCGATGCGCGTGGGTGCGAGCACCGTCATGGTCGAGCGCGCGACTCCGGCCGAATTGGCGGACATCGTCGAGCGCTCGGGCGCCACGGTCTGCTTCACAGCACCCACGGCCTACAAGGCGATGATCGCGGGAGGGATGGCCCCCAAACTGGCCACTCTCAGGCGGGCGATCTCGGCGGGCGAGCATCTGCCGGTCACGACCTGGCATGCAGTCCACGAGGCCACCGGGCTGCGACTCATCGACGGCATCGGCTCCACGGAGATGCTCCACATCTTCATCGGCAGCAGCGATGACGACATCCGGCCCGGTTCGACCGGCAAGCCCGTGCCCGGCTATCGCGCCCGGATCATTGACCTCGACGGAGCCGACGTCCCGGATGGGACGCCCGGGCGGCTTGCCGTCCAAGGACCCACCGGATGCCGCTATCTCGATGATCCGCGGCAGTCGGTCTACGTCGTTGACGGGTGGAATGTCACCGGCGACACCTTCATCCGCGACGCGGAGGGCTACTACTGGTATCAGGCGCGCTCCGACGACATGATCGTGTCGTCTGGCTACAACATCTCCGGACCCGAGGTCGAGGTCGCGCTGAGCAGCCACCCCGCGGTGCTCGAGAGCGCCGTCGTGGGCGTGCCCGACCCGACGCGGGGGAGGATCGTCAAGGCCTTCGTGGTGTTGCGCGAGGGGCACGAGGGCTCCGACGAACTCGCCAAGGCTCTGCAGGACCACGTCAAGGCCGAGATCGCGCCCTACAAGTACCCCCGGGCCGTGGAGTTCCTCAGCGCGCTGCCTCGGACCTCCACCGGCAAGGTCCTGCGGCGCTCGCTCCGGGTCGACGGACCGGAGTCGGCGGACCCACCCACCGGCGACTGAGACGACTCGCTCGGCTTCACCACGCGACTTCCGCGTGGACCTGACGCCCGGCACCGAAAAGGCAACCGGCACAATGTCTCCATGTCGAGTGGGGACGGGGAAAGCACGAACGACCCTGCGCCGGGGGACGCCTACCAGCCGAAGGGCAGGGCGTGGCGTCGTCCCGGAGCCAAGGGGGCGGAGAAGAAACCGCCGTATGCCGTGGATCCCGACCGAAGGTGGCCGACCGGCGCGAAGAAGGGGGCGAGCACGTCCTCGCCGCCTCATGCAGGGGCAGGCAGCACCCCGTCAGCGGTGACCGCGCCGCGGCCCGGCATCTCCCGGGAACTCGCCAAGTTTGCCATCGTCATCGCGGTCGTGGCAGCCGTCATCGGGATCGCGGTGAGCCAGGGCAAGTCCATCAACTCCGGCGAGGCACCCACGCTGATCGGGACTGCCGCGACCAGCCCCGACCTCGCGTACTCCGGGCCGCCCCCCGGCGCTGCGGTGAAGGCAAGCTTCGATCAGGCCTACGGCACGTTCGAGCCGGTGACCTGGTCAGGCGAGGGGAACGAGACGGTGCGATTCCCCGATGGGGTTCGCAACGGCCTCCTGCTCCTCGACAGCGAGGACAGTTGGGCACCGTGGGAGGCCTTCGACGAGGACGGCAAGGAAGTCGATTCGGGGAGCGGGCTGGGCGGCGCGGACTCTGCGGATCTGCTGATCTCCGATGACGACACCCTCGTGCGGGAACTCCACCTCGAGACGGAGGGTCCGTGGACCCTGGAGCTCTGGCCGATCTCTTCTCTCCCAGCCCTCCCCACGACCGGGGGCAGCAACGATTCCCATCACGAGCAGTGCTATCTCTACGGCGGTCCCGGCGGGAAGGCCGAGATGTCCTACCGGGGCGACTCCTACGTGAGCTTCGAGCAGCGGACCCAGGTCCGAACCAACCGTCTGCTCAGCGTTGCCGGTGAGGTCGAGGCCACGCGACCCGTCGACCCGGGCCCATCGATGATCTGCATCGACGCCTACGACGGGACCTGGACCTTCACCGCTCCCTAGTTCTGGGCATCACGTCCAAGGGTCCCCCTCGACGCAGACACGCATTGAAGGACGTCGATCACTTGACGCAGGGCACGCCTTCCCCACCGAGTTCGGTCAGGGCGGTCGGAGGCGGGCCGGTCGTTCCGCCACCGGTGGCGTCCACCGGCCCACTCGGCGACCCACTCGAAGTGGCACCGGGAGACGCCGATCCCCCACCACTGGAGGGCATCAGACCCGCAGGAGGATCGAAGGAGGACCCGATCGTCACCTTCAGCGTGCCCTTGGCCAGGCCCACCTCCTCCCGAGCCGGGAGACCGCCGAGATAGGCGGCGAGCCGCTCACCCTCCGCCTTGGCGCCCGGCGCATACGAGACCTCGGAATCCCCCTGAGGGGTGCCATTTCCCGCGAAGCCCGCCGTGAAGCCCTTGGCGACCAGGCCATCGATGAGTTGCCGCGCCGCTCCGGCACGCCCCGAGGCGTTGACGGCGTCGATGCGCACACCGGCCCCATCGATCGTCGGCGTCGGCGAAGGCGAAGGCTTGGTGCTCGACGACGGCGCAGCACTGGCCTTGGGCGGGTTGATGATGTCCTTGACCATTGCCCGGATCTTCGGCACGTCGACGATGTTGACCGATGCGCCGCCCGGCGTCGTCCCGAACTCCTCGATCGGCAGCGTGTAGAAGTTGAGCTTGCCGCCCTGCATCGCGCTCGCGGTCTTGGCCAGCGTGAGCGGGTCGAGGCCGGAGTCAATGGCGGTGTTCTGCTTCGCCACATCGATGATGCCGCTGATCTTCGAGGGGTTGGTGAAGGTCGAACTCGACTTGAGCTGGGTGAGCAGGGACACGATGAAGGCCTGCTGGCGACGAGACCGATCGAGGTCGGTGAACATCAGGCTCGGGTTGCTCGTGTCACGGCGCTGCCGGACGAAGGCCACGGCCTGCTCGGCATTGATCTGCTGGGGACCGGCGACGAAGTCCGCCCCCGAGTAGGTGTCGACCGTGGGCTGCTTGACACAGACGGTGATCGGCTGGACCACATCAGCGATCTCGAAGAAGGCGATCATCGTCACCTCGACGAAGTGGTTGATCTTGACGCCCAAGAACTTCTCGACCGTCTCGATCTGCGCCTTTCGAGCCGCATCTCGCGAGCGCTGATGCAACTCGTCGCCCTTGACGCCCTTCTGCACGAGACGACGCGACTCCTGGTCGAAGGTGAGTCCGTAGGCCTCCTTGATCTTGCCCTTGCAGATGTCGTCAGGGCAGCCGGGCAGGTCGACATAGTCGTCGCGCGGGATGGAAAAGGCCACCGCCTTGGAGCCGTCGGCCGGGATGTGGACATACATGAGGACATTGGCGTTCATCCCACCATCACTCGCGTCACCCGAGTGCAGCTTCTCGTAGAGGTCGGCCGAGAGCGCCTTGCCGTTCATGTCCAAGCGGGAGTCAAGCCCCATGAGGAGCAGATTGATCTCCTCACCGGTGGCGCCCCCGCCGTCGGTCTTCCCACTCAGGATGTCGGAACGCTGGATCCCGGTGCCGAGCCGCACGACCTGCCACACGGCATACCCGACGACACCGATGAGCACCACGAGCAGCCCGGAGATCAGCCCGACCACGATGCGGCGACGGCGGTAGACACCAGCGCTGTGCGCGCGGGTGTCGACCACGTATGCCGTCCGGTCACCTTCGCGACGGGGCTCCCCGCCGCGCCCGCGGGCCGACTGCTGGCTCGGCCTGCGGGTGCCATCGCGACCGCCGTCACGGGGAGGGCGCGAGCCACCCCCGCTGCGTTGCGTCACCGTGCCAGTCTAGGCATGCCCGAGCGAGGCCTTGAGGTCTTGGAACCACTGGACCGACGTGTCGAACTTCTTGTGACCCTTGATGCGCGGGAACTCGATCGCACGCAACTCGTCGCCCTGCTCCTCGTCCTGCCCGACCACGCCGGACACGCCGGCGAGGGCCGAATCGACAGCCAGGTCGGTGCAGCGCTTGATGAGTTCGAGGTCCTCGGCGTTGGAGGCGGCCGAGCGGGAGAAGTAGCCCGACTTCTGGACCATCGTCTTTTCCGCACCGACGAGGGCGGCGAACTGCTTGGCGAACCACGCGCCGGGGTTGATCTTGTCGATCTGGACATGGCCGAAGGGGTCGATCGGCACGTCCTCACCCGCCGCCTTCATCTCCTCGACGATGTCGGCGACGCCGGCACCCTCGGACAGGAAGATGTTGACGCAGCCGATCTCGTCCATGACCGCCTTGAGGCGCGTGGCCTCGGCCTGCAGGTCCACGTGGTCCTCGGGGACATAGACCGCGTGCACGTCCCAGCAGCGCGGGTCATTCCCGAAGCCCTCGACGAACTCCTGGGTCCCCACCCACTCGTGATAGCGACGGGCGGTTTCGGCCGTGAGCCAGCCACAGTTGCGGCCCATCACCTCGTGGACGATGAGCATCCGAGGGTTGGAGGAGTGCTCGGCGATGATGTTCTGGGCGAAGATCGAGCCCTGCTCGGCAGCGGTCCACGCACCGAGCGACTGCTTGATGGGGACGACGTCGTTGTCGATGGTCTTGGGCAGGCCGACGACGGTGAGTTCGTAGTCGTTGTCGTGCAGGTAGGCCGCGAGATCGGCTGCGGTGGTGTTGGTGTCGTCTCCGCCAATGGTGTGCAGGACGTCGACGCCGTCCTTGGTCAACTGCTCAGCCGCGACGTGGAGCGGGTCCTGACCCTCTTGGACGAGCCCGCGCTTGACGCAGTCCTTGACGTTGGTGAGCTTGACGCGGCTGTTGCCGATCGGGCTGCCTCCGTGCAGGTGCATGAGGTGAGCCTGCTCTCGGACCGCCGCCGTGACCTCCACCGAGCGGCCGGTGAGCAGCCCGGCATACCCATCGAGGTAGGCAATGATCCGGACGTCCGGGGCGACCTCGGAGTAACGCTGGATGAGGCCACCGACGGCCGTGGCGAGACAGGGGGCGAGGCCACCCGCGGTGAGCATGGCAACGGTCTTCACGGTCATGGATCCAGCCTATGGGGCAGGGTCCATCGCCCGCTCAGGAGGTCGGCGCCAAGAGGTCGGCCCGGACGAGTTCGGCAGTCTGGATCATGTTGAGCGCAGCGCCCTTGCGAAGGTTGTCGCCGCTGACGAACAGGTCCAAGGTGTTGGGGCAGTCCGATGACTGGCGGATTCGACCGGCGAAGCGGGGGTCGGCGCCGACGACGTCGGTGGGTGTCGGGAACTCACCGTGCTCCAGGTCGTCGAGGACGACCACCATGGGCGACTCCACGAGAGCCTGGCGGGCCTTGGCGACGTCGACACGTCGGGCGAAGCGTGCGTGGATGTCGACCGAATGGCTCGAGATGACCGGCACGCGAACACAACTCGCGGAGACCTTGAGATGCGGCAGCCCGAGGATGCGCCGAGTCTCGTCGCGGACCTTCACCTCTTCACTCGTCCAGCCGTCCTCGGCGAGGCGACCGACCATGGGCAGGACGTTGAGGGCCAGGGGCCCGGGAAACACCCCTTCGCCGAGCTCGTGCTCGATGAGCCGACGGATGTCTCCCGGGCGCGTGCCCAGCTGGCGATCACCGGCGACGACCGCGATCTCGTCGTAGAGGCGTGACATCCCCTTGCGCCCCAGACCTGAGGCGGCCTGGAAGGTGGTGACGACCAACTCCTCGAGCTGCCAGCCCGCGTGCAGGGTGGCGAGGGCGTCGATCATCGTCATGACCGTGGCCCCGGGGTTGGCGATGATGCCGCGTGGCCGGTCCCTGACCGTGAACGGATTGACCTCGGTCACCACGAGGGGCACGTCCGGCTCGCTGCGATAGACGGGCGAGTTGTCGATGACCACCACCCCACGCGCCACGGCGTGCTCCACCCAGCGCGGGACGATCGGTGGCGGGATGTCGACGACGGCCACGTCGACACCGTCGAAGAAGTCCTCCGTCAGGGCCTGCACCTCGAGTTGTCGCCCACCGACGGTCATCGTCCTGCCGACGTCCTCGGGCCCAGCCG
>ENA-UPSM01001220-UPSM01001220.1-activated-sludge-metagenome-genome-assembly--contig:-NODE-1220-length-34794-cov-54.156395_pt1 | contig 34794 bp, 29 predicted proteins | sample MGYA00238181_ERZ773283 | MGnify/ENA primary metagenome ERZ773283 (study PRJEB29023, sample SAMN05720199) | activated sludge metagenome | isolation source: Anaerobic digester | place: Japan...
AAATCGTGATTGATATTTCAGGGCTTGACCAGAGAATGGTCAATGGTTGGCTCTTCTTTTGTCGCTCTGCGTTTCGCTACGCAGGACTTGTAATGGAAGTATATAACGATCCTGAGCTTGGTAAGGATAAACTATTGGTTTGCGTAGATGGTCCTTTGGAAGCATTCACGCATAGATTGAGTCCGATAGCTCAATATGGTGCTGCTTTTGCCGGCGCAATAGCTGTAATCACAGGCAATAGAAACTCACGGTATTCCAATGATATTTTCGTTAAGATTCTCAAGGAGTGCCGTAAACATGTAGACGAAAATGCTGAGGCTGTGGCTGCCTTGCAATCTGAGGGGCTAGAGGTTGAGATATTTGTTGCAAGTTTACCTCCTGTGCTTGAAGCCATCCGAACCGATCCTAATCAGCCTGATTATCTTAAAGCTGTAGTTGAAGAACTATCTATTGCTATTAAACTTCTCCATGATAAACCGTTTGACCCTACTTTGGCACTAATAGCGGCCGATCGATCTGCGGAGATATTCCTCAAAGGAAGCCTTCAAGTTTTGAATAAGAATTTCCCGGAATTATTGACCAAAGCTCAAAGCAATCGATTACTGAGTTCGAGTCAGGCTTTAAATCTTGAAAATGCGCACCGAGCTCGTAATAAATGTCAACATGAAGGAGTTGACATCGATTTCTACGAAGCGGTACGACATGTAAAAGCAATAATTGAAGTTATAACACGTGGAGTGACTTAGTGAAGTATTGCCTACGGCTAATAAAACATTTATGGCTTCGTTTCATTTCGCCTGATTTGTCTCGGAAGTTCATAAAAGCTCAAACTTTAGGCGAAAGTGCAAATTTATACCGTTTGATACTTAAAAAGGTGACTTAAAATGGAAAGAAATGAAATAATTGCAAAGCTAACGGGCTTGCGTAATTCTTTGGAAAGCTGGCTGAAAGATTCTAGGAGACGTTACTTCGACCCTCAAAGCACTCAGGACCTTTTTGAGCGCTTTGTCTCTATTCGAGGTAAACTTAAGACCTTATACCCATCACTTTTTGAAGACTTACCTTTTCGAGAAGTACAAAAATCAAGCGGTACAAGTGATTACGATGGGAGAGGGTATATTGAGCGTCATCATTTTGATCTTTTACTAAAAGATGTTAAGTATTGTTTGGATGTTCTATTAGCTCAACCAACGGCAGACATTTCCTCAATAGTTATTTCGCGTGAGGGAGTATTTTTTGCGGGACAATATTTCGATGCGTTACAGAGAATAACAGGAATTTTAGAGCTTGCTGACACACAAATCGACATTATTGACGCCTATGTAAACTCTGATGTCTTGAATTTGCTGACTGGAAAGAAGTCTACTGTGTCGGTTAATATTCTTACTAAATCTGTTGACCCTGCCCTAAAGGTGGCCGCAATCGCATTTAATAAACAGTATGGCGGATTAGCGATTCGAATGTCAAAGGCGTTTCATGACCGTTTTGTCATAATAGATAATAAGGATTTCTATCACTTCGGTGCCTCTATCAAGGATGTTGGGAAACGAGGTTTTATGTTTTCACGAATAGAAGAGGAGCACGTTATCAAAGCCATACAAGAGAAGCTATCAGAGGAATGGAAGCAATCAACTGTGGCAATTTAATTGAAATGGCATGATTTTCGTAATGCATCCTGGCACAAGACAGCATAAAAGGTTTGTGTCTAACGGCACTCACGCAAATTTGTGTTTCGCAAAAACTTCTTTCATACTGCAATCGTTATCTCAAATGTATTCTGAAGAAAAAGAAAAAAGAAAAAGAAAATGGGGATACCCTATATTTCCTCTATTTTTCGGGCATGGGCCAAGTCAGCCCTGCCGCCCTGGCTCTCCTTAACTACTCCCCCACGGTACTCCGCGCTACTTTCAAACGCCGGCCAATCTGCCGGGCCTATAACCCTCAATCCCTGCTCAATCGTATGATCTCTATAATCCTTCGCATCGGTAATCTCTCCGCTGGCATCTAAGTCTCCTTTCGAGGCATAGAATACCCCTTTCATCTGTGATTACCCAGCGCTACAACCTTTCCAATCCATCCCGGCCACCCGTTCCAATTACGACCCAAAAATTGGCTGGCTTCTCGTCGGAATACCCGGCCGACTTGTGTTGGAATACGAATTGGCCTGACAATTCATTGCATTTATCAAAGACCATATTTAAAAGGCTTAACGAACTTGAATTTTCCTGGGCTCACCAACTCGAATAATTCTGAATTCTGTCGTGTATTGCCAATCCGATGTTTGTATAGAAAGGCCTTATAAGTACCTTTGCCAAATCCAGGACATGCTTTTTGGAAATCTGCCACCGTAAATAGTTCTTTAATTGTGCCCTTTTTAACTGCTTGAACAAGACAAGAATATACCCTGTGCCTGCTCATAGATGTACCTCCATTTGTTTTTATTTAGCCAATCCGTCGATATAGACTTTATCAACATAAATTTCTCTAGATAGCTCTTTTCCTAGCCATGTTTTATAAATGGATGGGTTCAACCTTTTACTGCCAAAGTGATTACATGAGATCATATAACACCTTTTACGAGTTCTTGTCAGGCCAACAATTAGTCTATATATATCTTTGTTACTTGGAGGATTATTTTGAGGAAAATGTCTTTCGTTAACTCCCAGAATAAATATATACTGAGCGGCCAGGCCCTTTGAACCTTCAAAAGAAGTGCAACGAATATCGGGCAAGAGAGCTTCACCACCCGGAGGCTGTCCGGGTGTTGGAGAATTTTCTTTGTCGGCATTAGATAAAGCGTTTCTTATTTCCTCTAAAGCTAGGCCAGTGCCCGTTTCCACCTTTTCACACTCCTCTGCAGTCAAATCAGTTCCAGAAATAATCTTTTTGATTATATTCGATATTTGATAGTGCTTAGATATGTATTTTCTTGAAACAATGGAATCAATAATGTCCTCATTATTAGATATCGCTTTAGATATTATGTTTTCGGAATTGCCATATGGATCGAAATGAAGTAGTATGCGCCAGCCCAGGCGAGATTTCGGATTGTTTCCTATCATCCTATATCCATCTAAGATACTTAGCATTTCCTCTTGTTGTTCCTCCTGGCCAATAACAAAATTCTTGCTCAGCTCAATTTTCACGCCATTAAGGAATTGTTTGGGGCCTATAATCAACACTGTCGGCTCACCCAATTGTTTTGATTCCTGAATATAAGGCGTAGGAATTCCAGATATTTCTTTGGCAATATATTTGCCAATATACCTGCAATTTTTCCGTTCTACCGAGCAGTTTACATTTATGATAGTCGGATTAGCCTGGCTATCAGCATGTTTATCGGGAGGAAAATACTTAAAGGGCTTGTCAATTCTATTCTTCAACCGACCAATCACTTTAGCCTTACTTATAACTTTCGTCATAGCCTCGACTATAACTTCTGTGCATCTTGAACAATACGGTAATTCAAATCTTTGAAAGTCCTGGTTTTGGGCTAACTGCCTTATATAATCTGGTGAGGCTTGTTTAAAGCCATAGAGTGCTTGATCATCATCGCCCACGATCAGCACCGGGCTCTTACTATAGAGAAGTCGGGCTAACTTTGTTTCTAGAAAATTAAAGTCCTGATATTCATCAAAAATTACTAAGGGGTAGTCAGGTATTTTCTCTGGATGAGACTCGAAGAATCTGATAACTCGATACACACTATCAGTATGGCCACCCGCATTATAATAATCGCCAATCTTTATAGTTGATTTTATTAAGTCCTTGTCTTCTAGACTAAAAAGGCTTTCTCGATATCTTCTTTGTTACATTTTCGCTGACCAAGCATATCAAAATCCTTTGCTATCACTTCGAGAATATGTGGGTAATATTCGAACCTACGATTTTTAAAAGTATATAATATGAATTTGCAATAAGCATGAAACGTTGAGACATGAGCCAGTCCGTCCAGTTCTGTTTTAAGATCGCGAACAAGGTTCTTTATAAAGGTAAGGACAAGACCGGATTCGCTTGAATTACACCTTACTGCGCCAAGCAAGGATTTAAAAAGATATGTTTTTCCTGTTCCGGGGCCAGCGATCACCAATTTCTTTTTGCTTGGCGATTTTAATATGGCATCAGTATATTTCTGGCGGTCCTTTTTATAGAACTCCATATTAAAGTCATTATTCAAAAGGAATCCTCCCGTTAGCGAAAAGATACCAATGTTTTCCCTTCAGTTTAAGGTAGAAATGATACTATTAAAGGCTATCCAGATCAATTATCTATTGCTCTGCCATTCAACTTCTGAAAGGAGTACCGTTTATCATTATCTAAAGCCGTTTTTTGACTTTGCAAAATAATTATAAATCTTGTATTTTAGATACATGCCGGGAATGAATGTCTTGGATAACATACCGAAAGTAAGGTTTCATGAACCTGAGCTAAACTTGCCAGGCCGCCTGAGCGGATTGCTCAATGAGGAAGAGTGGTTCACGATTCAATTTGCCAGGTCTTATATAGAACGGCAACTGGCTGTTCATCAAAAGTCAAGAAAGGACAATATTGTCTGTGTTCGGCAAGTATCGGTCAACGGGTTTGGTATTGCCGACCTTGTATCTATATCATGGGAATCAAGACTTGATTTAAATCACGGCAAATTGGTATCGGCTGAAGAATTTTTGCTTAATTTTAAGCCAACTATCCGTGCTTTCGAAGTCAAGCTCGACAATTGGAGAAAAGGGATGATACAGGCCCATAGATACCGCTTTTTCTCCAATGCAGCCATACTTGTGCTACCGGCGGATAAGGTCTCGAATGCCTTAAGGTATATTGAAACGTTTAAGAAAATTCATGTTGGGCTGTGGTCTTTTAATCCGGCATCAAAGAAAATAATAGCTTATTATTCGCCGCGACCTTCTTCTACAATCCAAATGAAACACACAGTAAAAGCTTTGCAGAAAATGGCCAATGCCTCTAAAGTTCTGCCAATCTCTCAAAAGCCATGAGGCTGTCTTTTAGGCATTGTAAGTATTCAATATTGGATTCAAAACCCTCAGAAAATCCAAGTTCGTTCAATCTTCTGTAATAACTTTCAGCAGTGACTATCCGGTTCTCGAGCCTTTCAAGGCTTTCTCCGATGTTATTAGATATAGTATTATCTGTCATAAATTTAATTGCTTCCCACGATTGAAGCGCTTCTTCAGTTCGGCTTGGTTCTCTTCCGTTATAATAAGCGTCTGTAGGAAGGCTGTTTAGTATGTCTGGTATGAGCTCAATATATGCTTTTAGTGAATTGACGGATATTCTGTTAAGCAGTTTCAAACATAAATATTTTAATAAAGGAGATTGTCCACCAGCTGGGCCTTTAATATATCGTCCCATAGAAAAGACTTGTAGATTTGACCACCATCCAGTTGCTCCTGCGTATCCACCAGCAGCTCCCAAGAATGGAGTCAAAATATCTGAGAAGCCATTAATAACTCTGATCCCGTTAAGCGAAAGACTGTGGTTTAAAAGCATCCAGCCTGCAATTACGTCTGGTGAGATAACCTCCGAGCGGACGGTCCCAGCGCGTTCATCTGCGGATCCGCCTCCTACCAGCGAATATATACCATCAGGGGGAAATTCCAAAGCCGTCAGGGTGCTGAGGAAGCTTATAAAGTTGTTGTGGTGAATAATAGCGTCTCGGTGGGCCGCAACTGTTGCATAAACAGGAAGATTTGCCTGCATCCTTTCGGCAACCGGCTTAGCTTTATTTATGAACGAAATAGCAATAGCAGCGTCAATTGAGTCAAAAGAATTCCCGATATATATATTTGGAGCTATTAGTTGCGTGCACCCTATATCTTTTTGAGCATTAAAAGAATTTTGCAATATTTCATCTACTAGATGGCTATTAATTAAAAGATCAGTTCTTTTGGTGTCTATAAAATATGGCCATTCTTCTAAATAACGCAATTGAGCGTTGGGAGTGCCAACGTATCTTGTTGCGTAAAATTCAGGATCGAGAAGGACATCAATATGACTTTTTATTTGTTTTAGTTCACTTGCAATCTGTGACGCGTTATCGGGAGTCAAATATCGGGGACTCAGGATCGCACCATCTACTAAACCAAGTTCAATCCCACGATTAATTTTATCCGCTGGGGCATGTCCACATTGAGCATATAATTTCATTATAAAGCCTCCAATTTTTTTATTAAATCATCTATGTTAGAAGGGCGTAAGGCTGGTATCTTTTTGATAAGTTGGTCTATCATCTGACAAAATGATCCAGGAAAATCAGGTCTATGGCTATATAGGGAGCTAGGAGTTATCTTTAGGATTCGTTGGAGTATAAATGGATCACTTCTTTGCCCTTGAATAAAAGGATGAGTGCCTGACGCATATTCGTATGTGGTTAAAGCGGCCGAGTAAAGGTCGCTTCTAAAATCTATTTGTTGGTGAAAATTCTCAGTGAATGTTTCTGGAGGCATATATGGCAAAGTTCCCAAAACAGCATTTGGGTCTCTAGTAATAGCTGTGCTATCAAGTTTGAATGCTATACCCAGGTCTAAAACAACATAAGGCCGGTCAGGATCATCTAAGGCAAGGACATTAGCAGGTTTAATATCTCTATGAATAAGCTTATTCATTTTCAATTCTTTTATTACATATAGAAAACATAATAAAAGTTTCCTGCATTGATCAAAGGTCGGTTTAAATCCACTTTTAATCAATTCGGCTAAAGACTTTCCTTCTAAAAACTCTTCTGAATAGACAATATAATTATGGAATCCAATAATATGCCATTGGGGCTTCAGTGAACCGAGTCTCACTAAATATGGGCATTTGCACTGATTTAAAGACTCAACTTCTCTTTTGATTCTCAACAGAGTGTCAGGCACTTCTTCTGAGCGATCATCTTCACGAGGGATATAGGCTACCTTTAATGCTTCTTTCTTACCGTTTATAATAGCCTCATAGACTGCCTTGTACCCACCCATAGCGACAAAACGAATTATTTCAATATCCGGAAGAGCTTTTTTTAAGAGTTCAGAATCAGGTTTAAATTCCATTTTTATACCGCATTATTAAAAAGAAATTAAATTAAGATGTTGATAAATGCCTGACGTGAACATAGTCTGTAGCCGCCCTTGATGTTTTGGCTAACTATTATACAATTGAAGACGGCAGAAGAGAAAGAATTTTCTCATAAACAAATAATATTTGGTGCTTAACAAAAAATGTGGACACAGTCCATATTCCCTATCTTTCAGTCAGAGAGATAATATATTTATAATATAGGCGGTGGTATAAAGTCCGGATTAGTTTTTGATGGGATCTGGAGATTTGGTGGTGATCATTAGAAGCGGATCGTTACAATCGCTGACCGGAATCATCGAATTGCGCCTGCAGCAAGGAGCGACAGTATGATTACCAGTAGTTTCATTTTCATTCCAGGAATCGGTGAAAAGACGGAAGAATATTTGTGGAAAAGTGGCATCTTAACCTGGGACGATTTTAAAAAAACCGATGCCCCTGTCCTGAATGAAACTAAAAAAAGAATTATTGAAGATTACCTGAAGCTGGGGAGAGAGGCCCTCGATAGAAAAGATTCCTCGTTTTTTGCCGAGAATTTACCTCGAGAAGAAAGCTGGAGATTATATAAAGATTTCCGTGACGAAACTTTATTTCTTGATATAGAAACTACAGGTTTATCACGACACTATGATGTGATAACCCTCATCGGCACTTATGATGGTCACAATATTAAGATTTTTATGAAGGATAATAATCTGAGCGATATAGTGGATTACCTGCAGAATTATCAGATTATTGTTACTTTTAACGGAAAATTATTTGACTTGAGATTTATAAAAAAAGAATTTCCCAGGATTGAGATCCCTCCTGTTCATATTGATTTAAGGTATTTGCTCAGGTCGTTGGGGATTAACGGTTCTCTAAAAGATATAGAGAGAATGCTGGGCATAAAAAGAGATAGCGCCGTAGAAAAAATCAGCGGCGGGGAAGCAGCTGTATTATGGACCAGATTTCTGAAAGGAGATGATGAGGCGCTGCGAAAGTTAGTCTTGTATAACATTTATGACACGGTAAACTTAGAGAAACTTATGCAATTTTGCTACCTGAAGAAAATTGAGAGAAATATCCCGCCTGAAATGAAAATCGAGAATGGCGCTGGCCTCCAAAAGCTGTTCGATGGCTCTCAGAGAAAAGAAATTGATTATAATCTCGCCCCTTCCAGCGTGGCTGTGCCCGAGATCAGTATAAGCAGGTGCAATAATGAGCTGGAAATTCAGGCGAATAATAAGACTTTACTCTGCCTTGATAGAAGTAAAATAAAGAGCAAAGAAATCAAAGTAGCCAGCTTAATAAATCAGATAAAGGAAAATGGCCATAAGCCGCTATCGGTTGGAATAGATTTATCAGGTTCTGAAAACAAGGCTTCAGGTATTTGTATCCTTGAGGAAGGGAAAGCATATTTGGAGACGGCGAGAACGGACGAAGAAATTATCTCAGCCGCGATTACTGCCAATCCTACGATAATATCGATCGATTCACCCCTCAGTCTACCCCGGGGCAGATGTTGCACCAGCGATTCATGCGAATGCAGAAAACATGGCATTTTGAGGGAGTGTGAAAGGATTTTGATAAAAAGAGGCGTGCCTGTTTATCCCTGTCTGATTCAAAGTATGCAAAGACTTACGGCCAGAGGTATCAGGTTATCCAGGATCTTTCGAGAAAACGGGTTTATGGTAATAGAGAGCTATCCTGGCTCGGCTCAGGATATCCTGAGATTCCCGCGAAAACGCGTTGATTTAGAGGAGTTAAAAATAGATTTAATGAACATGGGGATAGAACTCTGTCCGGGTGAAGAGCGAATCATCCATGATGAAATTGATGCCCTCACCTCGGCACTCGTCGGTTATTTCTATCTGGTGGGAATGTATGAAGCCATAGGCAATGATCAGGAAGGATATTTAATCATCCCGGATCTAAGGAATGAAGCTGAATGATATGAGCATGGTTGAGTGAAGAAAAGTGGGGACAACTATGCGCGCCCCCCCCGAAGAGTATCATAATAGGTTTTCAAAGAACAGAGTCAGACAACTATTCGCCGTGTTAGGCGGCAATATATAGATTCGAGTGAATGGCCAGCAATCATAATCACAATCTATATTTCCTATTTTTTTATTTTTCTTGACGGCGTAACCATAATAGGTTACATATGTAACCTAAAAGGGTAACAGATGGATATCACAAATATCTTCAGGTCTAAGACACGAGCGGCCCTTTTCAGGTTGTATTTTACCAACCCGGATTCGGCCTACTACTTAAGGGAACTCGAGCGCTTGCTCTCGATTCCGGTGGCCATGATCAGGAAAGAATTATTGCGCCTGGAAAAAGAGGGCCTCTTCATTTCTTCCAGAAGAGGAAATCTTGTCTTCTATTCTCTTAATAAGTCATACCCGTTGTTTGATGAGCTAAAAAGCATTGTGCTTAAGACAGTGGGAGCTACAGGCCTGCTAAAAGAAATGCTTTCAAAGGTTGAGGGGATAGAAATTGCTTTCATCTACGGGTCCCTGGCCAGAGCCGAAGAGCGCCCTGGAAGCGACATTGACCTGCTTATTGTTGGCAGGGCTGATGAGGATTCTCTGGTAACCGAGATTAAGAAGGCCGAAGATTTGCTTAAAAGAGAAATCAATTATGTTATCTTTAGCCGGTCTGAATTTGAGAAAAAAAGGAAAGAAGGAGACTCTTTTATTAAGGAACTTCTCAACAGTCCAAAGATATTTTTGGTTGGGAGTCATGACGAATTATGAAGATTTCATAGTCGGAATCAGCTTTAAGAACGGCTACAGAGTTTATTGATCTGATTAATAAGCTTCTGAGGTCTGATGATCCTCAATTTAATCTTGATATTTAATGCTTAATTAACTGCCAAAGCTGGGAAAATGCGGGGGTAAGTGGGAGCACAATTTATATTCCCTATTTTTGTCTGATGTTCTGTGCCTGATTTCCTGCCTGCTTATACCCCATAATACTATGTGGTACTTCACCCCAGTCCGATTGGCGCACCGAATTGATATGATTCTTACATTCCTTTCATAATATGAAAGCTTTTTAAGAAATATATAAACCGGGCACTGGAAAAGAGCCTTCCAAGCCAGATTACCAGACAGCGGCCTGATTCTAAGGGATTCGTTTAAAGGTTGGTTACCGGCTGATTCGTTGCCTCACGAGAAAATCTATACCAAATTAACGGCCGATGGTCCGCGGTTGGAGGACAGGGGGAGAAATTTGAGCCAAAATCCTTATTTACATTTTGATGCCGAAATGTTAATATAGCATCCGTCTATTAACGATTATGTAAATATGACATAAGTATGACAGCTAAGGGGGAAAAAATTAAGAAATATAGAATGTGTCCCTATTTCCGCCTTATTTCCGAGGGGCGGTGACTGGACCGTTAGCCACAATGGTTACCGGCGTTCCGTCCGGGACAAACTCATAGAGCTCACGAATGTCCGGATTGAACAGGGCGATGCAGCCATTGGTCCAATCATGAAATTCGCGAATCCCGGCGGGATTGGCATCACCGGCTTCGAGTCCCGGGCGAAGTGAGCCGGGTCTGGCTTTCTGCTTTCTTTCAAAATCTGCTGTGTACTCCGGGAGCTGACCGTGGATCAAAATCAGTCCGCCCAATTTAGTATTCTGAGGCGGGCATCTTCCCTCTTTGATGGCAGCTTTAATCTCGTCGAACTGTTTCTGACTGATTAAGCCTGCCTCCAATCCTCTCCTGGCATCCTGAACATTTGGGTAGGAAATCAGCAAGCCCCGGTGGTAGGTTGATGGCCGGTGTTCGCAGATGAAATATTCTCCCTCAGGCGTTCGGCTATCCCCCTGCTTCATTTTCGGCCCGACCGGGTTTTGCCCGAGCTGGATACGGTAGGCCTTAACCATCTTTTTTCCAACCCAGAGTTCAAGCCGCCGCTGCGATTTGATGATAAGAATCCTCGCCTTTTTCAGCTTGCCTTTTTTGAGCTTGAGTCCATAGTCCTTAATTAGCTGGACCAGCGGTACTTCCGGTCCAAAAAGGGCAGGGTCATAGACAGCATAAGTTGTCTCCCAGGGCCCGGGACGGCAAGCGGAGGATGGAGGCGGCGGCAGCGACTTAGGGGCACTTGGCCCGGCCGCACAGCCGGCGAGTGAAAGCAGCGCGGAGGCTGCCGCCACACTCCAGAGGGCAACCATCGCCAGGCATCTAAAGCGACAGCTGGCAGATCGTGGCAGCCCGTATGTAAGAGGAACTGGCTTATTCATAAACCAGTATTTCCACCCGCCTGTTGGCAGCTCTTCCTTCACGACTGTTGTTGTCGGCCACCGGTGCGGAACTGCCGAAACTGATGACTTCCATCCGGTGGAGCGGAATATGGTGTTGCCGGTATAAATAATCCTTGACCGCCTCGGCCCTCATCTTGCCCAGCGTCATGTTCCAGCTGTCCGGGCCGGTATTATCGGTGTGGCCTCGAATTTCCAGGTAGAGCCCGCGGTCAAGTTCAATAAGTTTTTGGACAAATTCGTCCAGCCTGGCTTTAGCTTCAGGTGTAAGTTCCGCTTGGTTAAAGGCGAATTTTACTTCGTCATTTTTCAAAACTTCCGTAAAGATTAATTTGCCCCGGGCAATCCGGCGAACCTCTTCCAGACTGGTTTCAACATTTTTTAACTCCGAGCCCTGCTGGGTAATGAGTGAGCCCAGGCTGGCTAATTTTTCCTCATGTGCCTGGATCGTCCGGGTATTTTCATCCACCGCTGTCTTAACTTCTTTTACCTGCTGATCTACCGCTCCCACTTCTGTTCTGACGAACTTCTTGGTGGCGCAGCTCTGGCTGGAAATAAAGATGATGACAATAGCCAGGGTGAGAATCGAAAGAACTCGATTTCTTTTCATTTATTTCTCCTTTCTCGCTATGAATCCAAACCCTTAAACCTATAAAAACTGAAAAAAGGGCCGGGGAGAGAGATAAGCCAGAAGCTTATAAGAGGCACTCTCTCCCCGCGCTGCCTTTCGCTGACTTCAACCATAGCCATGAGCGGGCTGGGAAGGGCTTCCTGCCCTGGCCAGCCCAACTCCTCCTCTTTTACTTCTTCACGATAACGGTAATAGATATGGCTTTATTTCCCTGCATTTCCACTTCGACCGGATCAGTAACGACTATTTCAGATAGTGAGATTTCTTTGTCGCCCTTCTTGATAATGGTGTTTTCGTCCACCTGGAGAACGTAGTCCAGACCGGACTGGTCAGCTTTGACTGTCAGTGTTTTAGCCGCCGTGTCAACTGCGGTCACTGTGCCTGTGATTTTCTCCGGGTTCGGAGAGGCCATGGCTACCGAGCCAATGAGGCCCAGGCTGAGGACCAGAACCATTAGTTTTGTTAAGGTTTTCATTGAAACCTCCTTTCAACCCTTTAATAAAGCGGGATTTGTGCCAGACCCTGGTCAATAGCGCCAGAAAATGCTTTTAAATTATCTAACTTGTTTAAAATCAAGGGGATATGGGCCGAGAAGAAAACGAGTAATTTGCGGCTCTGGCTGCTGGCCTTTTCCAAACTTTTAGACACAAATCGTGGGCGAAAAAGCTTGCTTTTAAGACTTTCTCAGGGGAAAGAATAGCTCAGGAGCTTTGTCCAAAAATTTAGACACGTCATCCTCGCCCCTGGTCCATGCCTCATCCGATTTTTGTTTTTTGCCTTAATCCGAGCTGAGGATAGTTTGACGGTACTACCAGATGGGCCCGGACAGACCGCAGGATTGGCTAACTTTGATGGCCTGGCCAAAATTACCAGGATTACTAGGTAGCAACGGCCGAACTGCCAGTCCTTGACCGGAATTCTCTGAGCGGAATTGACTGCCGGGTTGGCCCCAGATGTTGATTTATGATTTCACCGGTAATCAGCCGGATTAATATTGTATTTTTTAATGAGATAGTAAAGGTCAGACCTCTGTCTTTTAGCCATTCTGGCTGCCCTGGCTACGTGCCCCTTATTTATCTTCAGCAAATTGATGAGATATTCTTTCTCAAATTCCAGTCTGGCCTCTTCCAGAGCTTTAATCTGCTCTTCTCTATTGTCGGCTGCAAGGAAAATATCTTCCGGCGTAATAATTGGCTTTTTACACAGGGCGACCGCGCACTCTATTTTATTTTCCAGTTCCCTGACATTGCCTGGCCAGTCGTAGAGCATCATTTTGCGCATGGCCTCAGCCGAGATGCCTTCAATCTTCTTGTTCAGCCCCTGGCTGTATTTTTTCAGGAAATAGTCGGCCAGAAGCGGGATATCTTCCTTTCTCTCACGCAGCGGCGGTAGATAAATTGGAATCACATGAATCCGGTAAAACAGGTCCTCTCTGAATCTTCCCTCCTGAACTTCCTTAGCCAGATCCTTATTGGTGGCGACAATCACCCGGACATCAACCTTCTGGGTGATATCACTGCCAATCGGCCTTATTTCCTGCTCCTGGAGAACTCTCAGCAGCTTTATCTGCAGGGAGGGTGGGGCCTCAGCAATATCGTCCAGAAAGATAGTGCCCTTATCAGCCTGGGCAAACAGACCTTTCTTGGCTTGATGGGCATCAGTAAAAGCCCCTTTGACATGTCCAAAGAGCTCGCTTTCCAGCAGCGTCTCGGGCAGGGCGCCGCAATTGATGGCCACAAAGGGTCTGGCCGCCCGCAGACTGTTACAATGAATGGCTTTAGCCACCAGTTCCTTGCCGGTGCCGCTTTCGCCATAGATGTAAACCGTGAAATCGGTTTTAGCCACCTGACCAATCTGTTCAAAAACCTTCTTCATCTTTTCGCTTTTGCCGACAATGTTGCTGATGTTGTATTTATCCTGAATGATCGTTTCGAGGTCCCGGATCTGGGACATCAGCCGTTGCTTTTCCAGAGCATTTCTAATCTGAAGGCTTAGCTCCTTGTGATCGAACGGTTTGGTCAAATAGCTATATGCACCCTTTTTGACGGCCTGGACAGCATTTTCAATTGTTCCGTAAGCGGTCAGAATAATGACCGGCATGTCGGGATTAATCAGCAGGAGATTTTCCATGAGCTCGATGCCGTCGGTTGAGCCCAGCTTCAGGTCGGTGATAGCCAGATTAAAGAATTCTTCGCGGGCCTTAGCCAGAGCCTTCTCGGCTGATTCAACGGCCGTCACCTGGTAACCTTCAGCTTCCAGCCTGATTTTTATGACCTCCAGGATATTGGCATCATCGTCAACGACTAAAATTTTTTCATCGGCCATGAGGGCCTCCTTCTTGTTTTTTCTGGGCTTTTTTCTCGGTCAGGACATCAATCTCCTTGATTTTTTCCAGCTGGCCTTTGAGGTTGTCAATCAGAGCAGTTTGCTGGCGTATTTTATTTTCCAGCTCGGTTATTTCTTTAGTTTGCCTGGAGATTTCGGCCTTTAGAGCTGCCTCGGTTTCCAGTTTTTCGGCCGTGACTTTTTTTAGCTCGGTTTCGAGAGTGCTAATCTCGGTCTGGAGGGAATGGATCTTATCTTCGAGCGAAATTATTTCCTCCAGCCAGTTGAGCCACGGCTGAAGTTGTTTGGTGTAGCTACTCCTGGGAAACTCAGCTTTTAATCGCTCGAAATAGGAGAATGAGGTTTTAAAATCGCGCTGCGGATTATCAGAGAGACTGTAAAGCTGGCCAAGAGAAAAAAGGATTTTATCCATCGAAGGGTTGGTCGGATACTGGGCCAGGAGCTGTTCATATTCCTGGCCCGCCCTTTGATAGTCGCCTCGGTTTAAAAAATACTGAGCCTGGGCGAGGCGCAGGTTAAAGTCTTTTTGTTGAGGAGAAGGGGAAAGCGAGGAGCAATTAATATTAATAAAGGTAATAAGGATGAGAAGAATGGCTGCGGCGGGAACGGGAAGCAGAAAGCTGGCTGATTTTTTCAGAGGTGGGACTTTAAGCCGGCTAATGAGGATAGGTGTGCTCATTGGTTTTCTCCTTCTTTTCCCGGGGTAGAAGGGCGGGAGGGTGAGTCGGTAGCGGACAGGGGCAGGGAAAAAGAGAAGGTGCTGCCCTGGCCTTCGGTACTTTCCACCCAGATTTTCCCACCGTGGGCTTTAACAATATGGCTGGCGATGGATAAGCCCAGGCCGGTTCCCCGACCTTCGGCCGTTCGGCGCGTATCAATTCCCTGGAATTTTTCAAAGATGCGGGCCTGATATTGGCGGGGAATGCCGGGTCCGGTGTCAGAGACACTGACCACAAGGTAGCTGGTCTCCTGAGCTCCGGGCAACCTGTCTTTTTTTCTCGCCAGGCGGGCTTCAATTCGGACCGTGCCGCCTTCGGGAGTAAATTTGATGGCGTTACTCAGCAGGTTATCCATGACTTCCTGCATTTTCTCGACGTCCATTTTGAGCGGTGGCAAATTGTCCTCTATCTGAACTTGGAGGCGGATATTTTTCTTTTTGGCCAGGAGGTTTATTTCTTCGAGACTGTGGCGAATAATCTGATTAATGCTGGCTCTGACGAATTCATAGTTCATCATGCCCGCTTCCATCTTGGACAGGTCGAGCAGGTTGTTGACCATTTTGATTAACCTCTGAGTACACTGCTTGATGATCTGTAGCAGATGCTCCTGACGGCTGGTGAGTTCGCCACCGACGCGGTCAAGGAGCAGATCGCTGGCTTCGTTAATCGAGGTGAGGGGCGTGCGGAGCTCGTGAGAGACGTGGGAAATAAAATTGTTTTTCATCTCATCTATTTCTTTCAGGCGGTCGGCCATCTGACTGAAAGACTGAGCCAGTTGAGCCAGTTCGCGGGGCGAATGGATGTCGAGCTGATAATCAAAATTCATCTGGCCGATGTATTCCGTCATTTTTTCAATCTGACGGAGTGGCCGGCTGATGCTGCGGGTTATGAAGAAAGCCAGAATCACGCCCAGAACCAGGCTGGCGACCACTAAGGTTTGGATGATAAAGGCCGAGCGGCTGCCCATTTGCTGCAGCTCAACCATCTTGGAGTTGATGATTGATTGGCGCAGAGCGATCATTTTTTCGAGACAAGCGGTGAGCTCATCGACAAGAGCTTTGGGATCGGTGTCGGGAGGGGCGATGATTTCGGGAGGGCGGTCACCGGCGAGGAAGAGAGGCGAAGTGGAAGAAACAGGTTTTGAAGGGATGGAGGGCGCGGAAGGTGCGGAGGGCGCAGGGCGGTGCGTGGATGCCTGAGGTTGGGATGGGGTAGAGGAAGTGGAGGACGTGGGGGAGGTAAAGGAGGTGGAGGAGGAGTAGGAGGAAGCAGAGGGCGGGTTAATCAGCTCTTCCACCCGGGAGGAGTAGAGCGCAAAAAGTTCCTGAATTTTTTCTTTTAAGGTCAGTTCTTCGGGCGAGGTGAGGAGAGGGGCCAGGCGGGCAAAGTTTTCGGTAAATGCCTGCCGCTGGGACAGATAGAGATTGAGATATGATTCATCGTGGGTCACCAGATACTTCTGTTCGTTCTGGGCCTGAGCGAGTAGAGAGTCAGCCATCTTTTTTTCGAGGTCGATCACCTGCTCGTCAATGGAGAGGATGGAGCTGCCCAGGCGGTTAATCTTATTCAGGCTGAGGATGGAGTAGGCACTGATGGCTACCACCAGGAAGATGACCACCAGATAGCCCAGGGTCATTCTCCAGAAAATGTTTAACCCAGAAAAAATGTGCCGTTTGGCCATCTCTAACATCCTATAAACAATAGCGGGAAAAACAGGAGATGCCAACTATTTTTTGTTTTTCAGGGTGACTTTCAGCTTTCATCGGCCTGGTTTTCCGCATTTTGCATATCTAAATTTCGACGATTTTTTCCGGACGCAGGGGTATTTATGTCCCCCTTTTCGTTTTCATTTTTTGACAATAAAAATAAAACAAAGACGAAAATAAGGAATATGACTGCGAGGATTCGGTGGTATTTCGATTAATTCAGTTATTTCAATCATGGCGTTGTTCGGCCTATTCTTTTTGTGCAGACACCTAATCCTTACGAAGTATCTCAAATCCTGCTTTTATTATATCCTTCTGCCGCGGATAATTTAATCAGTAATGTCGGCGGAGGTTCAAAATCTCGAAAGAATTAGAAAAAACGGAAAGAATTAGAACGGATTGTAACGAATGGCGAGGAATAGAAAAGGACTGGACTGTGGAGCGGGGGGAGCGGCGGCCAGGGCGGCCAATAAAGATCATGTTGTAAAACGGGCCGGGAGCCAGAAGCTGCTATCTGCTACGTCTGGAAATAATCACAGTGTTAAATAAACTCAGGACACAGAAGATTGAAGATTCGCCGGCAGGTAGGCTGATAAGTGAATGACTTCGCCAGATGGGGCTCCGAATCAACGGGAAATCAAAGGGCCAGGTCGGCTAAGACCGCATGGATGATGGCCGTGATGAGGAGAACAACGCCGAGGCGACGATGCCATTTAAAGTTGACCTTAAGCCACCTCTTGCCTGTGCTGACCTGAAAGATGACGAGCAAGAGGTTAATGATCCCGAAGATAACTACCAGAGACTTGCCGAGAGCGGTCATTTTGTTTCCTCCTGGAAGTTTTATTGCTCTTGAAATTCTATCGTGGTGGCAGCCAGCTGTCAAAAGAGAGAATATTCGGCTATGATTATAATTAAGTCTTGAAGGTCAATTGATAGCAAGGACGTGGTGAGAATTTCTGGTAAACTGCTAAAGAGGAGACCAGACAGGTTAAGCTTCGAATCGATTACTGATTTAGGTTTATAGCTGGTAAAGAGCTGAAGTGAATAAGCGTGGTTGGATAAAATGCGGACGATAATACTGCTTGTTTTTTATTTGGTGGCGATTATTCTCCTGACGCCGGTACTTCTCATTTTCTGGGTGCTGGGGAAAAAGGACCCAGTTCTGGATATAGGTAAGTGGGCGATGGGAGTGAGTCGGTGGATACTGGGTCTCAAGGTAGAGGTAGAAGGACTTGAAAACGTGGATCCAGACCAGACCTATGTTTTTATGGCCAATCACGTGAGCTTCCTGGATGGACCGCTGTTGTTTTATGTCATACCGCAGCGGGTGAGGGTGATCCTCAAAAAAGGCATTTTTAGAATTCCAGTGGTGGGGCAGGCCATGCGCTTTATTGGCTTTGTGCCGGTTGATAAAAAAAGTATGAGTAGCGGGAAAAGAAGCATTGATGAGGCTGTCCAGGCTATGAAAGAGAAGGGTTACTCTTTCTTGATTTTTCCGGAGGGGACGCGGAGTAACGACGGAAAGCTGCATCAATTTAAGCGAGGGGGATTTTTTCTGGCCATTGCGGCTCAGGTGCCGATTATTCCTATCACGATTAAAGGGACATTTGAACTGATGCCAAGGGGAAGGATATTCGCGCGGAAAGGGAAAATAAAAGTGATTTTTCACCCGCCGGTCGAGACGGCAGGCAGGACCGTGGCCGACATCCCCGCCCTCCTCTCCCAGGTAGTTCAGACTATCACGGTGACGTAACACTCCGTCCCCGGGACGGAGTGTTACGTCACCGTCACCAACTGATTGCCTGCCTGGCTGGAATTTAATAAAATTGGACAAGCTTGCCGTCACCTGCAGGCAGCCATAGTAAGTCAGGACTCAATGAGGAGTGATAAAGATATGGAGCTAAAAGGAATTAATGAAGGAGAGTCGAGGCGATGGCCATCAAAAAATCTACCAGCGCCGACCGGATCATCAGGCCGGTGGTCCGTCCATGGGATTTTCTGCTTTATGCTGATCTCGCTTCTTCTGTCTTCGCCTCTTTTTATTTTAGTAAAAGTTGCTCAGGCGCAGGCGGCCGCTGCGGCTGGGGCTGATAATGACAAGGTTCTTGTTCTTAAAGGGGCCAGGCTTTTAACTTCGGGCAATAAGAATTATGAGCGCGGCACAATTGTTATCAAAGGCAGTAAGATTTTTGAGATTGGTGAAAATCCGCAGATTCCGGCCGGAGCTGAAGTTATTGATGTTAGCGGGTGTCTTATCACTCCTGGACTGATTGATGCCCACTCGCATCTCGGGCTCGGGCCCAGTGGTGGTGTCACTGAAGACAATGAAATGACCGATCCAGTTACTCCCCAGCTTCGGATTATTGATTCGATTCACCCGGAGGGGCTTGCCCCCGATAAAAATCAGTTCCGGCAGGCAGTAGCCGAAGGTGTCACGACGGCCGTGGTCCGACCTGGCTCCGGCAATGTTATCGGTGGGCAATCGGCCGTTCTCAAACTTCGGGGCGGAACGGTGGATAACATGTGCATCCTCTTCCCGGCTGACATGAAAATGGCTCTCGGGCGGAAAGCGGCCTATGCCCAGAAGGGTCAGATGCCGATGACCAAAATGGGCACAGCTTTTCTGGTGAGGCAGGCCATGCTCGAAGCTGCGGACTATCGTGCCGCTCTGGACAGGTATGAAAATGAAAAAAAGAATAATCCGGCAACCGCGACCACCCCGCCTCCCCACGACCTGAAAAAGGAAGCCATGCTGCTGGTTCTTGACCGGAAAATACCGGTGCATATTCATGTTGACCAGGCCGACGATATCATGACAGCGGTCCGGCTGGCTAAAGAATTTAGCTTTTCAAAGCTGTCGCTGGCCCATGCTGAGGAAAGTTATAAGGTGGCCGATGAACTGGCTCGTGAGAAAGTGACAGTTGTCGTTGGCCCCCGAATGATTGTCTACGATGATGACAACCGCCCAGTCAACCTGGCAGATTATTTGCACCGGCAGGGCGTTGAGATCTGCATCATGACCGATGCGGATGTTGTTCAGCAACCATTTCTCCGGAGTCAGGCTGCAATCGCCGTCAAATATGGCCTGGAGCCGGAAGAAGCTCTGCGGGCTATCACCATTAATCCCGCCAGGTTAATGGGACTCGAAAAAAGTCTGGGCAGCCTCGAGCCAGGAAAAGACGCTGATCTTGTCGTCTGGAGCGGAGATTTGTTTGATGTCCGGCAGGAGGCACTGCGCGTTTTTATCGACGGTGTGGAAGTTTACCGAAGCCCACGGGTTGATGGCGAATTGAAGAAATGATGAAGGGCGAGGGCTATTCACCATCAGGCGATGTAAAGGTCAGTTGCCCGGAGGGCTTGAGTTTAAGATATTTCGGGATTTAAGACAGGCTGGAGGAAAAATGAGCAAGACCGGAAAAGGTCACACTGATCATGAATCAAATCGAGTAAGACAGAAGCAGAAAATGAATCAGGAAAAGATTGAGGTGGAGAGAGACAGGACGAGGCTGAGCATTAAGATGGACACAAAAATAAAGACAAAAATAAAAATGAAAGTAACGAAAGTAAGGGCAGAGGCCAGGGAAGAAGCAAAAAGGTCAATCGCCGGCGAGAACAGAGGTAGAAAAGAAAGCGGGCAGGTTAGCCGGGGCGTAAGCCGGGATGAAGGCCAGCTGCAGGGAGCAGTAAAATTGAAATTTAAAGTTCAGCCTTTTTTAAAGAGAGCGGCGAAATCAGCGGGGGTTCTGGCTTTCTGGCCAATGGTGATGGCGGTTAGCCTTAGCCTGGCGACCAGGGCAGGCTGGCCCGGCCCAACCTTGCTGGGTTTGCTTAATCCAGAATTGCAGGCAGCTCCCACCGCCGGGCGAAGCTTTGGTCCCCAGGTAGAAAAACCAAAGCTACTGGTAATCAAAGCCGGAAGAATTCTGACTATGACTGGCCCGCCCATTGAACAGGGGGTGATCATCGTCGAGGGAGACAAAATAAAAGCCGTCGGGAAGGACCTCGCCATCCCGGAAGGAGCTGAAATCATAGATGAACCAGAAGGTTGGGTGCTCCCCGGGCTGATTGACGTCCACTCGTCGCTTGGCCTGGTGGACGAGCGAGGACAGAGTGAGAATGAAGAGCTATCCGAGCCGAATGTGGCGCAGCTTGATGTTCTTGATGGATTTTATCCTTTTGACAGAAGAATAGTTCAGGTGAGAACATCGGGGATTACGGCAGCGCTTATCTGTCCCGGGCGCAGGTCGGTGATCGGGGGCCAGGCGGCCGTGGTCCGGCTCAAGGGTCAGACTGTGGACGAAATGAAAATACTGGCACCAGCTGGGGTCAAGTTTTCGATAGGCGAGGGGCCCAAGCAGGCTTTCGGCAGCAAAGGGCGGTTGCCATCAACCAGAATGGGGAATATTTATGTGATTAGACAGGCATTGCTCGAAGCGAGAGAATATGCTGGCCAATGGGCTGCTTATAATGAAAGTCTGGCTGCGGCCAGAAAGGAAAAAAGGAGTGCGGCCACCATTCAGCCTCCACGCCGGGACTTAAAGCTTGAGGCCCTGGCTAAGGTGGTGAGGGGAGAGCTCCCGGCTTTTATTGAGTGCTACCGGATAGATGATATCAGTGGTGCTATCAGGTTGGTGGATGAGTTCAAGCTGAAAGCAGTTTTTATGGGCTGTGCCGAAGGCTATCTAGTCGCCGGGGAAATAAGCAAGCGCGGAATTCCAGTTATTGTTGGGCCGATGGGGATTGGGCCGAAAAGGACTGAAACAGAAAACGTAGCAATAAGCAATGCTGCACGTCTCCATAAAGCCGGGGTGAAAATAGCATTGGAAAGTGAAACTCAATATGGTCTGGCTGCCCTGGAGGAGTTGCCGCTGGTGGCTGCCCTGGCGGTAAGAGGCGGGCTCGGCGAAGAGGAAGCGTTAAAAGCTATAACGATTAATGCCGCCGAAATTATCGGTGCGGGCGACAAACTTGGCAGCCTGGAGCCTGGTAAGCTAGCCGACCTGGTTATCTTTAGCGGCCACCCTCTTGATTATCGGACCAGAGTTAAGAAGGTTATCATGGGGACGTGATACTCTGTCCCTCTCTTTCCGGCGGCGACGAAACATTATATCCTGGCTGAATCCGAAGCAGGCTGAAATGTAAAGTCTGCCTGGCCTGCCTGGAAGAAGCGGCGATAAAAATATGAAAAGGGACAGAGTATTACGTCACCTTTTTGCTTTATGCTTATGGTCATCACCTTATGGTCATTACGTAATCTTATTGACGTCACGTAATCTTATTGACGTCACCTTGTTGATAATGCTTGAAAATAAAAGAGATAGAATTTGAGAAAGCAGGGACGGAGTGTTACGTCACCGATTAAAAGAGGGATAAGAGGTCAGCGGTGGTGGCCAGACCGCTGTTTACGAGATAGCACCGTACCTGAGCCTGCTCCAGCAGCCGGCTAAAAAACATCCGCTGTCCGGCCAGTCTGTCTTCATTGATGACCAGAAGATGCGGGTTAAAAAATGGCTGTGGCCTGGCTCCCGCTGTCCTGACTGCGCCCCCCGGCTCTCCGCTCTCCAGGATTCGCAGTGCCTCCTCTCTGTTCAGCTCGACAACGGCCGGCGATACCTGGTCGTTTCTCAGTATGACCAGCGTCTTAAGGCTGGCTCTTCTCGCATATCCGTGTCTCCCTGCCAGCCAGGTTGGATCGAGCATGGCCTGCGCTTCGCTCGATGCCCTGAAACAATAGGGAGCGCCCTTATCCAGCCGGCACTCGTCCTGAAGGGGACAGCTCCGGTCGCTGCAGTCCTCTCTTCTGGTCACGACATTTTCGCCTTTGCTATGGTCAAAAAGTTTGGCCAGCCGCTCATCCAGCTCAACTGTGTTGGTCGGTATCAAAAATTTTCTTTCGACGCTATCGGCCACTGCCTGGCTGCCTGAAAATCTCACAAACACTATTTCGTTTGTCTGAGGCTGCACGCCGGGCCCCTTCAGCAGCTCAAAGAACAACTCGGTTTTCTTCGTTCCAGGCTGTCCCATCAGCACCAGACTCTTCCCGTCCCGCACAACACTCATTCCCCTGATGGCATTTATGCCCAGATGTTCCTCTGAATCAATGACCATGCCCAGCGCTAGTTTCCTCAGCGACCCATAGTTATCAGTATTGATCAGCAGCCCGGTCCTTGTCTCTGGATGATAATAGGCTCGCGGCTCTCTTCCCGGCACATTATCCACCGCATAAATCACCACCTGTGGTTCCAGCCCGGCCTCCAGCTGTCCTGGATACCAGTTTTCCACCCAGAAATCATATAGATGCCCGACATTGGTTCGCAGCTGAACAATTGTCCCGTTGATATTGGCGTTCCACTCATAATAATTTTCATAGCTGAGGTGGCTCTCGATTTCCGTCACCAGTGCATCCCTGACCTTCAGCTCGCCCACCACCTCCACCGGCACTGTCTTTCTGACCTTCGTGACATAATTCTGCAGATAAATCTTCTTAACTTTTCTGGCCGTCTTAAGCTTTCCAACCGCCTCTGCCATTCTCTCCAGACCTTTTTCCAGATTCTCCATCGAAGTGGCATAGGAAATTCTGATATAATCATCCGCCCCAAAAGCATCGCCTGGCACAATGGCTATTCTCGCTTCTTTCAGAAGGTAATAAGCCAGCCCGTAAGAATTCCTGATCTGTATCCCGCCGGCCTCTTTTCCATATAACGACCTGACATTCGGGAAGACATAGAAAGCTCCCTGTGGCTGGAAACAGCTGATCCCGGCCATCTGCTGCAGCTTCATCAGCACATAATTTCGCCTTCTCTGGAATTCAGCCACCATCCGGTTGACCTCGGCCTGCGGCCCCGTCAGGGCTTCCACGCTGGCTTTTTGTGAGATCGAACAGGCGTTGGAGGTCGTATGACTCTGCACCTTCGACATGGCGCTGATGATCTCTGCCGGCCCGACGGCAAACCCGATTCTCCAGCCGGTCATCGAATAGGTTTTAGACACACCGGTGATGATGATAGTTTTTTTCTTGATATCTTCACCCAGTGCGGCAAAGCTGACAAATTTAAAATCATCATAGACCAGCCGGCTGTAAATCTCATCGGCAATGACATAAATGTCTTCTTTCCTCACCACCTCAGCCAGTGCTTCCAGCTGTTGGCGGTTATAAGCTGCTCCCGTTGGATTGCAAGGGTTATTCAGGATAATGGCCCTGGTCGAAGGGGAAATCGCCTCCCGCAACTTCTCCGCTGTCAGCAAAAAGCCATCTTCTTCCCGCGTCTCGACAATGACCGGTTTACCGCCAACCAGGCTAACGCCTTCCGGATAGGTTACCCAGTAAGGCGCCGGTATAATCACTTCGTCGCCTTCGTTGACGATGGCTTCAATCAGGTTGAACAGAGAATTTTTGGCTCCACTCGATACCAGTACTTCCGACGGCTTGTATTCCAGCCCATAGTCCTCCTTCAATCTCTGGCAAACAGCCTTCCTCAGCTCAGGGATGCCGTCATTTTCGGTGTATTTGGTGAAATTCTGTTCAATAGCTTTGATACCAGCTTGTTTGATATTGGCTGGTGTCGGGAAATCAGGCTCGCCAACGCTCAAATCAATGACGTCCAGTCCTTCGGCCTTCATCGCCTTGGCCTTGGCAGATATTTTCAGCGTCGGAGAAGCACCTATTTTTGTGGCTCGTTCTGAGATACTCATGGCCATCCTGTTTCAGTCAGTCGTTATTTTTTCTCAGGTGCTGGACCCTGAGTTTGACCGGATTCTGGTTTGGTTTTTTCTTTAGCCCCGGTCTTTGAGCTGAACTTACTCTTTAAATACTCACCGAGATCAGCCCCGGTTAAAGCCTTCAGCACTTCCGGCATCTGGGCGATAATCTCAGTTATCTGCCCGGTAATCTGACTGGCGCCAGTCCCTTTATCACCACCCACCAGTACGATCTTCTCCACCTTGGATAATGGCTCAGCCACCGCTTTGGCCAGTTCCGGTAGAACCTTAATAAAGCTTTCGAGCAGAGCCGCCTCATTATATTTTTCCCAGGCCTGGGCCTTTTTGAGCATAGCTTCAGCTTCAGACAGCCCGCGCAGTTTTATCTCCTCGGCTTTGACCTGAGCTTCAAGCCGCTGGGCTTCAGCTTTACCTCTGCCTTCCGCCACCAACCTGGCTTCCTCGGCCTCAGCCTCTGCCTGAATCTGATACTTGCGGGCATCAGCCGGTTTTAGCACATTGGCTTCGAGGTCCTTTTCTTTCCTCTTTATTTCCAGCTCCTCCAGCTTGATAGCTTCTTCTTTTTCTATTTCTTTAACCCGGGCTTCTTCTTTTTTTATTTCCTGGGTAACCCGGAAGCGTTCAAGTTCATAGGAAAAATCGGCCTGGGCTTTCTTCTGATTGACAAAGACCTGCGACTCGGCCTTCTTGGCTTCATTTTCCCATTGAGCCTTGGCGATTTGGGCTTCCGACTGCAGGCGGGCGACTTCAGCTTCTTTTCTAGCCTGTGACGACTTGATCGTCGCTTCCTTTTCCGTCTCAGCCTGAGCGATGGCCGCATCTCTTTTGGCGGCCACGATTACCGGCTTGCTTAGAGCATCAATATAGCCCTGGGCGTCGCTGATATCTTTGAGTGAAAAAGACAGCAGCACCAGGCCCATTTTGGCCAGATCCTCTCTGGTAATATCCACCACCCGGCGTGAGAATTCCTGCCTCCCCCGGTAAATTTCTTCCACCGTCATCGTTCCGATGACCTCGCGCATTTTACCTTCGAGGACATTCATGGCCACATCGCGGATTCCTTCTTTGCCGGTTCCTAAAAACTGTTCAGCCGCCAGCCTGATAGCCATTTCGTTCGAATCAACCTTCACCTGAGCCGAAGCTTCAGCCATAATCGGAATTCCTTCGTGAGTCAGAACCTCAGGTGTTTTAATCTGCAGGCTGATTATCTCCAGTGGCAGGGTGTAAACCTTTTCTATGAATGGCCAGACAAAAGTTCCACCTCCCAGTTTATATCTGTAGCCGACTTTCATCTTGCTCCCGTCAGGTAGAGTCACCGTCCGTTTGCGGCCGGCAACAATTAAAGCCTCATTCGGGCCGACCTTTCGATACTGGGCAGACAGAAGCAGGCCAAGTAAAACCAGAAAAACAATGATCGCCCCGATGATGATAAGCCAGGTGGTAAGTGGCATGATAAACCTCCCTCACTTCAAATCATATAAGCAGACAAAATTGTTGATCAGGCAAAACCGGGAAAAAAGGAAAAGATTATCCCTCATTTGGCATTTTTTAATAATTAATAACCTTCCCTCAGCAGGCCATTTCTATGGTCTGCTAACCGAGAAAAAATATTAATTCTTCTCATTTTTAAAGTCAAGGAAAAAACTGGCAAGCTACAATTGCCAGCAACAAGCAAGTCCTGCCGAAGACCTGAATCCTGAATTTCTCAATAGGGTTCTAACCATGATAATAAAAGCCAGCTCACGGCTGATTAGAAAGAGGAGGCAAGCAGCGGCTTATTATGTCTCACCGCTGTCCGCCCGCTAAACCGGCTGAAAGAAAAATTCCTGCCCAGAAGAAAATCGAATTGACCAAAAATGGCTATGTTTTTATAAAAAATGTCAATGATTGCTTGCCAGCTGACAAAAATTATAATAAAATTTCAATAGATTGGCGGATGGAAAAAGGGCCAGGGAATTGAGGCGGCTAAAAACGGCTAAGGAGATAAAGAAAAATTGCCAGGAGAAAGAAAAGACAAGGTTCATAGTCTCCTTGAATGTCTTGAAACTTCAGAATCTATTAACCTAAGTTTGATCAATGAGGGGCGGTCAGCCATTTTTATCGCCCGGCAGGGAAAAATTGAGTTTGCCAACGGGGCTACGAGCTGGATTCTGGGTTACAGCCCGGACGAAATAATAGCCGCTCCGGTCGAAAAAGTTTTTCCACCTGAGACGGCCCAAAAAATATTCGGGTGTGATGGCTCAGAGCCAGGACTGCCTGGAGACTGCAGTCTGCTGGAACTGACTGTTCTACACAAAAACGGCCAGGAAATTCCAGTTGAAGCCGAAGTGGCAGTTATTGACTATCAAGGCTCGCCTTCGACTCTGGCAATTCTTCATCATGGACTCGATCGCCAGCGACTGGATGAACAACTTAAAGATGGGCTGGAGAAATTAAAGAAAACCTTCGGAGCGATCATCGAAGCTTTAAACAAACTGGTCGAAGCCAGAGACCCCTATACGGGCAGCCATCAAAGAAGAGTAGCGGATCTGGCCCGGGCGATAGCTGTGGGCATGGGACTGTCGACTGAAACGATTGATGGCTTGAGCCTGGCGGCCATGGTTCATGATGTGGGCAAAGTGGCTGTACCGTCTGAAATATTGAATAAGCCGGGACCTCTTAGTAAGAACGAGTGGGGCCTGATAAAAAATCATCCCCGGACAGGCTATGAGCTATTGAAGGATGTGGAGTTCCCCTGGCCGGTCGCCGAGATTATTCTCCAGCACCATGAGCGTCTGGATGGCTCCGGCTATCCTGATGGTTTAAAAGAAGGAGAAATCAGATTGGAGGCCAGAATACTGGCAGTGGCTGATGTGGTTGAGGCTATGTCTTCACTTCGTCCTTATCGTGAACCTCACCCTCTGGAGGAAGCTCTGCAGGAAATTGAGAAAAACCGAGGCCTTCTTTACGATCCCGACGTCGTTCGTTTCTGCCTGCAGCTTTTCCGGGAAAAAGGTTATAAACTAAAAGAAGATTATAGATAAAGATAGCGGTCCCGCCCTAAAAGGCTATAAAAATCGGATGGATTTTTCGAAGAAGGACGCGCTCCATTTCCAGTATTTCCTTAATTCCTTTGTCGGCCAGCTTGAGCAGGGAGGCCAGCTCGCTCTTGGTGAAGGCCACTCTTTCCGCTGAAGCCTGAACTTCTACCAGCCGGCCGTTGTCTATTTCCACCACATTCATATCAACTTCAGCCTGGGAGTCTTCAGCATAATCAAGGTCGAGGAGCATAACTCCCTGAACAACTCCGACACTGACCGCTCCGACCAGGTTACGCAGAGGGAAAGTGCTGATTAAGCCTTGCTCCAGCAGTTTTTTGAGACAGATGGCCAGAGCCAGACAGCCGGCATTAACCGAGGCAGTTCTCGTTCCACCGTCAGCCTGAAGGACATCACAATCAATAATGATGGTCATTTCGCCCAGGGCAGACAGATCTGTTCCGGCCCGAAGAGCTCGGCCAATCAGGCGCTGAATTTCCTGCGTTCGGCCTGAAATCTTCCCCTGATTTCTCTCCCGCGGTGTTCTTTTTTCTGTTGACCGCGGCAGCATCGAATACTCAGCGGTGATCCAGCCACTGCCGCTGCCTTTAAGAAAAGGCGGAACCTTGTCCTCCACCGAGGCGGTGGCCACCACCCGCGTTTTGCCCATTTCCACATAGGCAGAGCCTTCGGCAAAATCCAGGTAGTCGGGTTTAAAAACCACTGGCCGGAGTTCGTCATAAGCCCGTCCCGAAGGACGCTGAAAAATATCTTTTGAAGATGATTCCTTTTTCGATTGTCTGGCGTTCAACAAATTTCTCCCTTGTCGGCCAAAAGGCAGATAATCAAATGCAGCTAATGCCTCCAAACATCATAAGTCAGGCGCCATGAATTTTCAACAGCCCGCCTAAAAAGCCACAGCTTAAAAGTTGAGTACAATCGTTGTGGTAAAAAAAGTATCAACTTTTTGTCTGGGAACGAGAACCGTCAAGCCGGTATCGAGATTATCAGGACTGTAAAGCGGGACTTCGGCCTTCGGCGGCCGGTTGTTTTTCATGATCCTGACACTGGCTTTAAGAGCCAAGGATTTGGTCAGTGGGGCTATCAGGCTGGTTGTCCAGTCGTAATGCCAGTCACCCAGATGTTTGATATTGTCATCAAAAACGAAAACGGTCTCGAAGGAAGAGTTATCCAGGAGCTTTTGTTTCCAGGAAAAAACATACTGGAAGCCAAGAAACGAGGATACAGATTGCCCGCTGTATTTTCTGACGGTCAGGCTCAGGCCGCCTGACGTTTTGATTTTGGTTGAGTCTGAATCGGCCAGAATGACGCCAGCCCCGGCTGTCCACAGGGCCCGCCCTTCGACGCCAGCAAATTTATTTCTGTCCCAGCTAAAACCCAGATTGGTTAGAAGCCTTCCTGATGGTCGGTGGTCGTACTGAGCCTGAATAAGATAATTTTCAGCTGTTAGTTTTCTGGTCTTGTCTTCGATCAGGCTGAAACTATCTTCGCTCCCCACAGCTTTCTGGTTAATCGTGGTGGAGTGGGTTCTGAGGAAGAAGGTCTTAAGAAGGTAGGAGTCGCGTTCATTAGGAGTCTTAAGCAGCGTGCTGCCCAGGCTGAAGGAAGAAGTGACTGTGTTCCCACCGGTAACCACATAACTTAATTCCAGCGTTTTCTTCCAGGGTTCAAGCCAGTCCTTAATCGTTTTGTTTTTATCTGGGGTAGAGGCCTCCTGGGTTAGATTGTCCGACTCTTTTCTGGATTTATTATTTTCCTGGTTGTTTACAGTTTTTTCCTGGGCTTCTGGCTGTTTCACCATTTTGCTCTGGGTCTGGCTTTCCTTCTCAGGAGAGAGTTTCGACTGAATTTCAACAGCCAGCTGTTTTTCCTTTTCTTCCTGTGCGATTATGGTCGGCGAGGATAGGCTGTAGCCGCTGACGGGAGAAAGCCAGGTAAAAGAAAGAAACACCAGGCAGATAAGCAGCCAGTCTTTCCTGTTTGCTGAGCAATCCGGATGGTGGAGGGTAATTTGTTTTTTCATTGAGCAACTTCCTTTCGAGGTATAATGCTTGTTCCAGCAGGAGAAAGTCCTGCCTGTCTTCAAGGTGGGCCAGCCGCCAATTTCTGGCTATAAATGAAACTAAAAGATTGCCTGTTAGGTTTCAGAATAATAAAAACCTGGCCAGTATTCAATACCTGCAGCGTTTTTGGCGGTGGGAAGCCCATAAAACTTTCGGTGAGATCAGCCCGGTTGAATTAAGGTTTATTTTAAAATGGCGAAAAAAAAATATAAGCGGAAAGCGGGATTTTGCCAAAGCCTGCGATTTCCCTTATAATAAAAATTAATTTTGCTTCTAATCTTCAGGGCTCAGCCTTTAATGGAAAAAATGGCCGGAAACCGGACTGGTGCTTATTTCAAATTCATCGAGTTGGTCGCCATAACTTTTGTTTTGCTCTGGCCTGTCTTTTCCTGCGGCCAGAAGCTCCCTCTCCCTGGCCTGGAGATTAGCGTCAGTTTTTCTGATAAGAACCTGAGCGATAATCTGCTGACCTCTTTAAAGGTCAAGTTCATTACCACCTCCGATTTTAAGTCGCCTGGCCAGGACTATGAGCTGGTCGTAGAGGCCTCCGCCGGCCAGAAAATTTTATTCCAGAAGAAGCTTCCTTTACCCTGGCCTGTTTCCAGGTGGGAAGCTAACCGGGTTTATGAGGCTTCTGGTTTTATTTATTTCCCACCTTTTATTGATTTTTTCAGTCACCCGACTGGTCAGGGCTGGCCGGTCGATTTCAAGCTTTATTTAGAATCGCCCCAAAATCGGCAAAATATTATCGTCGTTTATCAACGGCAATTAAAACTTTCTCCTTGCCCACCCGATGTCCCCGATATTGTTTTCCTTGATGGCTGGGTGGTGGTCAGAAGGCCAGAGGTCAGTTCGGACAGATTACAGGTTGAACGCTGGGCAGGATCAGAGGCTTTTTGCTGGCTTAAAAATCCACAGCGTCCTGCCCTGTTGATGTTGAAAGGAAGCCTGCCCGCCAACCGACCGGAGGGACAAAAAGTCGTTATCGCCCTGGAAGGTAAAGTTCTGGAAGAGTTCGAAACTTCAGGCCCAGGTTTTGAAAAAATATATCAACTGGCTGCCTCAGACCTAGGTCAGAAAGATGGCCTGACTCTTACCATCAAGGTTAATAAGACTTTAAAGGTCAAAGATATTTATCCTGGCCTTGAGGATGACAGGCCAGTTGGCTTTCGGCTCGAGACAATTTACTTCCGCTGATTACCTGGTCTTTACCGAATCCAGATAGGAGGAGCTTCGGCGCTTTTTTTCTGGTTAATCTGCTCTTCATAAGCCTGTCTCAATCTGGTTTCTTCTTCCTGAGCTTTGAGCAGCTTTTCATAAGTATCGCTTATTTCTCGCTGAATACTATCTTTGGTTTGCATGTCAGTTAGAGCGTAGAATTGCTGCCAGAGAGCGTTCATTTTTAAGGTCAGAAGCTCAACATATTCCTTTGCTTTTTTCCAGGCCTCTTCCAATGAATTACCGCTGACATCAACACCAGGGGCCTGAGAGTCAGCTGAGCGGTTCGGGGCAGGATTTTCGACGGTTACTCTGTGGACAACAGGCGGGGTATAATTGCCGGGCTGAGACTGAGGCTGCTGGTTTTCCTGGTTTTCTGTGTTAGCCGGAGTTTCATTGGGAATGATGATGGCCGGGGTTTTGGTCAGTTTTTGTAAATCCTCGTTGGTAATTAATTTAATTTCCTTACCTTTGAGGTTTTCTCGCCTGGCTTTTTCTTTTTTGGCCAGTTCGACCACATCCTGTTCCTGGGCCAGAAGCCAGAACGGAGCACAGAAACTCAAAAAAAGCAAAATAATCATAATTTTTTTGGCCATTACTTCCCTCTCGATTAAAGAATAAACCCAATCGGCCTGCTCTGTCAATCAGGGTAAAGCGATGGCGCAGCCTCAAACCCCAGACTTATCTTCGACCTGGCGGTTTTCCAGCTGAGCCTCTGACCATCTGTTTTAAACTCCACTGCTCCATCCAGGTCGGTGCGGTAGACCTGAATATATTCAGCCTTATACCTGGAAAGCACTTCTCTGGCCGGAAAGCCATAAATATTCCGTCGGCCGCAGCTCACCACAGCCAGGGCAGGACTGACGGTTTTAAGAAAATCGGCCGTCGAAGATGATCGACTGCCGTGGTGAGGGACTTTCATAATAGTAGCTTTTAGCTGTGGTCTGGCCTTTTGCTGGTTGATTAGATATTCTTCTACCCCGGCTGTAATATCGCCTGTGAAGAGAAAGGATACCTTTTTCCAGTTGAGCCTGAGGACAGCTGAAAGGTCATTACCGGGCTTAAAGGCAGCCCTGGCTGGCTCATCCGGATAGATAAATCTTACCTCTATTCCCTCGACTGGATTTAATTCCAGGCCGGAAACTATTCTGGTCCTTTTGACCCTTTTCCCCAGAGCCTGATTTATTTCTTGATGGAGAGTACTCACCTCATAATTCTCAGTAAAGAGATATTCTTTGATTTTGAAATTTCGGGCGATAGCGGCCAGGCCGGTAGCATGGTCTGGATGAAGGTGACTGGAAACTAAATAATCGACTTTTTTATAACCACGAGACCAGAGAAAAGGTGAAACGATATTCTCACCGGGATCAAAAGCACTGGCCGGGAATCCACCGCCGTCAATAACCATCACCCGGCCACCAGGAAACTCTATGACCTGTGACTCGCCTTGGCCAACATCCATGACAGTCATGGTCAGGACGTTGGTCCCGGCTTTAAAAGGATAAGTAATAAGTATGGTGAAGAAAAGGAAGAAAACCAGCCAGGTAGCTGCTTTCTGTCCTTTAAGTTTTGGTTTTAACCGCAGAAGCAAGAGAGAAAGGTAAAAGCTGATGATAACCACCAGCGGTGGCGAGGGGAGCCGGTAAGAAAGGGAAGAAAGAGGCTCAAGACAGCCGGTCAACCAGATAAAAATCCTGATGGGTAACTTCATAAAGACAGACATCAAATGGCTGAGGCCAGGTGAAATTAAACCGATCAATAAATAAAGGTAGCCAGCAGCCATCAGGAAGCCAACCAGGGGAGTGGCCGGAATGGTCAGAAGAGCAGAAGCAAAAGTTACCCGGTTGAAACTGCTGACAATAACTGGCATAGTAGCAACCACGGCTGCCGCTGACATGGCTGCCACCCCGGTCAGCTTTAGAGGAAGAGGTGGTAGAAAACGATAAATGGGTTGATAAAAAAGGATAAGTCCGGAAGTGGCCAGAAAGGTCAATTGAAAACCGGCCTCGTTTAGACTGAAGGGATTAAGAAAGAGGAGAATCAGGGCAGAAAGCGAAATGGTATTCAAAAGATTAACCCTGGCAAAAATAATTTTGCCGATAAAAAAGAGCGAAGCCATGATGACTGCTCTGAAGACCGACGGCTGGCCTTCGACCAGGCAGCCATAAAAAACCAGGGAGACCAGAAGAATAGTGTATATTAACTTTCTTGACCTGAATATGAATCTAAAAAAGAAAAACAGGAAACCAGAAACCACTCCGACATGAGCTCCGGAAATAGCCAGTAAGTGATAAAGTCCAGTTTTCTGGAACTGAAGATCGATTTTCTGGTCGAGCCGGCCATCCTCGCCCAGAAGAAGGGCCTCAAGGATAGCTCCCTCTCGGCTCAGATTGAATTTTTTCTCACCTGGATAATCAGCTTCGATTTCCTTCTGGAGTCTTCGTCTCAAGCCGGAGAAAAAGCCTGATAAAGTATGATTGCGCCGATTGAGCTTTTTTAAAAGTAACGGGCTTTTAGTATAGGCTCGAGCCTGGATCTTCTGGCTTTGAAGATAGCGGGGCATAAAGTCGGGAAAAAAATTACTGAAAGAGCTCAACTCATTGAGGCTGGCAGAAAACTCCACTTCATCGCCGGCCTGCAGTTCTAAAGGTTCGTCACTGGTGGTCGAGTGGGGAACAGTCAGTTGTAATCTGGCTTTAGTTTTTTTCAGGTGGCCTCCCATCTCCACCTGGCTAACAGCAATCAGCAGGCGGTCACGGTCAGTTCCTCTTTCTGGCGATCTCAGAACTTTCCCCTGGAAGTTGAGATAGGTTTCAGTCGGTAAATCTTTAAGAGAATGGTCAGCGTAGACTTTATTGCTAAAAGCCTCTAGAACCAAGCCGGAAATGAAAAAGGTCAAAATGAGAAAACCAAAGGCTAGCCAGTTTTTTTTAAGAAAATAGACCAGAGAGGTAACCAGCCAGGAGGCTAAAAGGAACGACAGTAGACCAGCCTGGTAATGAAGTTCGAGAGCCCCGGCCAGAATAAGACCAGAGATAAAACTGATAGCTGGAAAAAGAAGTGGATAGGCCATCAATTAAATAGACGGCCGGCTATCCACTAATTAACAGTTTCTGCCTCGCTGGATGTTTTTAAAGAAGCCTGCTGTTCCAGAGCATTAAGAACTATATGGCACATAGCCTTGATGCCGACCGGGATAGCTCTTTCGTCAGGATTGAAATTGGGGCTATGAAGAGGAGCAGCGGTCAGCTGACCGGGGCTTTTTACTCCCAGGAAAAAATAGAAAGCGGGAATTCTTTCTGCATAAAAAGCGAAATCTTCAGCTACCAGTTGAGGTTTGACCTCGATCACATCGGCTTCGCCCAGGGATTGAGCCAGCCAGGGTACAACCAGCCTGACAAATTCCGGATGATTGTAAACCGGAGGTAACTGGCGCTCATAATCGAGGTTATAGCTGGCACCGTAACTCTGGCAGATTCCTGCTGCTATCCTTTCGATCATTTCGGGTATCCGGTCGCGGAGATCAGCATTTAGAGTGCGGACAGTTCCTTCCATGACCACTTTATCAGCAATTATATTGGATCTTACTCCGCCCTGGATTTTTCCGATCGAGATGACCAGAGGTTCGGTTGGATCGGTCAGCCGGCTGCTTATGTTCTGGAGATTGCTAATGACTTCGGCGGCAATAGCTACGGCGTCTATTCCTTCCTGTGGTCTAGCTCCATGGGCACTCTTGCCCTTAATGGTAAGAGTCAGGCTATCAGAGCTGGCCATGGTATAACCTTCAGCATAGCCAACCTGACCAACCTTAAGATCTGGCCAGACATGAAGACCAAAAATAGCCCGAACAGGCGGGTCAGCTAAAACGCCCTCTTTAATCATGAGATCAGCACCGCCTTCTTCTCCTGGAGGAGCACCTTCTTCAGCGGGTTGGAAAATAAATTTTATCTTGCCCCGAATCTTATCTTTAAAATTGCTGAGAACCATAGCTGTTCCCAGAGCAATGGAGGTATGGACATCATGACC
>ENA-UPSM01001221-UPSM01001221.1-activated-sludge-metagenome-genome-assembly--contig:-NODE-1221-length-34778-cov-13.758604_pt1 | contig 34778 bp, 38 predicted proteins | sample MGYA00238181_ERZ773283 | MGnify/ENA primary metagenome ERZ773283 (study PRJEB29023, sample SAMN05720199) | activated sludge metagenome | isolation source: Anaerobic digester | place: Japan...
AATTATAACCGCTTTAGCAGATTTAATCAATACTTTTACCTTAGCATCATATGGGCGGCGCGCTCTGATGAATAAAAATGACACATATGCGTTAGAAGTAGATCGACGCATACGCGCCGCGTCGCTCCCTGAGAGAAATTGACACATATGGGACAAAAAAATCGACGCATATGAAACAAACATTTTTTATTCCCCAAAATACCGACGGGCGCCATATTTTTTTTTAATTTTCCTTTGCAATTTTTGATTTTTACATTATTATAAAAATAATTATTATTATACGGGGCGTCAATTATGAAAAAAAAGATTTTGATAATATTTTTGTTGCCGGTTGTTATATTTATTAATTGTAAAGCCAAATCTTACGCTTCTCCTTCAAGCGACTATGAAGTAAAAAGCGAGGGGTATACTAAAACGTCTGATAGATACGCTAAATACGACGACTTATCAGAAAAACCGTCGAGTAAGGACAAAATGTCAACCAAAACAGATATTAAAGACAATCTCGAAATTGAAAGAAAAATTATCAAAACAGGCAATATAGGTTTGGACGTAAAAAATTTACAGGAAACCGAAAAAAATATTGAAATTCGAATAAAAGAGTACGACGGTTATATATCGTCGTCAAAACTGTACTCGACGACCGGTACTATTGTTCTTAAGATACCTTCGGAGAATTTTGACGTTTTTGTTCAGTCAGTCGAGATATTCGGAAAAATCACTAATAAATCGATAGAGGCTCAAGACGTTACCAAAAAATATTACGATATAGAAAAAAGAATAGAAACTAAAAAGATTCTCCAACAAAGATACGAGAGTTATCTTAAAAACGCCTCAAAAGTCGACGAACTTCTTAGTATAGAGAGAGAATTAAACAACGTTACCGTAGAAATTGAGAGTATGGAGTTAGAACTAAAAACGTTAAGTCATTTAGTAGCGTATTCTACCCTGACTCTCAATCTCAACATTCCCGGAACTAACGAAATAACAAGATATTTACCGTCGCTAAAGAATGGTTTTGCAGATTTCGGATACGGATTTGTAAATTTCTTCTACTCTTTGTTTTTTATAATATTATACGTTATCGCTTTTGGTATTCCTATAATCGTTATAGTAGCGCTTATTTATTTTATAACATTCGGAAAAATCGGGTTAGTAAAAAAATTATTCCGATATTTCTCAGGAAAGAAATAAGTCGCTATCAGTCAATTAGTATTTTTCTCCTCCAAATCATTCTGGTTAACGCCGTAAGTTTCTTCTTTGTGAATGTTTCCATAAGGCTCGATATGTACCATAATATCGTAAATATTCTCAATTTTCGACTTTAACTCCTCCTCGATCTGGGTAGCTATCTCATGCGCCTCTTTTATAGTTATATCCGGCGATACTTCTATATCGAGGTCGATAATAAAAAAAGCCCCCATTTTTCTGACCCTTACTCTATGGGGATTCTTTACGTTTTCAAATTGCTTTATAACGTCGAATATTTTATTGTATATACTTTTATCTTTCACCCCGTCCATTAGTTCGGAACTTGTTTCAAGAAATATCTCGGCGCCGGTTTTTAATATCCAGATACTCACAAGTATAGCGACGATAGGATCGAGTATCGGTAATTTTAAATAAATTGTAAAACCAAGCCCTAAAAGGACTCCAACCGAAGTAAATATATCGTTCCTCATATTTTTCGCGTTTGCTATTATAAGATCGCTTCCTATTTTCTTACCGACTTTAAAATTTAGAGCCGACATGAACAATTTACCAAAAATAGAAATTATTACTACTATGACGGTAACTATATCGGGGGCGCTTTCCGCGCCGCCTTTTAAAATTTTACCTAAGGCGGATGTAAAAAGTTTTATTCCCGCAAAAATAATTATAAAAGAAAGAACCTTAGTTCCGATGGTTTCCGCTCTTTTATGCCCGAAACTATGAACTCTATCGGCCGGTTTAGAAGCGATATATGTTGAGATCAGCGAAATTATAGAGATAACTACGTCCGTCGAAGAGTCTATACCGTCGCCGATAACGGCAAAACTGTCCGCTATAAATCCCGTCGTCAATTTCATTATCGCAAGCGCCGCATTGCCGAAAAGCGTTATATAGGAAACTAAAATTACATAACGTTCCCTCTGTTTATCTATGGTCATTATATTTCCCGTTACTATCTGCTAATATTAATTCCGACAATTATAATCGACTATATGCAAAATGTCAAATTGTTTAACGATTCTTATCGTAGTCTATCGGTGTTTTGGGGCGGAAGGAGAAATTGACACATATGATGTTAAGAATAAAAATCGACGTATATGTGTCAATTTTTTTTAATTAGTAAAATATTTGTCATTTACAAAAATTTATCCAAATTTTTGTACAACGTTTTCTACTTTTAGTTGTTATATATATATAAAGAAAAAGGAGAAAACTTTATGAAAAACAAAAAACATTTATTCCATTTTATAGTATCAGAATCTATGAATACCAATGTCATAGATTTTCTACTAAAAGAGTTCAAAATTAATACGTTCAGCGAGTTATTTGAAACTATGTTTCGCCTTATTGACAAAAAAATCTCAAAAATGAAGAGAGTAATCGGAAATCATCGCTCCGAATACGCCGTTATAGACAATACCGACGATAAAAGGCTGGATAAATACCTCAGAATCAGCGAAACGGATTATCTTCAAATAAAAAGATGGCATTCCTTGTATAACGAATTCGGTATGGCTTCGACGGTTCGAGATATTATACTGTTTTTCTATAACGGCGTTATGAAATACGGGGTGGAAGGATTTCTTGAGCTTGTTGGTAAGAAATTGAAGATCGATAAATTGAAAAACGACTTTTTGGATAAAATGACACAACTGTTAAATATCGCCGCTAGAAAACAGCTACTACACGCCCTCGTAATCGAAAATTATCCCAAATACGTCTACTCTACGTAAAAATCGACGGGGCGCGTCTCTTTTTCTTGTTAAAGAATTTTTTATTTCATATTTTGGGTTTTATAAATTTATTCAGTCCAATTAACTTCTATTTTTCTATTTTCGAAGTCTTTAATATTTTTTAAGGATTTGCAATCCGCTTTGTGGATTATTATTCCTCTGCCTCTTGACACAAATCCTATAATATCGTCTTTGTGGGACGGATTACAACATTTGGCAAAATTGAATAATAAATTTTTCTCTCCGTTTATTTCTACGGCGATCTTGGGAGATTTTACCTTTTTTATTTGAGTCTTTTTTTCAATTGCAATATTTTTATCTTTATTATCTTCTTTTAACTCTTCTTTTGTCTCTTTTTTCTTGGTAAATTGAGGTTCTTGATTAATTTGCGATAGGGCGTATTTAATTTTTCTTTTTGCGTGATTAGTTTTAACGTAGGCGAGCCACGAGAGCTTAACGTTCGGTTTAGCGCCTGTTAGAATATCCACAACGTCGCCGTTATTTAGTTCGGTATTTAACGATATAATATTTCCGTTTGCTTTAGCGCCTTTACATCTGTAGCCGACGTCCGTGTGAATTTTAAAAGCAAAATCTAAGGGAGTAGAGCCTTTAGGAAGTTCGATAATATCTCCTTTTGGGGTAAATATATAAATTTCCTCTTTAAGCATATCGTCTCTAATGGCGTTATAATAGTCTTCCCACGAAAGACCTTCTTTATTAAATTCCATAAGATTTTTGAGCCAATCAAAATCTTCAACTTTTGGCGTTGAATCTTCCTTATAAAACCAGTGCGCCGCTACTCCGTATTCGTTAACTTTATCCATCTCTTCCGTTCTAATTTGTATCTCTACGGCTTTTCTTTTTTCAACTAATACGGTGGTGTGCAACGATCTGTAACCGTTATGCTTTGGGCTCGATATATAATCTTTGAATCTACCCGGTATGGGCATCCAGATCGAATGAACTATACCGAAAATAAAATAGCAGTTGTCAATCGTATCGGTAATTATGCGAACTCCAAACAGGTCGAAGATTTCGTCGATTTTTTTATCGTATTTTCGCATTTTTTTATATATCGAATAGTAGTGTTTCGGGCGAGATTTTATTGCGAATGGAATTTCTTTTTTTCCTAATTTACACTTAATAACTTTGGTTATTTCATCTAAAGTCGTTTCTATATTCATCTCGTTTTTAACGATATAATCGTCTATTATGTCGTATATATCCGGTTTTAACGATTTGAGAGCTAAATTCTCCAACTCGTTTTTTATTACTCCCATACCGATTCTTCCGGCTAAAGGGGCGTATATATCTAAAGTTTCATTTGCTATACGTTTTATTTTTTCTTTAGGAAGATATTCAAGCGTTTGCATATTGTGTAGCTTATCTGCGAACTTTATAATTATTACTCTGATGTCTTTAATCATGGCAAATAGCATTTTTCTGATAGTTTCGGCGTTTTGCTCCGATTTGTTTGAAGCTTTTAATTTACTTATTTTGGTAACGCCGTCCACAAGATTCGCTACTTTTTCGCCGTAAATTTTAGTTATCTCCTCGTAAGTAACCGGAGAATCCTCTACGACGTCGTGAAGAATTCCAGCTATTATCATCTCTACGTCGGCTCCCATATTAATGAGGTTCAAAGCGACCGATATGGGGTGAATAATATACTCTTCTCCGGACGCTCTAAGTTGGTCTTTATGGCATTTTTCGGCAAACTCGACGGCGTTTAGTATTGTTTCTTTATCTTTAGGTTCGAAATTTATAGTCGACGTTTTTAATTGTTCTAATAATTTTTCTTTATTTTGCATAATCTGTTCTTAATATGGTTCAAAATTATGGTTCGAAATATAATTTTATCAATTTTAAAAAATACGGATATTTTAAGATAATATAATTTTGAATAAAAATAATCTAGCAATTAATAAATAAATGTTGACTAATTGAAAAAAATCTTGTAGTATTGCAACTATAAATTATTAGTAGGAATCTTATAAAGAAAGAGTCTTGCCGAAGGCTCTTTTTTTTATGGTGAAATTTGACATTGACGGATTTTATGAAAGAGAGAAAACAGAGCAGACTTGAAAATCTTATAGAGGATAAAGTTCGGCCGTTTTTGGCTAATCTCGGCTATTCTTTGGTAGAAACGGGATTTGCAAATATTAAAGGCGGCTCAAAAGTTACGTTGTTTTTGTATAGTAAATCAAATATGAGCGTAGACGATCTAGCTCGTTTAAGTAGAAAGATTTCGCCTGTTTTGGACGAACTGGATTTTTTAAAAAACGATTATTTGTTAGAACTATCGAGCCCGGGGATAACGAGAGTCTTTAAAAGTCTCAGGGAATTCGATATTTTTAAGGGGCATATCGTAAAAATTGTGAAAGATAAAGAGATATTGATAGGCGAATGTCGCGGAATAGAGAACGATTATTTGTTATTAATGATAAATAACGAAATTAACAAAATAAATTTGGAATCAATAAATAAAGCTAAATTGTATGGGTAAATTAAGGGGGATTATCTTATGGTTTTAGATCTATCGTCGGCTATTAAAGAGTTGCATAACGATAAGGGAATTAATGAAGATTTGATTTTAAAAACGATCGAACAGGCTTTAACTAAAGCTTATGAAAAATATTACGGCACTGTAGAAAACTTAATTATAAGAACCGATGAAAATATGGTTATTTCGATTTTTTCAAAAAAAGAAGTAGTCGAAGAGGTTGACGACGATTTATTTGAAATATCTTTAAAAAGCGCAAAAAAGATGGATAAGGATTCTGAAATCGGCGATAGTATGCTTGTGCCTTGCAATCCCGAAGAGTTCGGAAGAATTGCTATTCATTCTGCAAAACAGATAATCTTGCAGAGATTGAAAGAGATAGAGAAGAATTCGTTATTATCTGATTTTAAATCGAAAGAGGGCGAAATAATAATAGGTTATATACAAAGAATTAAAAACGACAATATATATATAGATTTGGGAAACGTTGAAGGAATTTTACCGAAAAGGAATCAATGTCCGCATGAAAGTTATCAGACGGGGGAGCGTCTAAAATCTTTGGTTACGGAAGTTAAATTATCTAAAAATGGAAACGTATCTGTAATCTTATCGAGAGCCAGTTCTGAATTTGTTAGAAAACTTATCGAAGTTGAAATTCCTGAGATTTACGATAAAACCGTTCAAATATTTAAGATTGCCAGAGAACCGGGTTATAGAACAAAGATAGCGGTATTTTCAAACAAAGAGGAAATTGATCCCGTAGGGGCTTGCGTGGGACAAAAGGGAAGTAGAATTCAAAATATTATAAAAGAACTTGAAGGGGAAAAAATTGACGTATTAAAATGGAGTATTGATTCTAAAAAATTCATCGAGAACGCGCTTATTCCCGCGGAGATTTCCGACGTTATTATAGCAGACGAGCCGAATAAAAAAGCCGTCGTTATAGTAGACGAAAGCCAATTGTCTTTTGCCATAGGTAAAAAAGGACTTAATATAAAGCTAGCCAATCAACTAACCGATTGGAATATCGATATTATGAGAGTTGAAGAGGCTCTGGAGAGAGGATTTATCAAAGATCACGCAAGAGACGCTGAAGAGTTATTTAATATAGAAGAGAACGAAATTGAAGATCTTGAAATTCCTGTAAATATAAAAGAGGCTCTAATCAATAATTCGATAACGGCTATCGAACAGTTGATAGAGTTGTCGTTTGAAGATATGAAAGCGTTAGAAGGCTTCAACGACGAGATGGCGGATTATCTTAAGAATTTTGTAGACGATAATTTTGAAGTGATAGTTGAAGAAGACGATATGGAAAAAGTTGCGGAAAACGCCACGGTTGAAGACGGAGTGTTATATTACCAATGTCCAAATTGCGGCGCTAATATTACCGAAGACGAAACGTCTTGTAAAAGCTGCGGAGTAGAAATCGTTTTTGAAGAAGAAGAAGAGGAAGAAGAGGTTGACGAAGAGACAATATCTGAAGAAGTCTAAAAATAATGTATATTTTTTTATAATAAACTTGACATTATTTGTAAAAGATATAAAATTTTGACGGTTTCTTTTAGATAGATAAAATATTTTTGTGGAGCGGATATGTCCAATAATGAAATGAAAGGCGAGTTGATCAAAAAGAAAGAGGTAACTCCAAAAAAGGTCGTGGTTGTAAAAAAAGTAAAAAAGGTCATAATAAAAAAACACCCTAATCAAAAAGAAAATGAAACAGGAACGACTCAACTTACCGAAAAGACAAAAGAAAGCGTTATTAATGAAGCTAGTAACGTTAATAGTCAAACTCAAACCGGAATTAAAAAGATAGACGTTAAGATTGACGATAAAAAGGATAACGCAACTCCGCTTAAAACGAACGCTACGCAAACGACTGAAAAGAAAAAATATTTTACTAAAAAATATGTCGGCGGCGGCGGAGCCGCAAACGCTTTTATTAAGAAGAACGAATTTCAAAACCGGGATACTAGAACCGGCGCCGGCGGATTTAATCGCCCATCTAGTACCAAACCCATAGCCGAACCGTTGCAAAAAAACGATAAGGATAGATCCAGAAAAAAACTAAACCAAAAAAAATACGATACGACGAGTAAAAATTCTTACAAGGAAGAGATACAGAAAGGTTTTCTTTATAAGAAAAAAGAGAAAGATCTTCTGTTAAGCGTTCCGGAGAGCATAGACATTATAGACGTCATAAGTATTAGCGATCTCGCGAAAAAAATGAATTTGAAAGCAAACTCTATAATATCTAAATTAATGGATCTTGGCATGATGGTTACTATAAACGATAAAATAGATTCGGATACCGCTTCTATTGTCGCGTCAGAATATAATTGTAAAGTTAACGTCGTTTCGCTTTATGAAGAGACGATTATAGAAGACGACGTTGAAAAGGAAGAAGATATTGAAAAACGTCCTCCTGTCGTTACAATAATGGGACACGTAGATCATGGTAAAACCAAATTACTCGACGCTATAAGAACTACGGACGTAGCTTTAGGCGAGTCCGGAGGAATAACGCAGCACATTGGCGCTTATACCGTAGCGTTAGAGAATGGCGAAACGATAACTTTTATAGACACCCCCGGTCACGAAGCTTTTTCCATGATGAGAGCCAGAGGAGCGGAGGTAACGGATATTGTCGTTTTGGTTGTCGCGGCTGACGACGGGGTCATGCCTCAAACTGTCGAAGCTATTAAGCATGCAAAATTGGCAAACGCGCCGATAATTGTCGCAATTAATAAAGTTGATAAACCGAATACCAATATTGAGAAGATTAAACAACAATTAACGGAGCATGATTTGCTGCCGGAAGAGTGGGGCGGTAGTACGCTTTATTGCGAAGTTAGCGCTTTAAAGAAATTGGGGATAAAAGAGTTGTTGGAGACGATAATTCTACAAGCTGAAATGATGGATTTGAAGTCTTCTAAGAAATCAAGAGCTACCGGTTTCGTATTGGAGTCTAAGATAGATCACGGGAAAGGGGTAGTCGCGACGGTTTTAATATCTAAAGGGGCGCTGAAAGTCGGAGATTTTTTTGTAGCCGGTATTTATTCGGGTAAAGCCAGAGCGTTGTATAACGATAAAGGCGAAAAAATTAAAGTAGCGTATCCCTCTATGCCGGTTGAAATAACCGGACTTGAATATGTTCCAAACGCCGGCGACCCGTTCAACGTTACCGTAAATGAGAAAGAGGCTAAAATCATCGCCGCTAAACGTCAAGAATTAAATAAAATGGAAGAAGCCAAGTTAGTCAAGAAGGTAACGTTGAACGAATTGATAACGCAAAAGAAAGAGGGGGAAGTTCAGGAGATAAAGATAATAATAAAAGCCGACGTTCACGGTTCGGCTCAAGCTATTCAGGATAGTTTAGAAAAACTCAGCAATAAAGAGATCAAACTTGTAACGGTTTCCGCCGGAGTAGGAGCAATTAATAAAGACGACGTTATGCTTGCGGTGGCGACTAACGCTTTTATAATCGGATTTCACGTTAGACCTAATCCGACGGCTCAAGCTATAGCTGAACAGGAAAAAGTAGAGATAAAGAGATACAATATTATTTACGACGTAATAGAGGATATCAAGTCCGCTATGCAAGGTATGATAAAACCGGATCTGCTTGAAGAGTTGATTGGAACGGCAGAGATCAAACAGGTATTTAAAATTTCTAAAATCGGTACGGTCGCCGGATGTATAGTATCTCACGGTAAAATTAAGAGAAATTCTTTGATAAGATTGATACGCGACGACGTCGTTATTTATTCGGGAAAGATTACCACTTTAAAACGATTTAAAGACGACGTTTCCGAGGTAGCAGAGGGAGTCGAATGCGGTATAGGTATCGAAAATTATAAAGATTTTAAAGTCGGCGACGTAATGGAAGCTTATGAAATAAAAGAGATTGCCAGAAAATTAGACGATATCGAATTAGCGTAATTTTTTTAGGACCTTAAATTATGAAATATAAAATGGACAGGGCTAAGAATTTAATAGTTCAAGAAATAATGATGGCTATAACGTCGGGGGCGGTTAAAGATCCGAGAGTGCCGAAGATTATGACTATAACCGACATCTCTTTGAGTAAAGACTTTCACTATTGTCATTTATATTTTACTACGATAGGCGAAGAGGAAGATCGAAAGCGGGCTGTATTAGGATTAAATAGCGCAAGGGGGTTTTTCCAGAAACTAATCTCCGAGAATTTGAATATGAGATTTACCCCTAAAATTGAGTTTAGATACGATGAAAAAAAAGAAGAAGCTTTAAGAGTAGACAATATTATTGAAAATATAGTTAAAGAACGAATCGAACAAAATGCGACAGACGATACCGATAGATAACGAAGGGCTTATATTAATTAATAAACCTGAAGGTAAAACCTCTTTTCAAGCTGTTATAGAACTTAGAAAAAAAATCGGTATAAAGAAAATCGGTCATTCAGGCACGTTAGATAAAGCGGCGCGCGGATTGCTCGTTTTTTGTATCGGCAAAACTACCAAATTACTGAATTATCTGATAGGGCTTCCAAAAAAATACTATTGCGAAGTTACTTTTGGTATTCAGACTAATACCGACGATAAAAACGGCGAGATTATAAACAGATACGACGGCTCTATAGAATTTGATACGATAAAGAATTTATTGCCTGAGTTTTCCGGAATAATTCGGCAAACTCCTCCAAATTATTCCGCTATTCATGTAAACGGTAAAAGAGCTTACCAGCTTGCTCTGAGAGATAAAGAGATGGATTTAAAAACGAGGGAAGTAGAAATTAAAAGTTTGAATGTCGTAGGTTTTGACGGAAAAGTATTAAAGATAGAAATAGAATGTAGTTCGGGGACTTATATTAGGTCTTTGGCGAGAGATTTGGGGCTAAGATCCGGCTATTTGGCGTACGTTTCTCATTTGAGAAGGGATAATGTGGGGGATTTTTCTTTGGAGGAGGCAAATAATTTGACCGACGATAAGATAAAAATATATTCTCCTATAGAGGCGTTAAGACATTACGAAACTATAAACATCAAAGAGGAGTATGTCGAATATTTTAAGAATGGAAAAAGACTAAATAGCGGGATGTTTTTAGACATTGATAATAAAAACGGCGAGTTTAAAACGGCTTTCGATAACAAACTTTTAGGGGTTATCCGAAAGGAAAACAGTAAGATTTCTTATAAATTCGTTTATTAGATATATCCGGATATGAAAATTATTAATAATTTTACGGACGAAGTATATTCTCAAAAGCCCTCTATAATGCTTATCGGATATTTTGATTCCGTTCATTTGGGGCATACAAAGATTATTAAAGAGATGATTGATATTTCTAGAGATAAGAATCTCAATCACTACCTTCTAACCTTTAAAAATCTTCCAAGTAAAACTAAAAAATTTAAAAATATACTGGAGCCGGAAGATAAGGTTTCGATTATTAAAAATTTAGGCGTAAAAAATTTGATATTAGTCGAATTTGACGAGAAGATTGCCAATATGTCGCCTAAATTATTTCTTGAAGTTGTAAAAAATAATTTTAACGTTACGGATTTTATTGTTGGAGAGGATTTTAAGTTTGGAAACGGTAGAACCGGAAGCGTTTTAGATTTGGAAAAGATGAATTTTAATATTCATTTGTCGGAAAAACTGATAAAAAATGGTATAAAAATCTCGACAAAAATAATAAAAAATTATATAAGCGAGGGAAATATTGAAGCGGCAAACTCTCTAATTGGTAGGAATTACTATATTAAGGGCATAGTTAGGAGAGGTAAACAGATTGGTAGAAAAATTGGTTTTCCTACGATGAATATTATAAATAATGATATTTTATTACCGCAAACGGGGGCGTACGTTACAAAAACAATTGTAGATAGCAAAGAGTACTACTCTATGACCTACGCGTCCGAGGAGATGGTTGAAACTAATTTGATAGACTATGACAAATATCATTATAATTTTAAAATAAAGATTGATTTTTTTAAAAAAATAAGAGATAATATGGCGTTTAGTAGCGTAGAGAAACTGAAAAATCAATTAGAAGTTGATTTGGAATATATAAACGGGTATTTTAAAAATTAGTATAAATACTCTTTTTTCATATTATAAGGAGAAGATTGATGCTGACTGCGGATTCTAAAAAGGAACTTATTAAACAATTCGGAAAAAATGAGAAAGATACCGGATCGCCGGAAGTTCAGATTGCTTTGTTAACCGAAAGAGTTAAATATTTAACGGAACATCTCAAAAGCCATGTGAAAGATTTCCATTCAAGAAGAGGTCTATTAATGCTGGTTGGTAAGAGAAGAAGACTGTTAGATTATTTGAAGAATAAAGAGATCGAAAGGTATAGAAGTATCATTAGCGATTTAGGTATAAGAAAGTAACTATTTTAAAGCAAATCTGATAGGATATCTGTATCTGACTGCGACGGGAATTCCGTTTGCTTTAGCGGGGATGCATTTTGCACCTTCGAGAGCTTTAATTGCCGCTTCGGCAAAACCGTATCCCGGATCTTTTAAAACTATGATATTTCTAAGTTCTCCTTTTTGATCTATATAAAGCTCCAGATATACTATCCCTTCTATTCCTTGCTTGTTTGCCAGCGGCGGATAAACTATTTTTGATTTAATGTCGTTAGTCGGTAAAACGGGAGGCTCCGAGATCTTGTGTTGCGGAAGATAATCGATTTCAACCTCCTTTATCTCTTTTTTAGTTTCAATAACGTCTTCTGCGACTTCGTCCTGTTTATTTATTTCTATAACTTCCTCTTTTTTTTCAACTTTAATCTCTTCCTTTTTCTCTTCTTTTTTTTCTTCTTTTTTCTCTTCAGGCGGAGGAGGGGGCGGTATATATTCTTTAACGTCAACCATTTTAAAAATAGCGTTATCTTTTCTAGTCTGTTTTTGACCGGGATTTATAGTTACTACAAGAAACAGTATCAAATGAGCTAATAGCGCGATAGATAGAGCTATGTATCTTATATATTTGCGAGCCCAATCGCCGTAATTATTTGACTTTCTATCGTTTTTTAACATACCGCTAATTCCCTTTTACAACTAAAGAGACGGCGCGATGTTGTAAAAGTTTGAGAATTTCAATAACGCCGTTCACATTTTTATATTTGGTATTTTTATCTGCTATAATATGAATTCGAGTTTTAGGATCTTTCGTTATTGCGTCGACTATTTTTTCCTCTAAGGTCGTCGTATCTATAATATAACCCTTATAGTAAATAACTCCGTCGTAGTCTATCCGGATCTCAAAATTTTTATCCGCTTGAGTCGTCTCTTTATATTCAGCTTCGGGGTAATCAATTTTGATAACCTTTTTATAATTAATTAAAGATATGAGCATAATAAAGATAAGAAGTAAAAAAGCTATATCCGACATCGAATTTATCGGAATAAACGGAGCGATTCTCGTTTTTTTATGAATTTTCACCGAAATTTTTCTCCTTCTCTGAGCATACTGAATGAAAAGTTTTCAACGTTTAGTTTTCTTACCGCTTCTACGACGCTAACGACTTTTTGATAATTTACGTCGGGATGTATTTTTAGCAAAACCGTAAGATTGGGATTTATGGTTAAAATATCTTTTATTTCGCGCTCTACTTCTTCTATCGGGACGACGTTTTCTTTGAGAAATACCTCCCCTTTTTCATTAAGATTGATTCTCAAAATATCCTTAACGTTTAATATTTTTGCAGAGTTTTTTTGAGGAAGACCAAGAATGAAACCTTTATTTATATTAAACATCGCTATTACAATAAAAAAAACTATTAATAAAAACGCCAAATCGCTTAAAGAGCCGGAACCTAAAACATCTATTCCCTTTCTTCTTGAAATTTTAATCTTCATAATTGCGTCCTTATTTTTTATTTTGAGAAAATAAAATTGACGATATAATATCGCTTCCGGATTGTTCTATCTCTTTAGCAAAATTGTCTATTATGTTAGTAAATATGTTGTACGCGGCGACGGCTAATATCGCAATAGTTAATCCAAAAGCCGTCGTTATTAAAGCTTCAAATATGCCGTTGGCTACCAGTTGCGCGTTGATATCGTCCGCATTGGCAATATTTCTAAATGCCGCGATCATTCCTGAAACGGTGCCTAGAAATCCGGTAATAGGCGCAAGAGATCCTATGGCGACAAGAAAATTTAATCCCCGCTCAAGATCATTAATTTTCTTAGACGCTTCGGCTTCCAAACATTTTTCCATCCTATGTTCTCCAAACCGAGCCATTTTTATAGCTCCTAAGAAAATTGGGGCGCTAACTTTATTTTTCTTGGATTTCGCGCATATCTCTTCCGCCGATTTTAGATCTCCCAAATCTATTTTTTCTATGATTTTTGAGAATATATCTTTAACTTTTAAGTTATGAATAAGTAAAAATATACTCCTCTCCAATATTAACGCAACGGTCGCGATTGAGAAAATAAGAAGAGGCCACATAAAAATCCCGCCTAACTGAAAAAATTGAAGCAAAGTCATCTTCTCGTCGCCCATTTGTACGTCTCCTTATAATTTTATTTTACGAAAAAACTTATAATTATTCAAAATATTTTGGGAAAAACGATCAAAATTATATGAAAAAATTGCCGGACGTTGACTGCGACGCAACGGGCGTTTCGTCGGTTTCTTTTTGAGGAGCGCGTCCCCCTCGATTTTCCCTCGACTACGCGCGGGACGCGAAATCGAGGGGGCAGTAGATACGCATATGTGTCAAAAACAAAATTCGACACATATGGTACGCATAGGCGCGCGGCGATTGTCGTATAAAAAAATGACACATATGATGTTAAGAATAAAATTGACACATATGCGCCAAATATTTTTAACTAGTAAATTCCAAAAAACCGACGAGGCGCTCGCGTCTGTACAAAAAAATTGACAAACATCAAAAGCCAGCTAGACAATATTGACTTCGATAACTGAATTATTATTCAAAAAAATATTTTTCCTCTCATTATTTTTAAAAATATATTGAAATATTTTTAGTATTAATTTAAAATTAACGGCGAAAATCGAGTGCGTCTTTTATATCAAGCCGGTTCAAGATGCGTTTCGAGGTTCGTATATAGCGTCAGTTGAGCGAAAGGCAACGGCGTCTGAGATTTTGCTTTTATATTTTCTTTGGCTTTCGCGCCAAGCAAAGGAAAAAAATGGATGATGATTTAATAGAAAATTATTCATGTTTAAATACTTCATCAATTTATAAGTATATTCTTGAACATCACGGAAAAGAAAAGGCGGATTATTTTTTTTCCGGGTATCCTCATTCTATTAATCATTTGATAAATTCAAAAAATTGGACTAACTTTGAAAAAGTTGTATTCCCAATATGGGAAAAAATAGCAAAAGAATTATTCGATAATGATAAAAGGCAATGGGAAAAAGCCGGCTTATATGCTACAATGAGAGCAACAATTGGGCCAATTACTATATTAGTAAAACTCGCAACATTTGAGAAGCTATATTCAATAATGGAAAAAACGGCAAATCAATATTCATTAATAGAAAAATTTAAAGTCGTTAAAATTGATAAGTATTCAGCATATATAACTTTTTCAGTTGATGAGAAATATAAAAATTATTATAGTATAACTAACGCTTATTATTTAATGGGAACAATAAAATCAATTCCAAAATTACGTGGAATTCACAATAATAGCATAGACAATGTCATTAGGATGGAAGCTTGTTTTGAAGCGGTTGAAAATATTTTAAATTATATTAATGTAAACGATTATAAAATTATAAACAAGAAATTATTCATATCAAACATATATTATGGAGAAGTTGTAGATTGTCCAAAAAAATATTTAATCGATGATAAAAAAGATAGAAATGTAATTTTTATTAATAAATCGTATTATTATAAAAATGAACCGCTATTAATTGAAGGCGTATATTACGGGACGGAAATTTGTTATTTTTCACTTTCTTATCCAAAACAAAGTTTTTTATCTCAGATTTTTAAAGCATTACACTTTTTAAAGAATTATAAAATATTACAAGAAGAATTAGAAAAACAACAGGAATTATCAAAAGAAAAAATTCGAGAACTTGAACATGAAAAACAAAGCTTAATTATATCAAGAAACGAGGCGGAAAGACGATTAAGGATTACAGAGGTATATACTCGACGCTCAATTGTTGATGTTGTTGAAAAAGGAGACGATCCAACTAAATATGAACCGGCAAATAAAAATATGGCAATATTATTTTCCGATATAAGGGATTTCACGACTATTTCAGAAAAATTATCGCCATTGGATACTGTAAACCTTCTAAATTCTTATTTTAATAAAATGAATGATTGTATTATTCGTCTAAATGGCGAAATTGATAAATTAATCGGCGATTGTATTATGGCTTTATTTTTTAATCCCGATAATTCAGTCAAATCTGCAATTCAAATGAGAAAAAATCTTAATATTTTTAATCGCGATAATAAGACTAAAATAAAAGTTAATAATGGCGTAGGAATAAATTTTGGCGAAGTAGTTCTTGGAAATATCGGCTCTGAAACTAAAATGGATTATACTGTAATTGGCGATGTTGTAAATTCTGCAAGTCGTATGGAAGCATTAACAAAATATTACGGACTTCCGATTATTATTTCCGAAGAACTCAAAAATTCTTTAAAAGAAAATTACAAAATTCGGTTTATAGACGAAGTTTTAGTAAAAGGTAAAAAACAACCGACAAGAATTTATGAAGTTTTTGATTATGAAAAGGAAGATATAATAAAGATGAAATCAGATAACCAAAGCGTTATTAATGATGCGTTTGAATATTATAAAAAGGGACATTTTAATGAAGCCAATAAAATATATAGCGATTTAATCAAACGATGCGGAAATCATAATTTTTTAGAAAATAAATGTTCCGATCCTTTATTAAATTTTTATTTTGATAGATGTATAAAATTGCAAGAGCAAAAAGAAGCAGGATTATTAGATAATTGGAATGGAATATATGAGTTTGTCGATAAATAATAATTTTTTGCGTCCGCGCAAAAAATTATTGTATTAATATTACGGCGCCGTATCTATCGCGCAACAGCCGGTTGTCGGTTTACCCAAATTGACGGCTATTTGATACGATTATAGTTGATTTTTGACATTATTTGTAGTATTTGTTAATTATATTTAGATTTATATAAGCCAGCCGTCAACTTCGACAACCGGCGGGCGTTGAGCGCAAATCGCCCTTGTTACAAATCTTAACAAAATTCCTTGAAATAATCTTGTAATAGTAGTACGTTTAGTAATATGAAAGTGAAGGCGTCAATAACTATAAGTAAAAATATTCTTGAACAAATTGATAATAGGATTAACGATTCTTATAGTAGATCAAAATTTATAGAAGAAGCGGTAGTTTATTATTTAAAAAATTATCAAAAAACAATAAGAGAAATGAATGATTCCAAGATAATAAATTCTAATTATAAAGAATTAAATAAAGAAGCGGAAGATGTATTATCTTTTCAGGATTGGTAAAATTGAAAAGAGGAGATTTGTTTAGAGTTTATAAGGGCTCGGTGAATGATCCAAAAAATTATAGAGTATTTGTAATAATTAGTAGACAGATATTAATAGACTCCAAATTTTCTACCGTAATATGCGCTCCAATATATAGTAATTATGATGGACTATCTACGCAGGTAAAAGTAGGAATTGAAGAAGGATTAAAACATAATAGTTCAATATATTGCGATGAATTGATAAGTATTAGAAAAGAGTTACTAACAGATTATATTGGAAAACTATCTTATGAAAAGATGTTTGAATTAAATAATTGTTTGAAAATCGCTTTAGATATTGATAATGAAGTTTAAGAGGGCAACTAGCGCTTAACATGGCATACAAGAAGGCACCCTTTAAGATTTTTATGTGATTATTGTTGATTTTTGGTGTTATTTGTAGTATTTGTTAATTATATTTAGATTTATGTCAACTTCGACAACCGGTGGGCGTTGAGCGCAATGCCGCGCCTAAAATTATTTTTTGAAGAAGGAGTTTAGTTCGCCGTCTTCCTTGACCTCGTAAATAATAAATTTGGAGATTTGTATGTTAAGAAATGAAGATGATTTATATGATTTAAGTGATGAACAAGAAGAAAACAATGAAACTGTTTTTTCTGAATATGATTTGACATCTTCCCCAAATGATTTTAATATAAAAACTTTATTTGATTTTATATCTTCTGGAATAGTTAAGATTCCTGGATTTCAAAGAAATTATGTTTGGGATATAAAACGTGCATCTAAATTAATTGAATCAATTATTTTAGGAATACCAATACCCCAAATATTCCTGTATCAAGAATCTAAAAATAAATTTGTTGTCATTGATGGGCAACAACGATATATGACAATTTACTATTTTATTTTAAAAAGATTTCCTAGATATGAAAAAAGAAACGAACTAAGGAAGTATTTTGAGGGAACTGAAAAAGGAATTCCAGAGAATTTATTAAATAATAATGAGTACTTTAGTGATTTTAATTTACAATTACCTGAGAAATTACCGGATAATCCAAATCCACTTAACAAGAAAAATTATTTTACATTAGATGTTGATTTAAAATCAACTTTTGATATGAGAACTATTAGAAATGTTATTATTAAGGAAAATATTGATGATGATAAAAAATCATCAGCTATTTATGAAATATTTAATCGATTGAATTCTGGTGGTGTAAATTTAACTCCTCAAGAAATTAGAGCCAGTCTGTTTCATTCAGATTTTTATACAATGCTTTATAATGTCAACCAAGATGAAAATTGGAGGAATATTACTCCGACAAAAACACCTGATATTCACATGAGAGATATTGAAATATTATTACGAGCTTTTGCTATTCTAAAGGATAAGAAAATCTATAAACCTTCCATGACAAAATTTCTTAATAATTTCTCAAACAAGGCTAAATCATTTAGTATTGAGGAGATAAATATTTTAAAAGAAATTTTTTTAAAATTTGTTGAATGTTATTCAAAGATTGATAAATCGATCTTTTATGTAGGGAAAAATCGATTTTCTGTTACTATTTTTGAATCAATATTTTATTTTGCATGTATAGATGCTTATCAAAACAATAATACTAATATAAAAATTGTTGATACATCAAAATTTAAAAAGTTAAGGGAAAATGAAGACTATAATAAATCAATTTTGGATAATACAGCAAGTTCTAAAAGTATTAATACTAGACTTGAAAAAGCAGTGGAGATTCTAAATTGAGCAAATCAATAATTAATTCATTGTTTGATGAATCTATTTCAATTGTTAATAAACTTGAAGAAAACAAAGAAATTTCTTTAGCTTCAGATGCAAAACGTCATTTTACAAAAACATTTATACTCGCTTCAGCAAGCTATTTTGAAGATAAAATACAAAAAATACTAATAGATTTTGTTAATAAAACAACAAGCAATAATGAATATGTAATCAATTTTTTTAAAAAGAAAGCAATATCTCTTCAATATCATACTTATTTTGATTGGGGAAAAAAGAATAATCCAAATGCACCAGGTAAATCAGCAAATGCTTTTTTCGGATTGTTTGGGGAAAATTTCAAAAATAAAATAAATACGAAAATAAATAATGATGATAAGTTAAAAGAAGCGGTAGAATGTTTTATTGAAATAGGACATCTTAGAAATATTTTAGTCCATAGTAATTTTGCTTCTTATAATAATATTGAAAAAACTATAGATGAGTTAAAAAATAGTTACGATAAAGCAGAATTGTTTGTAGATTTTATTGAAAGTTTTTTAAAAAATAGCTAACATGCTCAACATCCTTGTTTCGCATGTAAATAAATGCGTGCTTTCTGCACCTAACAGCGTATATGACTCCGCTCGCTGTCGTTCGCTGCGCCCTTCGGGTTCCGGCGGAATACCGCCTTCACCCAAATTGACGTCGATTCTATGTGATTATAGTTGATTTTTAGTGTTATTTGTAGTATTTGTTAATTATATTTAGCTTTTTATAAGCCAGCCGTCAACTTCGACAACCGGCGGGCGTTGGACGCTATTTTTGGGGTGAGAAAAACAGGTTAAAATATATGGAGATAAAATTAGCGATTTTTGATGATTTAAATGAAATATTAGAATTACAGAAATTATGTTATCTAGAAAATGCAGAAAGATATAATGACAATACAATACAACCATTAACTCAATCAATAAATGAAATACAAGAGGAATTCAAAATTCAAACATTTTTAAAAATTATGTATAATTCAAAAATAATAGGGAGTGTAAGAGCATTTGTAAATAATGATACTTGTTTTATTGGTAAATTGATAGTTCATCCTGATTATCAAAATATTGGAATTGGGAAAAAATTAATGTTGAAAATTGAAAAAATATTTAATTCGGTAAAGAGATTCGAATTGTTTACTGGTTATAAAGATGAGAAAAATTTGTATTTTTATAAAAAATTAGGCTATTCGATATTTAAAGAAAATTTTGTGAGCAATAATATTAAATTTATATATTTAGAAAAATATAATAAAAATACTTTGGATTTAAATATTGATTATGAACAAGTTAAAGGAAATATAGAATAATTTAGATCTATATTCTTGGCGAGTTTTATTAGGATTTCCATCTTGAAGTAGTGAAGATAGAAAAATATTCAAAGTATATTGTTCAGATAGTAAGAAAACAATTTGGGAAATGAAAAAAAATATTAAACCAATTCCACCCCAAAACGACCGACAACAGCCGGTTATCGGTTCACCCAAATTGACGTCGATTCTATGTGATTATAGTTGATTTATTTTGTTATTTGAAATATCATCTTCATATAGTAGCTGTCCGGGATTATTCGGGCGCCTTCTTGTATGCCGAGGCGTTGCGACTGAGAGGATTTTTTTTTATGAAGAAAATGTTGTTTTTTGCGCTTATATTTTACTCTATAAATGTAAATATTGATTCTTCTGAAATTTATATGGGACCGGTTTTTGAATATAGTCTTGGAGGTTATGTATTCCCTTGTCCTTATAATAATAATTTTAATTTAGGTCTAAATCTTTCTATAAATAAAATAATCAACAAGGATTATATCCACTTTAATATTGAAAATCAATTTTTATCAAGTTTTGAATTTAGCTCTATTTTTACCGTTGGCGGTTATGGATATTATTTCAAAAATTCTTTAAAGATATACCCAATAATTATGATAGGTAAATTAGTTTATTTCTTTTTTTCTCCGTTAGGCTTATTATTTGATAATGCTTTTTTTTCTATAGGTTATTGGTATAATTTAGAAAATAATACAAGAGGATATGATTACAGTATTTTTCCTTATATATTTCTTGGTTTATCGACAAAAATAGGTATTAGCATAGAAATTAATAAGAATATAATAATCTCTCCATTGTATATGTTCTTTAACTATTCTTTCGATATTCCCTTACAACCAGTAGCATGGGAACATATTAATAAGGGATGGGTTAGTTTTGGCGCGTATTGTAATTCTTATATTGGAGGAGGAACGTCAGTTCTTTTTAAATTAGGAAAGAGATGATATAATAATTAGTCGCAACTTCAACTAACACGGCATATGATGTTAATATCAAGATTGGTATACCGGCATTGGTTGCCGCTTTTGGAGTGAAAATAATTCAGATTATGCCGGACTGAGTAATTCAACTGGAATAAGCGAAAATACAAGCCTCTTTATTGATGGCGCCAGCGGCGATTGCAATTACAGCAACTATAATTATTCTTTTTTAATAAAACAAGGCTACTCCTATCAGATAAGCGGCTGGATGAAAGGGCAAAATGTATCAAATAACGCAGCATGTCGTTTGCGAATTGACTTTTTAACAACCAACAATCCGGTATTTATTCGAAATAAAACTTATCTGGAGCATAAGATCAAAAAATATGCCGATTGGGGGCAAATAAATAATGTTCCTATGTACATGGGCGAGTTTGGAGCAGGTATTCACTGTTTTGAGAATAACAAGGGCGGCTTGCAATGGGTATCAGATATGATTGATATTGCAAAAGTTAATGGTCTTCATTTTTCATACCATTCTTATCACGAAGACAACTTTGGGACGTACTTTGGTTATGGGACGCTACCTAACGCCGCATCGGCAAATCAAGAACTAATAAATCTTTTTAAAGAAAAACTCAACCGATCTGTTTTAGAGTAGTTAAATAGAATAGCGCATATGAGACAAATAAATTGACGCATATGCGTCGCAATGCGCCTTGATAAAAAATTGATACATATGTGCCAAATATTTTTAACTAGTAAATTCCAAAAAACCGACGAGTTACCAAAAATAATAATAATTTTCTTGACACAGTCGCTAATCGTGATATTATAAAAAAGACGAATCGAACGCCGAATGTTTATTTATCCGAAATAAAGAGTTCCGACGTTGATTGACTGGAGGAAAAAATGGAGGACCTAAAGGAAAGAATAGAAAAATTCACAGAATTGGAGCATGCGTTTAATAAAGATTTTTATAAGAAACTAGAGACGCGACACGCTCCTCACACGCTCTTTATCGGTTGTTCGGATTCAAGGGTAGAGCCGGAGACTCTGTTTCAATCTGAACCGGGCGAATTTTTTCAAATGCGAAATATTGCGAACATTGTCCCGAGGGAAGAAGAACCGGACACGCACCCTTCGACGGTTTCCGCTATCGAATACGCCGTTCAAGAGCTTAAAGTCAAAAATATAATAGTCTGCGGCCATTCCAAATGCGGCGGTTGCGCGGCTCTCAGAAAACTGAAAGACTACAAGAAAAAATATCCATATACCGGCGAATGGCTTATGCAAAGCATCTCGATATCCAACTATATCGACGAAGAGTATCCCGACATGAAAGAAAACGATAAAATTATCATGCTCGAAAAATTAAACGCCGTTCAGCAATTGGACAATCTTATGACGTACGACTTTGTTCGCCAAAAAGTGAAGTCAAAAAAACTCAACCTCCAGGCGTACTATTACGACATTGGCAACGGAACCGTCTCAGTCTACGATTACGACAGCGTGTTCTCGGACATCATAAAGGAAATAACCCTGAAGAGAAAAGATTTCATTGAGGATAACAATAATAATAACGGGGAATGATTAGATGATTACGCGAGGCTAATACCCTAGTCCTTGCAGGTCGCGGTAGTACTTAGGCAGAGTTTCCGACCGACATCTTTTGCAAATCTCGGTCGATTCTTCTTTGCAGAGCGGAAGTTTGCCGTTTGCCCTTTCGTAAACTTCTTTGTTTACCGCTTGACCGAAGCAGCCGATTTTCGGAGCGCCGATTATGCCGTTCATTTCGCGCCACAATTCGGCGACGCTTGTTTCTTTCACGGAGCCGAAACTCATTGGCACGAAGTCGCAAGGATAAAGATCGCCGGCGGCGCTGATATAAGAATGTTGCGTTCCCGCGCCGCAACCGTATTTTTCCTCGCTCTCCGTATATGCAAATGTGGTAATCTTTGGTAGGTCGCGTTTTTTATTTGCTTTATGCTGAATCGCGATAAGCTTTTTTCTGTCTTCTTCCGTAAACATTATCTTCGATAAGTCTTTTGTCGAAAGCAAGTTCCCGCTCAGTACCGGTTCCAAAATTTTCACTTCATGCGCGCCGTTTTCGCCTGCAAATTTGAAAAGTTTAAAAAGTTCTTCTTCGTCCAGATTTTCTCTTAACACAACGGTTTGCGACAGAGTATAAAGCCCGGCGCTTCTCGAAGTTTGCATCGCTTTGACCGCATAGTCAAAAGCCTTATCGCTGTTTCTGTTTTTGTTATGCGTATCTTTATCGTATGAATCTAAACTGATTCCGACGCTAAAAAGCCCCCTTTTTTTAAGTTCTCGCGCTTTTTCAGGGGTAAGATTTATGCCGCTCGTAAAAAGGATTGAAGCGCTTCTCTCGTCAATCGCGCCGACAATATCAAAAATATCATCGCGCATCATCGGATCGCCGCCGGTCAAACCGATAATCGAAGTTTTCATATCCTGCAAATCTTTGATTACCTTAATCCACTCTTCGGTAGTCAACTCTCCTTCGCGATCTCGATGTTTCGCGCTACAATATACGCAATTATTCGGACATTTATTTGTTAGACAGAGATAAATTGAAATCGGCGCTCTTCGCTTAGCGCGTATTTGTTGAGTAAATATATTCGTCGGCTCGTTTACCGCAAGAATATTTTCAATAAACGCCTTCGACGGAAATGGCGGCAAAAACGGACTTATAATATATTTCCCTTCAAAGCGAACGATTTTTTCCCCCTTGGCCATATTTCTCATTGCGATAAGAAGTCTTTTTAAACTGAAATTTTCATCTTCTTTGAATATGCTATAAATCTCAAAAAAAGATTTTCTTACATCTTTATCAAAAATCATTCGCGTCATTATTTTAGTTTTTTCAACGTTCATTTTTTTTCCTCCGTTTGTATAAAACTACGGCAATTTAAAAATGCCGTATGCAAATTTATGATTTATTTCATATTTTTCATTAACGCGTTTTTCTTTTTTAATCGCCTCGATCAAATCTTCCCTTATCTTCTCATACTCCTTAAAAATGCGCTTGGTTCCGGCCGCCGCTCCCGTTTCATTCAACCAATCAAGCAAATCTTCAGCTCTTTCAAACGAAACTTTAACCTCGCCGTCGGAAAGCTTAACTTTTTCAAACCCATATTTCTTCAGCCAATTTTCAAGCCCCGCGCTTCCCGCAGGCAAATTAAAACCGATGCTCATCGGCTTTGCAATTTCGTCTTGATTGTTATACATCACTTTTAAAAAAATATCCTCAAGGCGGGAAAGCGTTCCCTCGACGTTGCAAATTATCCCGAGTTTTCCGCCGGCTTTCATTACTTTTTTAAAGAGCGGGAAAAGTTTTTTATGATTAAAATATGGCAAAGCCCAACCGAAAAAAACGACGTCAAACTTCTCGTTTGCGCTTTCCAAAAATTTAATCCCATCCGAGTGGACGACGGAAACTTTATCGTTTTTTAAAAGTCTCAAATGCTCCAGCATATCTTCCGAATAATCAACCGCAGTAATTTCTACATTCGCATTTTTTTCCAACAGCTTTCGGGTAATATAGCCCGTTCCGCATGCGAAGTCTAGAATTTTGTATGTTTGATTGCTCTCCAAGGGCATGACGATTTCATCGGTAAAGCGGCTCATTTTATCCAGCCATCTACCGTAAGTCCTCGAAACCTTATTATATTCAGTCCGATAATCTTCCTTATTAACTACCTCCTTTTTCATAAAACTGAGAGCAAGTTTAACTAAAAACTTAATAGTTTTAAACATTTTTTTCTCCGACTATAATATAATAATACCCTTTTTTTATAAAATCTACAATTTTAAAATACTTTTCCGTTAAACTGCGAGCCTCGTCGCTTGTCATAAAATAAGTCTTGCCAAAAAGAAAAAACTCGCACGCCCGCAAGATCCTCGTTTTAAAACTGTATTTTTCAAAATCTAGAATCAAAAGCCTGCCGTTCGGTTTTAGAACTCTCGCGATTTCTTCAAAAAGTTTTTCATGGTTTTTAATATGGTGAATTGTATCGCTCATAATCGCAATATCAAAACTCAAATCCTCGAACTCCAAATTGCGCGCATCTCCGAATACGGGAAACACATTCGACGCCTTTTTTACCCTCGAAAGCATACCCTCGCTTTCATCAAGAATATAATACTCCTTGCTCTCCGGCGACAAAAATTCGGCAAGCCTCCCCGTTCCGCCGCCAACGTCAAGAACGATCTCGTCGCCCTTCAATTTCAAAGCCTCTTTAATCTCTTCTTTTTTATTCAGATTGAAAAATTTGATAGCTCCGTCATAGTATTTATATATCTTGTCAAATTTTTTCATATATGATTAGCGCGCCTCTCTTTCAATGGCAACGATTATACTAAAGTTTACTCCTATTTGCAAGACGAAAGAAACAGGTAATCCGTCAGTTTTTTGGGGAATAAAAAATAGTTGTTTCATATGTGTCAATTTTTTTGAGACAGACTCGCGTTATCCGGTTCCTTACCCCAAAAAACTGACGGGATACAAATTATATCGATTTACATATTGCATTATTTGCGATAATATCGTAATCTTATGAGGTATATTTATGAGAGATAGAATTAGATTATTAAGCGAAGAGGTATATTCAAAAATAGCCGCGGGCGAAGTGATAGACAGACCGGCCGCCGTCGTCCGCGAATTAATCGATAATTCTATCGACGCCGGAGCCAAAGAGATTGTAATAAACGTAATAAACGCCGGTATGGACCTTATCGCGGTTTCGGACGACGGAATGGGGATAGATAAAGAAGATCTAAAATTGTCTTTAAGCGAGCACGCGACGAGTAAAATTCAAACTATCGACGATATATTTTCGGTTAAATCTATGGGGTTTCGCGGCGAGGCGTTGTATTCTATCGAAAGAATTGCAAAGATTAAGATTTTTTCTAATACCGACGAGACGGGTCAATCGATCGGGTATAAAATATCAAACGACGATTATCAAATAGAGCCGATTGCGTTTAAAAAAGGGACAAAAGTAACGGTTACCGATCTGTTTTATAATCTACCGGCAAGGAAGAATTTCGTTAAGTCCAAAATTGTCGAATTAAACGCTATAAAAAAGGTCGTAATCGATAAGGTTTTATCAAATCTTAACGTTTCTTTTGCGCTTTACAACGACGATAGGATTGTTTTTAGATCGGACGGTAAGGGGGATTTTCAATCGGCGTTTTTTGACGTTTATGGGATAGAAGAGCGGTTTGAGATAAAGTCGAGGAGCGCGGTAATCGACGACAAAACCTCGATGCGTATTTATTATTCCGACGCTAACGTTTTTTTTTCTTCGAGGAAATATCAGGGGTTGTCGGTAAATAACAGAGCCGTTTACGCCGGTTTTTTATATTCGGCAATCGACGCCGGAATAAAAAATTTCATATCGCCGGGAAGAAGACCTTTGGTCTTTATTGAACTCGATATCGATCCTTCGCTAATCGACGTAAATATTCATCCGGCAAAAAAAGAGATAAAATTTTACGATCAGCAGAAAATATTTGAATCTATAAGAATTAATTTATATAAAGCCTTTGGTGAGGGGATAGGTAGAGAAATATTTATAAGCGGCGCCGACGACGCTAAATTATATAAAGACGAGAACAATTTTTTGAATTTTGACAAACCGGCTTCGTTTGAATCTCAAAAAAAATATTTTGATTATCTCGTAGAAAATGATTCGACGAAAGAGATTATAGACAACGAATATATAGACGGAAAAAATTACAAAATATTGGGGAGCGTTTTTGAGAATTACATAATAATTGAAAAAGAGAGCAAAATATTTTTTATCGATCAGCATGCCGCGGCCGAGGCGATCATATACGCCGATAAAAAATCAAAATATGAAAAAACTAAAACTATCGAAAAATTAATAATACCGATAATTTTTGAAGTTCCAAATTGGAATGAGACGACGGAGCGCAAAATTGAAACGCTAAACAAAAACGGCTTCCTTATCGAAAGGCAGGAGGGAACTACTCTTTCTCTGAGAGAGGCTCCGGAAGTTTTAATTAATAGAAAAGATTACGATTCGATAATTGAAACTATATTGGCGTATTTAGAAAAAGATTTTGTCGATAAGGATAATATCGTAAACGACGTTCTTATAGAGGCTTCGTGCAAAGAGGCGATTAAAAAGGGGGATTCGCTTAATTTATTGGAGATTTCTGAAATTGTCGACAAATATTTTGAAAAAAATATTACAAATTGCCCTCACGGTAGACCGGCTCATTTTGAGTTGTCTGAAGAAAATCTGGAAAAATACTTTCAAAGAAGAAAATAATGTTATATAATAAACTTAGTTGCTAAAATTGTCGAGCGATTATTTTAGCAAGACGGAGCTATATATTTGGGAGAGTGTTGTGAAAATCGGACTATTGAACGGACCAAATTTGAACCTCTTAGGCAAAAGAGAGCCGGCTGTTTATGGGAATTTTAGTTTAGACGACGTTTATAATAATTTAAAGAAGATCGCCGGAAAATCCAACGAAATTGTCGCGTTTCAGTCAAATATCGAAGGGGAGCTAATTAATTTTATACATTTGTGTCCGGATAGCGGCGTTAAGTATATTATTTTCAATCCGGGAGCTTACGGTCATACCTCTATAGCTTTACGCGACGCGATAGCCGGCGTCGATCTGAAAGTAGTCGAAGTTCATATTTCAAATATTTACAAAAGAGAAGAATTCAGGCATAAATCTTTGATTTCGCCGGTTTCGATCGGAGTAATATCGGGATTTGGCATATATTCTTATGAAATGGCTCTGGAATATATTTTAAAAATCGAAAATATTAAAAATTGACGGAGAAGTATTATGATCTGCAAAAGCTGCAACTCGGAAATTAGCGACGACTCTGAATATTGCCCCGTATGTAACGTTTACGCCAGCCCCTATAAATTAGAAACATTGGAAGTTGTAGATAATTACGAGAACGTATTGCTGATAGACGACGGCGGAAAATTCAATCTTCAAATTGACAATAAAAACGAGATACTCGCCGGAAGAGCCGACGTTAATTCTAATCCCGATATAGACTTGGGACCTTACGACAAGGGACCTTTCGTGTCGAGGAGACACGGAATTTTTTTCTGGGAAAACGGGAGATTATACTACAAAGACGTTAGTAAAAACGGCTCTTTTATAAACGGAAAAAAAATCAAACAAAACGAGCTTATATTATTGAACGACGGGGATTCGATAGTATTCGGCTCCGTAAAAGGAAGGTTAAAATTAAATTATTAAGATCGATTTTGGTAATCCTCTTTTTTTTATCTCAAAATATGTTTTCTAATAATGTAGACGGCTCCGCTTTTGACGTATTATCTGAAGATTTCATCAACGTAACGAATGTCGACGCTTATACCGGCGAGATAATAGATAACGATTTTACCGATGTAGATTATTTAGATTATTTTAGATATTTTGTAATTGTATCGGAAAATATTATAAATTACGATTTTTTGCTGAGTTGGTTTTATTCAATCGAAACCGATATTGATAAGAAGTTAGTCGAGGAGTTTGGAGACGGTTCTTACAAAGATTTTACTTTAGAGAACCAAAAAAAGTTTTGCGAAAAACTTCTCTATTTTTTACACGAAAGATGTTATAAAAAATACGACACATATTCTACGACGATTGACAATATATACGAGAAAGGAAGATACAATTGCGTAAGCTCTTCAATATTTTACGCGACGTTTTTAATTAAATACGGGATAAAATTTAGAGCGGTTGAAACGGTCGACCACGTTTTTATAGAAATTGATTTTGATTCGGAAGAGATCGATGTTGAAACGACCAACCCATACGGTTTTGATCCCGGAAATAAAAAAGACGTTCTGGATCAGTTTGGAAAGACGACGGGGTTCAGATACGTTCCGAAAAGAGATTACAAAAACAGAAATAATATAAACGCAAAGCAGTTGCTCTTTCTCGTATATCACAATTTATCTAATCTCTATTACAAAAAAAAGCAGACCGTTAAGTCGGCAAATCTTAGTTTTTTATCTTATATCGGAAGAAACGACGAAAAAGGGAGAGACGAATTTTACGTCTATTTTAACAATCTCATAGTCGATCTTTCTGAAAAAAACGATTATAAACGGGCAATTTCAAATATTAATTCTTTCAAATATTACTTTAAAAAAGAGGGTTATTTTGACAATATGAGATTGGATCTTCTTGGCAATTATATCAACAGCGAGAAGGACTATTCAAAATACGAAGAGATAAAAGATTATATCCTAAGGGAATATTCAAGGTTTGACGGAGCCGATAAAAAGAAATTTGAGGAAATTTACGTGTTTTATCTATACAACGCTGTTAATTTTTTAATAAACAAGCAGGAATACGAGAAATCTTTTTTGTTAATATCAGAATTCTTAAAAGATTTTTACAGTAAAGACGTAGAAAAGGTATTTGGAAACGCTCTTGCCGGCATAACTAATAATACGTTAAAAAGCGGGGATTTTGAAACTTCCGAAGCGTTATTGGCAAATTTAAAGCGGAATTTTCCGCAATATAATAGTATCATAGAAAATAGCCGTAAAGCGCTATCTTTGAATAAAATATTAGTTTTATCAAATTCTTTGGATTATGAAAAGGCGTTGTCGTTTGCAAAGTCTATATACGAAGATTATAAAAGAGACAGAGATTATTTGAATTATCTAAAAAACTGTTATATCAAATACGCGGTTTATCTTTTTGAAAACAGGGATATAGAGAATCTCATATTTTACAACGAGGAGGCGTTAAAGTATTTTCCAAAAGACTCGACGCTTACCAATAACTATAAAGCGTTTTTTCAAAATATTATTTACGAACATATAAATAGCGGTTCTTATTCCGAAGCTAGAAAAATAGTCGATATCTCTTTGGCGAGGTTTCCAAACGAGTCGTTTTTTAAAAAGTCCGACGCCGTTTTAAAAGAAAAAAAATATTAATTTTGGGTAATTATGACGCCGACGATTCTAAAAAACATAAAAATACCTATTCCGACAAGGCAGATATTTGCCAGATTGGGATATCGCGTATCAAACGAGATTTCTGAAAATGAAAAAAGTAAAATCAATAACGCTATAGAAGAGGCGATAAAACGAGTAAATCTAAGCGCTTCGTATATTATAATCCCTATTGAGTCAAATACCGGCGAAGTAGTATCTTTTAGCAATAATTTTGTAGTTAATAGCAAGAAATTAGCCGAATATCTCAATAAATCTAAATCCGCATATCTCGTCGGAGTTACGGCGGGAACGGATATAGTAGCGTTTAGAGACGACAACTTGAGAGACGAAAAAGATATGTTTACCGCGGTTATAGCCGACGCGGTTGGGTCTGAAACGGTCGAAGGGGCGATCGATTACGTTCACGAAATGTTGATCAAGCAGAACGTCCGTCTAGGTAAAATCGTCAAAAACGCGCGCTTCAGTCCGGGTTACGGAGATTTATCGTTAGTTTACCAAAGGGAGATAGCGCGATTGTTGGCGCTCGATAAATTAGGCGTGTCGCTTTCCGAAACAAATATCTTATATCCCGAAAAGAGCGTAACAGCTTTTATAGGCTTGGAGTAGGGGATTCGTTTGAAAGATATATCCCTTTTTTAGCGGCGCGTTCGTCCATTTCGGCGAGTTCGGCTCTCATTTCATCGTCGATTTTTTCAAATTTATCGATTTTTCTGTAATAGTTTTTTTCTTTGGCGCGTCTTTCGTCTCTCAAATCGAGGAGAGCCCGGATCATCTTACGTCTGGTAATAAAAGAGACCTTGCCAAAATTGAGGTCTTTGTAATTTTCGTATTTGATCGGGTCTAATACGCGAATAGCCGCTCTGGTATCTCTTATCCAAAGAGCGCCGGGGCGTATGCAGTTCCACGTGTCAAATACGACGGGGATTATATCCGCCTGATTATCTACCGCAAGTTTGAATGTGCCGTGGAAAAACTCGCCGATTTTACCGTCGCGACTTCTGGTTCCTTCGGGAAATATGATAAACGGAATGCCGGCTTCCAGTTGTTTGCCGGCTTTTTTAAATAAATTAGCGAGCTCCGCCGCGGTCATATCGTCTCTCACGATTAGATTCTTCGCCAAATAAGCTATCCACCCTACGAGCGGTTTTTTTGCCCATTTATCTTTGAATATAAATTTTATCGGTCCCGGGAGAAGATACATAAGTATAACGTCGTATTGCGAAGCGTGATTGATAACGTATATTCGTTTTTCTCCTTTTTTTGGCGCTTTCAATCCGTTATCCTGATAATTGATTTTTTCGACAAAATATAGAAAGAAAAACATATTGGAAAAAAATTTAGTCATATAAGGGAAAATTATACGATTTCGGTCAAATATAAAAGTAAAAATAAGAACGATCGGCATAGCAATAAAAAATTGGACAATATTTATCGTAATAAATAAAAACCAACCGAGAATGGTAAAAAATATATGTCTGATTAAAATTTTATCTTCGCTAAACTTTCTTTTCATATCGCTCAACTGCTAAATATGTATATATCATATTTAGCAAAAAAATCAAATATTTTTTCTGATTTAAATTTTGGATAATAACAATAATCGTTGACTTTTATTCTTCTTTAATTTATAAATTCTTCTAATCTAACGGCCGATATTACAACTATCAGTATGAAAAAAAAATATTTCTATTTTATTTTACTATTTTTATCGCTAATCGTATCCTGCAAAACAACGTCGAACGTTAAGGAGCGCGCGGTAAACGAAACGGAAGAGCGGTTTATCGAAAAAGAAACAGACGACGATAAAGCGCGGGAAACGGATAATAACGCCGCTAGCGCCGATCTAACCGCAGAAAAGGATCGCATAGAGGTTAAAGAAAGTTTTACGATTGAAATAGAACTGATTGAAGGGGTTTCGGACGTCTATGTCGGAGACGATAAAAAAGGGACGACGCCGTTAACGCTATCTCTCGAGGAGGGGGAGCGCGATATTATTTTAAAAAGAAGCGGATACGCCGACCAATTTTGCAGAATAACGGCAGATAGAAACAAAAAAATTACGCTTAAACATAACCGCGAGCCGGTTTTATTTAAAGAGGCGGGAGTTTTTGAATGCGGCGATCAACCTAAACAGGTGATTTTTTCGCCGGACGATAAATTTATATTTCTTCCGCTTTTGGACGACCACGGTTTTCAGGTATTCGACGTTAAAGAAGGGAAAATAACAAAGTTTATCAAACCAAACAGATACTCTGATATGGGATTTGCCGAGGGGTTATTTCTGGTAAATAAATCGGGAGAACAAACTTTTTTTGTCTCCCAAATGACGACCGGTTACGTTTACGAGTATTCCTATCCCGATCTAACTTTTATAAGGGAGATATCTACCGGCGGGATATGGCCTAAATTTATGGCGTATTCTCCAAAACTAAATCTGCTAGCCGTAACAAACTGGTCTACAAATAACGTTAGTATTATTGATTACGAAACGGGAAATGTTGTAAAATTGCTTGGGACAAAAGCGGCTCCGCGAGGAGTAACTTTTACCAACGACGGAGAATTTCTCATAGTTCTTTGCTTTGACGGCGGAGTTATTCATAAATTTTCGACAAAAAATTGGAAGGAAGAAAAATCTATTTTTAAGAAAAACGCCGCAATGAGGCATATTGTTCTGAATAGCGACAATACAAAGGCTTTTGTGAGCAATATGTATCATTTTGAGGTGTATGAAATAGATTTGGTTGAATTTAAGATAACTCATACTTACAAAGTATTTTCAAATCCGAACACTATCGACCTCAAAGACGACAAATTACTTTTTGTCTCGTCGAGAGGACCTAACGACCCCGAGAGTTACCTGAAGAGAAGTCCGGTAAACGGTAGAATAACGGTAATCGACGTCGAAAAACGGGAGATAATTAACGTTTTCGAAGGGGGCAATCAACCTACGGGACTCGACGTCAGTTACGACGGCAAATATCTGTGTTTTTCAAATTTTAGAGATAAAAATATCGAGATTTATTATTTAGAATAAGCGCCCCGTCAGGTTTTTTTGAAGATGAATAATTTGACGTATATGATACCGAGAATAATTTGACGCATATGGAGCTATACGCCGCGGCGCTCCCTGATAAAAATTGGACGCATATGGAGCTATATATGCCGCGTCGCTTCCTGATAAGCTCTTATACCTCTTGACAAATTTTGATTTATTTATTAGATTACATATTATAAATGAAAGGTTGATTTTAATCTATTTGTATAAATAGTCGTATATTTGGTTGTGAGGGGAGTAATATGTTAATAGATACAATGGTTCCGAAAGAGGAACGCATAGAATTGATAATTCCAAAAAAGTTTTTGAATAAGAAAATTAAGATTATTATTTCTGAAGCTTCAAAAAGTAATTATGACGATTATTTTGGGATAATGAATGTTAACAATATCGACGAAGAGATTGACAAAATAAGGAATGAATGGGACAGATAAAATGTTTGATAGATACAAATGTTTTAATATATTTTTTTAACGGTAGATTTAATGAAATTCAAAGAGAGTTTATTGAGCATTTGTTTAGTACTTCATTTAACATTTCTGCGGTTACAAAGATAGAATTCTTAGGGTGGGATAAGCATACCTATGACTCGTTATTAAAGGCAAGAGATTTTTTAAGAAAGGCGAAGATTATACATATAGATAGTAAAATAGAAAATAAAGCAATAGAAATAAAGTTACAAAGGAAAATAAAATTACCGGATTCGATCATAGAGTCAACTTGTATTGTTAAAAGATTGTCTTTGGTAACAAGAAATGTAGAAGATTTTAAAAAATCTTCTATTAAAATAATAAATCCTTTTGATATTTAAAATATATTCCTTTCATTAAAAGCGTCTAAACTTCAGAAGTAGATCGCTACATGCGCCGCTTCCCCAATGGAAATTGACACATATGGAGCTATACTCGTCGCGCCGCTCCCGATGAAAATTGACACATATGGAGCTCCATACGCCGCGTCGTTCCTCGAAGGAAAATTGACACATATGGAGTTGTCGGCCATTGCCCCGTTTTTAAAATTTTTATTAATTTCTATTAACAATTTTAAACAAATAAGATATAATTTTATTATTGGAGATCTAATATGATTAAAACAAAAGAAAAATTGTTGTCAGAAGTATTAAAACTTTCACCTGTGGATAAGGCTCAAATAGTTGAGGATATATTATCAAGTTTTGAATCTAGAGATGGAGAAGGTATTGATAAATTATGGGAAGATGAAGTTGAAAACCGTATAAGCGCTTATGAAAAAGGTCAAATAAAAACAAAACCTTTAAAAGATGTTTTTAAAAAATTTAAATAAAAAATAGAACAAAAGATATAATGAAAATAGAATTCCTTTCAATAGCTGAATTAGAGTTAAAAGATGCCTTTAATTATTATAATGAACAAACAGAAGGGTTAGGTTTTGAATTTTTATTAGAGGTACAAAAAACAATTGATCGAATAATCCAATTTCCTGAAGCTTGGGCAAAATTATCAAAAAGAACTAGACGTTGCCGATGTAAAAGATTTCCCTATGGGATCATTTATCAAATACGAGAAGATTTAATTCTAATAATTGCTGTAATGCATTTACATAGAAAACCAAATAGTTGGAAAAAGCGAATATAAAAATGGCGCAACAACCGACAACACGGCATACAAGGTATATGGATCTATACCCGCCGCGTCGCTTCCTGATATAAATTGACACATACTCCCTTCCAAGCGAAGAAAAAGGTTGCCATAATGATAAAAATAT
>ENA-UPSM01001225-UPSM01001225.1-activated-sludge-metagenome-genome-assembly--contig:-NODE-1225-length-34766-cov-42.545562_pt1 | contig 34766 bp, 25 predicted proteins | sample MGYA00238181_ERZ773283 | MGnify/ENA primary metagenome ERZ773283 (study PRJEB29023, sample SAMN05720199) | activated sludge metagenome | isolation source: Anaerobic digester | place: Japan...
GGTCATACTGGTCAGAAACGGCAGACGATCCAGATTCTCGAGTTCCGGAATATGAGACGAATTGAAAAGCGAGCGATCACCCCATACGGCACCGCCGCCATGTCCCATAAAATTACCTAAAGTAATCCCGTTATTGAATAAATATAGGAGCGTATCCGAACCGCCGTAGAACCGCGAACCGACCGAAGCCGGATTGACATAAATACGATTGATATTGTATTCTTTGCTAATCTGACGCTGGATCATATTTTCTGATTGATTTTTGAAAACGTTTTCCTGTCCAGCAATAAATAGCAGTTCATTATTCCAGGGACCAATGAGATTGTGTTTGGTATAATTTAGGCGCTTGTCAATTAGTGCTTCCAATTCTTCAATGGTTGAACATGGCCAGCGACCAATAGCGTAATCAGGCACATCATCGTCATCTATTAGAGCATACCAGAAATCGCTGGCACAGGCTCCGTAGCTATAAGATTGAAAAAAATAAGAAGGGATGGAGCGTTCTTCCTTTATATCGGCATCGCCGACCAGCAAAATATATTCCGGAACGGGATTCCAGTTATAACTAACATACTGCAGGAATTTTTTGATCGCAAAGGGACTGATAATTCCAGCATTAAACTCGTTATATATGTCTTCAATTCCAACAACCTGAGATGACAAGCCGATGCTGGCATAAAAATCAGTCAATTTGGAAAGATTATTGACCCATTCCTGACGGGTAATAACGACCACTTCAGCACCGGAAGGGATCGAACTTAGACCGATTATCGTATCCAATTTTACCGAAAGCGGAAATTTCAGCGCCTCCCCGCAAGCCGCCCAATAGAGGGTCGTATCATCTCGCACATAATCCTGAAGCATTACCCGGTAGGAGTTAGTGCTTTTGATGTATTCCGTCGTAAAATCGCGGAGTTTGCTCTTTCCTACTTTATAAATTGAAATATCCGAAGTGCTGAAATTGGAAAGTGTAAAAGTATAAAGTCCGTCAATCGAGCTTTCCGGTCGGGTAAAATCGAGTTCGTCCTCGTCGGCTTTGTATAGCCGGAAGTATTTTACCTTTAAATAATCCACGGCTACTTTGCTATATTTGTCGGTCGGATCAGCACCGGAAACTTGAACTCGCAGAACATTCTCGCCATGTTTCAGAAAATTATTATGCAAAACCTGGCTAGCACTGTTTTCGAGAGTATATGCCTTTTGACCATTCCAGGCACCGCTAGCAACTTTGATATTATTTATAAAATAATCGGCTTGATGATCGCCTGCATCGCCATAGGTAAGTCCCTGCATTCTTAATTGAGCATTGAAGTTATTAATTTGATTGGGGTTGGGATAAGACAGATGGAAAACGTATTCCCTTGCTGTACCACCAAAAATCCCCGAATCGAAAAACCAGTGGTCGCGGACATGAGTCGGCTGATCAACATCCACTTGCCCAAGGCGCTCGAAAGCCGCATTGACTTCGATATGGGCAGTATATAAATAGTCAATTGGTACAACCGTCTCATCAATCGGAGAATTCACCTGAACCGATTCTTCGGCGTAACGCAGACCATAATTTTCACCCCAGGTCAACCAATAAACATTTTTATCGGTAAATGGATCGTATTCATAATCAGCCACACTGTTGCGATTGCGCTGGCCAAAAAATTCGATATAGTCATTATTGTGGAAGATCCCGTCAGATTCGCCATAAACGTAAATTGGTACTTCATGTTGCTGATTAAATAGGCGGAAAGTACGCGGGTCAACTTTTTTCAAAGCAATGCCGCTGTCGCTTAGCGCCCGACAAGAAACGCGATAAATCCCATCCTCATCAACAATCAATTTAGCTAAAACTTTACCAGCCGGAAAAGTCACCGCCGGTTTCGCTAAAGTCGGCGACTGTTTAGCAATTTTTCTGATTGAACCGGGTGCAATATCGAGGGCTTTTAGAAGTGCTTGTTCGTCAGTTGCAACACTTTTTTGGAGCCGGGTCCCTGGTTTGACTTGCACCTGAACCGTCACTGAACCAAAATATTTTAAGCGCTTGCCTTGCTCAATCAATTGACAGGGAAAAATTTTGACACTGCTCAGTGGGATGCCCTTCAAATAACCGAGAAATTCAATTTCTACTAAACGCATCGGATAAGCGCTAAAATTTTTTGTTTTGGGGAGAATAATCTTTTCCTGATTCGTTCCTTCTCCGGCAATAGGAATATCCTGCGATATACTCATCACTGCCGGTAACGGCACAACTTTTTCCAAACCAGTTTGAACTGTAAAAGCAATCTCATCCGGTAAAGCATTAATAATTTTTTGATAGACAGGGATTGACGGATAGCCGTCACGCCCTAAATTTTCCAAACCGGAAATTTCAATGGCACAGGTTTGATTTTTCTCATCTACTGGAAATTTTGGCATTGGTAATTCGGCTTGCCATTGCCAGGTCGTAGCGTTCAGCCATTTTTCCACAATTTCAATATCAGAAACCGCCGACCACAATAAATTTTGGCTGATTAGTAAAATAAATCCGCAGTTCAAAATCCGAAGTGAGTGTTTAATATTATGAACTAGATAAAATGGGACAGGTTTTATCGACATAATTACTTACCTGTTTCCCATCTAGCTATTATTACTGCCTCTGAAGAACAGCCGGCTTAACAATGCTCTTAAGGAATCCTCGTCAACATTACGATATAATATACCCTGATAGGCAACGGCAATTTTTTGGGTTTCCTCCGATACAACTACTACCACCGCATCCGATTCTTCACTAATACCCAGCGCCGCGCGGTGGCGAGTACCCATTTGCGGATCAAGGTCAGGGCTATCCGAAAGCGGGAGAATACAACCGGCCGCCTCAATAATGTCATTCTGAATTAAAACCGCCCCATCGTGTAATGGTGATCCGGGATTGAAGATTGAAACTAAAAGGCTGGCTGAGACTTCAGCGTTGATGGGAGTTGCCCGCTCTTTTATTGGCTTCAAACCCACTTCCCGAACCAGCACAAATAGACCACCCCATTTACGCCGCACCAATTCCCGGGATGCTTCAATCACCGCCTCAATCGTTTTGGATTTCGATTCACTTAAAAATCGTCTGACAAAGCGACTCTGCCCCAAATAAATTAAAATCCGGCGCAGTTCCGGCTGAAAAATAATCACAAAGGCAATCGCCCAGATGGTTTGCAGATTACCCATTATCCAAGATAGACTCTGCAAATTCAGCGCTCTGGCAATAAAAGATGTTAGTAAAATTATCGCCAGGCCGATTAGCATTTGCGAAGCACGTGAGCCTTTAAAAAATTGATAGAGTTTAAGGATTATTATATAAACGACGATTATATCTATTACGTCCCAGATGGTAACGCTTAAAAATTTGATGGTAAACAGAGTCATTTATGATTTTCCCTTTATAGCATCGGCAATTTTTACAGCGCGAACGGCGGCTTTTACATCGTGAACACGCACTAAATCAGCGCCATTTAGAACTGCGGCTGTCACAGCCGCCAGAGTTCCCTCCAATCGCTCATCAGCCGGTAAATTGAGTACCTGTCCGATAAAGGCTTTCCGCGATGGCCCGACCAGAATGGGAAATCCGAGTGATTGGAATTCTGCCAAATAACGCATTATCCGGTAATTATCCTCGGCTGTTTTCCCGAAACCAATCCCCGGATCTATAAATATTTTCGAGCCGTCAATACCGGCAGTGCGAGCCTTTTGAACCGAATCCGATAAGTATTTCATTATTTCATCAATCAAATTAGTATAATGCGGATCAGCTTGCATATTTTTGGGAGTTCCTTTGATGTGCATCAGGATAACCCCGGCGTTGTGCTTGGCGATTGTACCCGCCATCTGGGAATCAAAATTAAGCCCGCTAATGTCATTGATTATCAGCGCGCCGTTATTCAAAGTCCACTCAGCCACGGCCGATTTATAAGTATCAATCGAAATCGGAATTTTAAGGCGCATCTGCAACTGCTCCAAAACCGGCTTTAGTCGGGCAATCTCAACCTCGGCTGGAATCGGATCAGAACCCGGACGGGTTGATTCTCCTCCAATATCAATCAGATCGGCGCCGTCGGCTTCCATCTCCAGAGCGGTCTCTATAGCGGCGGACATTTCCGCATGCCGACCGCCGTCATAAAACGAATCCGGCGTTACATTTAAAATACCCATAATTAAGGTTTTCTGGTCGGTTTGGTACTCTTGCTGACCGATATGAAATTTCCTTGGCGCGGAAATTCGGGCTAAAAATCCTTCAATTTCGGTGCCGAGTTTATCAAGTCCGAAGCATTGCTGTTTGAGATTGATTATCAAGCGTTCATATTGACGACGAGTTGCCATTAAAATTACCGGCGTTGGTGGTGCTTGTCCGGTGGGCACTTCACGCGCTACGGCACAATCGCCGCCGACAGACAATATTTGTTGTTTTAGAATATTGGCGGCTGGTGCGATGATCGGGTCGGTTTTGAGGATAAGGAATTCGCTTTTTCTAACCATAATAGCAATTCCCGCCGGATCGACATCCACTGATTCCATTTCAGTGACGAGGTGATTGAGCGCGTCGTTTTTAAGCCGCCTGATCAGTATTGGCTCCTTTTTCTTTTTCGCTTTTTCTTCGTCGTGAACCGGTCTTTGCTTTAGTGGCTGGCTTAGTCATATTATCATCACTTTTATTTACGAATATATTAGCAGAATTAACTTCGGAATTACCCAGGATTTTAGCAATTTCAGCGCCATCTAAAACTTCTTTTTCGAGTAAAGCTAAGGCTAATTTGTGTAGTAAATCAATATTCTTTTTGATGATTTCACAAGCTTGCTTCTCAGCATTTTCGACTATTTCACGAATTTCTTGATCAATCAGACGAGCGGTTTCTTCGCTGAAATCGCGATGAGTAGCAATTTCCCGACCGAGGAAGATTTCTTCATTTTTCTTACCGAAAGTAAGCGGACCGAGTTTGTCGCTCATTCCCCATTCACAAACCATTTTGCGTGCCAGTTCCGTCGCGGTTTCAATATCATTTCCGGCTCCAGTTGTCAATTCATTGAAGATAATTTTCTCTGCGGCGCGTCCGCCGAGCAGAATACTGAGTCGGCTATTGATATATGAGCGTGAATAATTATGCCGCTCGTCCATCGGCAATTGGTGAGTGATTCCCAGCGCCCGACCACGCGGCACAATGGTTACTTTGTGGATCGGGTCGGCTTCCGGAATATTGACGGCAACTAAAACATGCCCGGATTCATGATAGGCGGTTAGCCGGCGTTCCCGATCTGAAATATGTAGACTTCTCCGTTCAACGCCCATCATTACTTTGTCTTTAGCCTCTTCGAAGTCAATCATCTCAACGGCTTTTTTATTTTTACGGGCGGCTAAAAGCGCGGCTTCATTAACGAGATTGGCGAGATCAGCGCCCACCAGACCGGGCGTTCCCCTCGCCAAAACCGACAAATCAACATCATCCGCTAGGGGAATTTTCTTAGTATGCACTTTCAAAATCCCTTCGCGTCCAACTAAGTCGGGCATATCCACGACAATCTGCCGATCGAAGCGCCCCGGCCGCAACAAGGCGGTATCCAAAACATCGGGCCGGTTAGTCGCCGCTAAAATAATGACATTGGTATTCTCATCGAAACCATCCATCTCGACAAGCAATTGGTTCAATGTCTGTTCGCGTTCATCGTGACCGCCACCTAATCCGGCACCACGTTGTCGTCCAACGGCATCAATTTCATCAATAAAAATTATACATGGCGCACTATGTTTACCCTGTTCGAAAAGGTCGCGCACTCGGGAGGCACCGACGCCCACAAACATTTCCACAAAATCAGCTCCACTAATACTGAAAAACGGAACTCCGGCTTCACCGGCTACCGCTTTAGCCAGAAGAGTTTTTCCCGTCCCGGGAGGACCGAGTAATAACGCACCTTTGGGAATTTTGCCGCCCAGACGCGAGAATTTCGACGGCAATTTCAGGAATTCGATTATTTCCTGCAATTCCTCCTTGGCTTCGGCACATCCCGCCACATCGTTGAAACTGACTTTAGGCCGGTCGCTGGTCCAGAGGCGAGCTTTACTTTTCCCAAAACCGAAAATGCCCTTGTTATTTTGCCCTTGCATTCGACGCAGAAAAAATAGAGTCATTAGAATAATGAAGACTAAAGGGAAAATATTGATGAAAAAATTCGTCCACTTGGTATTCTTTACCTTAAAATCGTATTCGATCCCGGCTTCATCCCAGCTTTTTAGCATCTCACTATCAACAAAACGTAAATTGACTAAAATTTTTTCGGCTTCAATCGTCCTGCCACCAACTACTAAGGGAACTTTTTGAGTCAACGTCCCATGAAATTCATTCTCGATAATCACTGCCGATTTGATCAATTTTTGATCCAGCAATTCCTTGTATTGCGAATAGGTAATGACCACTTCTTCTTGGGCGCCTCGTCCGAGAATTTGTAATAGAACGATCGAACTGAGAATTATGATAATCCACATCAGGGAAGTGCGTGAAGCCTTTTTCCAGCGGAAATCGTCTTTATTTGGTTTAGGCGGTTCTGGAGGTCTTCGCCTCGGCTGACGGGGCTTCCTCGGTTCATTTAAATTTTTTGAACTTTGGTTTTTGGGGTAGTTATTTTCTGACATATAGTTAAAATTCCTTTTTTTCTTACTTAAAAGCATAAACTGACGCTAAGTTGCGTAGTCTCTGGGCAACGTCCAGACCATATCCGACAACAAATTTATTTGGTATCTTAAATCCTACAAAATCAATCGGGAAATCCACCCGCGCGTCTTCTTTCATCAACAACGCCGCGAAGCGAACCGAGCACGGATTACTTTCTTCCATACGACGTTTTAGAAATTTGATTGATAATCCGGAATCAATTATATCCTCGACAATTATTACCTCTCGACCGGTTATATCACAGCTAATATCCTTCCGCAGTAAAATCGTTCCGGAGGATCGAGTCTGATCGGCATAGGAAGAAATTTTGATAAAATCTACTTCACCGTCAATTGTTAATTTCCGGAATAGATCGGCAAAAAAGATGAAACTGCCGTTTAATACCCCGATAAAAATTGGTACGGTTCCTTGGTACATCGCAGAGATTTCAGCAGCTAATTCCGTAACTCGCCGATTGATTTGGGCGACGGTCAGAAGTTCTTCGATTACCTGGCCGGCATACGGGCCATAACTGGCATCCAGAGTTATCGTCTTTTTCATATCTTTTTTCCCTTGTAGATCAATTTCAGAACGGTTTTAGTTTTCGAGGTAACTTTAAATTCATCCGACAGTGTTAAGCCGCAGAGCCAGATGATTTTATCTCCACTATAAAAGATTGGGATGCTGTTTTTATCAGTGAAGGGAACTTTCAAATCCACCAAAATATCGCTGATTTTCTTGGATTGGTTCATCCCGAGTGGTATCATGCGATCGCCTCTCTGCCAATGCCGCAAACCAAGATTATTTCCAACCAGATCAAAGTCAATAAACTCTACTCCTGAGCGCCGTTTCCCCTTCTTGAAATTACTTACATCCATCAGTTCACTGGAAAAGGTGAAAAACTCATTCTTAATTTTCTCACCGGGGATAATGGGTGAAGATGACCAATTCGACGACCGATTGCGCTTTAAAATCAGCCGCTCTCGATCTATTAGAACTGTAATTTCACCGCCAAGATTCATACGCCGTCCGGTTTCACCTTCATTCACTAATTTAATCAATTGGTTCATCTGCTTAAAATTTAATGGCTTAATTGTGCCATATAACCTTTGTAAAGATTGCCAGATTATCTCTTTTTCAACTGCGATAAAATAGGTTTTAAGGCTAGATTTATCAAGCACTATTTGTTCGGAATTCGCCTTAATAATTAAACTCTCCAGCGCCTTTTCGGCAAATTCGACAATAAATTGATGCGCTTCGCCTAAATTTTGCGCCAAATTAGCTAAAGTCGCTCTAATATTAGGATTTAGAGTATGTTGTACTGTCGGCAGAATCTGATTACGAATAAAATTACGTTCGTAGTCGTTACATAAATTAGTGTGGTCTTCGGCAAATGGCAATTCTCTCGCGCGGGCATAGTCATACAATTCCGCTTTGGTAGCAAACAATAGCGGCCGTCTAATATTCTCGCGCCGCATCGTAATTCCAGATAAGCCTTGCAAACCGGTGCCTTTTAGCATTCTTAGCAGAATCGTCTCAGCCTGATCATCGAGAGTATGCGCCGTGGCGATGATTGAGTTCGGAAAATCAGCCGCAATTTTCTGAAAAAAAGCATAGCGCAATTCCCGTCCAGCCATTTCGAGAGAGATCCGTTTAGCGTGAGCGATTTTCGGCACATTTTCCGCTGCGGAAAAGAAAGGCAATGAGTGATTATCGCAAAATTGCCGGACAAGGTTTTCGTCAGAATCCGCCTCAGGACCGCGAATCTGATGATTAAAATGAGCAACGACAATCTCGATGTCCCAGCGCTTTTTCTCTGACATTAACAAATCCAGCAGGCACATAGAATCCACTCCACCCGAAACGGCGGCGACTACGGTTCGCACATCATTTAAAAGATGGTTCTGCTCGACGTATTCTACGAACTTCCGCTGAAGAGTGGTAGGTTTCATCGCCATTCGCCATTTTTTAGATACGGATTATGAGATAATTCCTGCCCAATAGTAGTGTTCATACCATGACCGGGATAGACTTCAGTTGCCGGCGGCAAATTCTTCAACTTCTCTAGACTACGCTTCAATTCCTGCCAGGAACTGCCCGGGAAATCAACGCGACCAACCGAATTCCGGAACAACGTATCACCGGAAAATAGCCGATCGGCGATCAGATAACAAACACTGCCGGGAGTATGACCGGGCGTTGCAATCACTCTAATCTCAAAAGGTTCGATTTTAAGTGGTTCTTCATCTTGTAGATAAATCACCTGACTGGGGACTCGAGTAATTCTTATTCCCAGCACCAATCCAAAAGGAATGGCGGATTTCAAAACGGCTTTTTCTTTAGCATGAAGATAAAACGGTATATCGTAATGATTTTGCACTTCAGCCGCGGCGGCTAAATGATCAGGATGCGCATGCGTGTTCAAAATTGCCAGCGGTTGAATGTTCATCGCGCTAATTTTACTGATAATTTCACTGGCGTGGTCACCAGGATCAATAATCAATCCTTTCCGCGTTTGCGGGTCACCTACCAGCCAGACATTTTCTGAAAATTGTTGAGTAATGATTTGTTCTATCAGCATATTGAGTTTATTCGAAATTTAAAAAACGAAATCCGAGTCATATAATCATAGGTAAAGCAAAATACTTAAGGCACATGATTTGACCTTATTTAATTCAAAACTATTATTACGTTTGTTCAATAATTACTCGGCGTTCTTAGCATCCTCTGCGGTTAACAAATTCAGACTTCGGCAAAAATTAGATCATCCAGATTTTGCAATTTGTCCCGGTAAGAATGCGGATAAAAGTACCAGACAGTAGCCGCAATCGAACTGAGAATAGAATTTCCATCTTGGGGCGAAAAGCAGAATCCTATTATTTCCCGATCCTCTTTAACGGTAAGACTCGGCACGGAAACCACCGATTGATTGAGAATCCGACCGAGGAATCCCATATCACGCGCGAAGGCGAATACCAGACTGGACTGGGTCTTGTTTGTCAGAGCGATGAGCGAATTACTTTCAAGTTTGTTGATCACTAAAGGCAAAGTAACCGGTTGTTTCAGCTTTAGATCGAAATTGACAATATGCAGATATTGAGAATTGACTTTCAGTGCCGATGAAAAAATATCGAGATTAACTCCTATAGTGCGAAACAGAGAAGCCGTATCCAAAGCTTGAAAAGTTCCATAGTTGTCATCCTGGGGCAGGCTAATTTGCGGTGCAGGAATAAAAGGTTTATTCTCACTAATATCACTCGCCCGGCGAATACACACAAAGCGCCCCCAATCCAAGTAATTTTCGCCTTTTTCATCGAAAGCCAAAGTTTTGATCATAGCGGCAATATTATGCGCATTGCAGGAAACAACCCGGACAAACTGAACTTCGCTCGATACCAAAGCCTCATCGTTGATGCCGTAGGCATAATCTAAACCAAAACCGGCCGCTCTGGATTGAGCGATGAAAAATTTTGGCTCACCATCGAGGCGCGAATAAATTTCGGCTTTATTTTTCAATGGCTCATCACCAGGCGAACAATCTATAATCACTCCCGCCCGTTCAATTGCCTCTTTCGATGTGTAATCAATTTTGCATCCGACGCTTATAAATTCATCGGCAATTTCCTCGCGAACGCATAATTTCGCGCCGCGAGCCACCAATCCATTCAGGAACGCTTTATTTTCTATGGCTTTTAAATTTGGTTCAAAGGAGATTTCTTCGATACCCAATTGTTCAAGGTGACCGAGTAACACGCCGATTAACGGGGCGCCAACTGTTCCCGTACCAATTATATGCACGATTTTGCGCGCCATATATTTATCCTCTATAACTATATCATAATTCTTTATAAAAACAGCAATGTAAATTAACACAAATTTGGCATGATAAAAAATCAGCGCCTGAAAAAAATACCCCGTAGGACAGGCATTCCTGCCTGTTGATTTTTGACCGCAACCGTAGGACAGGCATTCTTGCCTGTCTATAAATCGTAAGTCGAGTTGGTAACTCGACTGGGCGATTTAACAAATCGCCCTACAACAAAAAGACATTCCTGCCTGTCGATCACTGACAGCCTGGAAAGGCTGTCCTACGAAATATTTTACTTGATATACTGAATTACGATTCTTAATATCAAATTGCTATTTCTAATTGGGCTTGCGAAGAAGCGCTATTCTCCCCGTTTAGCGGTTCTTCAACTGAGTGTAGTTGGTTTTTTCTCAGAGTTTTTGATTTATTCGGCAATTTAATGAATGTAAATTTCTATCAAGAGGGATAGAATGGATCGAAAATCAGCCTTAGTGGAGCCCAGCCGTGATTTGACTGGAAAAAATGTCTGTTTATATAGTGCAATCTTTGCAGAGGGAAAAGTACAACCTGTTTCTGCAGGAAATTCCAAAATCCAAGCATCAAATTCCAATGAAGCACCACAAACCAAATATCAAACTCTCCCAATCACGGATCGTTGCGGACATTGGTATTTGAAATTTATTTGGTATTTGGTGCTTGAAACCTGGTATTTAATTCCCGGCATTCGGACCTTTGTATTCGCTAACAAACAGAAGAAAGGAGTATGCTATGCCCTTCAGGAAAGTAGAAGCCCGGAGTCAATGATTGCACATTTTCTCCGGGATGAACAATCGTAATCTCAACAGAGATTACACTCATTTCGCATGATTTTAATAAGATTTTTTTGAAATTAAAAGAGAATGGAGCACAGATGGAGAATCGGCTATTCTGGTAGCCTACACTCCTCTAACTACTGATGATATGGAATGGGAAGAGATTTATGCCTATGATGCCGATCTGAAAGAATATATTCTGGATGCCAAGACCGAGCCTGATTATCCGGTAATAGTGGTGGGGATAAATGAAAGAAGTGAAATTAATAATCAAGGTAGCCAAGGATTATTAGCAAAAACCACCGGTATAACCCCATTCCAATTCACGTTACCACATCCACGGGTTGCGAATGGTGAAGTCGTAGTACAAGATATACAAATCGAAGATAATTGTGAACCCTGGTATAAAGGAGACGCAGAAGTTATTGCCAAACAGAATCTCTATGATGGCTGGACAACTACTGTAGACATGGGATCATATGATGAAGGCACTTATTATGGGAAAAATATCCTAATTGCATGGGAAGGTACTAATCCTGTCAGTAATCCTTATGTTAAAATATATGAGGATGATTACTCATCTGATGATTTAATGCTTAATGTGGCGACTGCATCAATTACTGATGAAGGATGGCTTAATGGTCCTAATGCAAAAATTACTCTTAAAGTTGGTCGTAATGTTTTAATGGATTTTTCTTCATTTTGGTTTTCGATTGGTGACTAAAAATGTAGGTGGGTATTAGTATTATTGACTAGTACCCACCGGCTTTCTTTTTAGTGAGGTCTAATGAGAGTTTTAATCTTATGTATAATATTAATCAATACTTTATTATCTCAGTCTATTTCGATCCATGGTTTGGTCTGTGAAAAGTCTACCAATGAACCAATCATTGGCGTAAATGTTTTTATAGAGGAACAGAGCATCGGTTGCTCGACAGATGAAAACGGCTATTTCACATTAGTTGATTTAAAAGCAGGCAAGTATGAAATTACTTTTTCCCATATTCAATATGAAAAACATATCGTATCAATCTACCTCGGAGAAAGGATTGAATTTTTAGAAGTAGAAATGGACAAAGCCGAAATAAAAAGCCCTGAAATTGAAGTGTATGGTAATAAATACGCACAACAATATACGACAAGTCATATCAGAATCGACAAAAATGACATCGATTATCTGCCGGTAATCGGTGAGCCTGATTTATTCCGGACGCTTGAATCGTATCCTGGAGTGACAACCGCAAACGACTGGAATCTCGGGCTATATGTAAGAGGTGGAAATCGCGACCAAAACCTGATTTTACTGGATGGGATGTGCATTTATAGTCCCTATCACCTATCGGGAATTTTCAGCACATTCGATTCCGATGTCATTCAGCAGGCAAACATGCAGAAAATCATCTGCGACGCAAGCAATGGAAACCGGTTAAGCAGTGTTCTTAATATTAATATTCGCGATGGCAATAGTGATGTACATAGCGGCTATATTAATATCAGTATGCTCAGTTCAAAAATGAGACTTGAAGGTCCACTGCCATTTGGAAGTTATATGTTTAGTATTCGCAGAACCTACGCTGATCTGCTTGCCAACGCAATTCTGACAGTTGCAAATTCCGATTGGCGGTTTCCATACAATTTCATCGATGGAACGGGTAAAATCGTGATAAAACCCTGGCAAAGACATCGCATCGAATTATCATCCTATATTAGTCGTGACAATTACGATGTCGGCACCGCCGATCAATCGGATTTTCCATGCTATATCTGGCAGAATTCGGCAATCGGTGGAAAACATATCTACTTTATCTCACCCAAAATAAACCTAATAAACCAGATTTCATACAGCTCGTTCAAAGCAGAATATCTACCCGACGATACGACATATACGGAATACATCGATAATGAGTTGAGTAGTATTCAATATAAATCCTACTTTAGTTATTCTGGCAATTCTTTCGGAAAAATCAGAATTGGTGGTGAATATCAAAACATATTTTACCGGTTGAGATCAGGCGGATTTAGTTATCAGAAATTGACCATTCCACGAACAGAATTTGAGGAAATCTCCTACTTCTTCGATTACAGCAAAAAGATACTTAGTAAAATCTTCTTTTCTATAGGAAGCAGGTATATTGTTGCACAAAAAAATAAAACGGGTTACTCCCCATTCATTAGTCTTAGTTATTCGATCAATCCTTCAATTTCAACGAATATTCAATTCAGTCGGACTCATCAGAATTTATTAACACTTGGCACCGAAGAAGTACTGCTTTCAATGTTCGATGCCTGGGTGGCAATTCCGGAAGATATACCTATGATGGAAGCCGATCAGGGAGTAATTGGACTTGAATATACAGGAAAATTAAATCTGGTTTTAAATCTATATAAGAAAAATATCAGTAAGTTGATCGAGTATAACACGGCTAAATTTTCCGAAATCCATCCAGATTTCCTCAGCGGTACGGCAAATTCGATAGGCCTGGAGCTACTTTTTAAAAAAGAAACTGAAAAATACAACGCCAGTATTTCATATATGTATTCTAAAACCAGGAAAAAGTTCAATGGTGAAAGTTACAAACCAAAATATGACATGCCACATTACTTTACCGCCGACATCATCTACAAATATTCCGAAAAGGCGACGATTGGATTAAAGTTCATCTATCATTCCGGCGCCAATTTTACAAGGCAAATCGGCACATATTCAACAGGATTCCTGGATTACGAAGAGGGATTTATTAGTAACAATAATGCCTATTCGGACGGTGTCATTTACTCCGGGCGTAATGAATTCCGACTACCAGCCTATCATAGAATGGACATTAATTACTCCAGGAAAATCAAATGGTACAATAAAGATTTCGAATGGTATATTAATTTTATCAACATATATGGCCGTTTAAATGTTCTTGATTATCAAGACAATGAAGAGAAAGGAGAAACGGAATCTTATATCCAGTTGCCGCCCATGGCGACAATCGGAATTCGGGGGAAATTATGGTAAAGAAATTCCTGTGTATTATGTTGATTTTTGCAGGTTTTTACTGTTGTGAACCGACAATGCCTGATTATAATATTGAAAAAAGCAAGAATATGCTGGTCGCGAGTTCGGTACTATCTCCCGGTAATCCAAATCAGATTTTTCACATTTCTAAAACGGACCTGTTTGAATCCTTACCTCAGGAGGATTTGAACGAAGATTCATTAAAAATGATAGTCAATAAAAACGGCAACGAATACATTGCCCAGCCCGATAGTATTATAGAATGGTACGGACGCTTTTATTATTATTTGAACTTACCTTTAAAACCTCACGATCGAGTGACTGTCAATGTTATTCATCCGGATTATGAAACTATACGGGCGGAGGTGGAAATTCCGGATTCGGTGCATTGCGTAATTCCAGTAAATGATACCCTGTTTTACGAAATGCCCGAATATTTAAGTTTTTCATGGAATGAAGTGGCATCGGCCGAGGCTTATTTTGTAAAAATATATCTATCTGCAACCAACAATGATTCCAACGATTTCGATATTCAATTAAATAATGACTATTATCACTTATTACCATTGGCAAATGTGCAAACTAAATGTTTCTATATTATATCAAGAGAAGAGATTATTGATTGCCTTAAAAATGTCATTCAAAAAGTGAATAGTTATCGCTACTGGGACGAAAATGAAATCAGCTTAAAATTATCCGACTATGAAAGTGTCTGCTTATATGCAAAAATATTCTCCTTGGATGAAAATGCTATCTATATTTTTGAAGAAAGTAATAGCCAGGATGAATTGAGTGGTTTCAACACAAAAATTGAATTATATTCAAATGTAGAAAATGGCCGAGGCGTGATATGCGCATATAGCAAAACAAGAAGTAAAAATATTTCCTTTAGTAAAAATCTAATCGAGCAGTGCTTAAATGATTAATATTTGTAAATTATTACACTATTTCAAACTATGTTTAGCCAAGAAATTTGCACCAACTTTATTCATCATATTTTATTCTTTACAATATTCAACCTTCATCTTTGCCGCCAGCATTTCCGGCTCTGTCAAGGTTGTCGAATCGCTGGAACCATTGTCGGGTGTGAATGTTTTCCTGGCAAACAGTAACCTGGGATGCAGTTCTGACCCCAACGGTTATTTTGCGATTACCGGGATTGAACCGGGCCAATATCAACTGGTTGCCAGTCACATTGGTTATGGAGTTTATCAGGAGTTTATTGAAATCAATGCCGGAGACAGGCGTTTTATTGATATTCGTTTACAGGCTTTGCCGGTCTTGATTGATACGGTTTCGGTATTCGGCGAGCGGCGATTCAGACGCGAACTCGAAGGCGATCTGCTGAATATCAGTTCCGTCGAGTTGAATCTCGCCCCGAAACTCGGCGAGCCCGATCTATTTCGGGTCATCGAGACTTTTCCCGGTGTGACCACCGTGAATGACTACAACATGGGATTACATATCCGCGGCGGCAACTCCGACCAGAATCTGATCCTGCTGGACGGCATGCCGATTTATAATCCCTTTCACCTGATAGGAATATTTTCGACTTTTGACGAATCGGCGATTCAATCTGCCAATGTTTCTAAAAGCGGAATCGATCCGGTCTACGGCAATCGTCTCAGTTCAGTTATTGACGTCAATGTCCGGGACGGAACCGCCGCCGAACATGCCGGCTACATCAATCTCAGTTTCCTGAGTTCCAAAGTCCGAGCTGAGGGACCGTTGCCATTCGGTAGTTATCTTCTGACGGTTCGCCGGACTTATGCCGATTTGTTCGTCAATACTGTTACCAAAATCATATCGTCTGATATTAAATTGCCGTATCATTTCATAGACGGGATGGGAAAAGTCGTCATTAAACCCGGAGAGCGGAACCGCCTGGAAATCACCTCCTATCTTGGAAAAGACGTTTATGATATGCGAGTGATCGATGGAGATGACAGTTCGGGGGTTTATAACTGGCAGAATAAGGCGCTTGGCTTTAATTATTCCAATGTCATCAATCCGCAAATGGTTTTTTATCTGCGCGGCAGTATGAGCCAGTTCGGGGCTGAATGGGTTCCCGAAGATACAACGAAATCTGAAATGATCGATAATGTCTTTACCGGCAAGACGATTAACGCTTACTTCCGGTATGACAATTCTTTATTTGGACAGATCAAGGCTGGCGCCGAGTTTTGTTTCAATGACTATTACCTGAAAACTAAGGGCTTTAGTTATCAACCGATTTATTTCGAAAAAAATAAGTCACTGGAGAGTTCGGCATTTATCAGTATCAACCGCCAGTTTGGGGCACTGTTCAATGTTGGCGGCGGTCTGCGAATGACGCATTTTTCCATTCAAGATACGCTGACACTTTCACCGCAGTTATCTCTGGGCTGGAAAATCACTCCATCTCACGAAATTCAATTACATTGGGGAAAATATCATCAGGATTTAATGACGATTGGCACAGAGGAGATCATCCTCTCGATGTTCGACGCCTGGGTGACGGTTCCAGAAGACCTGCCGGTTATGGCGGCGGAACAACTGGCTTTCAGCTATCGGTGGCAAATCCATCGTAATCTCGCGCTGGATTTGGCATTATATCATAAGCGCTTTAATCATATAGTTGAATATAATACCACCAAATATTCACCAATTGACCCGGATTTTGTGGATGGAACCGGCATTGCCAATGGTCTGGAGATTCTGCTAAAGGGAAATGTCGGGAAAATGCAGGGCTGGCTGTCGTATTCATATTCGCTGGTTGAAAAAACAGTCAATGGCGTTACTTATCCGCCTAAGTATGATCGTCCGCATGACCTCGACCTGGTTTTGAATTATCAGCTCACGAAAAAATGGTCGGTCGGCAGTCGTTTCGTCTATCATTCCGGCACGCCTTTTACTCAGATAATCGGATATATGCGGCAACCGCTCTATGAGGATTTCCGGACAGGTAGTTATCCCTATGAAATCGAAGTTTATGGAGCGCGGAACGCCTGGCGTTATCCGGACTATCACCGGCTGGATATTAACTTCGTCAAACAATACAGCTGGAGATCGCATCCGATGGAATTTTATATTGATTTGGTCAATGTCTATGCCCGTCTGAATGTCCTGGCTTATGCCGAACATGATGATACCTGGATTCAGATGCCGCCGCTGGCAACGATCGGAATAAGGGGGAAAATATGGTAAGAACTAGATTTTTATTGATTATACCGGCATTGTTTTTATTATGGCGCTGTCCAGCCGGACCACCGACCGGGCCAAGTACCGATATCAGCCGGGAATTATGTGCAAATTGTCTTATCAGTCCGTTCGAAGACACTACTTACGTTTTTGTCTCGAGATGGAGTGAAATAAGTCAGTACGAGTTTGAAGATCTAGTGACTCCGGAAATGATAATAAATCCCTATTGGGACTATTGGAGCATTTCTAATGCAACAATAAGAATTGAAATTGATGGAAAATATCTTCCTGTTGAAGAAGACTCGGTTAGCGGACATAATGAATTTTATAAAATCTGTCATTACTACTACTATAAATTCCCGAATGTGGATGTGCATCCGGGACAGCATTGGGAATTATCAGTCTATCATCCGGATTACGACAGCCTCTATGCAGAAACGGTTGTGCCGGATTCTGTGGAGTTTATCAATTTGCCGGATACAATTAGGGACGATTCAGAGAACTTAAACTTCTCATGGACTGATGCGGATGGCGCCAGGGGATATTTACCATTATTATCTTTTACGGCGATAAATGATACAGGTAAATATTGGAGTGTTCAAATACACGCAGATTTTACTGATGAAGGCGATGGAGTATACTCATCTTCCTCCGGTTATCCCCGTCAAAATACATCTGCCGAGTATAAAATAAATACTATGTTAAAAGAGATTAAATTTTGTTATGATGAAGATAAATATAAAATTGGTGATCTGAGCCAGTTCACTTCTTTTTATTTGAAAATTTACATTTATTCATTGAACGAAGCCCTCTATAATATCCAGCGCTGGGAAGTTCAGCCCGATGAACTCAGCGGTTTCAATGCCCCAGTGCGCGTTTTTTCCAATGTGGAGGGCGGCAGTGGTATTCTCGGATCGTTTTGGCGAACAGCTAGCCCGAAAATCATCGTTGATAAAGAATTTTTAATTAGTCATTGTCAATAGAACATATAGGTCAAGTCGCCAACTCGACCATTCGATTTAGCACGCCGCTCCATAATGCAAAATTCCGTAGGACAGGCATTTTTGCCTGTCTATTCCTGTCTATTTTATTTACGAATTATATTGCCAGGCTGACAGCCTGGAATGGCCGTAGCCAGGCCGACAGCCTAGAAAGGCTATCCTACGAATTCAAATTTTAATCTAAAAACTGCCACTCAACTCCAAAAACTTGCAGGCGATTCCGATAATTAGCGCCAGGAACAGTTGAAAAAGTCCGACCTTCCAAATTATAAATGGCATAAAAAATATGAAAATCTTCGATCCGAGCCCCAATTCGAGCCACTATATCCAATCGGTTATTGGTAAAATATTCCGTTCCGAATTGGCCTATTCCTCGCAGTTCTTCAAACCACCCCAACTTTTTCGATATATCCCAGTAGGTCAATTCTCCGGCGACGTACAACCGTAAATTATTCTGGAAAAGGTCAATTTCCTGTCGGATTTGCCCCCAGCCTTGCAACCAGACGCCTTCCTCGTTATTGGAAATTAAACCGCGCGCCGTTAGCGTCATACGCCATGGCAAGATTAATCTTCCATCGGCGGTTATGTAAGCCGCATCCAATTTCTGGGGCAGATAAATCAAAGTCGTGTCATTGATTGCCGATTTATAGGGAACATAAAAATTCGAGTTCACTTGATTAAATGCCAAACTTAATTGTAAACTCCGACTGGCGTGTAGAAAGTCAATGGTTCCGATCCGGTATTGGAAGCCTTCCTTGCTAATCGGCTGATTCACCGGAAAATCCAAATGGTAAATTAGCGGATAAAGGGCATAAGTCGAGGCAACCCGTCCCCCGACTTGGTTTTTCGGACTCAGGTGATATCGGAGATGAAATTCGCCGTCGAAATATTGATCGATCGCACCCAAGTAAAGACTCCAATAACTTTTAATTTTTTTCGATGAAATGCCAATGCCACCAGCCGCTAAATTTTGACGCTCGTAGAAGCCATTACGGAGAGTTACAGAGCGAGTTACGGGATTAAAGTGCATCGCTAAGCGGAAGTGGGAAATCTGCCGGTCGTAATAAAATATAAATTCCGATTGATCAGCCACGCCTTTGAATCCAAATCGAGGATCTTTGACATATTGTCCGTAAATAAAATTATTTTGCTGAAAACCAAGCGCGGTTGAATCGCGTTCACTTGCTCTGATAGCTATACCACCCAGTGCGGCGCGATATTCTTTTACATTGCCATTCCAGGAAGGCGACAAATAAGCCGACGATGTAGTAGGAGAAACTTTAACATAACCCGGCAGATATTTTTGATAAGCGGCATTCAGGTCAATTTGCCAGCTTTTCCAGAAAGCCCGCAGATCCAGTCGGTAAATTTGCGAAAGACTCTCGCCGGTCTGGGATAATTTTGCTCCGAGATTACCATAATAACTATCATAGCCCAGATTTTCGCCTACAAAACGCCAGACCGTCGTAGTATCAGCTAATTTACCACTAATCAACATACTGAAATTCATAAAGCCATAATCGCCCCGGTAATAATCGAACCGCGAAAATACTTTATCCCGCAAAAAATAGCGCGGCGTCATTTTTATGTCGGTCGCTTCCAATTCAATCTGATCGAAACGCGGATTCAGCCAGGTTAATGGTGCTTGCCCGTAAACCGGATCAGTCAACAGCAGACCATTATTCCGCATAGTGAGAGCCGTAACCGGCAAACCGAAAGTCTGGATTACGCCTTTGACTCCCCAATCGTCATAAGGCAGAAAAATGTAACTACTTCGCTCAAAAATACGATCGCCAATATTGTAAATCCCAACCGATTGGGTTTCAGTTTCAACCCGGCTGGAATCCGCTTGGTACGGATTGTCACTCATACCGGCTTCTAAAAAAATTGAAATCCAACCGACAATCAGCAAAAGCCTGAGAGCTTTCATTTCAGCGTCTTTCTTCCCTGAAATAAGGTATTGCCCGAGCGATCCGCTGGGCTGTTACCGGAACTAAAAACAGAAAAACAATCAGATTAACGATTATGTGAATAATACTGAATGCCAAACCAGCCGCTAAGGTCGTCACCAACCCACGCCAATTAAATCCCGCTGATAAGGGATAGGCAATAGAAACGCAAATATCATAAAAAATTGTCAAAAGCCCACCGAGTAATCCAATTGCAATAAAATTTCTCAGTCGCGGTTGCCAGCTTAGTACAAAATTTCGGCAAAGTCCGCCGACACCACCAATAATGACCATCGCCAGCACTTGAGCAATCAACATTGGCGGAAAAATTAGTCCCGAGCCCAATGGATTAAGAGCCGAGAACAGAAATTCGCCCAATCCGCCGATAATCAGCCCGGACTTCCAGCCCATCAAAACCCCGGATAAAAATATCAGAGCCGTAACTAATTCGACATTCGGAACGAATGCCAGCGCGTAGCCGACCCCGACGATCAGTGCTATAAAAATTGCCGAGTAAGTTATTTTTCTAATCCTTGAATTCACAAAACCACCATTAAGTCGCTGCAATTTACAAAGCGACGCCGATAATTCAAGGATTCTTTAGCTATTCTGGTCGGATTCGCGCTCGCCTTTGAATAATACCCGTTTGAAATAACCACCTTTGGCAGTCCATTTGCCCTCATTCAGGTCAGTTGCGATGTCATTTTTCATTTGATTAAAGCGCGTATCGAGTTCATCAATATAATAAACTACCAATGCTTCTAAAAATTGAGGTTCACGAGGCGATTGAAATTCGTGCTTGCCCTGATGAGAAAGAAGAATATGCTCGAGTTGCAAACGTAAAATTTCAGGAAAACCATTTATTGCTAGGCATTGATCACGGACGATATCTCGTCCTAATACAATATGACCGAGAAAATACCCGGCATCGGTATAAGATACCGCCATTCCAGCCTCCAACTCAACTAACTTGCCGATGTCGTGCAACAAAATCCCGCTCATTACCAAATCGCGATCGAGTTCGGTATAGGCTTGACAAACTCCTTCTGCTACCTGACACATTGTATAGATATGTTCCAATAATCCGCCCCGGAAAGCATGATGGAGAATCATCGAACCCGGGTGGATTTTCAACTGTTCGCCATATTTTTCATAAATAGCGCCAACGACCGCCTTGAGGAAGGGATTTTTTAACGATTGGATTATTTGTTGTAAATCCTCCCACATACTTTCGATATTTTTACTCGTACTAAGTATTAAATCACCGGCATCGTAGCCTTCGGCGCGGTCGCGCTCCGGGACAACACGTCGAATTTTTTCCACTTTGATCTGAAGTTCATTGTTAAAAATTGTGACCGTGCCCTGAACTTTAACGGCGTCGCCAGCTTCGAATTGCTCGGCTAAATTCTCCACATCGTCCCAGATTTTAGCATTTATCTTGCCGGTGCGGTCAACTAAAATCAGGTCGAGATAAATTTTATTTTCCTTCGTCCGCCGAACCGCCTTCGAGAATACGCCAAAAAACGAAGTGACCCGGTCATTTTCTTTGAGATCGCTAATAAATGTCTTGCTCATTTTTTCCCTCTGAATTTTCCAGAATTAAAGCTAAATAGACTCCCAAAGTCAAGAGTTTTTAGTAAAAATTTATTTGCTATAGGAAAAGACCAGCCGCTTACGAGCAGAAATTGATTTTTAAGGCGAGTTACTTGCCGGTTTTATATTTCCGATTTGGTAATTCGCTAAATGTTCTAAATTTAGCTATGTTTATGTATTTCATAACCGATTCACGAAGTCTCGCTCAGTTTGAGCGGTATTTGGAAATAAGAAGAAATTTGGTCCTGAAATAAATCAATTAACTTAGCTCTGACTAATGATAGGGATAAAAAATAATGACATTCAATCTGATAATCCACAATCGGGCAGAGGATTTTTCCCGCCGATTAAACTCTCGTGGAAGCTGGTGCTTTTCACCGTCATTTTGATCCTGTTCGTCACCGCGGCTATCACTTATCCGATTTATTGGCAAACGCGGCAGGCGCTCGAAAACCAGTTGACCAATCATCTGGAACAAAATATCCAGTTAGTCCGGGAGCAAATTGATACTTCCCTTGTAAATCTGCTCGCCGATTACCCGGAGTTAAATTCCGTGCGGGATTCACTCGAGACTAAACTTAACTGGCAAGCTGGCAAATTTTCAGCTCAAGCCATTTACCTGATAGACGCCAGCGGTCGCTTACTGGTAATCGCTGGAAATGAGGAAAGCGCATTACAATCAGCCACCCTGCACGCAGTCGAAATTGCCAGCGCTCGAAACGATCAAGTGACCTCTTCGCCCCTGTTTGCCGATCGCACTGGTCAATATTATAAATCTGTTTTTACAAAAATTACGGAAAACAATGGCCAGCCGGTTGTGCTTGGACTGGACGCCGGTGCCGATTTCCTGGAAATTACAGGTAAGCTACGCAACCAAATTCTAAGCTTAACTGCCATTATATTGATAATTAGTATTGGTCTGGTTTTACTTCTGGCGCGTACGATGACTAAACCACTCGAAAATCTAACTAAATATGCGGAGGCAATCGGTCAGGGTCGCAGCGATCTTCCGGTTCTGAACCACCGACGGGATGAGATCGGGTTCTTGAGCCGAACTATACAAACAATGTATGGCAAAATAAGTCAGCGTGAGAAGGAAAACAAACAGTTCTTAGCTTCAGTCGCCCATGAAATTCGCAACCCATTGGGCGGTATGAAAATCAACGCTGAATTACTGCTGGAAGACACCGACAATCTGACTAATGCAACTAAATATGCCACTGCGATCGCTCGTGAAGTTGACCGACTGGCACTGATCGTTGACTCTTTTCTGGCGTATGCCCGTCCAATCGAAACCAATCTGATTATCTGTGATTTGAACGAATTGCTACAACAAGTTATCAGCGAATTGCAACGCGATTTCCCGTCAGCTAAAATCACCGTCAGCGGGCAAGCGCGGGTAAAAGTCAATCCCGGCAAAATCCGGCTTTGTCTATTAAATCTGATTCGCAACGGTCTGGAAGCCGCTCCAGAAATACCCATCGTGAACATCAATATTACGAACAAGCCGGGGCAGACTGAAGTTCGCTTTTTCAATACCGGTATGCCGATTGCACCTGAAATCCAGTCTCAGATTTTTGAGGCTTTCTTCAGCACGAAACCGGATGGCATCGGTTTGGGATTAGCCATCACCAAATCTCTCGTCGAACAACACGGCGGCCAGATCTATCTGGATCATTCCAATACCAGCGGCACGGAATTTGTCTTGATTTTACCGGAGTAAAATATGAATTCGCCCAAATCCAATTATACCATCTTGATTGTCGAAGACAACCAATCTATGCGCGACGGACTGCTGGCTTCACTTCAGAAGGAAGGTTATTCCGTGGCAGGTGTGGCTGACGGACAGGAAGCCTGGAGTCTGCTTCAGAACCAGCGATTCGATCTAATCATTACCGATATTAAAATGCCCGGCCTCGATGGTCTGACTCTTATGAAAAAGGTCAAAAACCTGGCGCCGATGACTAACATCATCCTGATCACAGCTTTTCCAACGGTTGATATTGCAGTGGATGCAATGAAATGCGGTGCGCAGGATTTTATCACGAAACCATTTGCGCTGGCGGAATTACGACAAAAAGTAGAAGCACTGTATCGGCGTAAGTTTGTCCAACTTAAACCCAGCCTAAGCGAGCCAGAATTCCCGGATTTGATCGGCAATTCACCGGCTATCCGACAAATCCGCCAGCTAATTGCGAAAATTGCACCGGGCGATAGTCCGATTCTAATCACCGGCGAGAGTGGCGTTGGGAAAGAATTGGTCGCCCGACTCATTCATCAAGCCAGTCGCCAGAAAAACGGACCATTTCTCGCCGTCAACTGCGGAGCTTTAACTGAAACACTTTTGGAAAGCGAACTCTTTGGTCACGAAAAAGGCGCTTTTACCGGCGCTCATAAAACCCATATCGGAAAATTTGAACAAAGTAACAGCGGCACCCTGTTCCTCGATGAAATCGGAGATATGTCCACCGCCTTGCAGGTCAAACTCCTGCGCGTATTGCAAACCAAACAATTTCAGCGCGTTGGTGGTGAGAAATTCATCGCCAGCGACTTCCGACTAATTTGCGCCACTAATAAAAACCTCGAAAAAAAGATCAAAGACGGCGAGTTTCGTTCAGACCTTTATTATCGCATCAATGTTATTCCCCTGACAATTCCACCTCTGCGCGAACGCCCCTCAGATATTCCGTTACTCGTTGAACATTTACTTCGGCTCAAAGCCGACCGACTTGGTCGTAAAATACCGCGAATCGAACCCAGCGTTATGGCTCGCTTAATATCTTATTCATGGCCGGGTAATGTGCGGGAATTGGAAAACTTTATCGAACGGGCTTTAGTATTTATCGAGGAAGACATTTTCTCGGAAAAACTATTTAATTTCGGCGACCTGCCGGAAAATACTAGTTTATTGAACCAAACTGACACTCCAGCGGCTCGCGACCTGACTGCTCAGATCAGTCAAATCGAACGCGAAATGATCATTAAAGCCCTGCGCGACCAGCACGGCGTCAAGCAACGCGCCGCCGAACAATTGCGAATCAAACCCAGCACTTTGTATTACAAATTGGACAAGTATGGCATTAAGCCCGAGGAATATGAATAATAATTTTACTTCAAGAATCGCAATTTGCGGGACGTTGATTCTAATCCTACTACTGGCGAAAAATATTCAATCAGCGCCAATAGACAGCCTGGCTTACTATCAGACGCAATATAACCAGCAATTAACCAAACTACGCACTCTCGAAAAGGATTATGACAAACTCCTTAACGACATCAATGCTATTGATGCCCAAATTATCAAAATCAATAATGCCAGCAACCTCAATTGGAGCGACAAAAGGAAACTTTCCCGCCTAACTGCCCGAAAGGCTGAAATCAATGCAAAGATGATCCCGATTTATACCGAATTAACCAATCAAAGGACAATTCTGAATATTACCTTTAATCGCTATTATGATTTTCTGTCGAAAAGTATAGACTCGACTGTCAATCAATATAATACCGTCGGTGACTCGCGCCAGCGCCAAAGTTTGAGCAGAACCTTATTTGAATTAATTGACCAGCGCGGACAATTACTGGCAAGCCAGCGCCAGTTCAGCGATCAGAATGAATTCCCGTTACCGGAAAAGGAAGACCTGGTGGCACTAATTTCCAAATACGATTTTAATGAGGCAATTCGCCGGGATATTAGCCATATTCTTGACGCGAAAATCCGGCAGATTGATTTAATGATCGCCGCCGCCAACACGGAGAAAGAATTACGCCAAAGACTTAATCAATTGAATCTGGAAATGAATGCCCTGAGCGGCGAATCTTATCCATATCAAGGCGGCAACTTTAGCGACTACGAGAACTGGGATCATGCGACAATGTCGGGAAAATCTGCCTATCGTAATCGGACCGACAAAGCGGCTCTTCCGGCTACGACTCAATCTGTGACCGCCGCCGACTATCTACCCCTTTTTCAGAACATACCGACGAACGATCTGTCTTTGTATATTTCACAGCTCGACTCACTCCGCCGAGATTACCAGAAACAATTACAGGAAATCAACGGAAATAAGTAAATTGCCGTTGAATGCTGGCGCTCTATTTTCGTAATCTTACACTAATCCTATTTATTGTCGTTCTGTTATTATCCGGATTACTCCAGGCTGATCAGAAGTTAAGTGGTTATTGTAAAACCGAAGCCGGGATGGAAACCAATATTCTGGAATCAGACTCTACCTCCCAGAATAGTTTTACGACACCCGCCCTGGCTAATCTCCATTTTTACCTAAGCAAACGACGATTGAACTTCAATGTCAATGCGACCGGCGGATTATTAGCCTATGATTATCGTCCTGAAAACAAAGCTACTTTAAATATATCAGCCCAGGCCAATTATACCGTCAGCCGTAAATTTTTTCTGGCTTCGACCGTCAATTCTTTTCAAAAATGGTGGTTGGAACAGGATTATGCTTATCATAATACCGATTGGCTCATCGGTGGAGGTTTGAATCTCAGTCATTGGAATCCGTCGCTATCCATTATTCTGTCCCAAAATTTATTCCGTCATAGCAGTAGCCTAGATAATCACCGTATCGGCGGACTGGTAGAAATTTCTAGCTCACTCAACCCAAGCCTGACGTTTTCGGCTCAAAGCGGCTATTCCCAAATTGATTACCTCCATCGGCCGCTATTTTCAGTCGAGAACTCCGTTTTGGATACTACAGCCCGGCAGAAGGATCTACTATTTTTTGGTCAGATCGGACTTGAGCATCGTCGCCAGGCTCTCAGCGGTGTGCGCCTGAAAGTTATTACAGTCGTCTCCAATAATGATTACTCGGAATATTACGGTGTCGGCCTGAATTATTACCTATCCGGAAAAATTGGGCGTGTCTATTGTCAGGTCATTGCAGATGTTTTATTGAAAAAATATCGGGCTGATCTAAATCAATATTTCCTTTATTACAATCCCGATCCGGAGCAGAACATACAGAATCAACTGCTCGTCGGGTGGGAATTGCCGCTCTGGAAAAATTTAGCCCTCACTGGTCGAGCCGCAATAATACGTAATGAAACTCATTACAGCGGCATATATTACAATAAATGGTTTGTTAGCGGCGGCTTGATCTACCGTAAGGACTAAGCGTCTTAAAAATCTCAGATTTTCTATGTTAGTCTCAGAAAGCTGAGGGTTTGCCTATACCGGACAGATTTTCTCCGTCGGAAGGTCTTGGAATGCTATTTGTCATAAATAAATTGTCGTTTTTAAGTATTGCGAAAATAAATGATGAGGCTTCTATGGCAAACTACAAAATTATGATTCTGACACTGCTTTCCCTGCTTACTCTGAACCGCTGTCCTGAGAAAATTACCGGCGGTGACAAACCAGAACCGATCCGTGAATTGAGCGCCATTGAAAAGAAAGTGACAGAAGCCGACAACAACTTCGGTCTGAAGTTATTCCGGCAAATTATTTCCTCAGAGACCGATAAAAATATCTTCATTTCACCCCTGAGCATTTCGATGGCGCTCGGCATGGCTTATAACGGTGCGGACGGTGAAACCCGCGCTGAAATGCATTCCATCCTGGAGTTCGGCGACCTGACAGCCGCAGAGATCAATCAGTCCTATCGCAATCTGATAGAACTTCTCTCGAGTGCTGACCCTGATGTAACATTCGAAATCGCCAACTCCATCTGGTATCGAGCAGGTTTTTCGATTCTGAGCGAATTTTTGCAGTTAAATACCACCTATTTCGATGCGGTCGTTCAGGCGCTGGACTTTGACCGCAGTGATGCGACTGATATGATCAACGCCTGGGTGAATGAAAAAACGCACGAGAAAATCCCAACTATCGTAGATTCGCCGATTAATCCAAGGACAGTGATGTTTCTCATCAATGCAATTTATTTCAAAGGTACTTGGACTTATGAATTTGACCCGGAAAGAACACAGGACGCGCCATTCTACCTAAAAGACGGCAGTCAGACGACCTGTGAGATGATGCGCCACAAAGCCACCCATGGTTACTATACCAACGACCAGATTCAGATCGCCGACCTGACTTACGGTGAAATTGGCTTCAGTATGACTATTATCCTGCCAAATGCCGGAGTAGATGTCGATTCGATTGCGGCAATGCTAACCACGGAAAACTGGACAGAATGGACTAATAGTCTGACCGAAGCTGAAATCAATATTTATCTACCCAAGTTCAAGACTGAATACGAGATTGGTTTGATTCCAACTTTGCAAGCTCTGGGAATGATTCAGGCTTTCAGTTCTTCTGAGGCTGATTTTGACAAGATCAACCCAAATTACGATCTGTATATTAGCGATGTTAAACACAAAACCTTTGTCGATGTTAACGAAGAGGGCACCGAAGCCGCGGCAGTGACCGCCATAACGGTCGGATGTACTTCAGCCGGTCCAAAAGAGATTTATTTTATCGTTAATCGTCCGTTCATTTTCGTTTTGCGCGAGAAAAGCACCAGCACGATCCTGTTCATCGGGAAAATCATGAATCCGGTTTCATAATAAGGAGAATTAAAGATGGAAAAAACCACTCGTAATTTTTTAATACTTATAATTTTTGTGGCTGGGTTAATAAGCTGTTCGGACGTCACGGCTCCGGATTCCGTAGAAATGCCAGAGTTACCGAGAAGCATCAGTAAATCCGAACAGACGTTAATTGAATCGAGCAATGCCTTTGGCTTTGACCTTTTTAAAATTCTATCAAATAAAGCCAATGGCAATAACCTGTTCGTGTCACCGGTTTCGGTTTCGATGGCTTTAGGAATGACCGCGAATGGCGCGGCAGGTTCTACTCTGGAGGCTATGCATTCGACACTCGGCTTCGAAAATTTGACCGAAGATGAAATCAACCAATCGTATCAAAGTCTGATCAATTTACTGAGATCGCTCGATTCGAAAGTCAAATTCAGGATTGCAAACTCGATTTGGTATCGCAACGAATTCACTGCTTTACCCACATTTATTGACGTTAACCAGACGTATTTCGACGCGGTCGTTCGGGGTCTCGATTTCAATCAGGATGCCGCCGTTGATACCATGAATGCCTGGATCGAAGCTCAAACCGATGGATTCATCAAGCAGCTCATTGAGAAACCAATCAACACCAATACGATAATGTTTCTGCTGAATGCCATCTATTTTAAGGGAACCTGGACATATCAATTCAACGAAGAACACACCCAGGAGGCTCCGTTTTATCTAAATAATGACAACACGGCGAACTGCCAGATGATGTCACTCAGTAGTGATTTCGATTATGCCGAGACCGACGAACTGCAGATTATTGACCTGCCTTATAACAATGGATTTTTTACTATGACGGTACTCCTGCCGCAATCCAGTGATGATTTAAACTCGTTGATTAGTGGCATGACCGATGAAAAATGGAATAATCTGATCGCAGGCTTATCCACGACAACTGTCAGTCTGTATTTGCCGAAATTCAAACTCGAATGGTTCCAGGTGCTAAATGATCAGCTGTCAGAACTTGGTATGGGAATCGCATTTGATAATCGGGCTGATTTCAGCCGTATCAACGACCAATATGGCTCTGAATTATATATCAGCGAAGTCAGACATAAATCTTTTATTGAAGTCGATGAAGAAGGCACCGAGGCCGCGGCAGCGGCATCCGTCGAGATTACATACAAATCGGTCTCGGATGACACAGAAGACATCACGGTAATGCGCGTTGATCATCCTTTTATTTTTGCTATCCGCGAGCGTGCTTCCGGCACAATCTTGTTCATCGGAAAAATCATAAATCCGGTTTCATAATAAAGAGGACCAAAGATGAAATATTTTGCGATCTTCTTGATTCTTATTCTTTTATTTTACTGCAGCTGTAAATACTCTACTTCGCCTAATGAAAATCCTGATTGGGTAGAAAATCTTATCACAAAATTCCAAAATGAACCAGTCGGTAATCCCCCACAGTCCATCTGGCAATATAAATACAAAGGTCAAATTGTATATTATATTCCAGCGCAATGTTGTGATCAATTTAGCACCTTATATAATGCAGAGGGAGATATAATTTGTGCGCCAGACGGAGGCTTTTCAGGACGCGGCGATGGAGAATGTTCTGATTTCTTCCAGGAACGAAAAAATGAAAAACTCATCTGGCAAGATAGTCGCACTCGCTGATATGGTTTAAACTCTCTTTAACAGGAGGTAGCATGAAGACATACAAATTATTCTTTTCTCTTAACATCTTCCTGATGCTTCTTAATATTACTTTTGCAACGGTTCCCGATCCGGTCACCCGCCAGCCTGCGATCCCGTATTTGATGGAACCGATTGGTTTTCGCACGATGCAGATGGCGATTTTCGCGCCGGAAGTCAGTGGCATGGTTCCGGACAAGTTCAGCGATCTGAGCTGGAATCCAGCCTATATTTTGCGCGAAAAACAAAAGACTTTTTACATTGACTTCAATCTGGAAAACAGTGTTACGTCCTCGCTAAATCCGCTGTCGTCCGGGATTCTGACAGACAGTTATTATCTTGCGCCATCGTGGTACAGTCAGACCAGCGTTCAGGACATCAATATCGCGCCGCTTTACAATCTAGCTTTGATTCTGCCATTGAATAAACGCATGAGCCTGGGTATTGTCAACCGTTCAGTCTTCGACTATGGCCCCTATCGAAACTCGATCTGGTGGACGAGCGGCGGCTGGTTCGATAAGGCTATTGAATCAAATTCCAACATTCGGTATGCCGATTTTGAACCGCAACGTCTCGAAACTGACGAAAACCAGCAGACGGTTATTGCCAACCAATCCGAAATTACTCTCGGCTACCGGCTTTCGACTAAAACTGATCTCGGCTTGCACCTTGGCCATTATATTTTTCACCGCGACGGTTACTTGCTGGATTCGCAATGGGCAACTCATCCACATTCCTCATACGGAATTCTGAATGACGAAGATCTGGAAATTAATGGCTGCCATTATGATTTAGGCGCCGGTTTTTTGTACCATCCCGATGAAAAAACGACCTATGGGATTAGCGTCGGAGCATTTTTCGGTTCCGGCCAGGAATCTGAAATTGCCCAGGATACTTCGGACTCGTTCTCGGAAACAGCTACTAATACCGCATATTATTGCCTTAGTGAACACACTTTGAATACCGATTTGACCTATAAAACTTCCGGAGTAAAACCATACCTAACCTTGATTTTGGAAAAGAAATTAAATAAAAATCTCGTCCTGCGCTCATCATTTTCATTGACCAGTAAAAATCAGGACGTTAACACTCGATACGCCACCGACGATACCACATTTAGCGACCGAACCTACAATCACTGGATTACCGATACTACTTACGCTTTCCGACGTTATACGGCTAATAGCGCCGCGGAATTCAATCTGAACGGTTCCGGCGAAGAGTCAATCAATCAATGGAAATTTATGACTGCGCTGATTTACAGTCTCGAAAATGATTGGGCGTTTTTCGGTGGAGTGCAGATTTCACGAAAATGGTCACAGGTAGATTTCGACGAAAGATCGAATTACTACTCCAATTACTTCACCGAGTATTCGCTTTACAACGCCAGCACTTACCGTAATCTAGACACTTACACCAAAAAATATTCCTACTCGCAGGAAACCAAAGCCTGGAATCTAAGCGTGCCAATTGGAGTCAAAGCCTATCTTGCTAAAGGATTCTCAGTCTTACTCGGAACGGATATTAATCTTACTCTGTATAAGGAAAACAGTTACAGCGATCTACTTTATCCGAATATTGTTTCAAAATATTGGATAAATGACGCCTTAGCCAATGACGATCCGGAAACCAATCGCTACGAGAGATATGACTCCAATCCGCCCAAAACTCTTACCCGCACTAATGCTGTCCGCTTTGGCATGGTTTACGAACATTCATCCGGCGCAAAGCTTTTCATTCGCTCCGATGGCGATATTATGAATACCAACGGCTGGACGCTGGGTTTCGAGATGAACTGGTGATGTTGATTATTAATAAATTTGCCTATAAATTTCAATCAGATAAAAACGAGGCGAAAAATGAAGCGTTTTAGCGAATTATTCAAACTTGCCCTATGTTTCTCTTTTTGTTTCCTCGGATTGCAGGCTCAATCCCAGATGATTGCCAACATTTCCGAGGATGTTCAAACGGATTTTGGGATTTACCAGCCATATACTGCCAATTTTACCCCTGACGTACCGCTTTTTAGCGTCGAACCCGATTTCAGTAATGTTGAAAATTTTTCTGACTTCTATGGATTCAGCGCGGTGGACTCAGCCCTGTTACTTCAAAACCACTTCACAGTCCGCAGAAGTCAGTTCAAACAATTATATGATATTTACAACGACTGCACCTGGGATGGCACGCCGCTTTTCGTCACTACCGACGCGGTTCTGCATATCTATCATGTTCTTTATGATAAAATACTGGCTGAAATCGAAATTCAAAAATTCGTACCGGCTCTGGAACTTTTGACCAAAACCCTGATTGACAGCACCCAATCGCAATATGATACAGCAACCGAACCGGAAATTAAAGAGACGTTACGGCGCAATCTGGCGTTTCTGTGCGTGTCACAGAAATTATTGAAAGGCAATGATTTCACAGTTCCAGAACCGGTTTCCGCGCTTGTGGATTCGGAATTGACCTTGATCGCCAATCATGACGGATTTTACACTCCGCCCGTCTTGGGACCTTTCAATTTATTGGATTATAGTCAATTTATTCCCCGCGGACATTATACCACGAATGACACGCTGACGGCTTACTTCAAAGCTATGATGTGGCAGGGCTGGACAATTTTCACCATGGAGCCGGCAAAATTCGACAACCTGGCGAGGAGACACACCCTCCAGGCTCTGTTGCTTACTCAAATGCTCTTTAATCTGGACGCGAATGGAAATTCATTATTGGATTTGTGGAAAATGATCTACGAGCCGACCGTATTTTTCGTAGGAAAAACCGACGATCCCAATATTTTACATTATAAAACCATTGCCGCACAGGTTTATGGCTCTGATTTTCTTTCTCTTTCCGCTGACAGTCTGGCTAATTCGACTCTGCTTGAAAATTTCATGACTGAAGCTCAAAAATTGCCGGAACCGAAAATACCAAACTGGATTTACGGCTCTTTTACAACCTACAAAGGGTTCAGGCTGATGGGTCAGCGGTTCATTCCGGATTCATATATGTTTGCTCATCTTGTACTACCAGAAGTTGGAGGTCGAGCTTTCCCCAAAGGCTTGGACATCATGGCGATTCTCGGTTCGGACCGGGCTTACGATCTGCTCGATTCGCTTTATAACGAAACTGCCTATCCGAATTATCCTGAAAAAATTACCGAATTCAAGACCGAATTTGCGGCTATTTCACCAGCCGAATGGGCGCAGAATCTGTATTGGAATTGGCTCTATTGCCTGATGCCATTACTATATGAAAAAGGCGAAGGCTACCCGTTTTTCATGCAAACTATCGCCTGGATGGACAAAGAACTCCTGACGGCTCTGGCTTCCTGGGCAGAACTAAGGCATGATACAATCCTTTATGCCAAACAAAGTATGTCGCCATGTGGTATAGCTCCCGGTCCGCCGAAGAGTTATGTAGAACCCAATCCGCATCTTTACGCCCGTCTGGCAAGTCTCACGCGCTATACAATAGACGGACTGCAGGCCCGGGACTTGTTAACTGAAAAATTTCGGGATAAACTTGCTCTTTTTGAATCCCTCCTGCTTTTCTTACAGGATGTTTCGATCAAAGAACTGGAGAATACACCACTAACAGATGAGGAATACGCCAATATTTATTGTTTTGGCAAAGTCATGCAAAAATTGGTCTCCGAAGGTGAGGATCCCTGGCACTATGACAGCGATGACATGGCGGTTGTCGCCGACGTGCACACTGATTCCGACTCCGATCAGTGCCTGGAAGAAGGCGTCGGCTATCCGCTGGAAATCAATGTCATCGTGAACGAGGGCGGGACCATTCGCATCACACGCGGGGCGATTTTCTCCTACTACGAGTTTATTCAGCCAATCGCTAATCGACTGACTGACGAAGCCTGGCGCGAGATGTTAGCGAGTGAAACGCCGCCGACTCTGCCGCAATGGTATGATGGTTTGATGGACATGAATGCCAGTCAGCCGTCTTTTATGGAAAATTCACCGGATAATCTCTATCATGGCGAATTTCAGGCCATTGAGAAACCTGATGATTCTCAAAAACCCAAAACTTTTCAAGTCAGGCAGAATTTTCCCAACCCCTTCAATCCGCTAACAACTATTGAATATGAATTGCCACAGTATTCCCATGTCAGGCTCGAAATTTACAATTTGCTCGGACAAAAAATCACGACTCTTGCGGACAATCACCAGCCAGCCGGTCGTTATCACCTGATCTGGAACGGCCGAGACTCGCACGGCAACAACGTCGCCAGCGGGATTTATTTCTACAAATTGACTGCAGGGATTTTTACGCAAGTTAAAAAGATGGTTTTAACGAGGTAAAAACCTTCTAATAAAATATCCCCGTAATCCTGGCATTGTAGAATTGTTCACTAATTTTCGATATTAATCAAAACTCTTTTACCTTATACCAAATTTTCCGTAAACTCCATTCGATTTTATGCTTAAGCTAATTTTAAAGATTGTTTTATTTATAATTTTGATTCCGGTAGTAATTTTTGTTGGATTATATATTGCGGCGCCGGACGGTTCGGAATTTGTCCATAAAAATCCGGAAACCACCGCTTTGATTC
>ENA-UPSM01001230-UPSM01001230.1-activated-sludge-metagenome-genome-assembly--contig:-NODE-1230-length-34684-cov-6.286552_pt1 | contig 34684 bp, 23 predicted proteins | sample MGYA00238181_ERZ773283 | MGnify/ENA primary metagenome ERZ773283 (study PRJEB29023, sample SAMN05720199) | activated sludge metagenome | isolation source: Anaerobic digester | place: Japan...
GCCTGCGCCAGGCGGTGCTCCTTTACGGCGGCGACCGTGTCTTGCTGGAACTTGACGACGAAGCTCTGGACGGTGCCCTGGGACTCACGACACGCACGTCCGAGGGCCGCTTCCCCACCTTGACGGGACTCCTGCTGGTCGGTCGCGAGCCCTCGCTCCGGCGGCTGGTCCCCACCCACGAGGTCGCGTTCCAAGTCCTGGCCCAAGAGTCGGTGCGGTTCAACGAGTTCAGCCGCGCTCCTCTGCTCAAGTCCGTGGAATGGCTGGAGACCAACTTCCGGCCGTACAACCCCGAGGACGAGCTTCAGGTGGGACTGTTCCGCGTGCCGGTTCCGAAGGTGGACCGCGGCGCCTTTCGCGAAGCCGTGGCCAACGCGCTCATCCACCGCGACTACCACCGCTTGGGCGCTGTCCATGTGCGCATGAACGACGACGCTCTGGTGGTCAGCAATCCCGGCGGCCTGGTGGAGGGCGTAACCTTGGTGAACCTGCTTGTCACCGAACCGCGCCCACGCAACCCCGCCTTGGCCGATGCCATGAAGCGGATCGGGATCGTGGAACGCTCCGGCCGCGGTGTCGACACCATCTACCGCGGCCTCCTGCGGTTTGGTCGACCCGCTCCCGACTACAGCCGGACCGATGCCCAAAGCGTGGTGCTGCGCCTGCCCACCGAAGCCGCCGACCTCGGCTTCCTGAAGCTGGTCGTGGAAGAAGAAAACCGCCGCCAGGGCCCGTTGCCCGTGGACAGCCTCATCGCCTTGGCGACCCTGCACGAGCTCAAGCGCATGACTGCCGACCAGTTGGCCGCACGGATCCAGCGCGATCCAGCAACCTCCAAGCGCACACTCGAAGCCCTGGTGGAAACGGGACTGGTCGAGGCGCACGGCTCACCGCGTAGCCGCAGTTACACGTTGTCGGCCTCGCTCTACCAGGCCGCTGGCCAGAAGGCCGCCTACACCCGCCAAGTAGGGTTCACGGCGATCCAGCACGAGCAGATGATCTTGAACTACGTGGCCCAGCATGGACAGATCAAGCGTGCGGATGTGATGGAACTGTGCAGGCTGAATGGTGACCAAGCGACGGATGTGCTCAGTCGGCTCGTTCTGCGTGGAGCGTTGCTCATGAGCGGCGAGAAGCGAGGATCTTTCTACACCCTGCCCGCGAAGCCCTGAACGGTCACTGGCAGTTATACGGACTTATACGGACCTATACGCACAAGAAAATCGCATTTTCTCCCGAAATTTGGGGCTTTCTGCCAACCCGAAGGACATTGGATATGCGCAAGTTATAAGCGAAATACTGCACATATGAGTACCAAAATTGAAGGCGCTTTGATAGTTTCTTCTGACCATGCTCGACTTTGTCCACGGCAACATCCTGGAAGCTCCCGTCGAGGCGGTAGTCAATGCCGTCAACACCAAAGGTGTGATGGGAAAGGGCTTGGCTCTTCAGTTCCGGCAGACGTTCCCTCAAGCATCGCAAGCCTACGAACAGGCTGCCCGCCACGGCGACCTGTCGCCTGGCGGAGTCCTCTTGACCGAAACCGGCCAGCTCGGCTCCGTCCGGTACGTGCTCCATGCCGCGACCAAGGACCACTGGCGCAATCCTTCACGCCTGGAGTGGGTGGAGTCGGCGCTGGAACAACTGGTGGAGATCGTGCGCATGCACAACATCGAGTCCATCGCCTTGCCCGCGCTGGGATGCGGACTGGGAGGCCTGACCTGGCCGACCGTCAAAGCGCGGATGGAAACCGTCTTGGCAAAGCTGCCGGACACGCGGATCCTGGTGTACCTGCCGCAGTGAAGGGGCTCCCAAAGCACGGAATAGGTTGCCCGGGAACGAAACGAGTGACGAACAAGGCACAGCAATGGTTAACTTCTCCCCATTCCTGGAGGATCCGCAAGAATGCCTGAATCGTCCCCTCACTTCGATATTCCGGAGGGATTTTCCGCCCTGCTGAAGATCGAAGGTGGCGAGGCCGACCGTCACCAGATCCGTATGGATATTCTGGTTGAATTGCTCAATGGGCTTCAGCGAATCTCCTACTTGTTGGCAGCCGCTCAAGACGGATTGGCGATCGGCGAACGCTTCAAACCTTCTCGCAGTTTGACGGATCGTTACGCTCTTCGCTGCGGTACAGCGATCGAAGGCAGCTATGCGATCCCTTTGGAGGAAGGTCCTCAGTTCCGGCTTCCGTTCGGTGATGAAATTCCTCTGTTCGATGCGATCCAACGCTCATGGGAGGCCGTGGCCAACAACGACTTTGAAGCATTGCGTAGCTTGCTTCCCGGTCCCCAGTTCACCGCCCGGTTCGCGCGGGAGGTTCAAAAATTCCTTCCTGGAACGGGCAGCCCTTACCGAATCGGATTTCGTACCAAGTCGCAAGCGAACCCCGTCTACCTGACACCCCGTGCCGCTCGTGTGCTCAAAGAGTGGCTACAACCGGCCGCTGCGGACGATGCCGAAATGACAGTGACTGGTAAGTTGATGAAGATCGATTTCGATCGCAAGATCGTGACCATCAAGTATCAGCCAACCCAACGATCCATCGACTGCAGCTACTTGCCGCAAATCGAAGATTCGATTGTCGAGTCTCGTGCCGAGCCCATCCAAGTCACAGGGAAGTTCGTCCTCGACGAGGATGGCTACCCCGCACAACTGACCGAGGTCAGCCGGATCCAACCGATCGATCTCTCACCGGTACATCTGGCAGAATGTCCGTTAGGGAACGGGTGCCTGCTGCGGTTCAGGAGCCCGCTGGATCTGGATGTAGCCTTGGAAGAGGACTCGGGACAGTACCTGGAAGCCCGCGAGGACACCTTGGGCATCTTCGCTTTCGCTCTGAATCGGGAACTGCTGATCGACGAGCTGGAAGCGCAAATCCAGACGCTCTGGGCAGAGTATGCCTTGGCAGACGACGAGTCCTTGGCGGAAGATGCTCTTGGACTCAAACGGGCGCTGCTGGCAGCGATCGAGCAGGTTGAAGATGTCTAGGAAGAAGGCCGACGTAGAGCGGGGCCTGGAGAACAAGGGCTTCCAGGTCCGCGAGGGCGACCATCACTTCTTCGTCTATCACCGCAAGTCCGATGGCAAGAAAACAGCCATCCTGACCAAGACCAGCCACACCCCCAAGATGCGCGAAATCCCCGACAATCTTCTTGGGCAGATGGCAAAGCAATGCCGCCTCTCGAAGAATGACTTCCTGAACTTGGTGGATTGCCCACTCTCAAGGGAGTCCTACGAGGCCAAGGTTTTTCCTTCGACCTAGCTTAGCCCTGTCTTCGGCTAACACCTTCAGGAATTTCCCATAAGAGCTTCGCGGCAACTTTGTGCCGTTCAAGTCGCCCTGAATTCCCATCTTTCCAGACGCTCACCTGTGACACGTTCCGTCACGGGTGGATTTCCTCTGTATGAAGGCGGAGAGATGTCGTTGTCGCGCGCGCCGGAGCTCCCCTGATGGGCTGGGAGCTGGAAGAGGTCGAAAAGACGTTCGTCGAACAGCTTGCGGGACTGAAGTGGCACCATGTGCACGGCGATCTCGACGTCCCGTCGATCACGGGCCGCACCAGCTTCAACGAGGTCGTGCAGGAGTCCGTTCTTCGCGAACGCCTCCGAAACCTGAACCTGCGCGACGGAAAGCCCTGGCTGGACGACGACCGGATCTCCGAGGCGGTGGCCGCCATCACCCGACCGCGAGCCCCAAAGCTCATGGAGGCCAACGAAGAGGTCACGAGCCTGTTGCTCCGCGGCATCACTGTCGAAGGGCTTCCGGGCTGGGACGGCGGACGTGGCCAGACCATCCGTTACGTCGACTGGGACGCCCCTGAGAACAACCACTTCACCGTGATCAACCAGTTCCGTGTGAACTGCCCGCCCGGCTTCGACTCGGCCAAGAAGTTCATCGTGCCGGACCTGGTGCTGCTGGTGAACGGCATCCCCCTGGTGGTGGTCGAGTGCAAGAGCCCGTCGGTGTCGGAGCCGCTGGCGGAGGCCGTCGACCAACTCCGACGCTACTCCAACCAGCGCAAACCTGCCGGCGAAGTGGGCGAAAACGAGGGCAGCGAGAGCCTGTTCCGCAGCGTGCAACTTCTGGTCGCGACCAGCTACGACGAAGCACGGGTCGCGTGCATCGGTGCCGCCTTCGAGCACTTCGCGCAGTGGAAGACCGTGTGCACGCCCGATGGAACCGGCAGCGAGATCGAGACCGCGCAAGCTCTTGGCAAAGCCGTGCTGTCCGAACAGGAACGCTTGGTCGCGGGCCTGCTCGCACCGGCCCAGCTGCTGGACGTGGTGCGCAACTTCATGCTGTACATGCAGGTGAACGGACAGACCATCAAGACCGTGTGCCGTTACCAGCAGTACCGAGCCGTGAACCGGGCCATCGCACGGCTCAAGACCGGCAAGACGCGCAAGGAACACGGCGAGAGCGACCAGCGCGGCGGCATCGTGTGGCACACGCAGGGTTCGGGCAAGAGCCTGACCATGGTGTTCCTGGTCCGCAAGATCCGCAGCGTGCACAGCCTGCGCCGCTTCAAGGTGGTGGTGGTCACCGATCGCAAGGACCTGCAGACCCAGCTTTCCGGAACTGCCGGACTGACTGGCGAAAAGGTCGAAATCGCGTCGGGCCAGGACGGCTTGCGTTCGCTGCTGCGGCAGAAGGGCCCGGGGCTGATCTTTTCCACCATCCAGAAGTACCGCAATCCCGACCTGGAAGACGGATCGCCAACGGACGAGGACGACGAGTTCCCGGCGCTGCTCGAGGCCGCCGAAGGAGCCGCGTTCGAGATCCTGAACGAAGACGAATCCATCCTGGTGCTGATCGACGAGGCCCACCGCACCCAGGCTGGCGACCTGCACGCGAACCTGCTGGCCGGAATCCCTAACTGCGTGCGCATCGGATTCACCGGCACCCCCATCCTGATGGGCCAGAAGAAACGCACGCACGCGATCTTCGGCGACTACATCGACAAGTACACGCTCAAGGAGGCCGAGGCCGACGGGGCCACCGTGCCGGTCTTGTACGAAGGCCGCACCGCCAAGGGCGCGGTGAAGGATGGCGCGAACCTGGACGACCTGTTCGAAGACATGTTCGCCGGGCACACGCCCGAAGAGCTGGAAACCATCCGCAAGAAGTACGCGACCAAAGGCCAGATCTTCGACGCGCCGGAACTGATCATGGACAAGGCGCGCGACATGATGCGCCACTACGTGACCAACATTTTGCCGAACAACTACAAGGCGCAGGTGGTGGCTTACAGCCGCCGCGCGGTGGTTCGGTACGTGGACGCCCTGCGAACGGCACGCGATGAACTTCTGCGCGACGCCGCAGCGCTTCCCGCGCACGAGAAGGAGATGGACGACGAGTTGCTGTGCCAGAAGCCTCCGCGGCTTCAGGCGCTTGTGCAGGCTTGGCGCGTGCGCGAGATGCTCCAGCGCATCGAGTTCGCCGCCGTGATTTCGGGCGGTAACAACGACGACCCGGCCTGGAAGGTCTGGACCGACGCAGGCGCCCAGGAACAGGCGATCAAAGACTACAAGAAGCTGCTCGTGCACGCCGACCCGAAGAAGGCGAGCCCCCTGGCCTTCCTGGTGGTGAAGTCCATGCTGCTCACCGGGTTCGACGCTCCCATCGAAGGCGTGATGTACCTGGACAGGCCCATCCGCGAAGCCGAGCTCCTGCAGGCCATCGCACGTGTGAACCGTACCGGACACGGCAAGCGTTGCGGCGTGGTGGTCGACTACTACGGCATCGCACAGCACCTGGAGGAAGCCTTGAAGGCCTACGCCAACGAGGACGTCGAGGGCACCCTGGCCAGCATCCAGGACCAGGTTCCGGTGCTCCGCGACCGCCATGCACGCGTGCTCGATGTGCTTCGCCAACAGGGCGTGGATTCGCTCCGCGACACCGACACCTGCCTGCAGGCGCTGTCGTCGGAACGTGTGCGCGCCGATTTTCTCGTGAAGCTCAAGGCCTTCCTGAACACGCTGGACGTGGTGCTGCCGCGCCCCGAGGGGCTGCCGTTTGTTGCCGACGCCAAGCGCTTGGCATTCCTGCACGCGAGCGCGCGGAACCGTTACAAGGACGGCCCCGTGCTGGGCAAGGACGTGGGAGCCAAGGTTCGCAAGCTCATCGACGACCACGTGATCTCGCTGGGAATCGACCCGAAGATCCCGCCGGTGATGCTCACCGACGTCGGGTTCGACCAGCAGCTTTCGCGCACGGTGAACGACCGCGCCAAGGCGTCGGAGATGGAACACGCCGTGCGTGCACACATCCGCAAGCACATGGACGAAGACCCAGTGTTGTACCGGAAGTTCTCGGAGCGTTTGAACGAGATCCTGCAGAGCCTGGGCGAAAAGTGGGACGAACTGGTCCTGCAGCTCCAAGGGATGATCACGGAGATCCGCACCGGCATTGTGAACGACGAGCACGTTCCCGCCGACCTGCCCGCACACTGTGCGCCATTTCTGCGAACGGTCATCGATGTGGCGTGCAGCGGCACCGATCCCAGCACACAGGAGTTGCTGCGACTCAAGGACGTAACGGTCGAACTGGTGTCGATCCTGGTGCAGGAGATCCAAAGCGACCCGCGCATCTGGACCGCTCAGAAGCTCTCCGCACGCGAAGCGCTGAGCGGGCTGCTATTCGAGCACATCTCACGGCTTCGGCCTCCGTTGGTGAACGACGAGAAGGCTGGCGAACTTGCCGACCGACTTCTGGAACAAGCACAGGCGAACCACAACGCGCTGATGGACGTCTGATGGCGAAGGCTGCGGCAACCAGTGTACAGGTCGAAGACCTGGTGTTCGCGCTACGTCGGAGCAAAGGCCGGCGCACGATGCAGATCACCGTAGACCGTGGCGGAGAGTTGCTGCTGTTCGCCCCTCCGGAGGCCACGGTCGCCGTACTGCGAAAGTTTGTCAAAGAGAAGCTCTTCTGGGTGTACACGAAGCTTGCCGAGAAAGACCGACTCCACAAGCCGGTCGTGCCCAAGTCGTACGTCGATGGCGAGGGCTTCCTGTACCTGGGCCGCAGTTACAGGCTCAAGCTGATCGATCACCAGGATGCTCCTCTGAAGCTGACCGGCGGGCGTTTCTGCCTGCTGCGCACGGAAGTGCCGGATGCCCGTGAACACTTCGTTCGCTGGTACACGGAACGTGCACGAGCGTGGTTGAGCGGCCGTGTCCAGGAATTCTCCGACGGCATGGGCGTGTCGCCGACCTCGATCAAAGTCCAGGATCTGGGGTTCCGCTGGGGGTCCTGCGGCAAGGGCGCCAAGCTGTACTTCCACTGGAAGACCATCCTCCTGCCCGCGCGGATCGCCGAGTACGTGGCGATCCACGAGATGGCGCATCTCCACGCGCCACACCACACGCCCGCCTTCTGGCTGCGTGTGGAACACGCGTTGCCGGGCTACGCGCAGCACAAGGCCTGGCTGGCCGAACACGGGATGGACGTCGAGGGACTGTGAGTCGACTCTATTCCCTGGGCGTTTTAGTTCTTCAAGCACCGTAGAGGAGGGGCGATAAGCTTGACGTTCCTTTCCTCCCCGCGAACGGGTTCGGTGGCACCGTTGAAACGCCTTCAACGGTTCGAATCCGGATCTCGCCGTGAAATCCCCGGCGACGGCCTATTCTCCTAACCAGCCCTCGGACCACCGGTTCCGTCGGCTTCCAAGGAGACGCCATGCCATCACCCATTCCTGCACGAACCGCCGTGATCGCCGCCTTGTTCTGTGCGGCTTTCGCGCAAGCCAACGTCGCCACCGGGGCGGTGTTCGGATCGCACATGGTCCTGCAACGCGAGGCGCCCATTCCGGTGTTCGGCACCGCAACCAACGGCGAAACCGTGACGGTCACCTTGGGGACCCAATCCAAGACCACCACCGCCGCCAACGGTTCCTGGAGGGTGAACCTGGACGCCATGCCCGCCGGCGGACCCTACACCATGACGATCAAGGGCGCCAACACGGTCACCTACACCGACGTCATGGTGGGCGAAGTGTGGCATTGCGCGGGGCAGTCCAACATGGACACCCGCATGAACTACTCGGAATACGACTTCGCCGCCGACATTTCCAAGGCCAATCACCCGCTGCTGCGCTACATCACCATGCGGCAACCCGGCCAGACGATCAAATGGCAGAACGTTTCGCCCAGCACGGTGGGAGCCATGACCGCCACGGGATACTACTTCGGACGGAATCTGCTCGACAATCTGGACGGTGTCGCGGTCGGGATCGTGAACACGTCGGTGGGCGGAACCGTCATCAAGACGTGGCTGGACCCGGCCACCGTCGCGGCCACTTCCGATCTGGCCGGCGACGCCGAGGCGGGCGGCATGTACAAGAGCTGGATCAAGCCGGTCGAAGGATTCGGGATCCGGGGCACGATCTACCTGCAGGGCGAAAACGACGCCTCGTCGTCGGCATTGACCCCCGCCTACAACCGGCGCCTGGAGGCACTGATCAAAGGGTGGCGCAAGACCTGGAAGATGCCGAACATGCCGTTCATCGTCGTCGGACTGTGCCACAAGGGCGCGCTCCAGACCGCCGCGGGCGATGCCAGCAACCAGGCGTCCGTGCGCGAGGCCCAGCGCCAGGTCACCGACACCATGGCCAACAGCATCCTTTCGGTGGCCGTCGACCTGGGGTCCACCACCACCTGGCACTATCCCCAGAAACCGCAGCTGGGCGCGCGGCTGGGAGCCCTGGTGCGCGGCTGGATCCACGGCCAGACAGGATTTGTTTACCTGTCGCCCAGACCTGCGGACTGCTACTTCCGCGGTTCCACGATCGTGGTTCCTTGGGACGTCCGAGGCGGCAAACTTTCGCTGACCGGCGGCAACGCCCCCACCGGGTTCGCGGTGGCCGGATCCGACGGAAAATGGTCGTGGGCCACGGCCTCGCTCAAAGGGGATACCGTGTTCCTGACCAGTTCCATCTCCAGACCCACGCAGGTGCGGTACGCCTGGGCGAACAACCCCATCCGGAATCTGGTGGGCAGCCAGGGATTGCCCGCCACGCCGTTCCAATCCCCCATCGCCTCGGGACCGACCGCGTCCATCACCCATTCCACCCCCCTCGTTCCCGCGCTTGGCGCCCGGATGATCGGGAACGCGCTGGTCGTGTCGGCAACGGGCGGATTCGCCGACATCACCGTCGTCGACGCGATGGGTCGTCCGATCCTTTCGCTTCGCGACGCGGACCTTTCTTCCGATCTCCGGTTGCGACTCCCCGGTTCGGGGCTTCGCACCGTGATCGTCAAGGAACGCAACGGCTCGATCCGCACGGACAAGGTGGTGACCCCATGAACATTTCCCTGGAAAAACGCCTCCTGGCCCTGTTCGCGATGGTCGGCGTCGTCTGGGCCGCCACCACGGCCACCCCGCAGAGGATCGTGATCATCGGCGATTCGACCGTCTGCGACTACGCGGCAAGCAAGTACCCGCAGGCCGGGTGGGGCCAGGTCCTCAAGCACTACTTCCAGACGGGATCCGTCACGGTGGTCAACCACGCGATCGGCGGGCGCAGCACGCGTTCGTTCATCGAAGGCGGACGCTGGGCCACCACGCTGGCCACCCTGCAGAAGGGCGACATCCTGATGGTGCAGTTCGGGCACAACGATCGCGACTATTCCAAGGCCGAGCGCTACACCGACACCGCCGCCTACAAGAAGTACCTGGCCCAATACGCCAACGAGGCCCGGGCCAAGGGAGCGCATCCGATTTTTGTCACCCCCATGAACATGAACACCTGGAACGGCACGACCGTGCGCGAAGTCTTCACGGAAGGGAAGAACGACTACCGCGCGGCCATGATCCACGCCGCAGCCGCCCTCAAGGTCCCGGTGCTGGACCTGGAGAAGAAATCCAAGCTCCTCATGGACACCATGGGCCAGGTCTACATGGCCAAGTTCCACTTCCTGGGGCTGGACGCAGGCGAATACGCGAACTTCCCCGACGGATCCAGCGACGGCACCCACTTCCAGGAGCTCGGCGCCCTGGAAAACGCGCGCATGGTGACCGAAGAGATCGCACGGCAACCGAACGATTCCATCCTCGAACTGCTCGCGCCGCTTCTGGCTCCGCTGTACAAGGTAACCGTGAATACCAACCTCGCCTCGGGCGGCACGGCGACCAAGACCCGCATGTACCCCAAAGGCGCGACGGTGACCCTCAAGGTGAAGCCGGCCTCCGGCAAGACCTTCCAGTACTGGATGGGGCCGGACTGGAAAAACGTCGCCACCAGCCAGCGCCACACCTTCGTGCAGGACACGATGGAGCGGACTTTCACGGCGATGTTCCAGGGCGGATCGAGCGCGGCGAGCCCCGTCCAGCGAGCGCTCCCGCTGCGGCTGGAGGGACGGAAATTGGTCGGCGCGCAGGGGCTGGAACTGCGGATCGTGGACGCCCGCGGCGCGGTGGTCCTGACAGCCCATGGCGAAGCGGATGTCGTGGACCTGTCGGGATTGCCCGCGGGAGCGTATTGGGCGCGGTCGACGCGATGGGGAGACGAGGCGTTCGCGATCCTGCTCGGGAGGTGAGGCTTGGCGCGCAAGCTCATCGGAGGGCTTCCCCTGCGCTCGGATGCGACACGGAAAGCCCCAAACGTCGCGGAACACCGATGCGTTCACAGGAACATGTCGCGAAAGTGAACACCGCGGCCGCACATCCCATGCGATCGCGGCCAAACCGGTCCATTTTCCAGGGAACGGCCGGCGCATCGCGGAAGATCTCCGCGCGCCGTCTTGAATTCGATTCGGGAAGGATCCCTGATGGACGTTTCTAGGTGCAACAGCAACGGATTCCTGGTCCGGGCGACGGCATTGACCTTTGCCGCCGCCGCGATGTCCTTTGGGGCCGCGCCTCCGAACGCCCGACTCAATGCCGGCGTTCCCGTCCATGGGAATCCCGCGTCGGGCCTGGGCACCCTGACCGACGGCAGGTTCGGGAACGGCTCCTGGAACATCTCGGGCGGATCATGGGTGGCCTACAAGCTCCCTTCCGCACCAGGGAAGATCGTCCTGACCTGGAACAATCCTTCCTACACGTGGTCGGATTACGTCACGAACGCTTCCCGATGCGCGCAAGGATCCAACCTGAGCTTTCCGTCGGACTACGAGATCCTGTCTTCCCCGAATTCCACCAATGGTTCCGACGGTACCTGGACCTCCCGCGCGGAGATCAAGGGAAACAAGGTGTCCAGCCGCATGCACGTCGTGGAAATCGGGACCGACCAATGGGTCATGATGCGCGTGACTTCGGGGAACGGCGGCATCGACGAACTGGGAATCCACGACGCCTCCGGCGGCGCAAACGACACCTGGACGTTCATCGGGACCAGCATTTCCTCCAACGCCTTCAAGGGAAGCCCTCCTGCGACGGATTTCGTCAAACTGGTGTCGGAGGGCACGAAGGGATCCAACGCCCCCGCGGTCGTGAAAGCCGGAATCCCTTGCATCTCGTCCACGGATGTTTCGAACAACATCGGGAGGTATCTGGATTTCGCGGGCGGTTCCAGGTTCTGGGCCATCGAGATGGGCACCAACGATGCCTGGGGCGGCGGAACGGGAAATGTCCAGACGTTCAAGAACGCGCTGCAGAAGGTGATCGACTCGGCGAAGGGGCGCGGCATCCGTGTCGCGATCGCCCGGCCCCTGGCGACCAACGCGGCAAAGATGGGCTGGCAGATCAACCAGGCATTCCTGACCGCGGTCGACGACCTGACCAAGGACAACGGACTGGATGCCGGACCGGATCTGTATTCCTGGTTCCTGGCGCATCCTTCCGAACTGGACGACGACGGAGTCCATCCCAACGCGGCGGGTGCGGCATCCATCCAGAGACTGTGGGCCGAAGCGATGCTCAAGACCGTGTATTCGCCCAGCTCGTCCATCGACGATGCCGGGAATCGCCGCCGCGCGACGGACAAGCCAGGCGTTCGCGCGATCCGCTCCGCGACGGGGCTGCGCATCGTCGTGGAGGGCGCGTCCGGGCCGATGCGCCTGATCTCGGTCGACGGGACCGTTCGCGAGTGATGTTCGCCGCGAGCCCGAACGCTTTCAGATGCGGCAGGCGGGCGGCGTTGCAAGGGTTCAACAGAATCCACACCAATCGCGACCCGCTCCCTTGGAGAAGCTCCTAGCTTCAATTCTCGGGCCTGATGTTCGACGCAAGCGGCGTCGCCGGCACGGTACGGATCGAATGGAGGAAGCGACGATGCGCAAGCACGTATGGATCCAGCAGGCCGAAAGGCGCACGGCGACGGTTCTCGAGACCGCTTTGATGGCGTTCGCGCTGGTCGCGCCGTCCGCTTCGGCCCAGGAGATGGGGTTCGCCTCCTACATCCCCTGGCGACAGACCGAAACCCAGCCCGGCGCGCACGATCCCACCGTGATCCGCGACGAGCGAGGCGTGTACACCTTGATGTCCACCAACAATCTGCTGGCGATCGCGCAGTCCACCGACATGTCCAACTGGACCTGGCACGGGTCCATCCTTTCCAAGGTTCCGTCCTGGATGCTGTCCGTCTATTCCGGCATCGAGAACATCTGGGCGCCGCACATCTCCAGGATGGGCGACAAATACTGGGTGTACTACTGCGGTTCGGTGTTCGGCAAGAACACCTCGCTGATCGGCGCGATGTGGAGCCCCACCCTGGACAGATCCAGCCCCGACTACAAGTGGACCGACGTGGGCGAGGTGTGGCGTTCCACCACGTCCGACAACTACAACGCGATCGACCCCGAGATCCTGCAGGACGCAAGCGGCAAGTACTGGATGAGCTTCGGATCGTTCTGGCAGGGACTGCGCATGATCGCCATCGACCCCGCCACGGGCAAGCAGCTCGCCTCCGACAAGTCGCTTTCCGTCATCGCCAGTCGCGGCGGCGGGGCCATCGAAGGGCCTTCCACGATCCGGCACGGCAAGTACCACTACCTGTTCGCCCCGTGGGACAAATGCTGCGACGGCGTGAACAGCACCTACCGGACCATGTACGGGAGGTCGACGAGCCCCACGGGACCGTACCTGGACCGCTCCGGCAAGGACATGGCATCCAGCGGCGGCACCCAACTGATCGGAACCTACGGCAGGTACGTGGGGCCCGGAGGCGGCTCGCCTTTCCACGACGGTCGGCGCGACTGGTTCGCGCTCCACTACTACGACCGCAAGCGCAACGGAGGGGCCTACCTGCAGCTGCGCGAGATCGTCTACGGCGACGACGGATGGCTGGACTTCGGGCAACCGTTCCTGGGGCGACACCTGGCTCTGGAAGCCGAGCACGCGGTGCTCGTCGGCGATTCCATCATGACCGGCACGGGCACCAACGCATCCAACAACGAGTACGTGGGCTTCATCAACGGCGTCGGCAGCTCGGTCGAGTTCGTCGCCAACCTGCTCCAGGCGGGCGAACACTGGATCGTGGTCCGCTACGCGGCGGGCGACGGCGCGGCCAGCCACAAATTGTCGATCAACGGGGCTGCCGCGACCACGGTGTCGTATCCCAAGACATCGGCCTGGGGGGCCTTCCCCGCAGGGCAGGTCGTCGTGCTGGACGCCGACTTGAAAAAGGGACGCAACAACATCAAGTTCACCAAGGGCGACGGGTTCGCCGAGCTCGATCGCATCGACATCGTGCGCAAGGCTTCTTCCGAACTGAGTCTGGGTGCCTTCGATCGCTTCCCCGGCGCGGCCTACGATTCGGCGAACGACGCCGTGGTGCTGGGTGCCCAAGCCAGCGCGACCTACGAGAACGTCGGACTGGGCGACGGAGGCTTCAAGGCGGTGCGCCTGTGCGCGGCCTCGGGGTCCGGGCGCGTCCGGATCGGATTGGGCGCGACCTCCACCCAGGAAGTCGACGTGGCCGGGGCGGGATGCGCCACGCACGACCTCGCCACCTCGCTCCAAAGCGCGAAGGGCGTGCACGACCTCGTGCTCACGCGCGTGACCGGAACCATGACGCTCAAGTCCATCCAATTCCTGTCGACCTCCAGCCGCGTCCACGGGCGGATTCTGTCGCCTTCGGGCCGCCGCCAGGAAGACCGTGTCGACCCCTTGGGCCGTGCGCTTTCCGGCGAGGGCGGCCTGTTCCGCCCCGAGTTCGCGCGATGATACCCCGGGGGCGCGACCGACATTTTCGGAATAACGAAACTCCTTCGCTTATGCCCCCCCCCCTGCCCCCCGTTGAACAACCTTCAACGCCTCCGTTCAACACCGGCAAGCCAAACCGGCCGGAAATGATGATCTTCCATTGGGTACGACGGACTCCGGGAAGGACCCACCCATGAAACGCACGCACCTTCTCCCCATCTTGGCGTTCCTTCTGATCGCCCCGGCAGGCATGGCGGCCCCCCGGAACATGGAGTACCTCGACCGAGGGCTGGTGGCCATCAAGACCTCCGGAGGTGTGTTCGTGAGCTGGCGCGTGCTGGGCACCGACGACGCCACCACCGGATTCAACGTCTACCGTGACGGATCCAAGGTGAACTCCGGCGTGATCACCGGGGCCACCAACCTGACCGACGCGTCGGGGACGACCACCTCCAAGTACGTGGTCAAGACCGTGGTCGCGGGAATGGAAATCGAATCGTCCACGCCCGTTTCTCCCTGGTCCGGCCCGCTCAAGCGCATTCCGGTGTCGGCTCCGGCCGGCGGAACCACCCCCGACGGGGTCGCCTACACCTACTCCCCCAACGACGGGTCGGTGGGAGATCTGAACGGCGACGGCAATTGGGATCTGGTCCTGAAATGGGACCCGTCCAATTCCCAGGACAATGCCAACGACGGCTACACAGGAAAGGTCTACCTGGACGGCATGACGCTCGATGGCGATCGGATGTGGCGGATCGATCTGGGGTGGAACATCCGTGCGGGGGCCCACTACACCCAGTTCATGGTGGCCGATTTCGACGGCGACGGCATCGCCGAGATCATCTGCAAGACCGCCCCTGGAACCAAGGACGGCACCGGCAAACTCCTTTCGACAGGTCCGGCCGCCAGCGACGACGACGCCAAGGACTATCGCAACTCCAAAGGGTTCGTGACCGCAGGCCCCGAGTACCTGACCGTGTTCAACGGCCAGACGGGAGCCGAACTCGCGACGGTGCTCTATGTTCCCGGTCGCGACCCCGCCAACGGCTGGGGCAAAACTTCGGAGACCACCAACCGCGTCGACCGGTTCCTGGCGGGTGTCGCGTGGATCGACGGGGTCAAGCCCCACGCGATCATGCAGCGCGGGTACTACGGCCGCATGGCGGTCACCGCCTGGAGCTGGGACGGTACGACCCTCAAGCAGCAGTGGTACTACAACGCCGCGACCTCCGGCCAGGAATGCCACGGCCAAGGCAACCACAATCTGTCCATCGCCGACGTGGACGCCGACGGCAAGGACGAGATCATCCAAGGCGCCTGCGCGATCGACCACGACGGCAAGTTCATGTACCGCACCGGACTGGGCCACGGCGACGCCATGCACCTGGGCGACCTCGATCCCTCGCGCCCCGGGCTCGAAGCCTGGGTGGTGCACGAGGACACCGGAACGGCCTACGCCCACGAGCTGCACGACGCACGAACCGGAGCGATCATCTGGGGCGAAAACCACAACAAGGACAACGGCCGCGGTCTGGCCGCGGACATCGATGCGACCTCTCCGGGCCACGAAATGTGGTCGGCCTCCTTTGGCGGGATCTACAACACCAAAGGCACCCAGATCGGCACCAGCAAGCCCACCCAGAACTTCCGCATCTACTGGGACGGCGATCTGCAGGACGAACTCCTGGACGTGACGGGAACCGCTCCGAACACAATGAAGATCGACAGCTGGAAGAACGGACGGCTTCTGACCACGAACTCCACCATGGGCGGATTCACGGGCCACAGCAACAACTACAGCAAGGCGAACCCCGTCCTTTCCGCCGACATCTTCGGCGACTGGCGGGAAGAACTGATCGTACGCCAGGACGACAACTCGGCCCTGCTGGTCTATTCCACCACGATTCCGACCACGCATCGCCTGTACACGCTCATGCACGACCCCGTCTACCGCGCCGGAGTCGCCTGGCAGAACACCGCCTACAACCAGCCGCCGCACCTGGGATTCTGGCTCGGGGCCGGCGTCGACAAGGCCCCCAAGCCCGACATCAAGCTGGTGAAGAGCACCTCCGGGATCGGCAACCCGCGCGCGCACTTGAACTCCGGGATCTCGGCGAAACGCGTCGGCTCGAAGATCTCCATCCAGAGCCACTGGAACGAACCCGTCACGATCCGCATCGCATCCGTCGATGGACGTATTTTGTCCGAACATTCGACTCCCCCCGCCGCTTCGTCGGAACTCGACGCTCCGGCAGGCAGCCACGGAGCGCTGATCGTTTCGTTGCGCGGCGCATCCGGACGCGCGGCAAGCACGACCATCCCGGGGTTCTGATCGGCGCCCCTCGGACCAGGCAGGTTCGATCGGACCAATTCGCAACAGAAACGGCTTCCGCGAACGCGGTAGCCGTTTTTCGTTCCACGCGGATTCCATTCGATCCGGCCATTCCGGAACGTTGAACGCCGTTCAACGCAAACCCCTCGCGGCAACTGGAACGCATCCCCCTCCGACGGAATTCGCCCCTATGCTAAGCGTAGGTCGCAGCTCACCCGGCCGTTGGAGGAGACACCATGTCCATCTCGATCATACCCCTGCTGGCCGTCGCGACGTTCGGCGCGCGGCTCATGGAAGACCTCGACCGCGGCTCGGTCGCCGTCTCGCAAGGCGGCGGGAAGGTGTTCCTGGGCTGGCGGATGTCGGCTCCGGAGTTCAAGGACGGCATCGAATTCGCCGTCTACCGAAACGGCACCAGGATCGCCACGACACCGGCGACGTCGGCCACCAACCTCGTGGATGAACAGGCGGGCACGAACCCGTCCTACGAGGTCCGCGCCATCGTCGACGGCAAGGAGACGGGGCCGGGCAAGACCGTGAAACCCCTGGCCCAGCCCTACCTGGAAGTCCCTCTCCAGATCCCTCCCGGCGGCAAGACCCCCGACGGCAAGAGCTACACCTACAGCGCCAACGACGCGAGCGCGGGCGACCTGGACGGCGACGGCGAGTACGAGATCGTGGTGAAGTGGTACCCCTCCAACGCCCAGGACAACGCCTTCGCCGGATATACGGGCAACACGATCCTGGATGCCTACAAGCTGGACGGCACCAGATTGTGGCGCATCGACCTTGGCCACAACATCCGCTCCGGCGCGCACTACCCGCAGTTCCAGGTGATGGATTTCGATGGCGACGGCAAAGCTGAAATCGCCTGCCAGACCGCCGACGGCACCATCGACGGAAAAGGGAAGATCCTGGGCGACGAAAAGGCCGACTGGCGCGCCAAGGACGGGTATGTCCGGACCAGCGACGGCACGGGAAGCCGCACGCTCGCCGACGGCACCCGTGTGGCGGATCTTGTCGGACGGATCTTGACAGGTCCGGAATACGTGTCCGTGTTCGCCGGGCCCGACGGCAGGGAACTGGCCACCAAGGAAGTCGCCGCCAAGCGCGGGAACCTGTCCGACTGGGGCGATCTGTACGCGAACCGCTCGGATCGCTACCTGGCGGCATCGGCGTACCTGGACGGCGAGCTCCCCAGCTTCGTGCTGGTGCGCGGCTACTACGGGCGCCTGACCACCGCGGCCTGGGACTACCGCGGAGGGGAAATGACCCTGCGCTGGTACGACAACTCGTCGAAATCCGGCCAGGAGTGCCACGGGCAAGGCAACCACAACATGTCGGTGGGCGACGTGGACGCCGATGGCAAGGACGAGATCGTCCATGGGGCCTGCGCGATCGACCACGACGGCAAGTTCATGTACCGCACCGGTCTGGGCCACGGCGACGCCATGCACCTGGGCGACCTGGATCCCGACAATCCCGGATTGGAAGTGTGGGAAGTCCACGAGAACGGAGGCGCCGCCTACGGCTACGAGCTCCACGACGCCAGGACCGGAAAGATCCTCTGGGGCGCCAGGACAGGTTCCGACAACGGACGCGGCATGGCGGCCGACATCGACGCGGCGTCGCGCGGACACGAGATGTGGTCGTCGGCGGCGGGCCTCTATTCCGCCACCGGAAAGCGCCTGTCGTCGACCAAGCCCAGCATCAACTTCCGGGTCTACTGGGACGGCGATCTGCAGGACGAGCTGCTGGACGGCACGAGGATCTCGAAGTGGAACGGCAACGGCACCACCGGGCTGCTGGATGCCACCGGTTGCGCATCCAACAACGGATCCAAGTCCAACCCGATGCTGGTGGCCGACCTGTTCGGCGACTGGCGCGAAGAGGTGATCTGGCGCACCACCGACAGCCGCGCGATGCGCATCTACACGACGACGACCCCCACGAAACATCGGCTGTACACCCTGATGCACGACCCGGTGTACCGCAACGCGATCGCATGGCAGAACACCGCCTACAACCAGCCGCCGCACCTGGGATTCTGGCTGGGGGCAGGAACCGACAAGGCCCCCGTTCCCGACATCCGCCTGTCGCCCAGCGCCGGAGTCCGGCCCGGCGCGCGAACGATCGCCAAAGGAAGCGCTGTCCAGTGGATCTCGGGTCGCCACGCCCGGCTTCCGCAGGGGCTCCTTCCGGGGGACGAACTGGAAGTCCGGAATCTGTCAGGGCGGATCGTGTCGCGCGGCCGAGCCACGGCTGGCGGAATCGACCTGGCAACCTCGGTGGAGCCGGGCCCGCACCTGATCGTGCCCGTCGATCGCCCTCGCTGACGCCGTCAAGATCCGTCGACCATTTCCATGGCGGCGGAAGCGACCAACCGAACGCCTCGAATTCCAGGCACCGAAGCCACCGCTTCGGCGCTTTTCCCGTTCCGTCCGGAATCCGCGATCCCCTGCCACCGAAACGATCACGGTACGGATTCGCTCGAACCGGACTGCCGCTGCGAAGCCGTTTTGCAGGGGCGCCATCCGATCGCCTCGTTCATCGTTGAATCGGTTTCAACGAATCGAGAACCGGCCTCCCGATACGCGTCGCCCCAAGGTGGTCTCCGGCGATAGGTTCGTATCACCGCCCAATCAACAAAGGAGGGCTCTCGTGAAACGATCGATTCGCATCGCTTGCATCCTGGGACTCGCGCTCGTCGGCGCGTCCTGGTCGCAACAAAGGAACATCGAGGCGCTCGACCGCGGCGTCGTGGCCGTGAAGGTCTCGGGCGGCGTGTTCGTGAGCTGGCGCGTCCTGGGAACCGACGCGGACAAGATCGCCTTCGATGTCTACCGCGGCACCACCAAGGTGAACTCCGCTCCGATCACCGGAGCCACGAACATCGTCGATCCCGCCGGAACCACCGACTCCAAGTATTCCGTGAGAGCCCTGGTCGGCGGCGTGGAGCAGAGCCGATCGAAAGACGCGAACACCTGGGGTTCGCAGGTCCTCAAGATCCCGCTCGAAAGCCCGGGCAGCAGCTATTCGCCCGGCGACGCGAGCGTGGGCGACCTGGACGGCGACGGCGACTGGGATATCGTCCTGAAGTGGGACCCCAGCAACCAGAAGGACAATTCCCAAAGCGGCGTGACCGGCAAGGTCTACCTGGACGGCATCACCCTGGAAGGCAAGCGCCTGTGGCGCATCGACCTGGGGGTGAACATCCGCGCCGGCGCCCACTACACCCAGTTCCTGGTGGGCGACTACGACGGCGACGGCAAGGCCGAAGTCGCCTGCAAGACCGCTCCCGGCACCAAGGACGGCACGGGCAAGTTCATTTCCATGGGCCCTGCCGCCAACGCCGACCACAGCCAGTCGTACGTGAACGGATCGGGATACATCCTGTCCGGACCGGAATATGTCACGATCTTCAACGGCGAGACCGGCAAGGAACTGGGAACACTGAACTACACCCCCCAGCGAGGCACGGTTTCTTCCTGGGGCGACAGCTACGGCAACCGGCTCGATCGCTACTTGGCCACCAACGCCTACCTGGGCGCCAAGGGCCCGCGCGGGCTCAATCCCAGCATGGTGTTCCAGCGCGGCTACTACACCCGCATGGCCATCGCCGCCTACGATTGGGATGGCAAGACGTTCAAGGAACGCTGGTTCTTCGATTCCAACGCGCCCGGCAACGGAGCGGCCGCGGGCCAGGGCAACCACAACCTGACCGCGGGCGACGTCGACGGAGACGGATTCGACGAAATCATCCAAGGAGCGTGCGCCATCGACCACGACGGCAAGTTCATGTATTCCACGCGATTGGGCCACGGCGACGCCATGCACCTGGGCGATCTGGATCCCGACAATCCCGGGCTGGAAGTCTGGGAAGTCCACGAAAATGGCGGCGCCGCCTACGGCTACGAGCTCCACGATGCCCGCACCGGCAAGATCCTGTGGGGAACCAAGACGGGCACCGACAACGGGCGCGGCATGACCGGCGACATCGACGCGTCTTCGCGCGGCCACGAGATGTGGTCGTCCGCGGCGGGACTCTATTCCGCCAAGGGAACGCGCTTGTCGTCGAGCAAGCCCAGCGTCAATTTCAGGGTCTACTGGGATGGCGACCTGCTGGACGAACTCCTGGACGGCAACAAGGTCGACAAGTGGAACGGCAACGGCACCACGCGCGTGATCACTCTGCAGGGATCGGCCTGCAACGGCACCAAGAACACGCCCAACTTCAGCGGCGACATCCTTGGCGACTGGCGCGAGGAGGTGATCCTCCACGACGCGACCAACCTGTACCTGACCACCACCACCACGTCCACGACGCACCGCGTCTACACGCTCGCCCACGATCCGGTCTACCGCCTGGCCATGAGCTGGCAGAACGGTGCCTACAACCAGCCCCCGCATCTGGGGTACTGGCTCGGCGCGGGCGTGGACAAGGCCCCCAAGCCCATCGTCTTCCCTGGACAGGGCGCCGCGATTTCGAACTCCGGCAAAAGCGCATCTATCTCCTTGCGCAGGACGGGAACGAACGTATCCCTGGCTCTTCCCTGGAGCGAGCCTTCGGTGGCCAAGTTCACGACGCTCGACGGGCGCATGATTTCCCGGACGGACATCGCCTCGGGCGGTGCCGTCGAACTGGCGATCCCATCCAACCACCGCGGCGCGATGATCCTTTCGATCCAATCCGCCACTGGGCGAACCGCCAACGCGACGATCTCCGGACTCTGAACCGGCCTCGATTCTCGTCGCTTCCTGCGGCCATCGGCATTTCCCGCCGATGGCCTTTTTCGTGCGTTCCTCTTCCGCGGCGACCTTGGGCTTGGCAACCGTCTTGTGGAACCAGGCGTTGAACTCGTTTCATCGGGATTGCTCCCGGGCCGCGTGAACTCCGTTCGCGATTCCCCGATCTCCGTTAAACTCCACTTGTGGACAGCCTCTACGAAGCCGAAGACTACCGCACCTGGATGCGCGAACGATACGAAGAGCGCAAGCGGATCCAACCGAACTTCTCGTACCGTTTCATGGCGATGCGGCTGGAGATGGACGCGGGCCAGCTGGTCAAGATCCTGCAAGGCAAGCTGCACCTGGTGCCGCAGAAGATCCCGGCGGTCGCCAAGCTGTTCGGACTGGACCCTCGATCCGAACGGTTCCTGGAAGCTCTCGTCCGGTTCAGCAAGGCGACGGGCACCCAGGAGATCTCGCGGCGCTGGGACGAGATCCAATCGCTGCGCGAAGTGCAATCGCGCGAGCTGGAACAGGACCAGTACGAGTTCTATTCCACATGGCTTCCCACCGCCGTCCGCGGCGTGCTGTCCCTGGGCGAACCCGACCAGACCCCCAAGGCGATCGGCAACCGGATCGTGCCGCGCACCGACGCTCCGGAAGTGGAGCGCGCGCTCGAGCTCCTGGAGCGGCTGGGCTTGGCCACGCGCGAACCCGGCGGCGGCTGGACCCTCGCGCACAAGCACATCCGGACCGGCGACCTGTGGCGCCAGAAGACCGTGCGCCAATTCCAGGCCGACACCATGCGGTTGGCCACCGATGCGCTGGAAACGATCCCCGCCAAGCGCAGGGACATCTCCACGCTCACGCTCACGCTCGCGGAAAAGGATCTTCCTCTCCTGAAGGAACGCGTCGCCGAATTCCGCCGCGACCTCGTGCGCCTCGCCGAAGAAAGCGACCCGGCGGATTCCGTCTACCAGGTGAACGTGCAGGTGTTCCCCATGACGTCGGAAACCTCCCGCGCCCGACGCAAGGGAGGCGCGACATGAACCGCGCCTCGATCCTTCTGCTTCTCGCGACCGCCTGGTTCGCCGCCTGCGATACCGAACGGGTCGCGGGAGGATCCACCTCCGAAACCTCCAACGGGATCGCCGTGCGCGTCTTCGCACCGGACGGAAAACCCGCGGCGCGCGTCCTGGTCAAGGTGCGCCCCGAGGAATACCTCGCCTCCGAAGCACCCGCGAGCCAGGATCCGGCCCACGGCATCATCGACCTGCGCACGGACGACAGCGGCATGGCGAGATTGCCCGCCCGCATGGTCCGAGGCAGGGTCGAGGCGATCGGAGCCACCAGCGGCGCGCAAGGCTCTCTGGATACCGCCAAGACCCGATTGGACCTCCATCTGGCCGCGCCTTCCATGCTGGGAGGCAAGGTGAAGCTCCGCTCCACGGACTTCCCGGCCAAGATCCAGGCACGCGGCTTGGAACACGAGACTTGGTCCGACCACGAGGGGAACTTCGTCCTCAAAGACCTCCCCGCCGGTCCTGTCAGCATCCGGGCCTGGATCCCCCGACGCAACGCCTCGGCGTCGACTCGCGCCTCGCTCCCTCCCGGGAGCCAACTGAGCGCCGCGCTGCTGGAACCGAAAGAAGAACCCCAATCGGGTTGGACGGACTCCCTCGATTTCTTCCTGGACACCCGCGACGGACTCATCGATTCGGAAGTGGACCTCGCGCCGCTGCAACTCCAGTTGGACGGCGACGACTTCCCCGATTCGGCCAAGCACGACGGATCCGATCTGCGCCTGGTCGACCCGACCGGCAAAGCGGTTCCGTTCTTCGTGTCGCGATGGTCTCCGGCCACCCGGCAGGGCAGAATCTGGTTCCTCGCCAGCTCCATCCTGCCTTCCGACACCACCCGACGGTTCCGGCTGCGATGGGGCAAGACCGATGCCGATCCCGCATCCGACCCATGGACGGTCTTCGATGCCTCCCTGGGTTGGGGCGGCGTCTGGAACCTCTCGAGAACCTACCTGGACGACCAGGGCCGCAGTCGAGTCGTCGACGCGAGCGGCTGGTCGAACGACGGCGTGCTCACCGGCGCTCCCGAGGTCGATCCCGTCCAAGGCATGCGGTTCACCCGATCGGGGCAGGACGGATTGTCCATGTCGGGCTCGAGGACGAATCTTTCCTCCGACTTCACCGTGCTCCTCCTGGCGAAGCCGGAAGCTCGCGGCGCCATCCTGCTGGGGCGCGGGGATTCGAGCTGGGACCACGGCAAGAAATGGTTCACGCTCCAGGAACGCGGCTCCAGCCGGCGCCTACTGGGATGGTATCCCACCTTCATGGGGTGGACCGACACCTCGTACAACGTCTATTCCGTCTCCGAAACCAAGGTCGACTCCGGAGCCTGGACGTTCCTGGCGGCACGGCGTTCGACCGACGGGGACGGGGCCGTGGAATGGTTCGTCGACGGATCCAAGACCGCGACCAAGCTGGCCGGAGGCACCGATTTCGAAGTCGATCGGGCCAGGGACAGCCTGCACGTGGGATTCCGCCACGGATCCAACAGCCGGTTCGTCGGTTCGATGGCCGAAATCTGGATCCTGAACCGCCCCATGTCGGACGACTGGATCCGCCTCCAGGCGGCATGCCGGATTCCCGGCGGCCCGTTGGTCAAGATTCGTCGGTGACGCCATCATTCCCCCGGGACCGCTCCGGGGCGCCCGTCTGGAATTCCCGCGCGGTTCCCGGTTGCCACCCCGCCCTTGCGGGTCGTATCCTTGACGTCTCGGAACCTCGCATCGGATTCTCCGACGCGATTTGACGGTTTCCGGCAACGAAGGAACGATGACCGCAGCGAACCATCACGAACCATGCCGCGTGGTCTGCGCCGGCGACTGGCTCACCTCCCACCGCCGGGGAGCCACCGAAGCGCTGGAACGGCTGTGCCGGATCGACGAGCCCGAACTCCCCTGGAGATTCTGGCATCTGGGCGATCCGTCCACCTCGGCCGCCGACTTCCTGCAGGAAGCCGTTTGGAAGGCCGTGGGCCTCGGAGCCGGACGGCTGATCCTTTCGCTGGGCGGCTTCGAATCCGGCCGCGATCCGTTCGACCCCCAAGCCACCGCCGACGGAATCCGGCGTTGCATGAAACTGCTCGCCGACAAGGGGCCTCGCCACCTCCACTTGATCCTCCCCTGCCCCGCGCTTTGCACCATGGACAAGCGCCCCGCGGTCGAATCCTTGCGCGGGATGCTCTCCGAACCGGCCGAACGCTGGCGGATCGTGGACATCCAGCCGCGCGCCAACGCGTTCCTGGAAGCACAGGCCCGGCATCCCGATCTCGCCGCCGCGCTGGTGGAGGATACCGAAACCGGACCCGGCCTGACAGGACTCGGCGCCTTGCTGGTGGCCGACGAGCTTCGCAAAGCCCTGTCCCCGGAATGAAACCGACGGTCCGAATCCACGCCGTACTGGGTTCGGCCCGCTCCCTGGAGCCCACCATCCGCCCTCGCAATCCGGGCCTGCACCTTCCGGGAGGCACGACCGCGACGCGGTGGCTCTCGCAAGGCGCCTCGCGATCGCAGGGCTGGCCGCTGGCGGTGGAAGGCGCCCTCAACGAAGGCGCCCCATGGGCCAAGCATTGCGTCCTGAACCTGGCGCACCCCGGCATCGGGATCGAGATCCTCACCGACGAGCTGCACCCCGAATACCAGAACGGCCTGCCGTGGATCCTGGCGGTGATGGGCGACGTCACGGCGCAGTTGTCGACCCTGGGAGCGCGCGCCATCCCCGGCTGGGTGCTTCTCGATCTGGACGGGCATCCCGACACGCAGCGCGTCCGCAAGATCCAATCCTGGTGCATGCGCCAAGGATTGGACCTGGCGCTGGTCGGGCAATCCGCCGCACCGCCACCTCACCTGACCGTGCTGCCCTACCAGCCGCTTTCCGTCGTGCACGACGTGTCTGCGTTCCTGTGCGCCATGGAGCACAAGCTGTAGCGTCGCTCGGAGCGCGAAGCGACCGCCGGAGATTTACCGCAGCTCCTCGGCGATCCGGCGGGCGGCCATCCAGCGGAAGGCCAGCACGGAATAGAGCTGCACCAAGTCGGCGCCCGAATCCAGCAGGTCGGATGCCTGGGAACCCGTCTCCACGCCGCCGCAACCCACGAGCGACAGCCCCGTCTTGAGCGACGCGGCCCGACGGATTCCGTCCAGCGTGCGCGGGAACAGCGGATGCCCCGAAAGCCCGCCCAGCAGACCGGGGCGCCCCAGCTCGGGCAGCTCGGGCAGCGGCTCGCCCATGGGCCAGGTGCCGTGCGCGGCGGGCCAGGTGTTGAACAGGATCACGCCGGTGAGCCCGGCCTCGCGCACGTTGTCCAGCGCGGTCGCGAACGATTCGTCGGCGAGATCCGGCGAAAGCTTGACCCACAGCGGCTTGCGGACCTCCTGGCGCTCCCGGAACGCCGACACCTCGCCCAGCAGCCGACGGATCCTGTCCCAGGCCCGGTCCAGGCGCTCGTGGCCGGTGTTGGGGCACGACAGGTTCAGCTCGATGTAGTCGGATTCCGGGTAGGCGGCCGCCAGGCAGGCCAGCACGTTGGCGTCGGGCGATTCGTCGGGCAGGAGGTCGGGGTCTTCGGCCACGGAGACCCCCACGAGCAGACGTTCGGACTCGATCGCGAATCGTTCCGAAGCGATGCGGCGCACCAGGGTCTCGATCCCGGGGTTGTTCAAGCCCATGGCGTTCTGTATGGCCCGGGATTCTTCCACCGTGCGCACGCGCGGGTGCAGCGGATTCCCTTTGCGAGGCCGCAGCGTGGCGGTCCCCACCGTGACGGCCCCGAACCCGAACGACGCGAACGCGGAAAGGCATCGCGCCTGCTTGGCGGCGCCCGCGGCCAGCACGAGCGGCGTGCGCAGCTCCATAGGACAGGATCCGTCGGCAAACCGGACCTTGCGCGAGGCCGTGCGCGGCGCCTGCCACGGAGCCAGGTATTGCATGGCGCGCGCCAGCGGCGCCATGGACTCGTGGCGGAATTCGGCGGAAGGGATGTTCTCGCGCAGGAGCGCGAGGAACTTGTCGGCGACGGTGGTCTGGTAGGTGGTGTTCATTTTCCGATGCAAAAAGAAGAAAACACCGCGTCCAGGATCTGGTCGGGCGCGACTTCCCCCACCAGTTCTTCCAGCGCCAAACGCGCCTGGCGGGCTTCCCAGGCCGCGATTTCCACCGCTCCGTCCAGGATGGCCCGCTTGGCGGCCTCCAGCGAGCCCAGGGCCGACCGCGCCGCCTGGCGCTGTCGCTCGCCCACCAGGGCCACTTCCTCGGCGTCCAGGGCGTCGTCCAGGAGCAGTTGGGCAAGACTGGATCGCACGCCCTCCAGAGCCTCTTGGGACGCCACGGAAAAGGCCAGTTCATCCGGCGGGGCCTGCCATTCGGGATGCAGATCGGTCTTGGTGCGCACCACCAGCCACCCCGGCTGGGCCGCCATTTCCCGTTCGCGCGCCTCCAGCGGACGCCCCGATTCGGCCACCAGCACCCGCAGCGCCGCCTTGGACAGCACCTCGCGCGTGCGCTCCTGGGCCAAGGCGTCCAGTTCGTCGCGCGGATCGCCCAATCCCGCGGTGTCCACCACGACCACTGTGCCTTTGGCGGTGGGAATGGCGATCTCCACCCAGTCGCGCGTGGTTCCGGCCACGGGCGACACCAGAAGGCGGTCCTCGCCCAACAGCGCGTTGGCCAGCGAGCTCTTGCCCGCGTTGGGCGAGCCCACCAGGACGGCCCGGGGAGCATGGCCACGGGCTTCGATCCGTTCCTGGGCCGCCAGCAGCCTGCGCAAGGCGTCGGTCGCTGCATCCACCCAGGGCACCAGTTCCTGTCCGCCGGGAACAGCCTCTTCCTCGGCGAAGTCCACCTCCAGCTCCAGCCGGGCGGACAGATCCACCAATCCCTTGCGCAACGGAGCGATCCGTTCCGACAATCCGCCCGACAAGATCCGTCGCGCCGCTTCCAGGCTCGATTCGGTCTCGGCGTGGATCAAGGCTCCCACCGATTCCGCGCGCGACAGTTCCATGCGGCCGTGCTCCACCGCGCGGCGCGTGAACTCGCCCGGCCCCGCCAGCGGGATCCCCGACGCGTGCAGGTCTTCCAGCACGGCGCGCACCACCAGCGGGTTCCCGTGCAACGAAAGCTCCAGGACGTCTTCGCCGGTGTAGGTGGCCGGTGCGCAAAACCAGGTGGCCACCGCGTGGTCCAGCAAGGCGCCCTTCGCCGACGTCCAGCGGACCAGCGTGGCGCGACGTTCGGACAATTTCCGGCCCAACCGCGATTCCAGCAGGGCCGGGACCGCGGGACCGGTGACGCGCACCACCGCGAGCGCCGCTCGCCCCGGCGGGGTGGCCGGTGCGCAAACGGTGCTCACGCGAGGCTCACTTCTTGCCGTGCTTCTTGCTGCGGTCGGCCTTGACCTCGACGCCGGCCTGCTTGTGCGGCTTGGGGGCCGCCGACACGGCGGGCAGCGGACCGGCGTTGATCAGCCAGGTCTGCGCCATCGAGAACAGGTTCGAGACGGTCCAGTAGAGCACCAGTCCCGACGGCATGGCGCCCGAGAACACGAGCATCATGACCGGCATGATCCAGACCAGGGCCTGTTGCTGCGGATCCTTGATCGTGAGCTTGTTCAGGCCCCAAAGGCTCGCGGCCATCGCGATCGGCAGGAGCGCCAGGCCCAACGGGAACACGAACGGGATCTTGATCGCCTCGAACACCACGTCGGGACGGGACAGATCGGAGATCCACCCGAAGAACGGCTGCCCGCGCAGCTCGATCGCGCGCCCCAGCACCATGTACAACGCGATGAACACCGGCATCTGCAGGAACAGCGGCAGGCAACCCGCCATGGTGGCCAGCGGGTTGATGCCGTATTCCGAATAGAGCCGCATGGTCTCTTCCTGGACCTTGCGCGGATCGTTCTTGTGCTTTTCCTTGATCGCCTCCAGCTTGGGCTTGATCAGGGGCATGACTTCGGCCATGCGCTTGGACTGCTTCACCTGCTTGAGCGTGAGCGGCAGCACCGCCGCGCGGGCCACCAGCGTGAGCAGGATGATCGCCACGCCGTAGTTGGGGATCGCCGCGTAGAACCATCCCAGCATCCACAGCACGAACAGGCAAAGGTGCGGGAACCAGAGATCGGCCCGGAAGAACCAGGCGTAGCCGCTGAACAGCATCTGCTCGAACCCGGCGTTCCACGACTTGAGCGCGTTCACCTCCAGCGGAGTCACCGCCAGCTCCATGGTGTCGCGACCGCCCTGCGGGCGCCAGCGGAACGACCACTTGTACGACACCTCGCCGGTGGAATCCACCGCGCCCACGGTGTCGACATCCAGTTCGCCGTCGCGGGGATCGCCCTCGAACAGCATCGCCGACATCGCGTACTGGCTGCGCAGCCCCACCCACGAAAGCGGCCCGCTGGCCGACACGGACTTGCGGTCGGTGTGGGAAGTGACGGCTTCGGCGTCCTTCCAGACCACGTTGTTGAAGTGCGGAGGGCCGAACGGAATGGTGGGTCCCGGAGGATCGATCTGACGGATTCCGGCATCCCAGCGCATGCGGATCGCGGGTTCGTCCCAGCCTTCGGCCTGGAACGCCACGCCCACCGACGGCTTGGCCGCCCGGAACACGTACGTGCGCACGAAGCTCTTGCCGCCCTTCTTCCAGGTCAGGCGCAAGGTGGACGAATCCGATCCCTTGAGGTCCACCGAGTCGCCCCGGATCCCTTCGATCGTGAACGCCTCTTCGGACAGGTCGTCGTCGGCCACCTTCACGGCCAACGCCCCGCCGCGGTTCTCGGGAAGGATCCACGGATGCGCACCTTCGCGGGTGGTCACGCTGCGAAGCTGCAACGCCTCGATGCGCCCGCCCTTGGCGCCCACCACCGCGACGTAGTCGGGTGTGGACACCACCACGCGGCGCGAAGCGAGCTTTGCGATCGAGTCGGCGGCGGCGGCGGCAACGGAATCCGTCGCGACCGGAGCCTCCACCTGGGCCGGAGCCGGAACGCCGGATTCCGACATCCTGGGCGTTGCCGTGTCCTTCCTGGTTTCCTTGGCCTGCACGACCGAATCCTGAAGGGTCTTTTCCACCTTCGGGGGGTCGGGCAGTCCGAAGACGCCGCGGACGATCTTGTGCCAGGCCTCGCTCGAGAAGAACAGGAAGGTCGCCGTGACGACCAGGAGCGTGATGATTGTCTTGCGGTCCATGAATCCTCTCAGATCCGTTCCGGGACCGGATCGAGTCCGCCCGGGTGGAAGGGATGGCACTTGGCGATGCGCCGGACGGCCAGGAGGCCGCCCTTGCCGGCCCCGTGGATGGCGATCGCGTCGTGCGCGTAATGCGAACAACTCGGATAAAAACGACAACGCGCCCCGCCGAGAGCGGGACGCATCCATCTATACAAACCGATCAACTTCAGGAGAAGGGTCTTCACGACTTCGCCAATCCGGCGTCCACCAGACTTTGACGCGCCTGCGCGCGCAAAAGAACGGTGGGGGATTCGAGCTTGCGAGGCGGAAACGACCATTGGATCCATACCCCCTGCATCGGTTCCGGGAGGAGGCGGACCACCTCGCGGAGCTGGCGGCGGATGCGATTCCGCAGCGGTGCCGTGCCGTTCTTGCGACGGAGCACGATCCCCATGCGAAACCGCTCGTCTGGAGACGGAGAAACCCAGCGAAGCTCGAGTTCTCCGATCCGCACGCGTGATTTCGACTTGCGAAGGAGATTCCAGGCCTGCGCGTCCGGCAAGCGGATCTCGCGAAGCGGAAAGGCCCCCGTCGGCGAAACGATCAGGCCTCGTCGGAGACGGTCAGCTTCCAGCGGCCCTTGGCGCGGCGCGAGGCGAGAACCCTGCGACCGTTCTTCGTGGCCATGCGGAGGCGGAAGCCGTGCTTGTTGATGCGCTTGCGATTGTGAGGCTGGAAGGTACGCTTCATGGCTCTGTGACTCCACGTTGGTTCAGATAAGAGCGGACAATGTACCTGTCCGCCGCGGGTTCGTCAATGATCAAATGTTCGTCCCCGGTCATTCCAAGTCGTTTTCGCCGCGAGCGTTGCGTCGGAACCGACCGCGCGGCTTCTGTTCCTTCCCCTCGCCTCCAGGTTTCGCTTTGGGCATGTCGGTCAGCCACGGCTCCAGGACCTCGCAGCGGATCACCGGATGGATATCCAACAGCGTCCGACGCTCGGCGGCCGTCAGCTCCTGGGACAGGTCCAGCATCGCCTTGGTCCAACCACAGCTGTTGAACGCCAGCCACACCACCGTGCGGATGTCGCGGTGCTGCCGAGCGGTCCAATCCACCAGAAACCTCGCCAGGCCGTCCAGCGCCCTCTGGCTCAGACGGGTCTGGTTGGTCTCGAACACGTCCTTGACGAACTTGACCAGTTTCCGTCCATCGTGGGCGGCCGCCATGTCGTCCAGGAATCCCTGGTAGTAGAGCGCCGCCATCTCCTCGTCGCTCGTCCTGCCACGGCGGGGCGCGTCCACTCCGGCGACCGGACGCGAAACACCCCCTGCATGCGGATTCCCTGGTGAAGACGGCATTCTATACTCGTGTGCGCGGTGGACGGGAAGGACGCTCCATCGGATGACGATGAAAAGCGGAATCTAGCACACCTCCGGAACGGTTTCTGAAAGCATGTGACGGACCTCACCCCGGTCCGCCAAGAAGCGGACCGGGTCTTGTCACTTCCTGGTGATCACGACCTCGGCCGTCGATTCGTTCCCCGATTCGTCCTTGGCGACGATCCGGATCGTGTTCGCGCCGGTGGCCAACGGCACGTAGGCCGCGTAGACTCCGGCCCGTCCCAGGGCCTGTTGGCCATCGATCGTGACCAGGTCCACCCCTTGGTCGTCGACGACCTTCCAAGAAACCAGGACCATTTCGACGCCGGATTCCACCTCGCGCGACACGGTCTCGGCTCCGGGTTCGATCTCGGGAGCCCGGGTATCGGGCGTGCGATCGACCGCCACGACGTCGGACGAGCGGTTCCCGCAGGCATCCACGGCCTCGATCCGGATGTTCTCCTGGTCCGCCGGTACTTCGTAGGAGCGGGAATACACGTTCCCCACCGGCACGACCGCGACCCCGTCGATCGTCACGGCCTCCAGCTTGTCGTTGTCCTGGACCACCCAGGCCACCTCGGCGGTGGTCTTGCCCGCCACGTTCACGAACCGGATGCGCCCTTGCGCCAGGGAAGGCTCTACGGTGTCCCGCTTGCGGGTCACGGTCACTTCGCGGACGCTCGAAACACCCAGGGTGTCGGTGGCCTCGATCCGCACCACGGTGTCGCCCACGGGCAAGGCCACGCGCAAGGAATAGACGGCGTCGGGTCCGACGGTGGCCACGCCGTTGATCACGACCCCGCGAAGGCTGCGCGGATTGAGGACCTGCCAGCCCAGGACAAGTTCCGACACCTCGAAGTCCACGGTCCTGGTCTCGGTGCCGGGCAGCGCCTTGAGCAGCGGATAACCCGGATTGGGCTCCTTGCGGACCACCACCGTGTCGGTGGTCTGGTTCCCCGAGCTGTCGCGGGCCACCAGGTCGATCTTGGTCTCGCCGGTCACCACCGGGACGATGCGGTAGTGGAACGCCCCGCTGCGCTCGGCGGCCACCCCGCCGATGGTGACGGATTCCAGACGGTGGTTGTCGGTGATCTGCCAGCCCATCAGCACGAACTTGACCGACTGGTTGACGATGTCGGTGTCGTGCGCTCCCAGGTCGCGCACGCAGCGCGGGGCTTCGGTGTCGGCGGACCGCACGATCCGGACCACCTTGCGGGTCAGGTTGCGGGAACTGTCGAACGCTTCGGTTTCCACCAGGTTCTCCCCCACGGCCAGCGGAACCGTCCGGGAATAGATCGAATCCTTGGATTCGGCCTCGACACCGGCGATCTCCACCAGGTCCACCAGATGGTTGTCGTGGATCTTCCAGCGCACCGGCGCGCTCGTGGTCTCGAACGGAACCGTGCGGTCGGCCGACCCTTCCACGGAATCGATGCTCGGCGCGACCGGATCCCCCGCCCGCACCGCCAACAGGTAGTCGGTGCCGGGCTCGCCGTTCTTGCCCACCGCGCGCATCGACACGATCGCGGGACGCCCGGTGGGCGGCACCGCAACCTCGCCTTCCCACTCCGTCGCCGACTTCTTGATCGCCTTGATCCCGCCCACCGTCACGCTCGACTCGTCCACGTCCTCGGGGTTGAGCACCTTGAACGAAACCCGAAGCGAACTCGTCTCGAACGGGATCTTCACCGTGTCGCCCAGAGGTTCGATCCGCGCCAGGCGCGGCGTGCCGGGAGCGGGTTCCACGACTTCCAGCGGCGTGGTCGACACCGCCCTCCGCCCCTTGGTGTCGCGCGCGACCACGCCCAGGGTGTACGCTCCCTTGGCCACCTTGGAACGGGCGCGCACGTTGGCGCGACCGGCCAGATTCCAGATCGTGTCGGTCTTGCGGCGCGGCTGCTCCAGCGCCACGTCGAACATGCCTCGAACGGTGTCGGCGCCCGACAGCACGAAGGCGTCCAGCGCGACCAACCCCGGGAACCACCCGAACCTGCCTTCGATCGCGATCTCGTCGCCTCCCGCCACCAGCCGCTTGGCCACCGTCACCGGCACTTCCGCACGCACCGGAAGCGGCGGGAACAGCCTGGCGGAATCGTCCGTGGTCAAGACCTTGGAGGCGACCCGCGCGCGGACCTTCGCGGCCCACGCCGCCGAATCGCCGCCCAACTGCTCGATCGACCACAGATCGCCGAACGACTTCCTGGTGGACGCCATCGCCCGACAGATCTCGTCAGCCAATGCCGTGGTGTCGATCCCGAAGGGACGCCCACCGGCCAGCGCGCCCTTGGTCGACGCTTCGCGTTCGACCAGCATCTTCGCGAACGCCCGCCGCGCACCGACCGCGTCGTCGGTGTAGACATCGGGCTCCTTGAGCGCGAGCGCTTCGCGCTTTCGCAGGATCGCGTAGGCCGCCGAATCGCGCTCCACGTCATCCGAGGAGAACGTCAGGTCATCTTCCCCTGTGCAGGAAACGACATCCGTCCGGATCCCGTCGCGCCACAGTTGCACCGACACCCGGTCGCCTCCCGGCGCTTCGGGCAGCAGGAAGCTCGCCAGGAACACGCTGGAATGCGGTGCCCGGACAAGATCCGCCGAATCCCCCTTGCCACGCAGGGCCCAGCGGGCCGAATCGGGCTGCCGGTAGGCGTCCTTGACCTCGAACGTCAAGGACACCATCCGCGGCTGGTCGGGCGAAACGACGGTGTCGTTCTGGCAGGCAGAAAGGAAGGCGATCGCCGCAAGGACAAGAGTCGTCGCAAGTGTTGGATTCTTCATGGTTTCGCGTTCCTTCTCAGAGCTTGGACAGATAATGGCCAGGGAACCTGTACGCCACCTTGTAACCGAAGGAAATTCCTGCCACCCAAATCGACCCGTCGGCTCTCAAGCCGAAGCTGGAACGATATCCCGCGGCGATCGCCACGATATCGGTGGGAGCGGACGATGTCGCGGAAGACTGCTGCCAATCGTCACCGCTCCAACCGACGATCCTCCCAGCCGTGGTCAACGCCAGCGCATGCCATTCGCCGGACGTCGCCTTCTTGAATCCCGAAAAGTTCGATGGCCTCGGGACAGTAGATTCTTTGTCGTTCCCGATCACCACCATCGAATCATTCTTCAGGAAGACGAACCCGTACTGCCTGCGCGCCTGGATCGACTTCACCTTGGTACCTGCGGGGATCTCTGTGATGGCGACCGCTCCAGAAGAATTCCACGCCACCACCGTGCTGTCTTTCTGCATCGCGTAGCAGATCGAATTTCCGCAGGCGACATCGATTGCTTTGGCGGGAGCGTTGGCCCCTAAGCCAGCGGACTTGTCCCATCCGGAGGACGCATCCCATACCGTCAACGAGCTGTCCGAAGATTTGATCGTCGCGACGGCATCGTAGCCCAGAACCATCTTCCGAACACCGATCAGTCCTGGATCCGTGGAGGGTATGACATCCTGCGCCAGTTTGTTCCAGACACGGACGGAATTGTCGGCAAGAAGCGCCCCCGCGAAATGTCGGGTCGCACCAACCGCCTTGGCGACGCCCATCTGGGCGGGAATACCGAAATCCGACAAGGGGGTGGGCATATCAGATTTCCCCCAGACGCCGACATTGCCGGCTGCATCGAGGTGCACGACGAAATCGCCTCCCCCGGCGATATCGACGATCGGATGAGGGCGATGAACGGTGATGCTCGTGGAAAACGAATTCCCGCTCGCGTCCACGGCCTTGATCGAGATCGGATTGTCTCCCGCGGCCACAGGTACGCTTCTGGAATAGATGCCATCGACTCCCGCGACCTTGACTCCTCCGATCTCGACCGAGACGAGTTTTTCGTTGTCCGATGCTTTCCACGAAGCTTCGAACGTCGTCGTTAGATCGGAAGAGCGTCGTGTAGGGAAAGAGTGTACCTCTGTGTGTAGAT
>ENA-UPSM01001231-UPSM01001231.1-activated-sludge-metagenome-genome-assembly--contig:-NODE-1231-length-34683-cov-7.356590_pt1 | contig 34683 bp, 25 predicted proteins | sample MGYA00238181_ERZ773283 | MGnify/ENA primary metagenome ERZ773283 (study PRJEB29023, sample SAMN05720199) | activated sludge metagenome | isolation source: Anaerobic digester | place: Japan...
ACAGACGACCGAAGACGGACAACGGATACTCCACAGAAGGTAACGAAGGAAACGAAGCAATGCAGAGGCGGATGCCACTGAAGCCAGGAGCCGCGTGCGGGGTAGGGCGGTCTCTCCGGGACCGCCGCAGCGGCTGTCCGCGCCCGGCGCGGGCGCAGCGGCGGACTTCTCGTTCTACCTGCGGAAGAATCTTCGAGCGAGCCGTCCCTGCCCACCACTGATCATGCCGCCCGTCCTGTCACAGACCGAGAGCGACGAGGGCGTCTGCGAGGTTGCGATCGGCTTCGGCGACCTCGCGATCGACCGTGCGGGCATCGTGGGGGTGCTGGGGTACCGCGACGGCGCGATGCCGGAACACTTCGGCGAACTGCTCGACTTGGCGCTCGGGGAGGCGGCGCGCCGCTGCCTGCCTCGGGCGGGCTACCGGCTGGTCGCGGCCGGGCGCGCGGACGGCCGCTTCGATGCGCTGGAGGTGGGCGGCACGGTGTTCGCGACGCAGAAGATCGTGGCCGGCGCGCTCGGGCGGGCGGAGCGCGCCGCGGTATTCGCGGCGACGATCGGGCCGGACTTCGAAACCTGGGCGCGGGCGGTGATGGCCGAGGATCCGGCACTGGGATACATCGCCGACGCCGTGGGCTCGGCGGTGGCGGAGGCGCTGGCGGACCGGCTCCACGACCACATCGAGTTCGAGATGGCGCGGCGCGGGTGGCGGATCACCAACCGCTACAGCCCGGGCTATTGCGGCTGGTCGGTGGCGGAGCAGCACGCGCTTTTCGCGCTCCTGCCGACGGGCTTCTGTGGCATCGCGCTCGGCGAGTCGGCACTGATGCATCCGGTGAAGTCGGTGAGCGGCCTCATCGGCGTGGGCGCCGCGGTGAAACATGCCGACTACCTGTGCGACGTCTGCGCCCAGCGCGACTGCACCTACCGCCGCTACCACGAGCGGCGGGCGGCGATCGGCGGCGGAGGAGCGGTGCGATGAAGGCGGTTCGTGCGAGGTCGGGCCGTGCCGGGCCGGCAAGCCGGCGCAGTAGGTCCAGTCTCCGACTGGACCCCGTGGGCGCGGGCCGGGGAGCCGGCGCAAGACTTTCGCTACCGGTCGCAGACCGGTCCCAAGTGTTCGAGACACAACCCCAAACATCGAGGACAACATCATGACAGACCCCCAATGGGACGCATTGCTCAAGACGATCAAGGGTGAGACGCAGCACCCGCTGCCCGTCGGCTTCATCATCGACTGCCCGTGGCTGCCGAACTGGCACGGCGTGCGGATCCTCGACTACTTCACCAACGATGCGCTCTGGCTGGAGGCGAACCTCAAGGCGCTGCGCACCTTCCCGGACGCGATGTTCCTGCCGGGCTTCTGGTCCGAGGTCGGCATGTGCACGGAGCCGTCCGCGTTCGGCGTGCGTTGCACGTTTCCGCCGAACGAGTTCCCGCACGCGCACAAGCTCATCCGCACGTCGCAGGACATCGATGACCTCGTGGTGCCCGATCCGCACACCGACGGTTTCGCGCCGTTCGTGCTCAACCGCCTGAAGCTCGCGCAACCGCACATCGAGGCGGCCGGCCACAAGATCCGTTTCGCCGTGGCACGCGGCCCGCTCAACATCGCCAGCTACCTGATGGGCACGACGGAGTTCCTCACGCTGATGATGATGGAGCCCGACAAGGCCGAGCTGCTCCTGCGCAAGATCACCGACTACCTCAAGGCGTGGCTCACGCTCCAGCGCGAGACCTTCCCCTCGATCGACGGCATCTTCATGCTCGACGACATCATCGGCTTCATGGGCGAGGACGACTTCCGCACCTTCGGCCTGCCGCTCTTCCAGGAGCTCTACGATCCGAGCGTCTCGGTGCGTTTCCTCCACAACGACGCGCCGTGCCGCGTGTGCGCACCGATTCTGCCGGAGATGAACGTGAATCTCTTCAACATGGGCTTCGAGGTCACCCTCGCCGAACTCAAGGAGCTCACGCAGAACAAGGTCACGTTGGTGGGCAATCTGCCGCCGCGCGATGTGCTCGCGAAGGCCGACGCCGCCGGCGTCTATGCGGCGACGCAGGCGATGCTCGCCGCGGTGCCCGACAAGTCGCGGCTGGTCGTCTCCTGCGGCGGTGGCATGCCGCCCGGCGTGAGCACGGAGAACGTGAACGCGTTCATCCGCGCGGTGCGGGAGTCGAAGTAGCCGGAAGCGGGCGGATGGGTCGTGTCGGTCCCGCGGGACTCCTGCGACCTGCCTGACCGAGCGCCGCCGCAAACCTGCGGTTGCGCTCGGCGGCGGGCTCGTGGCAGCGTGGGGTTTTCGTTTTTCAACCACGCCTCCGCCCGATGTCCGCACCGCTGCCCGAAGTCACCGGCTCCGAACCGACCAACCTGCCGCCCTGGCTGCTGGCCCTGCGCCGCGGCGAGAACCTCGTCGTGGTGCTCGCGCTGGGCGTGATGATGCTGCTGCCGGTGCTGGAGATCGCGCTGCGCTCGTGCGGCCTGGTGGGCGTGACCGCCTCGACGACGCTGGTGCAGCACCTCGTGCTCGCGGTGGGCATGCTCGGCGGCGCGATCGCGGCACGCGACAACCGGCTGCTCGCGCTCTCGGCGGCGGCCCAGTGGTTCAAGGGCGGCGCGCTCACGTTCTCGCGCGTGGTCGGCTACGGCTTCGCGGCGGCGGTGAGCACGGCGCTGGCCGTCTCGAGCTGGGACTTCGTGCTGTCGCAGCGGCAGCTCGGGAAGATCTTCGCCTACGGCGTGCCGGTGTGGGTGGTGCAGCTGCTGCTGGTGGTCGGCTTCGCGCTGATCGCGGTGCGGCTGGTCTGGCACGCGGCGGAACGTTGGCCCCTGAAACTGGCGACACTGGCGCTGGCGGCGGCGCTGCTGGCGGCGGTGGTGTTCGTCAACGGCCGCGGGATCGATCCGGAGCCGCTGCGCTGGCCCGCGATGATCCTGCTGTTCGTCTCGGTGGCGCTGGGCGCGCCGATCTTCACCGCGCTCGGCGGCGCGGCGCTCATCCTGTTGTGGACCCAGGGCGAGCCGGTGACGGCGGTGCTGCTGAAACAGTACCAGCTCACGGTGAACCCGACGCTGCCCAGCATCCCGTTGTTCACGCTCGCCGGCTACTTCCTCGCGGAGAGCGGCGCGGCGAAGCGGCTGGTGCGGCTGTTCCAGGCGCTCTTCGGCAGCGTGCGCGGCGGTCCTGCGATCGTGGCGACGCTGGTGTGCGCGTTCTTCACCTCCTTCACCGGCGCCTCGGGTGCGACGATCCTCGCGCTCGGCGGCGTGCTCATGCCGGTGCTCGCGGCGGCGAAGTACTCGGAGCGTTCGTCGATCGGGCTGCTCACCGGCGCGGGCTCGCTCGGCATGCTGTTCCCGCCGTGCCTGCCGCCGATCCTCTACGCGATCATCGCGAGCAGCGGCGGCGAGGTGAGCGTGAGCATCGAGGAGATGTTCCAGGGCGGTTTCCTGCCCGGCGTGCTGCTGGTCGTGCTCACCATCGCGTGGGGTCTGCGCGAAGGGCGCCATGCGCCCGACTCCGGCCGGCAGGCCTTCGACCGACGCGAGGCGCTGGCGGCGATCTGGGCGGCGAAGTGGGAGTTGCTCGTGCCGGTGGTGGCGCTCACGGCGTTGTTCGGCGGATTCGCCACCCCGGTCGAGGCGGCGGCGCTCACCGCGGCGTACACGTTCCTCGTGGCGGTCGTCATCCATCGCGATCTGCGCCTGTTCCGCGACGTGCCGCGGGTGATGGCCGAGTGCGGTCTGCTCGTGGGCGGCGTGATGCTCATCCTCGGTGTGGCGCTCGGGTTCACCCACTATCTGGTCGATGCGCAGATTCCGGATGCGGCGGTGGCATGGGCGACCGCGACGATCCACTCGAAGTGGCTGTTCCTGCTCGGGCTCAACGTCGTGCTGCTCGCGATCGGCGGGTTGGTCGAGATCTATGCGGCGATCGTGGTGGTGGTGCCGCTGCTGGTGCCGCTGGGCCAGGCCTTCGGGCTCAACCCGATCCACCTCGGCATCATCTTCCTGGCGAACATGGAGCTCGGTTTCCTCGCTCCGCCGGTGGGGCTCAACCTTTTGCTCTCCTCGTATCGGTTCAACAAACCCATGACGGAGGTGACGCGCGCCTCGCTGCCGATGCTGGGCGTGATGTTCCTCGGTGTGCTGCTGATCACCTACGTGCCGTGGCTGACGACGTGGCTGCCGAGTCTGTTCCGGTGAACGGAGGGCGGTGGCCGGCACCGGTGGCTGGCGAACGTTTGGGGGATCCCGTCCATTCCGCTCCGCACCTCCGGTCGTGACTGGTTGGAGGCGGGGATTGGCCTGGGATCGCGTTTGTGCACAGCGGGGCTGTGCCTGAGGCCGCTGGCCGGAGGGGCGGCCCACCGGCCCCTGCGGCCGTGGTTCCCCGCTCCCAGCGCGTACGCGCGATCGCCTCGGGCCGAGGCCGGCCCCAGCGTCTCCCCGGATATTGGCCCCGCTCCCCACGAGATGCGGATCCGCGGATCCCCGAACCTCGCCTGCCTGCTCCCCTTTCGGCCAAATAAGTCCACGCCCGTGGACTTATTTGGCGAAAAGAAGAATCGGACCGTGAATGACTTAGGTCGATGGCGACCAAATAGGGTCACAGCTGTGAGTCTATTTGGCGAACAGAGCGTGGGGCTTTGTTCTTTTGGGGAGGGCTTTTGTGGGGTGCGAAAAAGCCGCCCGGAGCGAACCGGGCGGCCGGAGGTGGCGAGACGGAGACTGGGCGATCAGCGCCAGCGGCCTTCGATGAAAATGTAGCCGCCCTTGCGGCGCTCCCAGCGGGGCGAGATCCACCGGCTGTGCCCGTGGGGCGGCCGGCGCCAACAACCCTCGATCCACACATGGCGGCCACTGTACCAGCCCCAGTAGCCGTCGATCCAGACGTGCTCATAGGACGGGCGCATGGGGCGGTAGTGGTGAGAGTAGCGACGGGGCGGAGGCGGGGCGGTGACGACCACCACACCGTCGCTGCGCCAGCCGTCGTGCTCGAAGACGACCGTGGTGCGGGGGCGGAAATGGGCGTCGCGCCAGTAGCCGGGGCGGAAGACGTAGCCCGGTCGATGGCGATGGCGTTCCCAGCGGGGGGAAACCCAGACCACGTTGGCACGCGGCGGCAGATCCCAGCGGCCGGAGACCCACACCCGCCGACCGGCGTGGACACCCCAGTATCCGCCGATCCACACATGGGCGGGCGACGGCCGCGCGACGATCACCTCGCGCTCGGGCGGAGGCGGAGCCTCGTCGAGGACGACGTCGGTGTCCGCCGCCGGGGCGTCGGCGGTCTCGCTGCCGCCCTCCTGCCAGACGCCCTCGATCAGGACGTAGCCGCTGTCCTTCTTCTCCCAACGCGGCCCGACCCACTCGGCGGTGGGCGAGGGCGGCAGTTCCCAGGCGCCGCCGACCCAGGTGTAGGCGCCGTCCTTCCAGGTCCAGTGGCCGGAGACGTAGACATGTTGCGGCGAGGGCTGGTCGTCGACGGCGTCGGTGGCGGACGGCGGGAGCGGTTTGTCGAGCAGCGGCGCCGGGGAAGCGTCGGGGGTGGTGGCGGCGGCGATCGGGGCGGCGGCCAAGCCGAAGAGGGCGACACCCAGACACGAGGCGCGCACGGCGCGAGCGAACGAGCGGGGCACCGGGGGAAGGCGAAGGTCGGAGAGTTGCATACGCGGGGATAGACGATGGGTGAAACGGTCTGGTTCCTTCGTTACAAACGGCACGAGGCGACCGGTGGTGGCCAGGGGCGGATGCCGCCGGACCTGCGCGCCCCGGTTTGGCGGCGCGGCCTCCCGGGGAGGACTGCTCCGCGCCCTGCCGCCGGAGACGCAGACTGCGGCGGGCGCGCGGAGCGGCCGAGGGCCGCCGACCGCTAGAGCGCGAAGTAGGGCAGCAGCAGGTCCTCCATGGTGTGGAAACCGCGTTTGCGCCCGTAGAGGTTGGTGGCGGCGAAGAGGGCGCCGTTGCCGAAGGCTTCGCGGGAGATCGACTCGTGCTTGAGTCGCACGGTCTGGAACGGGAAGCCGAAGAGAATCTCATGGGTGCCGATGATGCCGCCCGCGCGGATCTTCTTGATGCGGCTGTGGCGGATGCCCAGCGCATCGGCGAGGCGTTTGGCGGTGCCGGAGACATCGGCCTTGGCCTTGAAGTGCTCCTCGACGATCTCGATGTCGGTGTAGGGGGCGATCTTCCGGAGCACCTTCGACGCGAGCATGAGGAAGTTGATACCGATGGTGATGTTGGGCGACCAGAGCACGGCGGTGCGGCGGGCGAGCTTCTTGAGGTAGGCGACCTTGGCTCGCGGGTAGTTGGAGACGGCCGAGACGATCGCGATGTCGCGTTTGGCCGCCGCTTCGCCGTAGTAGTCGATGCCATCCGCCGAGGAGAAATCGACGACCACGTCGACGGGATGCAGGTCGAAGAGTTCGTCGGCGGTGTACTCGTCGCGCGAGTGGATCAGGCCGGGGTTGTCGGAGGGGATGCCGAGGAACTCCGGCACGGAGCGGTGCTCCATCTTGGTGCTGCGGCGCACCACCCACTCGAGCTCGGTGTCCGGGCTCTGCAAAAACACCGAAGCGACGGCGCGCCCCGCCCGACCGAAACCGAAGATTCCCACTTTCATGATCCCTGTCTCCTTTCCTGTTTTCACCGTGCGCACCGCCAAGGGCCCGCACAGTCGTGTTGCGAATGATGCCCGGCGGCCTGGCCCCCGGACGGCGATCTTCCTCGCCTCCATGGGGTAAGGCGCGCGCGCGGGGTGTAAGGCCCGACTCTCGGCGCGCGCAAAAATAACGCCGCAGTGGAGACGCCCCGGGGCGCGGGCAGCGGCGCCTCCGCGAGGGGCGGGCCGGAGCGAAACGGGGGTGGGGCGCCGCGCCGCTCAGCGCAGCTGGAGCGTGTCGCCCTCGAAGGTGAGATCGAGGCCGGGCACGACGACGGCCTTGCGGTCGCCCTGCTTGCGGACCGTGCCGGCGATCCACGCTTCGTATCCGGAGGCCTGGGCCGCGGCGACGGTCGCCTCGGCCAGCTCGGGCGCCACGTAGGCGGCGAAGCCGATGCCCTGGTTGAAGGTCGCGTAGGCCTCGCGCAGCGAGATCGGGCCGGCCTCGCGCAGGAAACGGAAGAGGGCGGGCTCGGGGCGCAGCTCGGTGATCTCGTAGACGAAGGGCTCGTCGAGCCGCATGAGCTTGCGCCAGCCGTGGCCGGTGACGTGCGCCACGTAGTTGAGCTTCAAGCCGCGCTTCTGGCACTCGCGCACGAAGGCGACGTAGATCACGGAGGGCGCGAGCAGCGCCTCGCCGTAGGTGCGGCCGTCGCCGATGGGCGTGAGGTACGCCTGCGGGAGCGACTCGGCGATCTTGCGGCAGAGGGTGAGCCCGTTGGTCTGCACGCCGGAGGAGGCGAGGAAGACGATGCGGTCGCCGTCCTTCACGTCGCCGACGATGCGCAGCGACTTGGGCTGGATCTTGCCGATGGCGGAGCCGGCCAGGACGATGGTCTGCGGCTCGACGATACCGCGCAGGGTGGGCGTCTCGCCGCCGCCCCAGACGGCGCCGGCCTGCCGGCAGCCCTCGGCGAAACCGGCGACGAGGCCGTTCATGCGTTCCGCGTCGGCGAACCAGTTGGAGTCGCCCACGGCGGCGTGCATGGCCACGGAGATCGGGAGCGCGCCGCAGGTGGCGAGGTCGTTGACGATGGTGGCGACGGTGTCGATGGCGACCTCGCGGTAGAAACACTTGCCGCTCTGCGCGTACATGGCGTCGGCCACCAGATTCTTGGTCCCGAGGCCCTCCTCGACGTGCGCGAGGTAGTGGTCGGCCGCCTCGATGAGGTAGGCGCTCTCGCCGCGGATGGAGGCCGGCTCGCTGTAGCCGTGGCCGGCGAGCAGTCCGGCGGTGGTGCGGGCGGCCTTCTGGCAGGCGCGCTTGAACGCGTCGAGCTGGTCGTAACGGACGCCGGAGGATTCGTAGGAGAGGGACATGGCGATTGCGGAATTCGGAAGGCGGATTGCGGAATGGCGAGCGGCGTCGCTGGAAAATCGAAGGTCGGTGCGCTTGGCGGAGCTGAGGATCGGAAGAACCGGATCTCGGGCGTTTTCGGCTGCGGTCATTCCGCAATCCGAAATCCGCATTCCGCGATCAGTAGCTCCGGCCCTCCGCCTTCTCGTAGTAGTTGATGAAGGCCTGGTTGGCGACGCGGGTGCCGCCGGGGGTGGGGTAGTGGCCGGTGAAGAACCAGTCGCCGGTGTGGTTGGGCAGCGCGGCGTGGAGGTTCTCGACGGTCTGGTAGATGATCTCGATCTCGCCCTGCCAGGCGATGCTGCGCGGGCGGACGAACTCGGCGATCTTGGCGGAGATCTCCTCGGCGGTGAAGGGCGCGTAGATGCGGCGCACCTGGTTGACCTGCTCGGCGGCGGGTTTGGCCACCTCGGCCACGCAGGCGCGGTAGACCTCGTCGATGAGGCCGGACTGGCCGCGCTCCTTGAGCAGGGTGATGGCGGCCTCGAAGGCGATGAACTTGCCGAGCTCGCTCATGTCGATGCCGTAGCAATCCGGATACCGGATCTGCGGGGCGGTGGAGACGATGGCGATCTTGCGCGGGTTGAGCCGGCTGAGCATGCGCAGGATGGACTTGCGCAGCGTGGTGCCGCGCACGATCGAGTCGTCGACGCAGACCAGGACGTTGTCGGGGCGCACGGTGCCGTAGCTGACGTCGTAGACGTGGCTGGCGAGCTGGTTGCGCCAGTTCTCCTGGCCGATGAAGGTGCGGATCTTGACGTCCTTGACGGCGACCTTCTCGGCGCGGGGCCAGTTGCGCAGGATGAGGTCGTCGAGGAGGGTCTCGTCGAGGGTGCCCTTGCGGGAGGCCTCGAGGATGGTGGCCTTGACCTCGTCGCGGCGGCGGATGCGCAGGGCCTCGAGCAGGCCGTAGTAGGCGACCTCGGCGGTGTTGGGGATGAAGCCGAGGACGGCGCGTCCGTAGTCGCCGCCGAAGGAGCGGATGACCTGGTCGACGAGCTTGGCGCCGAGGGCCTTGCGTTCCTTGTAGATCTCGGGGTCGTTGCCGCGGGAGAAGTAGATGCGTTCGAACGAGCAGGAACGGCGCGGGAGCGGATCGCGGATCGGCTCCTCGCTCACGTGGCCGTTCTTTTTCACGACGACGGCGCAGCCGGGGGTGATCTCGCGGATGTCGGCCTGGTCCTTGTCGAAGACGGTCATGAGCGCGACGCGCTCGCTGGCGACGGCGACGACCTCGTCGTCCTGGAACCAGAAGGCCGGGCGGATGCCGGAGGGATCGCGCATGACGAAGGTGTCGCCGTTGCCGATCATGCCGGCGAGGGTGTAGCCGCCGTCCCATTTCACGGCGGCGCGGCGCAGGACTTTGGCGACATCGAGCCGTTCGCTGATCTGCGCGGAGATGGCCCTGCCGGGGAGCTTCTGGGTGCGGAGCTCGCGGTAGAGATCCTCGTGTTCCTCATCGAGATAGAAGCCGAGGAGTTCGAGCAGGGCCTGGGTGTCGGTGGCGAAGATCGGGTGGGCGCCCATGCCGACGAGCTGGTCGTTGAGCTCGGCGGTGTTGGTCATGTTGAAGTTGCCCGCGAGTATGAGGTTGCGCGTGGGCCACGGGCTTTTCCGGAAGAAGGGATGGCAGGCGCTGATGCTGTAGCCGCCGGAGGTGCCGTAGCGCAGGTGGCCGAGGTAGGCTTCGGCACCGAAATCGAAGTGGCGCTTCACCGTGTCGACGAACTCGGGGTGGATGGTGCCGGCGTCGACCTTGCGTTGGTATTGGCCGAGCAGCTCCTTGAAGATCTTGTCGAGCGGGTTGGTCTTGATGTTCCGCTCGCGGAACATGAAGGGCAGGCCGTTGGGCACATCGAGCTTGAGGGCGGCCACGCCGGCGCCGTCCTGTCCGCGGTTGTGCTGTTTCTCCATCATGAGGAACAGCTTGAAGAAGCCCCACAGCGGCGTGCCGTACTTTTCCTGGTAGTAGGAGAGCGGTTTGAGCAGGCGGATCAGGGTGATGCCGCACTCGTGTTTCACGGAATCGCTCATGGCGTGGGGGCTCCTGGGCGTAGGGGGGCGGACCTCACCGGTTGTCCGCCGTGACCGCCGCTCGGTTGCGGCCGGTCGGCGCCTTCCTCTGGGAGGTCGGCGCATTGTGCTGCAGGAAGTCGTGGTCGGTGAACATCACGGCGCTGGAGCCGCAGTCATAACGGGCGCGGGCCGGGAGGGGTCAACGGAATTTCCGGCAGCGCTCTGCTTGCCGCCAGCCGGGCCACCGGTTTGCCCGCGTTCCGCGGGCTGCGACCCGCCCTACGGCTGGGGGGCGGGCGCCACTTCGCCGGCAGCGGGCGCCGGGAACATCCGGCGGAGCCGCTCGCGCAGCTCGGCGGGCAGGTCCTTGGTCGGGATGTTGTAGAGGCGGGCGCCGACCTTGAAGCTCACGCTGGTGGGCTGGAGGGCGACCACGACCGCGCCGTGCACGGTGTCGCCGTTGTCGAGCCGGATCGTGGGCACGACCTCGCCGGGTTGCACCGGCTCGCGCAGGCGCTCGAGCCGCGCGGCTTCGTCGCGGGCGCGTTGCTCGGCCGCGGCGGCCGTGGCTTCGGCCTGGGCGCGGGCCTCGGCCTCGGCGCGTTGCGCGGCGGCGATGCGGTCCGCCTCGGCGCGGCGGTGCTCGACGCGATCGGCCAGTTGCACGCGGGCCAGCTCGGCGAGCACGGCGGAGTGGCGTTCGAGGCGCCAGAGCAGCGCCGCCACGATCGCCAACAGAACCAACGTGAGAGCCGTCGTCGGGTTTTTCATCAGGGTAGGGCCGCAGCCAACCGACGGCATCGGAGGTTGGCAAGCGTGGCGGGATCGGCCGGCGCGTGGTTGCGTGCCGGCCGCTAGGCCCCGGTGTGCGCCTTGGCCATGGCGGCCAGCAGGGCCGCGGGGGTGAACGGCTTCTGGAGGAAACCGGAGATGCCGAGCCCGGCGAAACGTTCCAGCGCCTCCTCCGCCTCGAACCCGCTCATCAGCACCACCGCGATGTCGGGCTGGCGCGCGCGGAGCCGCTTGAGCGTCTCCACGCCGTCGAGGCGCGGCATCGAGAAATCGAGCAGCACGGCGCGGAAGCCGGCGCCGGGGGCCGCGAAGAGCTCGAGGGCCTGCAGGCCGTCGCTGGCGGTGGTGGCGGGGATGCCGTTCTGGGTGAGCACGTCGGCGGCGACCTGGCGGATCGTCGCCTCGTCGTCGACCACCAGCACCGGGGCGCTGCCGGCCGGCAGGGGCCGCGGCTGCGGTTCGCCGGCGAGTGGCGCGGCCGCCGCGACGGCGGGGGCGGCGCCGGCCGGGGCGGGTTCGGCCGGGGCGGGCGGGAGGACGACGCGGAACGCGGCGCCGCGTCCCGATTGGCTGGCGACGCGGATCGCCCCGCGGTGCGCGCGCACGATGCCGGCCACCGCCGCCAGCCCGAGTCCGCGGCCGGTGAACTTGGTCGAGAAGAACGGATCGAAGATCCGGGTTTGCAGCTCGGGGGCGATGCCGCCGCCGGTGTCCTCGACCTCCAGAAACACATATTCGCCGGCGGCGAGATCGGGCGCGAGGTAGGCCTCCCGCAGCCAGGGGCGGTCGACGGGCATCACGCCCGTGCGCACCACGACGCGCCCGCCGGAGTCGGGCAGGGCCTCGGCGGCGTTGAGGACGAGGTTGAGCAGCAGTTGGCGGAGCTGGAGTTGGTCGGCGCGCACGCGCAGCGCGGCGCCGGCGGGATCGAAGGCGACGTCGGCCTTCTTGGGCACGGAGTTCTGGGCGAGGGTGAGGGTGCTGCGGACGAGTTCGTTGAGCTCGATGGTGCGCACGACGAACCGGCCCTTGCCGGAGTACGCGAGCATCTGGCGGCAGAGGTCGGCGGCGCGCTCGGTCGAGTGCTCGATGCGGCGCAGGCCTTCGTGCATCGGGGACGTCGCGGGCAACTGGAGCCGCAGCAGGCTAGCGTTGCCGAGGATGCCGGTGAAGAGGTTGTTGAAATCGTGGGCGATGCCGCCGGCGAGCAGGCCGAGGCTCTCGAGCTTCTGGGCCTCGAGCAGCTTGCGCTGCAGGGCGGCCTGCTCGTCCTCGTAGTGTTTGCGTTCGGTGAAGTCGAGGAGCGTGCCGAGCAGCACCAGGGCCTCGCCGTGGGCGTTGCGCAGCGCGGAGCAGGCGATGGTCACATGGCGGACCGAGCCGGCGTCGTGCCGGAGCCGTACGTCGCAGGTCTCGCGGCCGTCCGCGCCGCGCACGCGTTGCAGCATCGCCTCGAGGGTGGGGCGGTCGTCGGGGTGCACGCGGTCGAGGAAGGCCTCGAGCGTGGGCACGAGCGGCGCGGCGGGGGCGCCGAGGAGGCGCAGGGCGCCGTCGGAGAGTTGGAGGCGATTCGTGCGCTGATCCCAGACCCACATGCCGAGGTTGCCGATCCGTTGCGCCTCGGAGAGTTGCTGCTCGCGCTGGCGCAGCCGCGCCACGATCTGTTCGCGCTGCACATTGAAGGCGGCCAACACCAGCGCGGTGAGGGCCGCGACCACGAAATAGGCCAGCAGGTAGCCGTAGGCCGCAAACGGCTCCGCCGCGGCGAACGGGCCCCCGTCTTGGGCGGCGCCCCAGACCGCCAGCGCGCTCAACAGCAGCAGCGACAACGCCGCCCCGCCGATCGCGAACCGCCAGGCGATCCAGATCAGCACGGGGAAGGGCAGGACGATCAGCGCCGGATGGACCAGCCCCCAGCGCGGTCCCCAGACGAAGACCGTGCCGCCGATGAGCACGAGCAGCACCTCCGAGATCGCCAGTTCGCGCAGCATCCCCGCCGGGCGCACCCGTGCCGTGATCTGGCGGGCGGCGATGAGCAACGGCCCGAGCACCACCCCGCCGGTGAAGTTGCCGCCCCACCACGTCAGCCAACTGGTGGCGGCCTGCGCCGGGGCGATGGCGCCGCACAGCCACAACGCGCCGGTGCCCAGCGCGGCCGAGAGCGGCGCGCCGATCGCCCCGTGCAACAGGACGAAACCGACCACATGGCGCGGTTGTTCGAACTCGACCTGGAACCCGAAGAGGCGCCGCAGCAGCACCACCGTCACGACCGGCTCCAGCGTGTTGCCGGCCGCCATCGCCACCGCGGCCCACGGCGGGGCCCCGGCCGAGATCGCCGCCGCGAGTGCGCCGCAGGCCACGCCCGGCCACAGCCGCAGCCCGCCGACGATCAGCGCCCCCAGCGCCAGCCCCGAAGGGGGCCAGATCGGCGAGGTGTTGGCCGTGATCGTCGCGAAACACAGCCCGAGGCGGGCGAGCGCGAAATACGCCACGGCCACCACGGCGATGTGCGCCGCCGCCGGCCAGGCCCGCCGACCGGGCGGGCCTTCGGCGGTGCGGTGAGCGGCCGGCGGTGACATGCCGGCACCATGGCGGGAGTCGGCCGGAAATCAATCGACCGGACACGCGCCGGCCGCCCGCGGGCCCGGGAAACTGGACACGGCGCGGGTGCCGCGCCCCACGTTTGCGCAGGAAGAACTGGACACGCGCGCCGCGACTCTTATCGGAAAAAACCTCCCGCGTGCCGGCGGGAACTTTTCCCCGTCCGGCCTGTTCAGGCAGCGCATTCCCCTTTCGCCATGATTGAAGTCCAAAACCTCATCAAAGACTTCGGGCCGATCCGGGCCGTCGCCGGCGTCTCGTTCCGCGTCAACCGCGGCGACATCCTCGGCTTCCTCGGGCCCAACGGTGCCGGCAAGTCCACCACCATGAAGATGCTCACCGGGTTTCTCGCGCCTTCCGGCGGCACGGCCCGCGTGGACGGGCTCGATGTGCGCGCCGATCCGGTCGGCGTGAAACGCCGCATCGGCTACCTGCCCGAGAGCTCGCCGAGCTACCCGGAGATGACCGTCGAGGAGTTTCTCGGCTTCGTCGCCGCGGTGCGTTTCCCGGGCGACGCCGCCGCGCAGGCGGGCGCCGTGGAGCGCGCGCTCGGCCTCTGTTTCCTCGGCGACGTCCGTCGCCAGCCGATCGAGACGCTGTCGAAGGGCTACAAGCAGCGCGTGGGCTTCGCCCAGGCCGTGTTGCACGATCCGCCGGTGCTGGTGCTCGACGAGCCGACCGACGGTCTCGACCCGAACCAGAAGCGCGAGGTGCGCCGCATCATTGCCGGCATGGCGAAGGAGAAGGCCGTCATCCTCTCCACGCACATCCTCGAGGAGGTCGACGCGCTCTGCACGCGCGTGATCATCATCGCCCGCGGCCGCGTCGTCTGCGACGAGACCCCGGCCTCGTTGCGCGCCCGCCACCCGGAGGGCCGCCTCGACGAGGTCTTCCGCGAACTCACCCTCGGTCCCGGCGCCGCGTAACCGGCCGCCACCGTCAACAGCCCACTGTTCACCGTCCCCTGGCTCCCATGATCTCCGCGATCTTCAAACGTGAATTCGCCGGCTACTTCCGCACTCCGCTGGCGTACGTCATCCTCGCTGTCTTCCTCGTGCTCGCGAGCGCCTGCTGCTTCTTCATCGGGCGCTTCTTCGACACCAACACCGCCTCGCTCGAACCGTTCTTCAACTTCCTGCCCTGGCTCTTCCTCTTCCTCGTGCCGGCCGTGGGCATGCGCCTCTGGGCGGAGGAGCGCCGGGGCGGCACGATCGAGCTGCTCTTCACGCTGCCGCTCACGCCGGTGCAGGCCGTGCTCGGAAAGTTCCTCGCCGGCTGGCTCTTCCTCGCCGTCGCGCTGCTGCTGACCTTCCCGCTCGCGCTCACCGCGGCGTATCTCGGTTCTCCCGACTGGGGCGTGATCCTGGGCAGCTACGCCGGCGGCATCCTGCTCGCGGGCGCGTGCCTCGCGATCGCCTCGCTCATGTCGGCGCTGACCAAGAACCAGGTCATCGCCTTCGTCCTCGGCTTCGCGGTCTGCCTGGGCTTTGTGCTCGTCGGCTTCAGCCTGCTCTCGGATCTGCTCAACGGCTGGGGCCTGCCGGTCGCGCTGGTCGACGCCGTCGCGAACTTCGGCTTCATCCCGCACTACGAGTCGGTGGTGCGCGGCCTGATCGACCTGCGCAGCGTCGTGTACTTCCTCTCGCTCACCGGCTTCGCGCTCTTCCTCAACGTCGTCGCCCTCGAGCGGCGCGCGGGCCTGAAGAGCGTCGCGGTCGTGCTGCTCGTCGCCGCGTTGGTGCTGGTCAACTACCTCGCCTCCGCCGCGCGGCTGCGCGTCGACCTCACCGCCGAGCGGACCTACACGCTCTCGCCGGGCACGCGCAGCCTGTTGGCCAAGGTCGAGGAGCCGATCGCGCTCCATTTCTACTTCAGCCGCTCGCTCAAGAACCTGCCGGTGCGTTTCAAGAACTACGCCACCCGCGTCGAGGAGCTCCTCCGCCAGTACGCCGCCGCGTCCGGCGGGAAGATCAGGCTCGTGGTCACCGACCCGAAACCCGACACGCCCGAGGAGGAGGCCGCCACGCGCGCCCGCGTCGCGGGCCAGCCGCTGGGCGACGGCACCAAGCTCTTCTTCGGCCTCGTCGCCACGCAGGCCGATCAGGAGAAGGCGATCGAGTTCTTCACGCCCAACCGCGAGCCGTTCCTCGAATACGACCTCTCCAAGCTCATCCATTCGGTGCAGCTCCTGACCAAGCCCAAGCTCGGCCTGCTCACCAGCCTGCCGCTGCGCGCCCCGGCCTACAACCTGCCCGGCATGCCGCGGCAGCAGCAGGGGCAGGTTGTCGCCGAGGAGTGGGAACAGAGCTACGAGATCGTCGAGGTGGCGGCCACGGCCACCGAGCTGCCCGCCGGCCTCGACGCGCTCGCGGTCGTCCACCCGCAGGGCCTCTCCGAGGCGCTGCTCTTCGCCATCGACCAGTTCGTCCTCGCCGGCAAGCCGGTGGTCGTCGCGCTCGACCCGTCGTCCCGCCACTTCGCCGCGCAGGGCCGCCAGATGCAGATGTACGGCGGCCAGGCGCAGAACATCGCCTCCGACCTGCCGCGCCTGCTTGCCGCGTGGGGCGTGGCCTACGACACCCGGAAGGTCGTCGGCGACCTCGACAACGCCTCGATGGTCCAGACACAGGACGGCACCGCCAGTTTCCCCGCCTGGCTCTCGCTGCGCCCCGAAAGCCTCAACAAGGACTTCATCCCCGCCAACGCCGTCAACGACCTGATTCTCATCGAGGCCGGTGCGTTCACCCTCAACCCGCCCGCCGGCCTCGAGGCCGTGCCGTTGATCGAGACCAGTGCGCGCAGCGGCGAGGTCGATGCGTTCCTCATGCAGTTCGGCGCCGCGGCCGACATCGCCAAGCAGGTGAAGCCCGACGGCAAGAAGCGCGTGCTCGCCGCGATGTTGCGCGGCACCTTCAAGACCGCGTTCCCGGAAGGCGCGCCGAAACCCGCCGAGCCGACGAAGCCCGATGAGAAGGCATCCGCCCCGAAACCCGAAACCCAAAACCCGAAACCCGCGGCGCTCGCCGCGTCCGCGCAGCCCGGCGCCGTCTTCCTCGTGGCCGACACCGACTGGCTGCTCGACGCCTACAGCGTACGCCGCATGCCGTTCCTCGGGGTCGACGCGATCCAGCCGCTCAACGACAACCTCGCCTTCGGCACCAACGTGGTCGACTTCCTCGCCGGCAGCCGCGACCTGATCGGTCTCCGCGGCAAGGGCACCTCGCAGCGGCCGTTCGAGGTGATCCGCCAGATGGAGCTCGTCGCGCAGGCCGAGTACCAGGATCGCCTTGACGAACTCGAGGGTCGGCTCCAGGCCGTGCAGCAACGCCTCTCGCAGCTGCTCCAGAGCCAGAAGGATCAGACACGCCTCGTGGCCACGCCCGAGATGCAGGCCGAGATCGCGCAGTTCCGCGCGCAGGAGGCCACGATGCGCTCCGAGCGCCGCGCGATCCGCCAGTCGTTGCGCGAGGGCATCGAGCGTCTCCAGAACACCCTGATCGCGCTCAATCTCCTCGCCGTCCCCGGCCTGGTCGCCGTCGGCGGCGTGTGGTTCTTCCAGCGCCGCACCAAGCGCCAGCGCGCCGCCGCCTGAGCAGCGCTCCTCCAATACAATCACCACGTTTCCGCGCCTTCCGCCATGAACGTCAAACCTCTCGCCCTCGTCGTCGCCCTTCTCGCGCTCGCCGCCGGAATCGTCTTCTGGCGCAACCACCGGCCGGTGGCCGATTCTTCGGCCGATCCGCGCGTGGGTCAGCCCCTCGTCGCCGTCGAGACCCTCGGCCAGCTCCGCGGTCTCCAACTCGTCGCCGGCGGCCAGTCGGTCACGCTCGCCGCCGACAAGGACGGCCAGCGCTGGACCGTGCCCGACTACCACGATCTGCCGGCCGACTTCGGCAAGCTCGTCACCCTCGTCGAATCGCTCCGCGGCGCGAAGGTCGGCCGCTTTGTCACCGCGCAGCCCGAGCGCCTCGAGCGCCTCGGCTTCGCGGGCGACCGCATCGAACTGCGTGCGGCCGACGCCCAGCCGCTGCTCACGCTCCACCTCGGCAAGAACGCCGACAGCGGCGGCCGCTTCGTGCGCTTCGGCGATGAGAAGAAGGCCTACCTGGTCGACCTCGCCGCCTGGCTCGACGGTGTCGCCAAGAACTGGGCCCAGAGCCAGCTCCTCGACCTGAAGTCGGACGCCGTGGCCGCGCTCGACTTCCGTTTCGCCGACGGCTCGACCTTCGCCGCGACGCGCACCGCCGATGGTGCCGCCTGGTCTGCCGACGGGTTACCCGAGGGCAAGGAACTCAAGGGCTCTACGCTCGACTCGCTCGTCACGCAGCTCGGTGCGCTCCGCTTCTCGGAGACGACCGAGACCGGTGCGCCCGATGCCGTCGCCGCGCGCGAGCATGCGCAGACGGTGGTCGTCACGCTCAAGGACGGCACCGCCTACACCGTGGCGCTCGGCCGCCGGCCCGCGCCGCCGGTGAAGCCGGAAACCGGAGACCGGAAGGCGGAGACTGCTGTCGGACCCGAAACCTCAAACTCGAAACCAGAAACCATTTCCGCCACTACTCCGCCCGTCACGATCGGTCCCGATGGCAAACCGCAGGTCGTCGAGTTGCCGAAGGAAGCGCAGCAACCCGAGCCCGTCGCTGCCCCGGCCGCTCCGCCGCCGCAACCCGGCCCGGTGTACGCCTTCATCGCGGCCAACCGGGAGACGGAGCCGATCAACGCACTCATGCAGAAGCGCGCGTTCCAAGTCGGGGAGTGGATCCTCAATTCGCTCCCCGCGAACCGCGAGGCGCTCCTGCAGGACAAGCCTGCGCCTGCGTCGACTCCTGCCGCAGTGCCGGCTCCCGCCGTCGACTCCGCGCCGGCCGCTCCGGTTCCGGCGGAGTAGTTGGCGGTCTCCTCGCCCCGGGGGCGCGGCTGCGGCGGCGCCGTTCGGTCTGGCGGCCGCGCCCTTCGCGGCGCGGCCTTTTCGTTCGTGCGACGCGCGCAGGTTTGTGGCGCCTCGCTTGACGCTATGCACGCTTCCCGTGATTAGTGCAGCCCTTCGGTGTCCCTCCCGTTCTCCAACACCGCCACCGCCCGGCTCTGGGATGGTTTTCGCCCGGCAGAACTGCCGCCCTCCGTCCACAAGACCGCGTTGCGCACACTCACCCAACTCCACGCCATCCAATCTCTCGACGAACTCCGCGTCCCGCCCGGCAACCGGCTCGAAGCCCTGTTCGGTGATCGCAAGGGCCAGCACAGCATTCGGGTGAACGACCAATACCGCGTCTGCTTCCGCTGGGATGGGCAAAACGCCCGCGATGTTGAAATCGTCGACTACCACTGACCGACATGAGCACTGCCAAATTCATCAACGTCCACCCAGGTGAGCTGCTCCGCGAAGAATTCCTGAAGCCGATGGGCATCACCGCCTACCGACTCGCGAAATCGACGCAGTTGCCGCCGCAGCGGGTGAACCAGATCGTGAACGAGAAACGCGGCATCACCGTGGACACCGACCTGCGTTTGTGCGCGTTTTTCGGACTCACCCCTGGCTACTGGCTGCGCGTGCAGCTCGCCTACGATCTGCGCGCCGCCCTCCACACCATCGGTCCGAAGATCAAAGCCGAGATCCAGCCGTTGCAGGCTGCGTGAGTGGGGCGCTTGCGCGCGAAGGTCGCGCCCGAAGGTGTTTCTTGCCGCTGATGCGCGGGCGGCTCCACGCTTCTGCGCATGTCCGAGTCCTCCAGTTCACGCCCCAAGATTGTTGTCCTCAGCGGAGCGGGCATGAGCGCGCCGAGCGGGCTCGCCACGTTCCGCGACTCCAACGGGCTTTGGGCCAATCACCGTGTCGAGGATGTCGCCACGCCCGAGGCCTGGCACCGCAATCCGCAGCTGGTCCTGGATTTCTACAACCAGCGGCGTGCGCAGGCCTGTGCCGCCGAGCCCAACGCCGGCCATCGTGCCCTCGCGGACCTGGAGCGGCGCTACGAAGTCGTCGTGATAACGCAGAACGTCGACAATCTCCACGAACGCGCCGGCTCCTCGCGCGTGATCCACCTCCACGGCGAACTCACAAAGGTGCGCAGCACGGCCGACGAGTCGCTCGTTTACGACATTGGCGCGAAGCCGATCCAGCTCGGCGACAAGTGCGAGCGCGGCAGCCAACTGCGGCCGCACATCGTGTGGTTCGGCGAGGCGGTGCCGCTGATCGAGGACGCCGCCGACGAACTGCGCGACGCGGCGAAGGTGCTCGTGGTCGGCACGTCGTTGCAGGTCTATCCCGCGGCCGGCCTGGTGAGCTACGCGCCGGCGGCGGCGGAGAAGGTCCACGCCGACCTGCACACGGCGCACTGCCCGTTCGGCTTCCGCGCGCTGCCGGGTTCGGTGGAGGCGACGTTGCCTGCGCTGGTGCGCGAGTGGTTGGCGTGAATACGACTCCGGCCGTGGTGCGCGCCTTCAGGCCGCACCGGCCGATGTCGCCGGCGCGCGAGCGCTCGAGGAGCGGCGGCGCCGGGAATCGGGATCGCCCACCGTTGCACGCCGCTCGAGCGCGTCCCGTGGCACTATCTGCCGGCCCGGGCTGCAGCGCCGGGCCACGGGGGAGGCCGTTGTGCTCAGGCCGTCTTCGCCTCCGCGGTCTTCGGGGCGCGGGTGAAGAAAGCCAGCACGGCGGCGACGACCAGCATCGCGGCGCAGATCTTGTAGGCCATCGCGTAGGAGCCGAAGAGGTCGCGGATCATGCCGCCGTAGCGCGAGCCGAGCACGCCCGCCACACCGAAGCCGGTGAAGACGAAGCCGTAGTTCACGCCGAGGTTGCGCACGCCGTAGAAGTCGGCCGTCGCCGCGGGCATGAGCGTGAAGATCGTGCCGTAGCACAGTCCCGTGAATGCCGTACCGAAGATGATCAGCGCAAGCGAGTCGTACTGCGCGAACAACGCCATGTTCACCGCCTGGAGACCGAAGGCGACGAGCATCGTGCGCGTGCGGCCCATCCGGTCGGAGACGTAGCCCGCCGCGATGCGCCCGAGCGTGTTGAGCGCCGCAAGGATCATCACGCCCACGAAACCCGCCTCCCAGCCGGCCTGCTCCTTGGCGATGATGGCCACGTTCGAGATGAGCATCAGACCCGCGGCGGCCGCGAGCACGTAGATCAGCCAGAGCAGGTAGAACTGCGGCGTGCGCAGCATCTCGGGCCAGTCGCGGTCGCGGCCGGCGATGGCGGCCGGGCGCGGCGCGCCGGCGCTCGCCGCCGCGGCGGTGGGCCGGAAGTCGGCCGGCGGGTTGGCGAGGATGAGCGAGAAGAGCTGGATCAGCACGAACGCACCGAGGCCGAGCACGAGGAAGGTGTTTTCGATGCTCGTACGCCCGAGCAGCCACTGCGTGAGCGGGGCGATGTAGATCGCCGCCGAGCCCACGCCGGCGACGACCATGCCGGTGATCAGACCCTTGCGCGCGGGCGGGAACCACTTGATCGCGGCGGGGGTTGTCGCCGAATACCCGAGACCGATGCCGATGCCGCCGAGCACGCCGAAGGTGAGCGCCATCGTGAACGGGGTGTGCGCGTAGGCCGAGGCGGCGAGGCCCGCGCCCCAGAGCAGGCCGCCGAGCTGGGCCACGCGGCGCGGGCCCAGCTTGTCCTGCGCGCGGCCGGCGAAGATCATCATCACCGCGAAGGCCGCCGTGCAGACCGCGAAGGGCAGGCCGGCGTCGGCCTTCGACCATTTCCACTGCACGACGAGGGCCTTGCCCATGACGCTCCACGCGTAGAGCGCACCGAGCACGAGGTTGATGCCGAGACCGGCGAACGTGACGATCCAGCCGCGGGACGCGGAGGGGGAGGCGGGCATGAGGGTCGGGTGTTTGGGGTTTGCGCCGCCGGGAGGGAGGCGGAGCGGGAGGAACGGGGCGGAACGGCGCGGGAACGCCGGGTGCGGAGGTTGCTAGAGGGATCGCCGGGCGGAGTCCAGCGGCGGAGTGGAGATTTGTGATTTCGGACTGCCGGTATGCAGTCGGGCGAGGTTGCGGCGATGTGGGCGGGGACAACAGTGCGCTTGGCTGTCGCCCGATGTGGTGGCGCGGGTCTTCAGACCGCGCCGCTCGGCCCGAGAGGCGACACCAGGCGTCGCTTTCGCACCAGCTGTCGCGGGCTGAAGCACCGCGCCACGGGCCGTCCGTTTCGACCTTCGATCCCGAGTTTTCAACTTCGGCGCATCCCGCGCCCTTGCGGTGGCACCGCCGGTTCGTCACAACAACCCCATGCCCAACGGTGCCAGCCCCGCCATCCTCGTCGTCGACGACGAACGCGCGATCGCCGACACGGTCGTGTACGCGCTGCGCACGGAGGGTTTCGCGCCGCAGTGGTGCGCCACGGCCGGGGCGGCGCGCGCGGCGCTGGCGGCGGGCCTGCCGGCGCTGGTGGTGCTCGATGTCGGCCTGCCCGACGCCAACGGTTTCGACTTCTGCCGTGAGTTGCGGGCCCGGTATGCGGACCTGCCGGTGATCTTCCTCACCGCGCGCAGCGAGGTGATCGACCGCGTGGTCGGCCTCGAGATCGGCGGCGACGACTACCTCGCCAAACCGTTCTCGCCCCGCGAGCTGACCGCCCGCGTGAAGGCCGTGCTGCGCCGGCGCGCGCCGGCCGCGGCGCCGGCCCCCGCTCCGACCTCGCCAGGTGTCGGCGCGGAGAGCGCGCCGGCCCCGCGCCCCCTCCCGGAGAATGTCACGTATTGCGTGACAAATCCCGAAGCGCCGGAGACACGAGGCCGGTCCGGATCTGTGCTCTGGGCGGTCGACGAGGGGCGTTGCCGGATCGTGTACCGCGGGGCGGCGCTCGAGCTGACCGCGACCGAGTTCCGCCTCCTGCGCACGCTCGTGGCGCATCCGGGGCGTGTCTACACACGCGACCAGTTGATGCACGCCGCGTGGCCCGACCCGGGTTCGGCGACCGACCGCACCGTCGACGCCCATGTGAAGACGGTGCGCGCCAAGCTCCGGGCCGTGGCGCCCGCGGCGGATCCGATCCAGACGCACCGCGGCCTCGGCTACTCGCTCCGGGAGGAAACATGAACGCACGCCGCACCCGAGCGGAACGGATACCGGTTTGCTACGACGGAAAGGGAACGGCTGGATCATGAGCCTGCGCCTGCGTCTCGCGCTGTTCCTGGTCGCGGTGTTCTGCCTCGGCGAGTGGCTGATCGTGCGCACCGCGCTCAACGAGGTGAAACCGCGCTACCTCGAGAGCATGGAGGAGTCGCTGGTCGACGCCTCGCGGCTGCTCGCGGCGCTGCTGGAGACCCAGTTGCGCGGGGAGACCGTCGATCCGGAACCGCTGCGCGCGGCCTTCGCCGCGGTGCGCACGCGCGAGTTCGTGGCGCAGGTCTATTCGCTGCGGAAGACCCAGCTCGACCTGCGGGTGTACGTGACCGACGCCGCGGGCCGCGTGCTCTTCGACTCCGACAACGGCCGCGACGTGGGCGCCGACTACTCGCAATGGCGGGACGTGCGGCTGACGTTGGTCGGCGAGTACGGCGCGCGCGCCTCGCCGCAGGTGCCCGGCGACAACGAGTCGCTCGTGCTGCACATCGCGGCCCCGATCCGGCACGGCGACCGCATCGTGGGCGTGCTCGCGCTGGGCAAGCCCACGCGCTCGATCAACACCCTCGTCGCCGCGGCCCAGCGGCGCATCCTCTACGGCGCGCTCCTCGGCGGGCTCGGCCTGCTGGCGGCGTTGCTGGTGGCGGCCAACTGGGTGATCGCGCCGCTCGAGCGGCTCACGGCCTACGCGCGCGCGGTGCGCGACGGGCGGCCGGCGCCGTTGCCGGCGCTGCCCGGGCGCACGCTGCGCGACCTGGGCACGGCGTTCGCCGAGATGCGCGAGTCGCTCGAAGGCAAGCAGCACGTGGAGCGCACGACGCAGGCGCTCGCGCACGGCATCAAGGCGCCGCTGGCGGCGGTGCGCGGCGCGGCCGAGCTGCTCGGCGAGGAGATGCCGGCGGAGGAGCGTCGCCGTTTTCTGGAGAACCTGCGGGCGGAGTCGGGCCGCATCGAGCAGATCGTCGAGCGCCTGTTGCAGCTTTCCGCCCTCGAGGCGCGGAGCGGGCTGCGCGCGCCCGAGCGGATCGACGCGGCGGCGCTGCTGGCCGAGGTCGCCGACGGGTTTCGCAGCGCCGGGCGCGCGGCCGGCGTCGAACTGTTGGTGCGACCGGGCGCGGGCGGGGCGGTGCGCGGCGAACGCGCGCTGGTGCGCGAGGCGCTGGCGAATCTTGTGCAGAACGCGGTGGAGTTTTCGCCGCGCGGCGGGTGCGTCACCATCGCGGCGCGCGGGGACGGCGGGCGGGTGGAGTTCGTCGTCGAGGACGAGGGGCCGGGCATCCCCGACTACGCGCTCGGGCGGATCTTCGAGCGGTTCTATTCGTTGGAACGCCCCGCGACCGGGCGCAAGAGCACCGGGCTAGGCCTGGCGCTCGTGCGCGAGATCGCGCACCTGCACGGGGGCGAGGTCGAGCTGGTGAACCGGCCCGATCGCGGCGGCGCGCAGGCTACCCTGCGGTTGCCGACGGCGTGATGGCGCGGCGTCGCTGGGGACGGCGCGAGTGTCGTTCGCCGGGCCTCGCGTCCCCGGCGGCTGAAGACGATCGCGCCTCTTGAGCCTCGCACAATAGACTGACCAAGGGAGACGAATTGCCGGGCCATCCGTTCGCGCGGCGGGCCCATTCTGCCGTACGGCAGAACGCCCTACCATCGGACGTCAGTCCAATGCGCGAGACTCAGTAATCGAACTTGTGGGCGCGCTGGGCGACGGCGGGCCAGTCGCTCGCGGGGATCAGCGGGCCGAGGTGGCGGACGGTCTCCGCGCCGAGCAGGGCGGCGATGTGGCCGCAGGCGGGCAGGGTGAGTCCTCGCAGGTGCCCGTAGAGGAAACCGGCGGCGAAGGCGTCGCCCGCACCGGTCGTGTCGACGACGCTCGCGAGGTGCACGGGCTCGATGCGGTGGAGCTCGTCGCCGCGGCCGCACCACGCGCCGTCCTTGCCGAGCTTGACGACGGCGAGGGTGCCGCGGGCGGCGAGGGCGCGGGTGTGGGCGGCGTAGTCGGTGGAGTCGGTCTGGAAGAGGGCGCGGATCTCGTCCTCGTTGGCGAAGACGATGTCGATGCCGTGGCCGAGCTGGCCGAGCAGCCAGTCGCGGGCGGCGGCGGCGACCTCGAAGGAGGCGAGGTCGAGGCTGATGGTGCAGCCGGCGGCGCGGGCGGCGGCGAGCACGGCCTCGGCGAGGGCGCGGTTGAAAAGCAGATAGCCCTCGATGTGGGCGTGGCGGCAGCCGGCGAAGTCGGCGGCGGTGACCTCTTCGGGGGCGAGCGTCATCGCAGCGCCGAGACAGGTGCGCATCGTGCGCTGGGCGTCGGGCGTGACAAGGGAGAGGCAGCGGGCGTTGGCGAGCGCGGCCTGCTTGAAGCGCGAGCCGTCGACGCCGACGGCGGAGAACCGCTCGCGGTAGATACGGGCGTTGTCGTCGTTGCCGAGCTTGCCGAGGAAGGCGGTGCGCAGGCCGAGGCGTGCGGCGTTGTAGGTGGTGTTGGCCGCGGAGCCGCCGGTGGCCGCGGCGGGCGGGGCGGGCAGGCGCGCGACGATCGCCTGCATCTCGTCGTTGTCGACGAGGACCATGCCGCCCTTCTCGCCGCGGACGGAGGCGAGGAACGCCTCGGGCACGGGCGCGAGGAGGTCCATGATCGGCGAACCGATGCCGATGAGATCGAAGGCGGGAGCGGGGGAGGGCATGATGGGGCGAGGGGGCACGCCGCGCGGCGGCGCGCGGGGCTATTCCGAGAGGATGAGGTTGGTGGCGAGGACGAGTTCGTCGTCGACCTCGACATGGATGTGGTAGTCGCCGGCCTGGGGGAAGGAGCAGTTGCGCAGCTCGTTGATGATGTTGATACGCTGCATCGGGCTGTGCGACTCGAACGGGCGCTCGATGACCTTGAGCATGTTGGTGGGATCGAGGCCGATGGAGATCTTCAGGGTGTGCTGGCCGGGGGTGCAGTCGGTGAGCGTGAGAAACCAGAGCATCAACGGATGCACCACCGGGAACTGGCGGGCCCGGATGTTGGAGAAGATCCCGAGGATGGTGTGCTTGCCGGAGCCGGGGTCGATGTGGACGCCGTCGCAGGTAATCCAGTTGAGCAGCTGAGGTTTCGATTGCACGCGCGGAGCTTCGCGGGCGGGCGACGGCCCGCAACCGTTTTTCAAGCGCGGAGCGGGGCCGGTGCGGCGGGTTGTTCATGCCGATTGCGCACCGGCGGCGACTATGCTACCCCTCCCGGCCCCGATCACTCCGGCATGCAAGACCTCGAATTCAACGAGATCATCGACCTCATCCGCAAAGACGACGCCCGCTACGACAAGCAGGCGTACCACTTCGTCCGCGCGGGCCTCGACTTCACCGTCAAGGAGCTCAAGAAGCGCGACCCCGAGCGCGCCAAGCGCAGCCAGCACGTGGCCGGGCAGGAGCTGCTCCACGGCTTCCGCGCCTACGCGATCGAGCAGTTCGGGCCGCTCGCGCACACCGTGCTCACCGACTGGGGGCTGAAACGCTGCCGCGACTTCGGCGAGATCGTGTTCAAATTGATCGAATACAACGTGCTCTCGAAGACCGACAACGACTGCCTCGAGGATTTCGCCGAGGTCTTCGACTTCGACGAGGCCTTCCTCCAGCCCTTCGAACCCGAAACCCGCCGCCTCCCGTTGCCCGAGCTGACGGAGGGCGAGGGGGACACGAAGGTGTAGCGCGGCCGGCGCGTGCCGGAGCGCGCTGCGCCCGCCCCGCGCCCCGCCTGGTGCCAACGTCCTTCGTACCGCTTTCTTCAATTCACGTCTCCCGCTCCCCCTTCATGCCCGCCACCCGCGCCCGCCGTTCCCGCGATTTCGATCTGCTTCGTCCGTTCTGGTCCGAGCCCGTGCACCGCCGGGTGCTCCCGAACGGTCTCACCGTTCTCCTCAAGCCCGACCACTCCTCCGCGCTGTGCTCGGTGCAGGTCTGGGTGAAGACCGGCAGCATCCACGAGGGCGCGCTGCTCGGCGGCGGCCTCTCGCACTTCCTCGAGCACATGCTCTTCAAGGGCACCGAGCGCCGGGCCGGTCGCGAGATCTCCGCCACCGTCCAGGCCCACGGCGGCTACATCAACGCCTACACGACCTTCGACCGCACCGTCTACTACATCGACATCCCCAGCGAACACACCGCCGTCGCCGTCGACCTGCTCGCCGACGCCGTGCTGCACTCGACGCTCCCAGCCGACGAGGTCGAGCGCGAGCGGCAGGTCATCCTGCGCGAGATCGACATGACGCTCGACGAGCCCGACCAGCGCCTCGGCCAGACGCTCTTCGAGACCGCCTTCCGGCAGCATCCCTACCAGCATCCGATCATCGGACACCGCGCCGTGTTCGAGGGGGTGAGCCGCGACGACCTCGTCGCCTACTACCGGGCGCGCTACGTGCCGAACAATCTCGTGCTCGTCGTCGCCGGCCATTTCGAGCCGGCCGCGCTCCTGCCCGTGGTGGAGCAGCACTTCGGCTCGGCCCCGCGCGCCCGGCTGGCGCCGGTGTATCTGCCCGATGAAGCCGTGCCGCTCGCGTCGCGCGAGGCGCACCTCTTCGAGGACGTCCAGATCTCCCGCGCCGGCCTCGGCTGGCAGATCCCCGGGCTGGCCCACGCCGATACGCCGGTGCTCGACCTGCTCGGCACCGTGCTCGGCTACGGCAACAGCTGCATCCTCTGGGAGGAGCTGCGCGAGAAGCGCCGGCTCGTGCACTCGATCGAGGCCTCGGCCTGGAACCCCGGCTCGGTCGGCCTCTTCTACGTGTCGATGCTCTGCGACCCGGACAAGCGCCAGGCGGCGGCCGCCGCCGTGCAGGCGGAGCTGGCCAAGATCGCGCGCCGCGGCGTGCCGCCGGCGCTGCTGAAGAAGGCCGTGCGCCAGCTCGTGGTGGGCGAGATCAACACCCGCAAGACCATGAGTGGCCAGGCCTCGCGCCTCGGCCTCGCCGAGGTGGTGGTCGGAGATCTCCACTACAGCCGCCACTACTTCGACCGCCTCGCGACGGTCACCCCGGCCGACATCCGCCGCGTCGCCGCGAAGTACTTCGTGCCCGAGCGGTTCACCGCGGTGTCGATGAACCCCAAGGGCGCCGCCGCCGGAGCCGTCGCCGCGGTGCCCGCCGCGGAACTGGGCGACTTCACCGAGGAGCGGCTGGGCAACGGGGCGCGCCTGCTGCTCCTGCCCGACAAGCGCCTGCCCAACCTCCACCTGCGCCTCGTCTGCCTGGGCGGGGTGGCGCACGATCTGCCCGCGGCCCGCGGCGCCCTCTCGCTGATGGTGACGTTGCTCACCAAGGACACCAAGCGGCGCACGAGCGACGAGGTGGCCGAGTTGGTCGAGTCGGTCGGCGGCACGTTCAACGAGTTCTCCGGCAACAACACCTTCGGGCTCAGCCTCGAGGTGCTGCCGGGCGACGTCGACCGCGCGCTCGACGTGCTCGGCGAGGCGGTGCTCGCGCCGGCCTTCGCGCCGGCCACGCTGGAGATCGAACGCGAGGCGCAGCTCGCCTCGCTCGCCGAGCAGGCCGACGACGTCGTGACTGTCGCCCGGAAACTGATCCGGCGGAGATTCTTCGGCGCACACCCGCTCGCGATCGATCCGCACGGCACGGAGGAGGGCACGAAGGCCGTCACGCCCGCGCTCCTACGCGCGCTGCACCGGCAATTGCTCGTGGCCGGCAACTGCGTGCTCGCCGCGACCGGCGACTTCGAGCCGCGCGCGCTCGCGCCGAAACTGAAGGCGTTCCTCCGGCGGCTGCCCAAGGGCGCGGCGCCGGCCGCCGGCCCCGACTTCGCCGGGCCGCAGGCCGGCGTGCACGAGGAGATCCAGCCGCGCCAGCAGGCGGTCGTGTTCCAGGCGTATCCGTGCCCTGGTATCCGCGGGGCCGACCACTTCGTCTCCGAGGTGGCCGACGAGGTCTTCAGCGGCATGGCCTCGAACCTCTTCGAGCGGGTCCGCGAGCAGAAGGGGCTGGCGTACTTCGTGCGCTCGTCGCGCGTGCTGGCGGTCGACACCGGCCTGTTCGGCTTCTACGCCGGCACGGCGCCCGACAAGGCCCGCGAGGTGCTCGACGAGATTGAGGCGGAGATCCGCCGCGTGCAGGAGGGCGGCATCGCCCCCGAGGAGCTGCTCCGCTGCCAGACGCGCCTGAAGGCCGCGCGGCGCATGAGCCTCCAGACCAACGGCGCGCGCGCCCTGCAGGCCGCGCTCAACGCGAGCTACGGCCTGCCGGTCAACGACTGGAAAAACTATGACGCGCGGATCGACGCGGTGACGATCGAGCAACTGCGCGACTTCGCCCGGCGGTACTTCACCCCGGCGCAGCGGGTGGAGCTTGTGGTCCGTCCGTAGCGGAAGCCGCCCGCTCGGGCCGGGTCGGGGTTCAGCCCGAGAACCAGTAGCTGAACTTGAGCAGGAGTGTGTTGGTGGCGGGCAGGCGGAAGACGCTGTGCTGGGCGTCGAGCAACGGACGGTCGTCGAGGTCGGACGAGTTGCCGGCGTACGACCAGACCAGGTGCAGCGTGGACCCCGGCCGGTAGTCCCAGCGGAGCACGAGGCTCGACTTGAGGTCGCGCCAGGTGAAGTCGGGGTTGTCGAAGGTGTAGGCGCCGGTCGGATCGAGGACGGTGTAGCGGTTGGCGACCGGATCGAAGACGGGATCGAGTTGGCGGAAACGCATCGCGGCATCGCGGTCGCGCGGGGCGGCGGCTTCGAGGAAGGCGCGGAAACGGCCGTTGGTCACGTACGGGTTGGCGTAGTAGGAGAGCGTGAGCGAAGGGGTGAGGTTGGCGGAAAAGTTGAGGGTGGCGCCGAGGGTCTCCTGTCGCATGCGGCCGACGAGATAGTGCGGCGCGACGTCGCCGGCGTACTGGAAGTCCTGGCGGTTGCCCTCGTAGTTCAGCTTGAGCTCGACGTTGTAGAGGCGGCCGAAGCGTGCGTTGAGGCCCGGGCCGAGGTGGCGGTAGTCGCCCGAGCCGTCGAGGGCGGCGCTGTGGCCGAGGCCGAGCCAGTACTGCCAGGGGCGCGAGCTGTCGCTGCCGAGGCGCACATAGGTGTCGTAGCGCGCGGGGCGGAATACGGCCGGGCCGCCGCGGAGCAGGCGCTGATCGAGGGCGGGCGGGGTGTAGCCGACCTGGCCCCAGAAGGACCAATTGTTGGGGAAGGTGGCGCCGCCCTGGATGCGGGCGTAGCGGCCGAGGTCGTCGCCGCCGAAGTTGCGGCGGCTGAGGAGCGTGAACCGGGTGTTGTAGCGACGGAACCACGCCGAAGGCTCGGTGCGGACGTATTCGAGGTGGGCGGTCTGGCGGATGAAGTCGGTGGACTGGAGATAACCGAGGTCGTTGAGCTCGAGGCCGGGGGTGCGCCAGTCGAGGCCGGCGGAGTAGCGCCAGCGTCCGCCGTTGTCCTTGCCGGCGAAGAAGCGGCCGCCGGTGCCGGAGAGCGAGGTGGCGGCGGGATCGTCGGGGAGGTAGTCGGCGTCGGGGCGCTGGAAGTAGTGCACGCCGTTCTCGCCGATGGTGCGCAGGGCGGCGGCGGCGCCCTCGATGCGGCTGGCGACGAGGCGGCCGTCGACGAAGTAGGCGCGGTCGCCCCAGGTGTGGCGGAAGTCGAGGCCGCCGGTGAGAGCGCTGCGCGCGAGCTGCGTGTGCAGCTCGGGGGCGCCGAGGTCGCGGAGCGTGGCGGCGAGGGTGGCGCCGAGCAGGGTGGCGCCGTCGCCGAGATCCTGTTGCAGGCGGGCGGTGAAGTAGTTGGTCCGCGGCTCGACGGCGACGCGGCGGCGGGTGCCGTCGGCGTCTTCAAGCAGCGCGGTCTCGCGGGCGGTGAGGCTGTGGAGCACGCCGAGGCTGAGGCCGCCCTCGGTCTGGCCGGTGATTTTCGTGGCGGCGAGGATGCGGGTGGTGGGCGGGACGGCCTCGTGGCCGGAGGTGTCGGGGTCGAGCGAGGGCTGGCGGCCGAGGCGGCGCGAATAGAAGAGGAGATCCGCATCGAGGCCGAACTCGAGGGTGTTCTTGCCCTCGAGGAAGAAGGGGCGGCGCTCGCTGTAGAAGGTCTCGACGGAGGAGAGGTTGAGCTCCGACGGGTCGGCCTCGAGCTGGCTGAAGTCGGGATTGGCGGTGGCGGTGAGGGTGAAGCCGCTGCTCAGGCCGAGCTTGAGGTCGAGGCCGGCCTCGATGCCGGCGGAGGAGCCGGCGAGGAGCGGGTTGCCGGCGGAGTCGGGCACGGCGACGAACTTGGCGACGGTGTAGGGCACGATCTCGAGGCGCCGGACCGTGGGCAGGTCGCGCAGGCCGCGGAGTTCGCCGAACGAATACACGAGGCCCGCGTTGTCCATCGGGATGAGCTGCCAGTTGCTCCGCTCCTGGAGGCGCGGGATCCAGCGCCAGCCGTGGAGGCCCCAGACTTGCTCGGACCGGCCGTTGTGGCGGAGCTGGCTGAAGGGGATGCGGAACTCGGCGGTCCAGCAGCCGGACCCGGTGGCGACGCCCGACTCCCAGACGGCGTTCCAGCTCGAGTCGCCGCCCCAGTTGCGCAACTGGGCGTCGTACTGGTTGCCGCCGAGGGTGAGGGCGAACTCGAACGCGCTGCGGCGGTCGGCGTAGCTGTCGAAGGCGATGCCGACGACGTCGCCGGCGAGTTCGTCGCGGCGGGCGCGCAGGTGGGGGATCGTGGTGATCTCCGGATCGTGGGCGCGGATGGCGACGTAGAGGTTGTGGTCGTCGTAGAGGATCTTGAGCTCGGTGCGGTAGGCGGCGGGCGCGCCCTCGTGGGGCTCGCGTTGGACGAACGCGTCGGACCACTCGCCCTGGGTCCAGCAGGCCTCCTCAAGTTTGCCGTCGATCGCGGGGGCGGGCGTGGTGAGGCGTTGTGTGGTGTAGGCGCGTAGCTCCGGTTCCGCGCGGAGGAGGAACGGGATCAGGAGGGCGGCGAGGAGTAGCTGGATTGAGCGGCGGGGAATGTGGGACATGCGGGCGCGAAGGTGCTCAAGAAAGAACGGGAACGGCGGCGCCGGGGAGCGCCCCGCGGTACATCGGCATTGCGACGGTTGGCTGAAGCTGGTGGGGCGCCTAGGACGGTGCCGGGTGGGGGGCGATCGTGGCGATGATGCATCGCCCTGTGCGGCGCGGGGGAGCGCCGCGAAGCCACTGCGTGGTCCGGAGGCGGGTGTGGCTTAGCCGGAGTCGGTCAGCCGAGCGACGCGCCCCCGTTTGGCGAGAACCGGATGGGCGCGCGGGGATCAGCGCCGGCAGATTCTCCGCCTGGGCGCACCGACGGTTTGGCGCGGGGCGGGGCGGTGTCTCCGTGGCACCACGGCGGTGGATGCTCGCGCGGGCGGTTTTTGGGGGTGTTTTCGTCGTGTTTTCATGGGGCCTTCATCGTCGCTTCACGCGGGCGAGCGAGACTTGCGGCATGGAAACGCCTCCGCTGGTTCCCCCGCCGCTGTCTGCTGCGGCCCCCTCCCACCGCCCGAAAGCCGGCGCCGCCGGGCTCAAGCTCTGCCTGATCGGTGTGCTCATCGGCCTGCTCTGGATCGCGCTGCTGTTGATCGATGGCGTGCGGCAGGAACGCCTCTGTTTTCGCGAGGAGGCGCGCACCGAGATCGCCCAGACCTGGGGCGGCGAGCAGACGCTGGTGGGGCCGGTGCTGGCGGTGCCGTTCACCTACGCGGCGAAGAGCGCGCGCGAGGTGTTCGATGCGCGCGGGGCGGCGGTGCGGACCGAGGAGGTGCGCACGATCCGCGCCTGGGCCTACTTCCTCCCGGCCGAGCTCGAGGTGTCGGGCCGGCTCGATCCCTCGCTGCGGCACCGCGGCATCTTCACCATCCCCGTCTATGAGACGGAGCTGGCGGTGCGGGGACGTTTCCAGCCGGTGGTGACCGCGATCGGGATCGACGGCGCGGCCTACGACTGGTCCAAGGCGCGGCTGCTGGCCTCGCTCACGTATCCGCGCGGTCTGCGGACGGCGCCGGAACTGCGCTGCGCGGGTGCGGCGGTGAAACTCGAGCCCGGCGCGCCGCGCAACGGCTTCGGCGAGACGCTCGAGGCGGCCGTGCCGCTCGATGCCGCGGCGGCCGCCGCCGGTGTGGACTTCGCGCTGGAGATGAAGCTGCAGGGCAGCGCGCGGCTGGCGGTGGCGCCGGTCGGGGCGCAGAGCCGCGTGACGCTGAGGTCGAGCTGGGCCGATCCGAGTTTCGGGGGCGCGGCGCTGCCGGCGCGGCGCGAGGTCGGGCCGGAGGGCTTCGCCGCCACGTGGGAACAGTCGTATTTTGGCCGCGGTTACCCGCAGCAGTGGACCGACGGCGCCGGCCAGGCCGAGGTCGAGTGGCACCAGCTCACCGGCTCGGCGGTGGATGTCACGCTGCTGCAGCCGGTCGACGCCTACCGGCTGGTGGAACGGGCGATCAAGTACGGGGTGCTCTTCCTCGTGCTCGTGTTCGCCAACTTCTTCCTCTTCGAGGTCACCGCGAAGCTGCGCATCCACCCGCTCCAGTACCTCATGGTCGGCGGTGCGCTGGTGCTGTTCTTCCTCGGCTATCTGGCGCTCAGCGAGTTCGCGGCGGCCGGGCTGGCCTATGGCGTGGCGGCGGCGCTGAGTACGGCGCTGGTGACCGGCTACAGCGCGAGCGTGTTGAAGACCGGGAAACGCTGCGGGATCGTCGGCGGCGGGCTGGCCGGCACCTACGCGTATCTCTACTTCATCCTGCAGCTGCAGGATTACGCACTCCTCGCCGGCACGGCGGCGCTTTTCGTCCTGCTCGGCGTGGGCATGTGGGCCACGCGCAAGATCGACTGGTACGGCGGGCGGTGAAGCGGCGGGGCGGCCACCGTCCGGGCCCGCGGGCCCGGATGGTGGCGGAGCGCGGCGGATGCGCGCTCAGGTGTTCTGCAATTCGTAGCTGAGGATGCTCAGCGCGTACACCGCGGCGGTCTCGCAACGCAGCACGAGCGGGCCGAGCGTGATGGGCTCGAAGCCGGCGTTCTTGGAGATGCTCATTTCCGCGGGGGTGAAGTCGCCCTCGGGGCCGACGAGCCAAAGAACTTTCCGAGGCGCTTGGCCCTTCTCCTCGCGGAAACGGGCGAGCACGGTCTTGAGGGACTTGGCGCCGGGCTGGAGGCTGGCGATGAGCTTCAGGTCGAAGCCCTTGGTCGACTCCATGAAGTCGGTGGCGCGCTGCACGGGTTGGATCGCGGGGAGGAAGGCGTTGCCGCACTGCTTGGCGGCCTCGATGGCGGCGGCGCGCCATTTCTCGAGTTTGTTCTCCTCGCGGTCGGACTCGAGCTGCACCTCCGTGCGCTCGCTTACCAGCGGAACGATGCCGGCGACGCCGATCTCGGTGGCCTTGCGCACGATGGCGTCCATGTACTTCCCCTTCGGCAGCGCCTGGCCGAGCGTGACGGCGTAGGGCAGTGCCTTGATCTTCTGGGGGAACCGCACCTTCAGGCGGGCGTCGCGTTTGCCGATCGCGGCCAGTTCGCAGATCCACTCGTGGCCGGCGCCGTCGAAGGCGACGACGGTATCGCCCACTCGGGCACGATTGACGGAGACGAGGTGGTGGGCCTCGGTCTCCTCGAGGAGGATCTCCGCCGGCTCGTGGGTCGGGGGAGTGCAAAAGACGCGGAAGTCGGGCATGGCTCCATGCGATCCCGCGGGGCCGGGGGGTGGCAAACGCGTTTTCTGCGCCTGGGGCGCGGCCGCGAGGTCCAGAAACGGCTGAAGCGCTCGGTTTCCCGAGCGCTTCAGCCGACTGACAAACTACAAACTAATAGCAACTAGCCCTGCAAACCCTGTAACACTGGGAAAGACGTCGGCGGGTGCGTTTCGTTCAAACTACGGAAACTTTTTTTCGGCGGCGGCGCTTTTTCGGCATCGGCGCCCTGCTTGGCCGGTGGTGGCGTGGGGCCGGGGAGGGCTGTTTTTTGGGAAACGGATACGCGCCCCGGTGGGCAACTGGCGGCCGGGAAGTCCAGGACGAGGCGTCGGACTTGGGATGCGCGATCGCCCCGGGAGGGGTGCGGCGCGTGTCGCGGCCGGAGCAATGCGCCCCAAAAACGGCTAAAGCGCCCGGTTGCCCGGGCGCTTTAGCCGACTTATCAAACTACAAACTAGTAAGAGATACTAGCCTTGCATACTCTCTTGCGGTGGGGAGAGACGCAGGCCGGCGCGGAACGTTCAAA
>ENA-UPSM01001257-UPSM01001257.1-activated-sludge-metagenome-genome-assembly--contig:-NODE-1257-length-34335-cov-6.435035_pt1 | contig 34335 bp, 30 predicted proteins | sample MGYA00238181_ERZ773283 | MGnify/ENA primary metagenome ERZ773283 (study PRJEB29023, sample SAMN05720199) | activated sludge metagenome | isolation source: Anaerobic digester | place: Japan...
GTAGGCGTCGACATCGCCGCGAACGATCGTGAATGCGACCGGGATCGGCGCCGGGGGCAGGACGCAATTGGCGCGCGCGGCCAGATTCGGGGCGTCGTAGGGCATGGGCAGGCAGGCGAAAGCGGCCGCGGCGAGGGCAGGAGCGAGCAGGAAGGGACGGATCGGCACGGGAGCCTCCATCTGGAGTGGATGATGCGGTTGGATCGATCGCGGAGCCGGCGAACCACGCCAAGCCCCGCGCATGTTCCAAGAATACCCCCACAGCCCGACCGACAAACCCGGAATTCCAGGTCCATTGAACGGCTCCGTACTCCCGCCGAGACCAGGCTATCGCCTCCGGCAAGCTCCCGGACTTCAGACCGGATTCGTTTTCACCCGCTCCTTGATCCGGCGTGACCCCAGAAGCGGATGGATCATCTGCAGCAGCGTGATCCCCGCGAGGCTGTCACGGATGGCGCTGTTGATCACCCCCCAGTTCACGCGGGTGGGGCAGGTGGCTTTGATCCCGCAATCCCCTCCGCCCGTATGCTCGTGGCATTCCGTGAGCGCGATCGGACCGTCCATGGCCTCGATGATCTCTTCCAGCGTGATCGCACCGGCGTCCCGCGCGAGGCGATAGCCTCCGTTCACTCCCCGGTGGCTCACCAGAAGCCCCGCCCTCTGCAACTGCTTGAGGGTCTTGTTGACCATCGGCTGGGAAAGCCTCGATCGGGTGGAAAGGTCGGTGGTCGACAACAGCCCCGACATCCCCGCGCGCGCGAATTGCGTCATGAGGAGAATCCCGTAATCGGCCTGTTTGGTGAGTCGGATCATTGTCGAGGATCAAAATAGAACTCTTTTGGTTCTGATTCCGCCAACCTCCCCGACCCCCGTTCGGCCAGGCTTTGCAGGCCCATGCGAAAAGCCCCCGGTCGGACAGATTCCGACCAAGGGCTTCCGAAGCCGGGTCCGAACGAAGGACCCGACGCTTCAGGCGGTTCAGTTCGCCTTGGGGGTGATCATCACGGTGCGCCCGTCGGCGACATCGGCGACCTTGGCCACCAGAGCGCCATCCAAGGAGGTGGCGCGGATGCCGTCGACTTCGCGATCGAGGACCACGGTCTTCGCATCGCCCTGGATCGGCGTCACCGTCACCTGCAGACGGCCATCGTCGAGCTTGACGCCCTGCACGCGGGTTCCGTCGGCCATTTTCTGATCGAAATCCTTGGCGCCCGACGCCACGGGATTGGATCCGGTCCAGAATTCGATCAGATTGAAGACCACCACGTCGGCAAGGCTCGAAACACCATAGACAGGCCCACCCAGGATGACGGTGAACAGGGAATTGATCCACTTGTTCCCCAAGTTCCCGTTGAACTGGTACACCTTCTTGGTGAGACCGAACGAACCGTAGCAACCGGTGAGCGCGGTACCCGACGCGACGACGGCAAGCAACACGGCGATCAAGCGAACTTTGGTGACGACTCGGAACATTGATTCTCCTTGGTTTTGTGGAACACGGAAATTGGAGTCCGATCGGAAACGCCCACTGGACGAACAACGACCGTCTGCCACAGGTTCCCAAAATACACGGTTCCCGGCAAGGATTCGTTCCTCCGATGACGAATCCCGGCATTGCGCGCCCGGGGCGGGGATGGTACGCTTCCGGGAAAGGATCCCATCCGTCGTCCGCGGACGCGTCGGGAGAGTCGGAATCCGTCCAACACCCAGGAGAACAAAATGAGCGCATCGAGATCCCCGTCCAAGCTCCCGCATCGCGCAGGTTTCACGCTGATCGAGATGATCGGCGTCCTGGCGATCATCGCCATCCTGGTCGCCGCGGTGGCACCGCGCATCTTCGACAGCATCTCCGATTCCAAGATCACCAGCGCGACGAGCTCCATCAAGACGCTGCAGTCGGCGGTGGCCAAGTACTACGCCGACGTCGGAAGCCTGTACCCGCTGACCGCCGCCGGAGCCGCGACCCCGCTCGCCGACGGCGTCTCGAACGCTGCGTACGGCGCCTCCCTTCCCGACGCTCTCGCCTTGGCCAGCACCGCGGCGCCCGCCACCACCGGAGCCGGGCTCTGGCGCAAGTTCCGCGGCCCCTACACCGAAGGCTTCACCACCGCCAACCCACCCATCGGAACGAGCATGACCATGTCGTCGGTCGCCACGGCGGCCGGGGCCTTGACGGCCACCAGCGCGAACTTCTCGCTGGCCAACAACGCGACCACGCTGTTCCCCGCCAACACCCAGCTCGTCTACGTCACCTTCCTGGGCGTGGGTCGCAAGGAATTCGAGAAGATCGACGGAATCCTCGACGAAGGAATCGGCGCGACCGCGGCGCAGAAGGTGCTCTGGGGCAAGGTCAAATGGAACGCCGCCACCAGCGCGCTCATGGTCTACCTCGCCCACAAGTGACGTCCGCCCGCCCGATCCTTCCCTAATCCATCCCGGCGGGCTTCCATGGAACCGACATCCAAACCGCAGAAGCCCCGCATGCTCGGGGAGAAGCTGGTCGATTCCGGCCTGATCTCCCCGGCGCAACTGCAACTCGCTCTGCGGGAACAAAAGCGCAAGGGCGGCTTCCTGGGCGAAACCCTGGAAAGCCTGGGGTTCGTGAGCGCCGAGGCGATCAGCCGGCTGCTCGCCAACGAAACCCACACGGAATTCGTCGACGTCCTGCAGGCCGTGGTGGAACCCGACGTGCTGGCTCTGGTCCCGCGCGAGATCGCGGTGCAGTACCACCTGCTCCCGCTCAACCGCGAAGGCCGCACCCTCACGGTGGCGATGGCCGACACCTTCGACGTGGTGGCCATCGACGCGGTGGAAAAGCTCACCAACCTCACGCTCGACGTCCTGGCCGCGCCGCAGCAGGCGATCATGGACGCCATCGGCCAGAAGTACGTGGAAGCCGAATCGCTCGACGACCTCGTGGACAAGGCGTTGTCGGCGGGCGTCGCGGGAATGGCCGAAGAGGCGGGCAAAGTCGCCCCGCTGGTGCGCCTGGTCGACCAGATCCTGGCGCTGGCGCTGCGCAAACGCGCCACCGACATCCACATCGCCCCGGAAGAAGGCGTGCTGCGCATCCGGTTCCGGATCGACGGGATACTGTACCAGGAAGCGCTCCTCCCCAAGGCGCTGCAGCAGGCGGTGATCGCGCGCCTCAAGATCATGGCCAACCTCGACATCACGGAAATGCGCTCGCCCCAGGACGGGCGCATCACGTTCCAGCTGGGCCGGCGACAGGTCGACCTGCGCGCCTCCACGCTCCCCACCCAATACGGCGAAAGCGTGGTGCTGCGCATCCTGGACAAGGGCGGCGTGGTGCTGGAGCTCGATTCGCTGGGGATCTCGGAACACGACCGGACGCGCTTCCAGAAGGTGCTCAAACGACCCCACGGGATCATCCTTGTCACCGGCCCGACAGGATCCGGCAAGACCACCACGCTCTACGCGGCGCTCGCGCAGATCGACTCCATGACCCGCAGCGTGTTCACGCTGGAAGACCCGGTGGAATATTCGCTCCCCATGATCCGGCAGACGCAGATCGCCCCCGACATCGGGATGACCTTCGCCGCCGGATTGCGCTCGCTCCTGCGGCAGGACCCCGACGTGATCCTGGTGGGCGAGATCCGCGACGAGGAGACAGCCCAGCTCGCCACGCGCGCGGCGCTCACCGGACACCTGGTGTTCAGCACCCTGCACACCAACAGTTCGGCCGCGGCGATCCCACGCCTCATCAACATGGGGGTCGAACCGTACCTGCTGGCATCCGCGCTGGTGGCCGTGGTGGCGCAGCGCCTTGTCCGCCGGGTCTGCCGGGACTGCGCACAACCCGTCCCCGATCCCCTCGAAGTCCTGGCACAGCACGGCGTGCCCTGGACCGCCGACCAGCCGCCGCGCCTGATGCGAGGCAAGGGATGTCCGGCGTGCTGGGGCACCGGATACCTGGGACGCGTGGCCGTCTACGAAACCCTGGTCGTGGACGAGGCGATCTCGCAGGCGCTGCGCCCCGGCGTACAGGAAGACGAAATCCGTCGACTCGGCGCCGCCGGAGGGCTGACCACGCTCGCCCAGGACGCTCTGCGCAAGGCCGCGCTGGGGATCGTCGACCTCGAAGACGCGATCCGGGTGGTGGGCTGATGCCCCGGTTCGCCTACAAGTGGATCGACAAGGAAGGCGTCAAGCGGTCGGCCACGGCCGAAGCCGAACGCCTGGAAGAGCTGGAGGGACGCCTCCTGGAGCAGGGAATCGCGCTTTTGTCCATAAGACCCGTCGGCGGAAACGGCGTCGCCGCGCGAAGCGGCGACGGATCGCCACGCAGGCGGAAGGTGGCGCGACGCGACCTCATCGAACTGTGCATCTTCGCCGCGACGCTCACCGACGCGGGACTCCCGATCACCACCGCCTTCCGCGACTTCGCCGACGAGACCCGCAACACCTACTTCCGGTCCGTGCTGGAGGGCATCGCCACTTCGGTGGAATCGGGCGAGACGCTCGCCTCGTCGATGTCGCTCCACCCCGACATCTTCAAGGTGGAATTCATCTCGGTCGTCCGCGCCGGCGAAAAATCGGGGCGGCTTCCCGAATCGTTCACGGAGATCCGTTCCTGGCTGGAATGGGAGGAGCGGATCTCGGGAGACATCCGGCAGGCCACCACCTACCCGATGGTGGTGTCGATCCTGCTTGCGCTGTTCGTCCTGTTCCTCTTCTCGTCGGTGATCCCCAAGATCGCCGCCATCCTGGAAGACATGCACGTGGCCATGCCGCTGATCACGCGCCTGATCCTGGGCGCGTCCCACGCGGCAAGCCGGACATGGTGGATCTGGCTTCTCCTGCTGGTCGGGATCCCCTTGGCCACGCGGTTGGCGATCCGGCGCAGCGAGGCCTTCGCCGAACGCTGGGACAGCATGCTGCTGCGGTTGCCGGTCCTGGGCGAACTGAACTCCATGGGCGCGCAATCGCGGTTCGCGCAGAACTTCGCGGTGCTCCACCGGGCCGGGATCTCGATCCTGGAAAACCTGGAGCTCTGCATGGGGCTGGTGGGCAACCGCTGCTTCGCAAAGGCGCTGAGCTTCGCCATCCGCGACGTGGGCGAAGGCGGAACCCTCACCGGAAGCCTTCGGAGATCGGCCCTGTTCTCGCCTCTGTGCCTGCGCATGCTCGCCGCGGGGGAATCCACCGGCGACCTGGAAAAGGCGCTGTCCAACGTGGCGCGCTACTACAACGAGGAACTGCCACGGCGGATCAAGCACGCGTTCTCGCTGTTGGAACCCGCCATGATCCTGGTGCTGGTGGCCGTGGTCGGCACCGTGGCGCTGGCCATCTTCCTGCCCATCCTCTCGCTGGGATCGGGGCTGCGTCGATGACGGCAAGACAAAAAATGTTACACGGCTTCACGCTGGTGGAGATGATCGCGGTCCTCGCGATCATGGCGATCCTCGCTTCGGTGCTGGCCCCGAACATCGCCTCCGAACTGCGGCGCGCCCGCTCCGACGCGGAGGACGCGACGCTCGCCGACATCGCAGATCTCCTGGAAGAAACCGTGGCGCGGACCCGCGCGGTTCCCGGCCCGACCGGCTGGGCCGATTCGATCGCGAAGCTGTCCGAACTCCCCGTCTCGCGCATCGATTCCAACGAGGACAACTTCCCGCGCGTCTACGTGGTCGACCCCTCCTGGGCTCCGGCGGGGACCAGGCCCGGCGCCACCGGCTGGAGGCAGACCCCGGCGGCGGTCTGGGGGCTTCCGGGGACGCAGCCGTCCAACTGCCGGATCCTGATCCTTTCCGGAAGCCAACAGAATCTGACCGCGGCCTGCGCCGGGATGTCGGCCGTCCAGTTCGGACAGGTCTGGAACCGCTCGGGCGGCCCCGCCGCCTGCGTGGAAAGCAACACCACCAGGATCGGCCGCGCGAACCTGACCTCGTCGTTCGTCCTGGCCACATTGTCGGGGTCGGCGGCAGGCGCCTTCGCCTTCGACAGCGCCTTGGCGCAACGCCAGGTGTTCGCGGCGGGCTCCAGGACGTTTCCCGTCCTGAAGGGAACCCGCATTTCGCTCCTGGACGCCGCGGGGACCTCGATCCTCGCGTCGGTGGTCGTGGACAAGCCGTTCTCCGCCACTTGGGACGGCGCCTCGTGGAGCGCACCCTAGATGGCGATCCACTTTTCCAAGCCGGTCCTGGGACTCGTCCTGGTCCGCGGAACCCTGCACGCCAGGGTGCTGCAAGGCGGCGACGTGGTCGCGACCTGGGACGCGCCGGGCCCCCTCGCGGGACTGGACGGCCTGCGCGAAGCGCTGGAGCAGGTGCCGGAACAGACGGGTTTCCGTGGCGAATCGGTGGTCGTCGCCATCGCGTCCAGCCAGATGGAACACCAGATGGTGAAGCTCCCGCCCATGCGCGAACGGGACATGGAGGCGTTCCTCTCGAGGAAGGTCAGGCACTTCGCCGTGGAATCCGGACGCCAGGCGTGGTCGTGGCATGTCCTGCACGGCGGCAGGATCGAACACCAGGTCGCGCTCCACCTGATCCCGCTTTCGTTGATCCACGTGTTCCTGGACTTCTGCCGAAGCCGCAACTACCAGGTCGACCAGGTCGTTCCGCTGGCCTCCACGCTCGCCTGGTCCGCCCGATCCCTCCCGCTGCAGAAAGGCCAGTGGGGATTGGTCGCCGCCGAACTCGGATCGGCCACCACCATCGTCGTCGCCAATCCCGAAGGCAGCATGGCCCTGGTCCGCGAGCTTTCGTTCGGTCTGGCGGAATCCGACGCTTCCGATCGGTTCTCCAAGGAGCTGAACCGCTCCATCCTCTTCGCCAAGCAGCAGTTCGGGATCACGATCTCCGGCGTGTGGATCTCCGGCGTGTCGCTCCAGGACACCCCGACCCTCTTGTCGAAATCCGTCGCGGACGTCCCGATCTCGCCGTTGCCGGTGGCCGACCCTCCGGCGTTCTGGCTGCGCCCGCTGGTCGGACTGGACCCGGACATCCACGACAACATGGTGCCGCGGCCGATGCGCCGGCTCAACGAGCGCAGAAGACACCTCGAGACGATCTTCGTGGTGGTCTTGGCCGTGCACCTGTTCCTGTTCGCGACCATCCTGGGGCTCAAGGCGCTGGGCGACGACACCCGTTCCACCGTTTCCGGCGCGCACGTCGCCGAGAACATGGTCTCGCTGCGCGAAGAAAAGGACACGTTGGATCTGCGCCTGGCGCGGATCGCCGAATTCCGGACCCAGGCCCACGGCATCGAATCGGGCCGCTGGGACCCCAAGCCCGGCTGGTTGCTGGGATGGGTCGGGGCCAACATCCCCGACGAGCTTCGCCTGGACGCGATGGTCGTGGATCGGCCGGAGGATTCCGTTTCTTGGCAGGTCCGGCTGCAAGGGACGTCGCCTCGCGAAGCCGTGGCCGCCTCGAAAGCCCTGCGCGAGTTCCAGAAACGCCTGGAGCACGGCCCCCCCAGGCTCGCCGTCTCGCGTTCCTGGGAAGAACAATGGCATTCCAACCTGCGCACGGGCGCGACATGGGACAACGACACCCTGGGCAAGCCATTCGTGATCGAAGGAGTCCTGCGATGAAATCCTTCGCCCGGAAAAAACGCGAATGGTTCGATTCGATCGTGTCCAATCCGGGGCGCCTGTGGTCGGCCCGGGCGGTGATCGCGCTGCTGTTGGCCGGTGCCGGGACCGAAGCCTGGATCGCCAGCACCACGATGGTGGAACGCATCGGCCGGTCGCGCACCGAAATGGTGGAACTCGTCTCGCTGGAGGATTCCGTCGAGGAACTGAGAAAGACGGCTTCCGTCGCGCAACTGGATTCGGCGCGCGAGGCGGCGTTCCGCGGCGTGTTCGACGACTGGGACGCGCTGGCCGCGTGGCTCGAATCCATGCGCACCGGAGCGCTCGAGCGGGGATGGGCTCTGGAATGGCAGCTCGTCGACCCCCAGGCACCCCAACCCTACGGCGACGTGCGCAAGCAGTTCGTGCAGCTCCACGCCACCCTGCCCCGGGCCGACTTCGACGAAGCCCAGTCGTTCCTGCGCGCCAGCGCCCAGGCCGACGCGAAGAAGGCCTCGCTCGTGAAGCTCGAAGGGATCGGCGACCGGGAAGGCATCTCGGACCTCCATTGGACCCTGCTGGTCTGGGTGAGGACGCCCCGTGGCTGAGCCCCTCTGGAAGCCGGTCGCCGCCGGACTGCTCGTGGTCGCCGCCATCGCCATGGTCGGACGGAATCTGGTCGGCCCGGGCCTCGAGGAGGACGAGCCCCTCCCGATCGAACCTGCGGCCACCGAACCCGCAGGCGAACCGCCCCCGCAATCGACGGAACCGGCCGCCCAAGGCCTTTCGGGCGAACCCGCGCCCGCGGATGCCCTGCCGGTGCCGATCGCGGACTCCGCCGACACCTCGCTCCTGGCCGAATGGACGATCGATCCGGGAAGGGATCCCTTCGGTTCCGATCCGCGAGGCGCGTCGACCGCCGACGCCCCGATGCGCCGCGACGGGACGGGCGGCGTTCCCGCGAAGAATCCAGCTCCTCGACACAAACTGACCGCGATCGCCTGGGGTGCCGGCAAGCTCGCGCTGGTCGACGGGATCCCGGTCGGGATCGGCGACACCCTGCCGGGCGGTCGCGTCGTGGACATCCGTTCCGATCGACTGGTCCTGCGACGCGGAACCACCGACACTCTCCTGCGCTTCTGGGAAGGACGAACACCATGAGCAGTCTGGCACTCGCGTTCCTGCTGTGGGCTTCGGGCCCCGTCGAGATCGACACCGCATCCCGGCGATGGACGGCGCACCCCGACTCCGCGCCGCGGGACACCGTGGCGAGATCGGGCGCGCGCGCCAAGGAACCCCTCTACAGCTTCAAGGCCAGGCAGGTTCCGCTCTCCCAGGCGCTGCAGCTGTTCGCCAAGGCCAACGACCTGTCCATCGAATCCGAGGCTCCCGCGACGAATCCCGTCAACGTGGATTTCAGGGATCTGCCTCTGGACCGCGCGTTGTCTTCGTTGCTGGGCCCGCACGGACTGGCCTGGGAACGCGACGGGCGTTCGGTGAAGGTGCTGGGGAGCTCGAGCAGCAGGCTGTTCAGGATCGACTACCTGCGACTGCGGCGCGGAGGATCGGGATCCAGCCAGGCTTCCATCTCCAGCGCGGGATCGGGCGAAGCCGGCCGCATGACGGTGAGCACCTCCGACGATCTCCTGTTCTGGGACGAGCTGGAATCGCAGCTGGCCAAGCTCCTGACGGAATCCGGCAAACTGGTGGCCAACCGGACCTCGGGCACGATCTGGGTGAAGGACGCTCCGGCCAACCTCGCCGAAGTCGACCGCTACCTGGCCAGCGTGACCGAAGCGGCGGGACGGCAGGTGGAGCTCACCGCGCGCATCTACGAAGTGGAACTCAACGACGACCACAGTCTGGGCATCGACTGGAGCCGGGTCCACGCGAGCTCGGATCTGGACCTATCCTCGATCGGGGCCGGGACGACCAACGCGGTGGGCCACGCCGCAACGGGCAACATCCAGTCGGGAGCCGCCTTCAAGCCCGCGACGCTGTCTGCCGATTTTTCCCTGGGCGGATCGCTGGCCCTGGTCCTGTCGGCCCTCGAGGAGCAAGGCGACGTCAGGTCGGTGTCGCAGCCGCGGATCGTGACGTTGAACAACCAGCCGGCCCTGATCAAGATCGGCACCGACATGCCGTATTTCGTGTCGACCGTGACCAACAACGGCACCGCCGGCACGACCATCGCCGAAGAGGTGCGGATCATCACCGTGGGCGTGGTGCTTTCCGTGACCCCGCAGATTTCGTCCGACGGCAGGATCCAGCTCGGGATCGAGCCGTTGATCTCCAGCCTGGTCGGAACCGCGACCTCGCGCTACGGATCGACCGCGCCCATCGTCGACATGAAGCAGAGCTCCAGCATCGCGACCTTGCGCGACCGCGAAACGGTGCGGCTTTCGGGCCTGATCCAGGAATCGACGTCCAAGACGTCCCGGAAGGTCCCGCTGCTGGGCGACATTCCCCTCCTGGGCGCGTTCTTCCGCTGGAACTACGAGAAGACCACCAACCGGGAACTGGTGATCTTCGTGACGCCGCGCATCCTGGACTGACGGCGGAGCGGGTACGCGGCTACCGCCAGCGCCTGCGGATGGCGAGCAGGGGCCGTTCCACGAACCGTTCCATCGCCAGCGCGTAGGCCAACGTGATCGCCACCGACAGGACCAGGCCCGCGACACGGTCGGCGACCAAGCGGTGGATGTTGAGGATCACCACGAAATGGACCAGGTAGACGGAATACGACAATTCCCCGAGCCGCACCATGAATCGGTGGTTCAACACGGCGAACAGGAAATGCTTTGGAAACCGCACCGAACAGAGGAACAAGGGCATCAGCGCCAGCCCCTGGAGCGTGAACTGCGCGACCGTCCGGAACCCCATGTCCCGCACCAGGAACGAGACCGCAAGCGACACAGCCCCGACCGCCAACCACGGATTCCGCAGCGGCGCGGGCATGTCCGCCGGAGATCGGACCGCGCGACTCTGCCACAGGGCCAGGACGCACCCGTACAGGATCGAATCGATGCGCGTGTCGGTGGCGTAGTACACCCGTCCGAAATCCACCTGGTCGGCGATCCAGAGATGGGCCCGCCACCCCAGGACCAGCGCGCAGAGGCACGCCAGGAACCAGGGAAGCCACGCGAACCGACCCGTGCGCCAAAAGACGAGCACGATCGCGGGGAACACCAGGTAGAAGTGCTGTTCCACCGCCAACGACCAGTAGATGCCCAATCCCAGCGGGACGGAATCCGGCGCGCTTCCCGCCAGGTGGTGGTAGTTGTGGAAGTACAGCAGGAACGACGCGAACCCCAAAGGGTCGGTGCCTCCGGAAATCCATCCCAGATGGGCGAACAGGTACGCGAACCCGAGGGTGACCACCAGAGGCGGCGTCAGGCGCAACAGGCGACGGACCAGGAACTTCCCGATGTCCAACGATCCGGTGCGTTCCAGTTCGTCCAGCATGAGCGTCGTGATCAGGTACCCGCTCAGGAAGAAGAAAAGCGTCACGGAAAAGAGGGTCAATGCCCCCGGAAGCAGATCGGCGTGCCCCACCACCACCAGCACGGCCGCGATCGCCCGCCAGCCGTCGAGCGAAGGGATGCGTCCAGCTCCCTTCGCCGCGGATCCCTCCGGTTCGCCTCCCAAAGAATTCCTCTTTCCCGAGTGGAACAACGGCTTCGCCAATGCCGGCGATCGCCGGCGACCAATCTAGCCTCCGCCGCCGCTCCCTCGTTGAAGGCCGGCCTTCCGGCCTTCCGAAAACAGCGCATTGCCGACTCCGCGAATCCCGAATGGATTCGCCAGAGTCGTGGAACAACACTTTTCGCATTCCGGATCTGATCGGAACCAAAACGGGAATGTATGGTTGTTACCAAACGATGAAATACGGAATTTTTTCCGACATCCACGGCAACCTGGAGGCGTTGCAGGCCGTGATGTCCAAGATGGACGAGCTCGGGGTGCAACGCCGCATCTGCCTCGGCGACGTCGTGGGCTACGGCCCCAATCCCAACGAATGCGTGGAACTCGTCCGTTCGCGCGCCGACATCTCCATCCTGGGCAACCACGACTCCGTGGCGCTGGGATGGGAGGCCTCGGAGAGCTTCAACTTCTACGCGCGCCGCGCGATCGAATGGACCAGGGACGTGCTTTCGCCCGCCAGCCAGGACTTCCTCAAGAAACTCCGCTACCTGGAGACGGAAGACGACCTCTGCTTCGTGCACGCGTCGCCGCACAGCCCGGCCGACTGGTACTACATCACCGACCTGGAAGACGCCGCCGATTCGTTCAACTTCTTCCGCGAGAAGATCTGCTTCATCGGGCACACGCACTTCCCCGTCATGGTGGTGCGCGAAAACGACCAGACCTTCCGCATCTGCGACTCGTACGCCTACCAGGCGCGCGAAGGCGAACGGCTTCTGGTGAACGACGGATCCGTGGGACAGCCGCGCGACCGCAATCCGCAGGCCGGATTCTGCATCTACGACTCCGAGACGGCCCTGGTGGAGATCCTTCGCGTCGACTATCCCGTGAAGGTCACGCAGGACAAGATGCGCGAACTCGGATTCGCCGACTTCCTGATCCATCGGCTGGAAGAGGGCAGATAAGCGTCGATCTTCGATGCGATCCGCCGCCGAAGGCGCTGTATCGAAGATCGGCGGACCAATCAGGGATCGACGCGCTTCACGGCAGCGGTGGCAATTCCTGTCGCGACGGGATCCGGAACACCTTGGCCGGCTGGCTCGCCCCGGCGACCAGTTCCACCTCGGATTTCGCGATCCCCAACCACGCCGCGAGCACTTCGGCCACGGCCCGATTGGCCTTGCCGTCCTCCGGCGCCGCGGCGACCTGGACCTTGATCCGGTCTCCCAGCACACCGGCGATCCGGGAGCGCGAAGAGCCCGGAACCGCCTTCACGCGGATTTCCCAGCCGTTCGCGACCGGTTTCGCCCAGGCTCCGTTCACGCCCGCAGCGCCGCGATCGCCGCGGCGCGATCGGATGCGCCGAACACCGACGTCCCCGCCACGAGCGTGTCGGCGCCCATGTCGCGCACCTGCCTGGAGGTCTTCGCGTTGATGCCGCCGTCGACCTGGAGCCGCGTGGACAGATTCCGGCGAGCGATCTCCTTGGCGAGCGACTCCACCCGGCGCGGAGTGTCTTCCCGGAACGACTGCCCGCCGAACCCCGCCCAGACGCTCATGACGAGCACGAGGTCCACGCGATCCAGGTAGGGGAACAGTTCCTCGGGAGCGCGCCCGGGGTTGATCACCAGCCCGACCTGGACGTTTTCCTTCCGCAGGCCGTCGATCACCGACGACGGATCCATCGCCGCCTCCAGGTGGAACGACACCAGGTTCGCGCCCGCCTTTGCGAACCGTTTGCCGTACTCCAGCGGATCGGTGACCATCAGATGCACGTCGTAGAACGCCGGAACCGCCTTGGCGAGCCCTTCCAGGACCACCGGCCCCAACGTCAGGTTGGGCACGAAATGCCCGTCCATCACGTCGACGTGCACCCACTCGGCTCCACCCGCCAGGACGGAACGGACATCGTCGGCGAGCCGGGAAAAATCTGCGGAAAGAATGGACGGAGCGATCGCTAGGCTGTTCATGACGCCGGGAAAGATAGGAGGATCGCGCCTTCCACGACGGACTCGCGACCGCCGGGAGGGGCTGTCGCCGCCCCGGCGATCAGGAACGATCCATCGTCCTCAGGGAGTGAAGCCCATGTCGTCGAGAAGGATCGGGCCCGCGCCGGCGTTCAGGTTGAAGATCACCATCACCTGGAGATCGGAGAACGTGGCGCCTTGCAGCGCGTTGGCGATGGAGGCGGGAATCGACACGGCATGCCTTCCCCACTGGTCCTTGGGCAACGCCGTAAGATCCACGAATCCGATCATCTGGTTCCAGAAATTGCGCGAAGGGCAGCTCATGTAGATCTGGACCTGCCCGACCCACCAGGGGTTGGGCTGCTGGCTGGACACCTTCATGGACCAGTTGATCTTGGCCGTTCCACCCAGGTCCTTGTTGCCGAGCGGGGCGCTCTCCAGGACCTTGTACCCATTGGTCGTCACCGCCAGGGCCGATGCCCCTTCGACCTTGTCGGTGGAAAGCATCTTCGTATACGCCGTCTGATCCCAGGCCGGGGGATTCCAGGCCTCGAGCGATTCGAATCCCAGGATCGGGTTCTGGGCCGGCGGGTCGGCAGGCCTGCGCGGCCCGTACACCCATTGGCGGGTGCCCGATTCCACCGCACCCGCATCCGGTCTGGTTCCCAGATACGCCCAACCTCCGTTGAGATTCCCGATGTCGATCGCCGGCGACCCCGGCCGCAATCCGTAGTTCTTCCTGGAAGGATCCTGGAGCCAAGGATCGATCCCCGGTTCGAGGTTCCCCTCCCAGAGCGCCTGGTAGCCCCTGAGCACGCCCGAGTTGATCCCCGTGATATCCGTCCTGGCGGGATCCCTCCATTCGCCCGGCTGGGCCGTGGCGATGTTGTTGGCGATCACCGTGTTCCCCATGTTCGCGATCGAAGCCAGTACGATCGAGTAGCGCGTCCCCGGCAGGAAGGTGTTGTGCCAGATCGAATTGTTGGCGAAGGTCCGGTCGTTGCGGGAACGGTCGCCGCGCGCGAGCACGCCCATGGTCGCCCCGGCCACCACGTTGTGGTGGATCTCGTTGCGCTGGGAGCTTTCGTCCACCAGGAATCCCGATCCGTCCTTGTCCACGCCTTCCACGAGGTTGGAATCCACCACCACCTTCCCGTTGGGATGCTGGCAGATGCTGACACCGCTGCCGTACCACGACTGCAGCCCCAGGTTGCGCAGATGGTTGCGCCGCACGATGGCGCCGTCGGTGGATTGGCTCATGAACGAGATCGCATCGTGACCGGAGTATTCCACCAGATTGGCCCGGAACAGCGCGTTGCGCCCCTGGATGGCCACCGCCCCCTCGAACTGCCCCAGCCGAGCGCCCTTGCGGATCACGGAATTTTCCACCTGGATGTCGTCGCCCGCCAAGGCGAGGCACCTTCCGTTGCAGCCTTCGATCCTGGTGCGGAGCACCTTGGCACCGTTGCGGACCACCAGTCCGGCCAACTGGGTGTAGAGCTGGGTCCCCTCGCTGAACCGAAGCAACCCCGGCTCGAGGATGTCCAGGCTGTCGTAGACGATGCCGCGCGATTCCTGGGTGGCGATGGGTACGACACCCTCGAACCGCAAACCCTGGATCAGCACGTTGCTGGACCGGCCCAGCGTGAACGCGATCGACGACGTCTGGACACGCACCTTTTCCACGTTGGGGTCCATCCCCGCGGGCATCTTGATCCAGAGAAGTCCCGAAGGTTCGTCCCAGGCCCACTCCCAATCCTGGTCGATGAGCGCCTTGGCGCCTTCCAGGTAGAACGGCTTGCCGGGCTCCATCCAGTTGGCTCCGTCGACGATGTTCACCTGGCCGGGACCGGAGGAATTGACGCGGCGGGTTTCTCCGTTCCAGCGATGGTAAGGATAGACGACGGCGCGCGCGCCTCGGAGATCCCCCGACGGAATCTGGGTGTGGCGCAGCACCGTGCGATCCGATCCATACTCGGCGAGCACCGTGCGGTGGGCTCCGACCGTGTCCTGGGGCTGCTGGTTGGGGAAGCAGGCTTCGGTCAGCGGCTTGGCGCCCTTCCAGAGCTGGATTCCGCGTTCGTAGTATTCCGGGGTCTGGCGCTGGACCTGCAGCAGCGTGAAGTAATCGAGGTTCGTGCTCCACAGATTGTTGCCACCCGCGGTCCAATTCGTGGGTTCGCTTCCCTGGTGGATGACGACGCGTTCGCCCTTGCGAGCCCGGACGACCACCGGATTGTCGACGCTTCCCGATGCGTTCACCGCGCCGCCCGCCTGGTACACCCCGGCTTTCAGTTCACAGACGTCCCCGGCCGAGGCCAAGGCGCCCAAGCACCTGCCGATGGTCTCGAATGGCTGCGCGTCGGTTCCTGGGTTGGAATCCGATCCTCTGACGGCATCCGCATAATACGTGGACGCATACGAAGAAGCGCATGTCGCAGAAACGGCAAAGATCAGCCAAGACTTCGACTTCGACATAAGGGAAGCACCTCCGGTGTTCCCATCATACATAGCCTCTTCGAATTCGCTAAGGGGGCACGACGCACGGACGTCACCGAATGTGAACTCCGTCTGCGTGCATCTTGTTGCGCGACAACGCCTTAAGAGGCGAGATCCATCTCGGAAACCAGAACCGCCGGAACAAAACTGGAATGGACTCCCGGGCGGTAGCGGTCCCCCAACGCGGTCAAACGCATCAACAGATCAAAGAAGTTTCCCGACAACGAAACCCTGTCGACGGGGGTCGAGCGCCCGTGTTCCACCACGAACCCTTGGACCCCGATGCTGATGTCTCCGGAAACCGGATTGCAGCCGGTGGAACCTTCCAGCTTGACCACATGCAAGACCCGAGGATACCTGCCCAGCAATTCGTTGGTGGAGTTTCCCTTGGTCGCATCGATCTGCAGATTGGCGAATCCGGCCGAGACCTTGCCCGTGTAACCACGGGTGGCGTCGCCGGTCGGAGCCCGCCCTTCCCGACGCGAGGTTTCCAGGTTGTGGAGGAAATCTCGAAGCACGCCGTCGTCCACCAGCCTTCGCGGCTTGGTGGGGATCCCTTCGGCATCGAAGCGCTTGGATCCTGCCATTCCTTTCAGGCGAGGCTCGGTGGATAGATGGAACCCTTCCACCGCGATCCGTTCGCCCATCTTCCCGACCAGGCGCGATTGCCCTTTCTGGACCGAATCGGCCAGGAACGCCCCCAGGAAGATCCCCAGGAACTGCCCCGACACCCGTTCGTCGAACAGCACCGGAATCGATCCCGACGGAATGGGCGCCGCCCCCAACAGCGATGTCGCGCGCACCACGGCTTCGCGGGCCATGTCGGACGGCCGCAAGAGGCGGCTGTCGCGCCAGGAGATCCCGTCCCAACCCATCTTGTCGACTCCGGATTCGCGCGCCACGACGCCCACGCCGAACGACACCGACACCGATTCGCGCACGCCCCGGAATCCGTTGGAATTGGCCAACAGCATGCGACCCTTGGATCGGGTCCCCCCCAGATGCGGCACGTTCTGGACGCGGCGATCGGCCGCGCGTGCGGCCTCTTCCGCTTCCAGGCAGGCTTGGAGCATGGCGTCGGGGGTCCATTCGCGGGCTCCCGGCGGCACGAGTTCAAGGTCTTCCGCATCCGGCGCGGCCGCACCGGGCAGATCGATGTCGATGGGATCGGTGAACCGCGACAGCGCCACGGCGTCTTCGGCGCAGCGATCCACGGCTTCGGCGGTCAAGCGCTCCGTGAAGGAATAGCCTGGCCGACCGTCGACCAGCACACGCAACCCGATCCCCACGGAATCGGAACGCTCCAGGTTCTTGACCGCGCTCTCGAAGACCTCCAGGGAGAGGCTTTCCGACTCGTCGAACACCGCGTCGCAGGCCTGCGCGCCGGCGCGCTTGGCGGCGGCCATGATGCGCTCCAACGCTTCTTCCGCACCCAGTCCCTGCGTCATGCCTTGCCTCCCACCAGGATCGGATCGACCAGGATCGACGGTTGCCCCACGCAGACGGGCACCAGGCCCGACGACGCCCCGCAGGTGCCCGGAGCGAACTCCAGATCGGACCCGACCATGCGGATGCGCGGAAGGATCTCGTGGCCCTTGCCGGTGAGCGTGGCGCCTCTGACAGGTTCCGTCACCTTGCCCCCGCGCACCAGGTAGCCTTCCTCGACCGCGAAATTGAACTCGCCGGTGGCGGGATTGACAGATCCGCCGCCCATCCGCACCGCCCACAATCCGTCGCCCATGGACGCGAGCATTTCTTCCACCGCGCTGTCGCCGGCGGCGATGAACGTGTTGCGCATCCGCGCCACCGGAGCGTATCGGTAGTTCTCGCGACGCGCGCTCCCGGATCGCGGCACTCCGCACTCGGCGGCGCCCACGCGATCGGACAGGAACGTGCGCAGGACGCCGTTTTCGATGAGCACCGTGCGCTGGGCGGGCGAGCCTTCGTCGTCGACGGCGATGGATCCCCAGGCGCCGGGGATGGTGCCGTCGTCGATCGCGGTCAGGCAGGGCTGGGCGATCGCCTCGCCGATGCGCCCCGCGAAGGGGGTGGCCTTGCGACGCAAGGCCTCGGTCTCCAGCGGATGTCCGCAGGCCTCGTGGAAGATCACGCCGCCGAACCCGTTCCCGATCAGGACGGGCATCTCGCCCGCCGGAGCGGGGCTCGCCGACAGCATGCGGACCGCGCGATCGGCCGCGAGGGTGGACAATTTCCGGACATCCAGGTCGGTCAGGAATTCCAGTCCCCGACGCTGCCCCGGGGATTCGCTGCCGGTCTGGCGGCGTCCACCGTCTTCGGCGACCACCGCCACGGTCATGCGGCTCCAGACGCGCTCGTCGGCGACGTCCAATCCTTCGGAATTGAAGATGGCGATCCGGCTGTGCCGGTGCAGGACCGTCGCGCTCACCTGCGCGACCTTGGGCGACACCGCCCGGGCCGTCTGGTCGGCAAGCCGCACGGCGTCCAGGCGCCCGTCGAGCGCCGCGTCGTGCGGATGCGCGACTCCCGCGAGGTCGGCTCCGTAGCCCGCCTTGCCGCGGATCGGCGCCCCCAGATCCAGATGGGCTCCCGAACGCGGACGCGCCGCGGCGAGATCCTCCACCAGCCGGGCGAGGGACTCCTCGTCTTCGCGGCTGGTGTGGCCGTAGAGCACCTGCGACCCGAAGATCATGCGCGCGCCGATGCCGAATTCCGTCCCGGCGGACGCCGATTCGATCTTGCGGTCGCGCAGCGCCAGCGAAGAGAACCGGGTCTCTTCCACGAACAGTTCGGCGAAGTCGGCTCCGCGCGACCGCGCGAGGTCCAGGATCCGTGCGGCGCGCGAGGCGTCCATCAGGCGGCGCAGGCTCCGCAGCCGCCGGCTCCGCAGGCGGGCGCCGCGCTTGGCGACGACGACTCGGCCTTTTCCGCGGCCTTGTAGCTGGAGGAACGGTTCTCCGTGATGTAGAACCCGTCGCCCTTGAAGACGAATCCGGCCCCTCCGGTGATCACTCGCTCCATGCGGTTGCCCGTGGCTTCGTTGACGATTTCCGGCGACTCGGTCATGCCGTGGACGACTTCCTTGGTGTCTCCGGTGACAGGGTCGCGATAGATGTACGTGGCCATCGGTGGAACCTCCGTTGGTTGAGTGGTTGGATTTTACCCTTAGGCTTAAAAATACAGGTTTTCCAACCAGTTAGCACTCGCCAAGCTGGAGTGCTAGCGATTTCGTTCGCGCAGACAGCACAAACGCTCCCGGAGGCGCTCCGTCCGTTGGGCCTTCGCCCGAATGCCGCGCGAGCGACGCTTCGGGTGTTTACCCCAAAACCGGGTCAGAACCCGTAGCCGACCTGCAAGGACAGGATCGGGCCCGATCCGGTCATGAGATCCAGGTTGTCGGACGCTTCCGACGACAACGTTCCCCACTTCTTGCGCCAACGATCTTCCTCGGGAGTGAGGCAGAACGACCATCCTGTGTTGACAGCCACCATCAACCCCTCCTTGTTGCGCCATTCGTAGCCCACGACGGCGTTCACGAACTGGAGATTCTCGATGATCACGTGCTGGTCGTAGCGATCGTCCTTGCCATCGTCGAGGTTGGCCGAATCCATGCCGCCCGAACGCATCCAGGCCGCACCGACGAACGGTGAATTGAAGGTCTTCCAGAGGTAGTAGCGGGCTCCGAGTCCACCTCGCATGCCGGAAGCGCTCCAGCCGCCGCCGATGTCCAAGGCGACCTGCTGGACCGGGTGCCAGGTGAGCCGCGCGCCCACCAGACTGGCCAGCGAATTCACTCCAAGCTCCATCCCCAGCACGATGGGGGAAGCCTCGCGGGGATTGGGTACCGGGGGAGGCGGCGTGGTGTCGAACTGGGTCCTGTCGCCCAACGCGTGGCTGGCGACAGCGAATGTCATGACGAGGCAGAGGGTATGGAGGAGTTTCATGGAATTAAAACTACCATGGCCATCGCGGTTTATGCCACCGGTTCAGGATGTCGACGCGTTCAAGAACGAAAAACGCCCCGGAGGCGGCAAAGCCTCCGAGGCGTCAAAAACAGTCCTGCGGCCGGTCCGGTCAGACCATGTTGCCGCCGCCATTGGCGGGGGCCTGTCCGACGCGCATGGCGGCGCTCGGCAGCTTCTTGGGATCTTCGCCCAGCTCGCCGCCGCGGGTCTTCACCCACCAGATGACGATCGGCGAAGAGATCGCGATGGAAGAGTAGGTGCCCACGATGATGCCGAAGGTGAGCGCGAGCGAGAAGTTCTTCAAGCTGTCGCCGCCCAGGAACCACAGGATGACCGTCACGGCCAAGGTGGCGGGCATCGTCATGAGGGTACGCGACAAGGTCTCGTTGATCGAGTTGTTCACGAGGATCTTGAAGTCTTCCTTGCGGTACTTGGGAGCGTTCTCGCGGATGCGGTCGAAGATCACGATCGTGTCGTTCAGCGAGTAGCCCATCAGGGTCAACAGCGCCGCGATCACGGTCATGTCGATTTCCAGATCGAGCACGATGAACAATCCAACCGTGATGATCGAGTCGTGGATGAGCGTGACGACACTGGCGATGCCGTAGCCCAGACCATTGCGTCCGAACCGGAACCACACGTAGAACACGATCACGATGAGCGAAAGGATGGCGGCCTTGATCGCATCCCACTTCAGTTCCTTGCCGACCTTGGGCCCGACCAGGTCGGTGGAACGGATCTCGACCCCGGTCGCCCCGGCCTTGGCCAGGCTTTCGGATACCTTCTTCTGCGCATCGGCGGTGAACGCTTGCGCCTTGGCGCCATCCAGATCCACCGACTGGAATCCAACCGAATAGAGGTGTTCGTCGGGAGCGCCCAATGTGCGGACGTTCACGCCTTCCAGTCCGGTCTTGCCGATTTCCGACGAGATCTCGTCGGTGCCGAGCTTGAGCCCGTCGGCCTTGACGGTCATCATGATGCCACCGGTGAAGTCGATGCCCCAGTTGATGCCCAGGCGGTGTTCCTTGCCCTTGGGGATCACGAGTACGACCAGGATCGCCGCCATCACGATGGCGGAAGCGATGCCGATCAGGCGGGTCTTGCCCAGGATGTCGTACTTGGCCTTCTCGAAGAACATCCAGGATTTCCCGATGGACACACTGGTGCGATCCTTCGCGGCCAACCAGAGGTCGAACACGATGCGCGTGAAGAACAACGCGGAGAACATCGAGGCGGCGATACCGATCGTGAGGGTCAGACCGAAACCGCGGATGGGGCCGGTGCCGAGCTTGTAGAGCACGAACGCGGTGAGCACCGTCGTGATGTTCGAGTCGAAGATGGCGCTGAAGGCGCGCTTGTAGCCGGCGTCGACGGCCGAACGGACCGAACGCCCGCTTCGGAGTTCTTCGCGGATGCGCTCGTAGATCAGCACGTTGGCGTCGACCGCCATGCCCACCGTCAACACGATACCCGCGATGCCGGGCAACGTCAGGGTGGCGTGGAAGATGGCCAGGATCGCGCCCAGGAACAGGATGTTCAGGACCAGCGCGACGTTGGCCAAGGCGCCCGCGCCAAGGTACTGCCAAAGCATGAACAGGAACACGGCCAGCGTGCCGAGCGCGGCGGCCAGCATGCCTTGCTTGATGTTGTCGGCGCCCAGCGACGGGCCGACCGAACGTTCTTCGGCGATGTTCATGGGCGCCGGAAGCGCACCGGCCCGCAGCACGATGGCCAGCTGGCGGGCTTCTTCGATGCCTTCGAGCCCGGTGATGGACGCCTTGCCGCCGGCGATTCGACCTTGGATCACAGGGGCGGAGAACACCGCGCCGTCCAGGACGATCGCCATCTGCTTGCCGATGTTCGCGCCGGTGATGCGGGCGAATTCCTTGGGTCCGCGCCCCTTGAGGGTCAGCTCGACCATCGCGGCGCCGCCGCGCATCCCGCCCTGCTCGAAGCTGGGCATGGCGTCGGCCACGTAATCGCCCTTCATTTCGGCGCGGCGCTTGAGCACGTAGAGCACGCGCACCAGTTTGCCGTTGCCCACGTCCTGCGACTTGCGGGCCCACAGAAGATCGGTTTCCTGGGCCTTCATCACGTCCTGCGCGGCCGGCTTGGCCAGAATGCGCTTCACCGCTTCGACATTGTTCTCTTCCACGGCGATGGAGTTGCCGAAGGGGAACAGGTACGACACGAACGCGCGCTCGGAGTACTTCTGGGCGGGCTTGGTGCTGTCCTTGAGGGTGTCGATCTTGCCCTGTTCGGCCACGTCGCCGCCGAACAACGAACGAGCCACGCGAGCGGCGCTGTCCTTTTTGGCGGAATCGGCCTTGGCGGATGCCAAGCTGTCGGCCTTGGTGGAATCCAGGGCGACCTTGGCGGTATCCACGATCGCCGATGTGTCGTTGCCCGCCTTGCGGCCTTCGGCCTTGGCCACGGCGGCATCGATGCGTTCCAGCACGACCTTGATGTCGGCGGGTTCGCGCAGCATCTTGAATTCCAGCTGGGCGGTGCTGGAAAGCAATCCCTTGGCCTGTTCCGGAGCCACACCGGCGAGCTGGACCAGCAAACGGTGGTCGCCTTGCTTGCGGATTTCCGGCTCGGAGACGCCGAACTGGTCGATGCGGTTGCGGACGACTTCCAGGGCGCGGTCGGTGGCGTCCTTGGCGGCGTCGGCGTCGAGCCCGCTCTTGTCGACTTCCAGCACCAGGTGGGTGCCGCCCTGCAGGTCGAGTCCCAGCTTGATCGCCTTGTCCGCGACCTTGGGGTTGTCCTGGGAGAACTTCTGCTTTTCTTCCAGGGACATGCCCATGGTGCGGAAGGTGGGCCACAGCGCTCCGATGGAGAGCACGACGGCCGCCACCACGACGAGGATTCGGAACTGGATGTTCTGCTTCATTCGATGAGACCCGCGGTATTTGGGGTTGAGAGTTGAGAACTGGGCAAGTTAGGTCGCTGGGGCCCGCTTGGCAATCCGCCCATTGCCCCCGGTGGACGGATTCCGCCCCCGGCGAGCATCTCCGGGATTGCCATAGCACGGTCGTCGATGATAGAATCGCCCCATATGACGAAGCTCCCCCAGGAATCGCCCGGTCGCATCCTCGTCGTCGACGACGACCCCGTGTTGCGCGCCATGCTGGAAGCCGCCTTCCAGGAAATCGGACTGGAAATCATCCTCGCGGAAAACGGCGCGCGCGCGATGGACACCCTGCTCGGGCTCAAATCCCGTGCGGAACTTCCCGATGTCGTGGTGACCGACATCCAGATGCCGGAAATGAGCGGACTGGAGCTTCTGGAGCGCATGGCGGAACGATCCATCCAGGTTCCCGCGATCGCCATGACCGCCGTGGGCGACAAGGAAATGGTGGTGAAGCTTCTGCGGTTGGGAGTCGAAGAATTCGTCGACAAACCCTTCGTGATGAAGGACATGCAGGACCGCGCCACGGAAATCCTTCGCAGGAACCGCTCGCGCCTGGGGCAGGCAGGCCTGGAGATCGCGTTCGAAGGACAGCGAGTCCGACTGGACAAGGATCCCAACGAGGCCCGGAAGATTCTCGACAAGATGCGGGACCGCGTGGACTCCATCGCCGCCACGGGAAAAGGTCGCATCCAGCTGCCGGCCCAGACAGAGCACCTGCAACTGGCCTGGAAAATGCGCGAGACCAAGGAATTCGGGGGCCAGCTGGTCGCCAGCCTCTCGCATCCGGATCGGTTCGAACTCCTGCTCGCCCAGCCCACCGGCCACGACGCGGCGGCCTTGCAGACTTCGTCCATGATCCAATTGATCTTCCACGCCTCGATCACGGCCACGACTCCTTGCGAGGAATTCCTGCGCGTGCTCGGAGGCATCCTCTACCAGCAACCCAAGCAACCTCTGGTGAGGGCGGCGATGCTGCGGTTCGACTACATCCGATCCACCCTCGAAATCGCCTGTGCGGGGCATCCGTCCCCGATCCTGGTTCCCCATGCGGGCGCGGCCTGCAGCATCGCGGGCCACACCGGCAACGAGCTCGGCCCGTTCCCCGCCCCCCAGATCACCGGTTGCACGATCCCGATCGCCCCAACCGACCGCGTCGTGATTCCCTGCCCCTGGATGCCTCTGCTGTCCAAGACCCACGCCCCCACCGGAGCGCAGTTGCATCTGGGCGCGGAAGGCATCGTGGAGTTCGCGCAGCAAAGCAGGAACATGGGGCTTGGGGGCATGGTCGATTCCATCTGGGAACAGTCCATGGAATTTTCCCACTGGAACACGCCGGAAGACCTTCTCCTGATCGGACTCGAGCTCGCTGTGCGGGGCACGGGATCTTCTCGCGAGCCCGCCGGTTAAAGGCCGGCGCGTCGATCCGTCAGAATTTGAGCTCCCAGTTGCCGGTGAGGGCCGCGTCCCAGCGACCTTTTGTGTTGCGCGTCAGATCGGGCCAACTCCAGCGCCATTCCATTCCGAAGGCCTGGTTGGATTTGGGACGCACGGTGAAGCCCGCCGTGCCGTTCAACCCGAGCATCGCCTTCTGGTCGAAGTCCAACCCGAACGAAGCACCTAGTCCCACGTAGGGATCGAACTTGGCCCGGCTTCCCACCGGGTGCCACAGAAGATGGGTGGGCACCTGCATGGCCACTTCGTCCATCTTCGACAGATCCCGGAACTGTGCTTCGAAATCCGTCCTCCAGGAGAGCCTGTCGTGCAGAAGGTATTCCGCGGTGACCGCCGCCGTCGGGACCAGCTTCGATCCATCCTGGCGCATGCCCACGCGTCCGCCCACCTTCCACGGATCGCCCGCCCGGACCAGGAGCGGGATCGCCAATAGAAGGAGCGTCGATCTCATTCCACGGATGCCTTTAGACGGCCTGGCCGTTCATGGCGAGCCAACGGGCGGCTTCGCCGGCTTCGCGGCTGGCGGGATACAGCTTGCGCAGCGTCTGCGCGTTGCGGACGGCGTCGTCCGTGCGTCCGAGCTTTTCCTGGACCAGCACCAGCTGCCACATCGCCTGGGAAAGACCCGGGACCAGATCCTGGGGCTCCGTTTCCGTGGCGCGCGCTTCGGCGGATCCTGTCATGCGCTGGAACGAACCCAACAGCGACTTGAGAGCGGTTTCGGCTTCGGCGTATTTCTGGAGCTGGATCTGGCAGGCGGCCACTCCACGCAAGGCGCCGCCTTCCAGGAGCGGCAAGCCCTTGGATTCCTGGCGGGCGCGCTCGAACTTGCCCAGCGCCTTGGCGTAGTCGGCCTTGGCGTAGTAGAAGTCGCCCAACTGGAGCGCGGCCTTGCCGGATTCGATGCCGGAAAAGTCGGTGAGAACCTTCTCGAACAGCGCCACGGCGCTGTCGCCGCGACCGTTTTCCATGTAGATGTAGGCGCGCCCGACCAGGCGGTGCGCCTTGTCCTGGGCGTCCTGGCTCTTCCATGCCCAGAATCCCCATGCGCCCGCGGCGCAAGCGACCACGGCGAGCACGGTCAGCCACGTCGCCTGGTTCTTCTTCCAGCTGTCCGCGAGCGCGTACCAGAATTCGACGGCGCGGTCCTCGACGGAAGCGGCGGGGATCTCGTTCGACGGAGTCTGTCGGTTGTCGGCCATAGTTCTTGTGTCCTTAAGTTGGGAAAGGAGATAGAATATAGAACCGGGGGACCAATCGTTGGACCAACTCCAGAACTTGCAGAACAGACAACTCAAGGCGAGGCTCGAATCCATCGCCACCGCGGGCGAGATCCTGCGGGTTTCGCTTGGCGGCAATTCCCTGGCCGAAGCCGTTCGCACCTTGCTTCTGGGGCTGGTGGAAGCCGTTCCTTGCCGCGCCCTGAGCCTGTTCGAAGTCGGCGACGGAGCTCTTCGCGAACTGGGTCGGCTGGTCGACGGCGAAGAAGCCGTTTCCGGCAGGGTCTGGAATCTGGACGCCCAAGGCGCACCGGCGCTGGACGCCTTGAGGCTGCATCGACACACCATGGTGGACGCCGTTCCATCGCTGGTCGAGCTCGCTCCGGCGGGCAAGGCGATCTTCGTGCCGTTCGAAGGACGCCTGGGCGGCAAGCTCCCGGAGCACGTGGAACAAGGTTTCGAGGCCTCCCACCTGCTGTGGATCGATTCCCCCGATCGCCCCGAACTCCCGACCGAAACCTTGGATACGCTGATCGCGCTGGCAAGCCAGGCCGGCGTGCTCCTGACCGGTTTTCGGTACCGCGACGACCTGGAACGCACCTATTCGGCCCTGCGCGAAGCCAACCAGCGCCTGCAGAAGGACATCGACCGCGCCAAACGGATCCAGGAAGGCCTGCTTCCGCACGGAATCCCGCAAGTGCCCGGCCTGGACATGGACTGGCGCTACCTGCCCGCGGAAAAGGTCTCGGGCGACTACTTCGATTGCTTCCCCTTGAGCCCGGACGCCCCCGAAGGCCCGCATTGCCTGGTCATCGCGGATGTTTCGGGACACGGGATCTCGGCGTCCATGGTGATGGCCATGTTCAAGATGCTCCTGCGCCGCGAGATCCGGCCCGGCCGGAATCTGACCGAGGCTCTGCATCGCCTGAACCGGGCCCTGCTCGAGCAGGTGGGCGGCCTGCACTACGTCACGGTGTTCCTCGCGGTCATCGATCCGACCGCCAAATCCATGGAGTGGTGTTCCGCCGGACACTGCCCGCAGGTGCTTCTCAAGGCCGACGGCCGGATGGAAGAATTGATGGCAGAAGGTCTGTTCGTGGGGATGTTCGACGAATTCTTCGCCGAATCCCGAACCCTCCCGCTGGAGCCCGGCGACACGCTCCTCCTGTACACGGACGGCATCACCGAAGCGGAAAATTCCGATGGAGAGCTGTTCGGGATGGAACGGCTCCGCGAGGTGCTGGCCTCGCTGAACGCGGCCCCGCCCAAGGCTGTCCTGGACGGCCTTCTGGGCTCCATGGGACTTTTCGTGGACGGCCAGCCCCGGCAGGACGATCTCACCCTCGTCGCGGTCCGCGCCGTTTGATCGAGGATTCCATCTTCGAATCCCTGCTGGAACTCGACTCGATCCGGGCGCTGGCGGTCGGAAAACGGCTCGACGGCGAGCCGTTCGACGCGATGTTGCCGGATTCCGTCACCCACCTCGCGGAACGGGCCGGTTCTTCCCGCGTCCCGCGCCAGGCCAGGCAGGTCCACGGCGACGACATCGATCTGGACGGCTCCCTGGATGCCTGCGACGCGTTCCTCGTGCGAGCGGGAGAATCCGCCCTGGTGCGCCACGCCGACTGTTTTCCGGTGGTGGTGGCCGACCCCGTCGCCGGGCTCGCGGTGGTGGCCCACTGCGGCTGGAAAGGCGTCGCGCTGGAACTGGCCGCGAAATCCGTCCGACAGCTCCTGTCGCTGGGATCGCGCATCTCCGACCTGTCCGCCGCCGTCGGTCCGGGGATCGGCCCGGCCAGCTTCGAGGTCGGGCCCGATGTCCTGCAGCGGTTCCCGTCCCGGTTCCACGCCGCCACATCCTGGGGCACGCCGTCGGTCGACCTCCCTTCCTGCCTGCGCGCGCAGCTGGAATCCAGCGGCGTCCGCCCCGAGCGGGTCGTGGTTTCCGGCACAGACACCTTCCAGGCGCCCGAATGGCACAGTTTCCGACGTGAACGGGATTTGTCGGGACGCAACGCCACGCTTTGTATCGTTTCCCATCGAAGGGGCGAATTCCCTCCCATCCAACCCAGGAGAACATCCATGAAGCGCATCCTTACCGCGGCCATCGCAGGCCTCGCGATCCAGGCACCGGTGCACGCACTGGTCGGCGTCGGCGTCTCCGGCGGCATCAACACGACCGCGATCGACGCGGCCCACCAGACCGTCAGCGGCGGCGACCTTCCCGCCTACTTCGCGGGAACCGGCGCCAGCACTCCCTCGCTGACCCTGCACCGCGAAGAGATGTCCTCCACCATCCAGGTGGGCGTCAAGGCTTGGCTGGAGCTTCCTCTGCTCCCCATCGAGTTCCAGGTTTCGAGCAACCTGCTGTGGGGCAACTACAAGGCAGGCATGACCTACACGGACGGTACCCGCACGAAAGAAATCCCCGTCGACATCGCATCGCCCATCGCCGGGTTCGGCGAAGAAAAGGGCGCCACCCCGTACGTGGGACTGGTGACCGACGCCACCCTCCGCTACCCGCTGCTCAAGTTCCCGCCGGCCCTGAACACGGTCAAGCTCTACGTGGGCGCCGGCGTCACCCACGCCATGGCCAGCCGCGTGATCGACAAGGACGACATCAAGGAATCGTTCAAGTCGGCATCCGGCAGCTTCGATTTCGATAAGCCGGAAGGCGCCAAGGGCGTGATCGAGGACGAACTGTTCCAGTCCACCTTCGGCGGCCACCTGGTGGCGGGCGCCCAGGTGAAGATCCCCATCCTCCCGTTCGCCCTGTTCGTCGACGGCAAGTGGTACCTGAACACCGCCGTGTCGGAAGCCGCATCCAACTATCCGTTCTCCGTCAGTGCAGGAATCGGATTCGCTCTTTGATTTGACAATCCGGGATTTTCCGGATTGTTGCTAGATTCCACGGGCTCCGCGCCAACCGCGCGGGGCCTGTCTCGTTTTTCGGAGTCAAGACCCAATGCTGATGCAGAAGATTCGCGACAACGCCGCTTGGGTGGTGGTGATCGCCGTGGTGTGCTTCATAGCTCTCATCTTTGTCGACTGGGGCATGAGTCCCGGCAACAACATGACCCGCAAGACCGTGGTCGGCAGCGTCGCCGGCCAGGATCTTCGGTTCGAAGATTTCGACCAGCTCGTGCAGCAAAAAGCCAAGGAAGCCACGGATCAAGGCCAAGAGCTGAGTTCCGAGGCCTACGCGGCCCTGCGCCGCCAGGCGTTTGAAGAAATGGTCCAGGAGCAGCTGTTCCAGAAGGCCGTGGAGCAGTACAAGCTCGCGGGCACGCCCGAGCAGGTCCTGGACTATCTGCGCCGCAATCCCCCGCCGGGCGCGGACAAGGCTCCCATCTTCATGGGTCCCGACTCGCAGTTCAGCAAGGCGCTGTACGAACAGTGGTTGGCCAGCCCTCGGGTCTACGACGACCGCTTCATGCAGATGATGGAGGCCCAGGCCACCCATCGCATCCTTCCCATGTTCGGATTGTCCCGCATCCTGGGTGCCGGACAGCCTTCCACCGATCTGGAAGCCGAATTCGCGATCCGTCGCGACCGCGTCCGCGGCTGGGGCATGCTGGTCGCCGCCCCTGCCGATTCCTTCCCGAGCAGCCAGGAAATCAGCGACGCCGACCTCAAGAAGGAATTCGACGCCCAGAAGGACAGCTTCCACGTGGGCAAGTCCACCGCCAAGATCCCGGCCCTGATCTTCACCAAGATACCGAGCTCCGTGGATTCCGCCATGGCCAAGGCCGATGCCGACACGGTGGTGGCCCGCGCCTTGCGCGGCGACGACTTCGCCGAATTGGCCAAGGAATACAGCGAAGACCCGGGTTCGGCCAAGGACGGTGGATCCCTGGGCGGATTCCAACCCCTTTCCCGCTACGTCCCCGAGTTCGGCGCCGCCGCCAAGCTCCTGCTGGATGGCCAGATCTCCCCGACCGTTCGATCGCCGTTCGGCTACCACGTGATCAAGTGCAACGCCCGCCAGATCAACGGCTCGGACACCCTCTACGATCTCTCCCATGTCCTGGTCAAGGTGACGATCAGCCCCGAAACCATCGATCTGATCAAGGATCTCCTTGATTCGGTGCGCAACACCGCCAAGGCCGGCAAGACCTTCGCCGAAGCCGCCAAGATCGCGCAGATTCCGCTGGATACCGTTCGCGTGACCGAAGGCGAGATGGGCCGTTCCACCACCGGCGTGGTTCCTGGCGCATCCGCCTGGGCCTTCCAGCTCCAGAAGGACGAAAAGACCAGCGAAGTCCTGGAAACATCGGGCCAGCTCATCCTCCTTGGCCAAGGCTCCGTCCAAAAGGCCGGACGCCACTTCGATCTGGTCAAAGACCGGATCAAGGCGACCCTGGCGGCTCGGGCGTCGGTGGCCAAGGCCTCCGAATACCTGGCCTCGGTGCTTCCCAAGATCCAGGCCTGCGACACCGCCGAGTCCTGCTACCAGCAGATCGGCAAGCTCGCCACCACCAAGTTCGAAGGTCGCCCCGCCGAATCGTGGGTGAACGGAATCGGTTACGCTCCGGCCGAACTGCTTTCCATCTGGCCCAAGGCGACCAAGACGCCCAAGACCTGGGTTGGACCTGCCGCCGCCAAGCAAGGCGCCATGGCGATCAAGCTGGATTCCGTTTCCGAGCCTTCGGCCCAGGAAATCGCGGAAGCGGTAGCCGAACAGCGTCGCACCAGCTTTCGCCAAGGCGAGCAAGCCCTTCAGGCCTACCTCCAGGCCCGTCGTCTGGACGGACGCGTAGAAAACAACCTGGATCGCTTCTTCCGCGACTAAGTGTTCGATGAGGGAAAGAACATGCAGAAATCCCTCGGAGGGAGTAAATTCATGAACATGCGAATCCTTCCAATCATCTTGATCGCCGCTTTCCTGATGGGATCCGTCGCTTGGGCCGGAGAGTCCAAAGTCGAATCCCGCCAGTCCAACTGGACCAAGATCAAGGAAATCTTCAAGTAAGACCGTCCCTGACAGGGGCCAGGATCGTTTCCAGGGGGGCTCTGAACGAGTCCCCTTTTTTTGTTTTGAGGTCAGCCTAGCGATGTTTCTCGATGAAAGCCGTGTTCAAGTCAAAGCCGGAGACGGAGGCAACGGTTGCGTTGCCTTTCGGCGCGAAAAGTACGTGCCGTTCGGAGGTCCCAACGGCGGCGACGGAGGCCGTGGCGGCCATGTCATCTTCCACGCCGACCCCCAGATCCAGACGCTCTACGACGTAGGGACCGTTCGCACCTTCCGCGCCCCTCGCGGGCAGCACGGGCAGGGCTCCAATTGCACCGGTCGCGACGGCGAAGACCTGGTCGTCAAGCTCCCCGTGGGCACGATGGTCAAGGATGCGGAAGGCCAGATCCTGGCCGACCTTTCCGAACCGCACCAGATCTGGATCGCGGCCCAAGGCGGCAAAGGCGGCTTGGGCAACCAGCACTTCGCCACGGCGCGCAACCAGGTTCCCCGCAAGGCGCTCCCCGGTTTTCCCGGCGAAGAGAAAGAACTTTGCCTGGAACTCAAGATGGTGGCCGATGTCGGGCTGGTGGGTTACCCCAACGCCGGCAAGAGCTCGCTCCTGACCGCCCTGTCCCGGGCCACTCCCCGGGTCGCCGACTATCCCTTCACCACCCTGGCTCCAAGCCTCGGGATCGTGCAAGCCGGCGAAGGCTACTCGTTCGTGATGGCCGACATCCCGGGCCTCATCGAAGGCGCGGCCGACGGCAAGGGATTGGGCCACCAGTTTTTGCGCCACATCGAGCGCACGCGCGTCCTGCTGTTCGTGGTCGACCCCTGGGACCCCACGGGCGATGACGAATCGGAAGAACAGCGCGCGGTGCGGGTCCGCGAAACCATCAAGACCTTGCGCGGCGAGCTGGAATCCTACCACCCTCGCCTGTTGCAAAAGCCTTGGCTGGTGGCGGTGAACAAGGTGGATCTGGGGCGCGTCGTAGACCCCAAGCTCCTGCCACGCAGCTACTACGTCTCGGCCCAAGCCCACACCGGGCTCAAGCCCATGGTGGAAGGCCTCTGGAAGGAAATCAAAAAGGCCCGCGAGGCGGCAAAGCCGGAGGAGTAAGGCATACGACGCATCTTGATCGCCTCGGGTTCTGAACGATCGATCAAGAGTGCTATTCGATCGCTATCGAATGACAATGCGTGAATCGCCGCCTCAATCCCAGACCCAGCCGCTCCCCAACGCGAAAGCGCCGCCCTGGCAACCCATCCGGGACGATTGACCGCGCGCCACGAGCCGGAATCCACGAGGATGGGCCGGACGCTCGAATGAGCAGGACTCGCCTCGCAGGATGGCTTGGCCGCAGTGCGGTGGAAGGGTGTCCCACCGATCGGGAACGAAGGTGCCGGCAAGCTCTCCCCGACCGGGCGGCGACGCGCTCTCGCAAATCACCTGGAGGTCGGCGGTACCCAAAGCCGAACGGCGATCCAACCCGGAGGCGAACCGGACCGTCGCGGTACCTCGGGAGACGGGAACGTCCACGACCAGGGAGTCGCGCCAACCCGATCCGTTCGAGTTGGCGAAGCGAAGCAGGCGGTTCAAGAGGCTGTCGCCCCACCCCGGTCCGGATGCATTGGAAATATTCCAGTTCGAATCGCCGACATGAAGCACGAGAGCGCCCCCATCGAGCGGCAGTGCCGAAGCGGGAGACGTCGCGGCGGCGGCCAGCGTGCCGAGGACGCGGGATTCCTCGGCAGAGATGCGCCAAGTGTCCTCTCCGAACGCGGCGGCTTCGGCGGACTGGTTCGGCAGGGTGTGCCGGCAGTCCGAGGTGCCGCAGGCGTAGGACTCGGCGACAGAGCCGAACCCAGAAATCGCCTCGAGACAAAAAGCGGTGTCGAGGGGCGCGAAGCCATCGAGCCTCACCGTCTGGACCTCTCGCGAAGGTCGGGAGGTGCACGAGACACAGAACAAGGCGACTGTGGCGAGCAGTGATCTCATGACCCGAATTCCGGACTGAAGACGGCGCCACCCAGCAGTTCGATCCCGGCCAGGATGTCCTTGCCTCCATAGGTGTACAGGCCCAACTGCCCCATCCAAGGGTCGGGGAGGGCCGAGGAGAGTTCCGAGTCGACGCTCAACCGCCAAACCTCGCCTGCAGGAATCCGGACCACAGCCGGTCGGTCCAGGCTGAATCCGGATAAGACCGTGCGGTCGGGTTCGAAAGGAAGCGGCGTGACCCCCTCCTGGCGTACTGGAGCCTCGCCGTGGAGGAGGACGAGCCCCGTCGGACCTGGGGATCCGGGACTTCCCGGATGAAGGAATGAGACCTCGGCGACCCCTCGATTCACGACAGCAAGGGTTCCAGTGATCCGGTGCGCGGATGTCGAGTTGACTTCGAAAGTCAGTTCGAGACTGGAGCGAATCCGAGTGCACAGGTTTCCTCCCCATCCGTAGAGGAGGCTCATCAGATCATCGAGCCGATCGGACCCCTCCAATGCGGCGCTGGTCCAAGTCCATGAATGAAATTGGTGGTCGAGCAGGACTTCCAGCGACAGGACAGCGTCTCCAGGAGAGGATGGTGCCGATCCGACTTCTGCGAAGGGATTGGATTCCAGCTCGTTGAGGAACGCGAGAAGTTGGTCTAGCGGAATCTGCCCATCAAACCAGCCCGGATTCTCCGTGGCCGAATCGCCGCCATCGCGACGACGGAACAACTCAGCCTTGCCATCACCGGATACCCGCAATCGTGATTCGTATTCCGTTTGGACGCCGAAGGTCCGTCCAGCCACCGAGCAGAACTGGATTTCGAGTCCCGCTAGTGGATCACCACCCCGGCTCTCGATTCGCTGCATCGCAGCTGTGAACGCATCCATCATCACTCCTTCACGAGGCCACGAAGTCCGTCGCCGTCTTGGTTTTCTTCTTCGCGATTCGATTCGCCATCTCGGCGAAGTTTACGAAGTGCCGTTTCTTGACGTTGCCAAGCGATTGCCCCATGAGCGTCGTCGCATCGATTCCCGCCACAGCTCCATCCCCGTTGATAGTGGGATCCACGGCACCACCCACGTATTCATCAGGCAGCCCGACAAGATGCCCGACCTCGTGGGCAGCCATGGCAATACGGCTCTCCCCATAGAAGAAACAGCGGGCATTCGACCGGAGATTTCCCGGGCACAGTCCGATGACATGGGGCTCGAATCTTTCCTTGAGCGACATCGAAAAATCCAGGCGAACCGGGTGGCCACCCCCCGCTCCCTTGTGCTGGCCGACGCAGCCTTTGCTTCGAAGCTTGAACTTGCCACTCCATCGTGTCTTGGTGTCCTTGATCCAGGATGCGCGCTTCTTCGTGTACTTCGGTGCGTCATAGGAGTAATCGGCAAAAGTGTCAGGCCAAACAAATTCCTCGTGCCCTTCCATTCCATACTTGCGGCCCACGAAGAATTCCATGACGGGATTGGACTCGAGGGGGACAAATGCCTTCGCGTTGTATTCTCCGTCCTGCGGAACGAACCCGCGTGGCATCTTCTTCCATTTCTCGCCATCGAAGTACTCGTTGGGCAAAGAACCGACTCCGGACACCCGACCAAATCTGTATCCAGCGAATCCGCATCCGTCGATCTTGTCCGAGATGCCGGCGCGGGTCATTTTGACCAAGTATCCGCCCCAGGCCTTGACGACCTTCGATTCGACTTCGACTTCGACGGCGTGCGCGTGGAACCTCTGCCTGAATTCCGAATGGACAGCGAAAGCTCCCCACTTGTAGTCCTGACTGAAGTTTTCCCAGTCGGTCGACACCAGGAATCGGGCCGTCAGATCGCCAATGGCAGCGAAGATCTTGCCGTCCGCTTCCGCCTGTGCGGATACGGTAACCTGCTCGGGGACCCCGGCCCCCTCTCCAATACCGCATTCGCAGACGGTCCAGGAAAAGGAGAGCTTGCCTGAAGCGACATTCCCTCCTCCGGTAAAGATTTCCTTGCCATTGACAAGGAGTTTCACCTTCACGGCAACCCCGTTCTTCAATGTCGTCTCGGCGATCAGCTTCGCCTCGGTTCCTTCCCACGCTTCAGGATTTTCCCAGCGCAGGTTGGATATTGCGACCTTGGTCAGCTCCCCCTTCTTCGTCGCCCACACCTCCTTCTCCATCTTCTTCTTTTCCACCAGCTTCTCGTCCTGGACGGGGTTGTCCTTGGTGGTCG